>Ga0058701_10000378_pt1 | contig 31918 bp, 27 predicted proteins | sample AgamicOrMae_FD_97039 | JGI IMG/M metagenome (GOLD analysis project Ga0058701, IMG submission 97039) | Agave microbial communities from Guanajuato, Mexico - Or.Ma.e | ecosystem: Host-associated > Plants > Phyllosphere > Phylloplane/Leaf | place: Guanajuato, Mexico | collected 2012-06-04
AGTATCACATCGAGCCTGGATTTTGTTGTTCTTCCGCTCTCGGAAGATGCGTAATCATCTCAATCTATTGGAATTGTAAGTTACCTGAGTTGGCACTCGCACCGGCGACCATCGTAGGATAGATCATTGAGTCTTAGATCTCTGTCAAACTCACAACCGCACCAACTTCGAACATGTACTGTTGGAGATAGATCCAAACTCACTCGAGAGAGGGATCATAATGTCTAGAAGTCCGATTCCTCGGGATTCACAACCAGTCACGCGTACGTACCTTTTTGGAGTTCACACCACCAAGAGTGGTATTTTGGGGTGATGATCGGTTTGACCGCTCTAGAGCTCTCAGAAATCTTCCTACTGCTGAACGGTGCATAGACGGGTTTGGTTTGATAGTTACCTAGCTCAAGGGGCTTGCTTGTGATATATTGTCACCTCTTAATTACTTTACTTGTCTTCTTGTAAGCTTCTTGCCGGCTAACAGCCTGTCCTTGATCAATCCTGAGACGTTTGACAATGACACAGCTTGCCGCTATCGCTCACGAACCAAGCTGTTTACTATTTATGATTCCAGCTCGCCATATAAATTGGGAGAAAAAGCAAATTGTGAATTTTCCTGTGGAGAAAATTCAAAATTGTCAGATAGAAAGTGAGATCGGATGGAGAATTGAGATGAGAGATATTTGTCCACTGTGGTGCAGATTCTTTGGTCCCGCACCATGTGAGTTTTTGCTCGGATCTTTCATCCCCTCGTGCACGTAATTCAGATTCGTGCGCTCGCCCCATGCCCAAAGGAACTAAGCAACCGATCCGTAACTCCAGTGGTTCCACCTTCTCGATTTTACGGACCAGTCCGACCTACACCTATGTATTTCACCTTGGGATTTTAGATTGATGTGTCTTTTTTATTTGAGCAGCAAAATGATACAAAAGACCCCCGTATTCCATATTGATCTCAGCGATGGTCCGAGAGAGGTGTCATATGTTGACTTGCTCAAGAAAAGATTTCCATGTGACGATGAGGAGGAGGCCGAAGAGGTGAGAGCAATAGCTAGGAGACTAGAAGAGAAATACGATATCGATAAAGGCTATGGTTACGATAAAAGAGATCCATTCATTGACGACGGGGAAGCATATGATGAATTAGTGCCAGAGGACGTGACTACTGAATTTGGCGGGTTTTATATAAATACTGGCAAACTAGAGTTCAAGCCTGTCTCTAGTCAGTCAAGAGGTATTCATATTAAGAAAAAGTCCCTCAGGATTCCCGATGGACGGAAGCAGGCTAAAACTGCTCAAAAACAGTCCCACCTAGGAGCAAAGGCGACATCTGCACTACCGGTTCGTCTACCTGTTGCGAACAGGCTCGTTCCTAAGAAGGAACCGACTAGTAAAGTAGACATGGACAAATCAACTCTCACCACACACCATGTTTCTCATGAAAGACGGAAATCTGATAGCGCCAAGGTCGTATCGATACAATCCAACTCCAAGTCTCAGGTTCCCACTCTAGGTGCGGCAAAACCAACCTCGACCAGCAATCATGTCAAGATCCAAACCGTAAAGCCTTCTGTTGCAGTCAGAAAGTCAACAACTAAGATTTCGCCAACAATTCAAGAGCAGAAGAAGATATCTCAGCAGAAGATCACTCGGGATGCACAAAAGACACAAAAACCACTCCATACAGCAAACTCCGTGGCACAGGTTCCTAAGAAGAAAACAAAAACTGTCGAAATAAGCAGCAGGCCGGCCTCACAGCCAATCAATTCGAATGCAGCGTCTCAGCAACGTAGCCTGTTGCAAACACCCCAACAACCTGTCCTGAGTCAGATGTCACAATCTGAGATCAACACCACCATCATGTCGAGCATACTCTCTATGTTAGGTCCCCAACAATTACGCCTCAGTTCTGAGTCGGCCCTGGATCTCATACTCAGACGCTGAGCGAATGAATGATTGAGCAAAATGACTATCTGAAAAGTTTATTCTGTAGATTGCGTATCTTATAGAGATTTTTCGATTGCTTATCAATCAGACTCCCAATTTGATAATCTATGTGATCTATCTTCGGCGCTTCTATCCTTGACAATATCGCCGGCATCAAGAAGACACCCATGATCACCTTGGCAACCCTTTCATCTACTCCCTCTAGTCCCACATCTTTGAATATGCCACTGCTGAGCTGCCTCAGGTAGTCCTGCTGTAGACACCATGCCCTGTAAGCTTTGATTGTTGGCTTGGACGGAGTCAAGATGCATGATGACGAGGATGTTGGGTCTTTGAGACTATGGAGGCTATTCGCAGGCATGACGCCAGTGCAACTTCGGACGGCGGCTCCAATTATGAGATCGGTACTCGATGCTTGACGATCACTAGACAGGTCAGCTCCTAGTAGTTGGTCAGACAAGCTTTCAATCAGGGATCGGTAGACTTTCTCGTCTTGAGAGCTTCTATACGTGAGGGACTTTTTTGCCGTCGTGCTCCCGTTCAAATTTTTGTACGTGGTCAAAATTTCATGCAACTTTTGATCTACCTCTTTTTCTTCAGCTGCTTTGCGTTTCTTTGGACCTACGACGTAATCTACAGAGTCTGACGATAAACTCCGGTAAAGCTTGCGGTGTTTGGTTAAACCACGCTTTTTGTGAGGCTCTTGGGATTTTATGAGTTCATACCTATTCCTGATTTGATGACTATTTCGTTCAGGGAAATGAGCTGATAGGTGAGACCATATGGGCCCATACTTTTCGATTAGAGATAGAAGCTTATAGTCCTCATACGGTCTCCAACTGCCAACGATTCTCCTTGGAAATCTAGCCCTCATCATGTAACGCTCTCGGCAGCTCTTGTTGGTCCTCCCCGGCACACATTCTGCGATCCTAGCCCAATCCCTTTCTCCGTATTTCGCCACCGCCGCCAACAAAAGATGGTCATCTTTGTCAGACCAAACTTTCGAGCTCCCATCGTGTCCCGCATTTTGCTGCTCGAGATACCGCTGCCATTGATACTTGACCTGGTGCAAGTTATGGGATTGCATAAAATACATGACCTGATTCCAAGGAACAAAATTGCCGATTCGACACAAATTTATAACCTCAAGTATTTTCTCAGTCTCATCACTCTCAATGTGGAAAGAAGATTGAATGGATGCATATTCTTGATGGTATCGAGCGCAACATTGCCAAGCCAACCTTTCACTATTGAGTTCAGAAGCAACAGAGTCCCAATCGTTCTTTCCGTATTTCGCGACAGCGTTTATCAGACAAATGTCCTCATCTTTCGTCCAATCGTTGTCATTGATCGCCCAGTGTAACCGGTTCGACCACATCAGACGGCAATCATTTGCTTCATGATGATATGAGCTTAGTTTGGCGCTTATGACTAGCCAATCTATTTGATCGTCATTCCTATCAGCAGGTACAAAGATACGGAGATCACTTCGTCCTCTAACCTGTTCAATCTGCTCGTCTATCAAAGAAACCTTTTGATCTATATCTTCAGCCGACACACTTTTGAAATCTAAGAGTTGATTTTTCTGTTTAATTAACTTGACTAGATGATTTTTGGCATAGATTTCTATGACAGCATTTCTCAACTCTGACTTGGCTTCCGACGACCAAAGCTTTCGTCGATTGAACTGACTTATGTCTTGCAAACCAGTAGGAAGTTGTTGTAGTTGCTTTATGTCCTCATTTATTGGTCCACTGAAGCCTCTGAAGTCCCTTACATAAGGTGTACGGAATGTTAGGAAGGAATGAGCAGAGTATGGATCTCCGAGCGGCCTTCGCGGATCATTAGAACGGTTTGGTAAGCGATTGCAGTGCAAGCCAAATTCGACTTCTTTGTTCTCCGAATTTCGACACAATTTATCTAGCCTGCTACAGATATTGTGGATGAGATAATCTAGCTTTTCATCAAGGTACCTATTTTGCTGAAATAAATGATCCTCGTCCAAGTCCATGATCCTGTGACCAACTGTAAGAAATTTGGCAGTTGAGGATTGATAAGATCGACTATGGATAGCCTGATGAAGATCCACAATGGTAGGAGTGACTTGATGCAGGCATGGCTCTGTGGTTATTTATGGAAAATCAACAGCTTCAAGGATAAGAAGCTATAAGATAAAATCTTGTCAAGTAGGTGGGGCTCTTGCAACGTGTCGCGTGGTCCGACAAACGCGGACCAAGAAAGAAATTTAAACGCTGCGTGTGCTCATGGTCCATCTCTGGTCGTGCTTGCGCTTTGTTTGGTTGGTTCCTAGCACCTTCACCGCAGGTTCAGCCTCTGGCAGTGTTACAGCTGCGAAGTGCCGAACAAACCGCGTTTCTTCTCTTTATGACTTTCTGCCCAGACATCATTGATTCTCCCTTAAGCGCTACCCAAGATGTCAATTAGATGAGAAACCAACATCTTGCTGAGTCTCACATTATTACTTTTCCCTCAAAATGGGCAAGTCATCGGCCGTGAAATTGAAGAGGACAGTTGTGTTTGATGTGGACCTGAGCTCGGGATCAGCTGAGGTATCGTATGTTGATCTCCTCAAGAAGAAGTTTGTAAGCGATGAAGACCGGGAAGAGGAAGAGGTTCGAGCTATTGCACGCAGGCTAGAGGAAAGATATGATACGGATAGGGGTTATGGTTACGACAAACGAGATCCGTTCATAGACGATGGCGAGGCATATGATGAACTCATGCCAGAGGACATAACAACCAAGTTTGGTGGCTTCTATATTAATACTGGTAGATTGGAATTCAAGCGAGTTGCGCCAACGGCGCCTGCTCCGCCAAAGAAGAAACAAGCCAAGGATCCTGTCGAACCGAAACAGGCCACAACCACTGGAGAAATGAAAAGTCCACCCAAATTACAAACTGATAGCACAGCACAAAATAACAGCGTCAACTGTAACAACAATATTAATAACACCAATCATAATAATAATAACCTTAACAGTAACAACAATAACAATAACAATCTAGAGACTCAAGCTCAGAACAAACCATCTCCCGCTCATAAACAACCTAGCCAATCTAAGCAACAACCGCCGTCACAATTGAAACCGAAGCAATCGCATCCTCAGAATCAGGCACATTCTTCGTTGCCAACATCCTCTGCATCAGCTTTACAAAAATCAACAGCTAAAGCCTTTACAACCACAACCAGCTCGGGAGTTGTCCCTACTGCCGAGGGATCCCCCTTCACCCTGGTACCAAAAACTAAACCGAGCCGCCCCTTGAGCCAACCTTCAAGTCAAATGCCTCAAATCAAATCGACCAGGCAACAACCTCAGCAGTCGCAGCAATCGCAACCTCTGCCTACCCACTCATTGCATCAACAATCTATGACAAGCCAAACACAATCATCAAAACAGCAAAGCCAACCACAGCCTAAGCAGTACCAATCAATTCAGCAACGATCGCAACCTCAGGCTCATCTTCAGTCACTCCAGCAGCAACAGCACTTGACTCAAAAGCAAATACAACAAAATCTACAAAACCATCAGAGGCCACAAACTCAAGCACAGATCCAATCACTTTATCAGCAGGCCAAACAACAGCAACAGCAGCAGCAGCAACAACAACAACAACAACAACAACAACAACAACAACAACAGCAACAACAGCTACATCAGCAACAGCAACAAAAACAACAACAGCTCCAACAGTTACAGCAACAACAAAAACAGACTCAACACCAACAGAAGCAACAGCATCAAATCCCGCACCAACAGCAGCCCCTGAGCTTAACCAGAATGAATGCTCTCGCCCCACCGCTTCAGAGATTCAATAACCCAACTACGATGGCATCAGCCTCGATTGGGTCCTCGGCTTTAGCGCAGTCGCAACAAAGTCAGCCTCCAATGGTACCACCTAGTATGCTTTCTTTAGACCAAAGCCGAGCTATGTTATTGAATTTCATAATGCATCAGATGCAACAGCAGCAGGCACCTGCTACACAACCACCACCATCTCATCAGCATCACAGGCAATAGGTATACTTTACAATAAATTAATGCACTGATTATCTACTTCCTGCCGTACCTGTTCCGACGATAGTTTGCGAGCCAGACTTTCTGGTTGCGTCACACAATAATTTCTGTGGAATTCTATCTGTTCAATCTAAATCAGCTCTCGACGCGATTTCCTAGCTGTTATCGATCGAAGTTCCGGGACGGCTCGCCATTTTGGTCTTCGAGCTCAGAATGGAGAAATTTCTGGGTACGTCACCTACTCGACATGGATTCTATGTAACATCATCTTATACTGATCAATGTGTGCTGCGATGCGTGTGGGTGGATACAGATGATCCTCCTAGTGAGATTCAGATAGGTTGATTTGGAAGGGCTAAAATAAGCCAACCTTCCAGAATGATACGATCAATGTATTTTCCCCAACTCATGAAACGCGGACGATGAGGGATCCATGCAGAGAAGCCAAGACTATAATAAGTTCGCTCGATTTTCCGGCTTCGATGATTGGAGCAATTGCGAGACTAAACAGCGAAAATAATTGATACCAATAGCAAGTAGCCTAACCACTGTTGATCATCTTCCTTTGAAATATCGAGAAAATGTCTTTGGGCGGCCTGAAAGAATACCGAGAGTTCGAATCCAGGGATGTCAAATTGTTTGAGGCGATAGATCACATCAAATCAACTCTTCAAAAAGAGTCCGGAAAGGAGTTTAAGTCGATCGTACCTGTATCCTATCGAGTGCAGGTCGTATCCGGTCTGAACTTTTTCGTCAAGGTAAGTAATTTGTTTCTAATCAGTAGCTGATCCTTGGCTCATTCAAGATAGCACGATTTGAAGGTTGTATAACTGAAAATTGTCGCCCTACACCCAACAGGTTAGAGTCAGCAGTGAAGATGGGGAGGAACTCAAACATGAATACGCCCATTTGAGGATCTATGTAGATTTAGGAGAGAAGGTCTCTCTCACTTCGTTCCAAATGGACAAAAAAGAAGATGATAGATTAGAGTACTTCTGATGGTTGCCAGATCAAAATTCTCATTGAGTGCTATATGGGACGGTGTATTGCCTTTGGACGAATCGATCTTGATCGCACCGCATCATCAACATTCAAGCGGAAGGGTTACTTTGCAACCAAGGAATAAATCGATTCTTCTCCTTCGTGAATGATACTTATGACTCGTGTGTGATGACACCAAGTTTTGAACAGACCAGATAAGACTACAGTGGAGGAGTTTCATATTTCTCACTTCAACTGGACAGTCGAACCTCTGAACTCCATCTCTTCGAACACATTGGTGAAAGTCGAGATAGATACAGCTACAGTTATCATCGGTACTTCTCCTTCGCGGCATGAAGATGAACTCTCTCTATCAAACTGACCGACGGGTTCGGTGAAAGATTGAGCCCTGGATCTAAACGAGTGACAGGTATCGAAGTTGCAAACTGCAAAACCCACTTCGATCGAATGCCGAATAGTCCCATCCTCGACCGAAGACATTGGGCGGGATTCGAGAAACACTCACAATTGGTGCTCCATGAAGGCGCCTCCTTGATCCATTTTAGAGTATTCGCTTTAAATTTGTCTATCGGTCCATAGTTGTGAGTGAGATCTCTAACTGTGAGAATGTTTTGTAGACGATCTTAGATGGGTCTTGCCACAGTCTAGACTATTGCACGAATCGGGGCACAGATGGCGCCCAGCTCGGCCCGTCAAGTGGCAGCACTTATCTGTTGTACTAACGCATGCGCCCCTGGCCAGCCTCCCAACCAAGGCCAACCCTTGAGAGCCTCACTTGGCAAAAAGTCGGCATGTAGACATCACAAATTCGGTGCCATGTTAATTTCTCACCACTAGAGTGAAGCTTAGTCACGAGCAGTGAGAGGGAGAGAGAAAGAGTTTAGAGTGAGAGTATGTTGTTATGTGATGCATGATTGTATCGACTCGAGATCCTTTGCGGCTTGTTATTCTCTTGAAATCAAGATTTTCAGATAAAATTGCCCCCAAATTGAAGATTAGTCATGTCGAGCATAGATTGCTCGTTGAAGTCCTTAACATCGCCGAGATCTGGCGAGCTTCTTCAAAAGCATCAGAGTTTCACATTCAAGTTACTCAAGACTGGTAAGTACCGGATGGTGAGATGACGTCAGAGTGGATCTGATGCAGCAGCAGCTGCACATAGTAATCGATGCTTCAAATAGTACAAACATGAGGAGCTGACAGAATTCTCGTTGGATTTCCCCGTCTTCGTACGAGGGCTGCCATCCAACAAGCTGTGTGCCCTTAGCCTGATGTTCTTGGTGCTAGTCTGCACAGCAGAGGATAAAATTCCTTCTCGTCTGTGTGCGACAATCAAGATTGAAATCGCCGAGTCAATATATCGGTTGTCGCATAGGGCCGGCGACTTGACGCCATCTAGCGCGGGACTCTCTTCTGGCTTGTGCGCCCTTCTGGTGGATTTTTATCAGCGAAAATTGCTCCGGCGAGTCAGAATTCTGGCACAGCTGCTCCTCTATATCACATATCTGTGATCATCAATTTCGACAGAGCCATTCTCTCCTCTCTCTCTCTCTCTCTAGCACGGAGTGGCGAGTGGGAACGAGCAGAGTTCGAGATGAGCGAGCTGGCCGTTGGGAGAGATTCAGGCTCTAAATTTCAATTGAACTTTTCACTTGCAGAATCCGGCAGCAATTTCGGGATGGTCTCGATAGGGGACGAGATAGGCGAGCAGAGCAATACTCGGAGAATTTCATCATTTAACGCCTCTCTTGATTGGACATGAAATGATCCCATGAACTGGTCCGCTTGTGGTCACCTCCACGAGTCGTCCGGTCATTTCGTCTCAAAGTGCCGATTGGATTTGCTCCAATTTCCTCCAAACGACCGTCATCTCCCTTCCTTCCGAACTGCAACCACTTTTTCCCTCCACGTCTGAGATAAATATTGGAGCATTCGAGCCTCGAGTTTGCGCCCAGATCAACGGTGAGTCCGTGCCGGCTTGACAGCATCCTGCAGCACTGCAGTGGATCCGAAGGGGTCCAACTTCCCACTGGAGAAGTTGGACGATGACGATTTTTAAATGAAACTCTCGAGAGGCAATGTGACACCTGCGAGAGCATCATATTTCCGCCCAATTCTACACGCCTATTGCATATACGGTCCGGAAATTCAATTCATTCCTACTTCTGTGGGCCTTCTACTGTGCCTTTTCCTGTCCACCACTTCGACCACCAATGTGGCTGCTAGTAATTTTCCAAAGTGCAAGATGAACTCGAGGAGTGGCCAGTTCAATTTGCATATCGGCCGGCGGAAAAATTTGAGGGCTAGATCTCGAACTATCTGCCTGCTAGGCAAAGGACCATCCGCAGGGATGGGCCAATCCTAGTTGGCCGATGATTGATAAAGCAAATGGGGCCTGCAAGTGGGCCCTGTTTTTCTGTCTGGGCCAGCCCAAGAGATTAGCATGGAATCGCACGCACTTTGCCCATCAAATTGGACGTCTATCTAGCAGACAATTTCCATGTTGAAAAAAGACAAATTGCCCAACGAACCTCATAGGATAGCTGAGCAATAGTGGCCGATGTTTAAATTAATGCAATGCACGGACAAGTTGTAATTAGTGAAACAAAGTTTTCCGATTTGGCTCATTTGACAGTGAAATTATCCAAGACTAGGATTTTCATGCTACCACAATGGGCCTCGGTCGATGGAGTTTTATTAATCTCACTTTATTGTTCCGCATTCGAATTCAGTTTCCAATCGAATATTGCCACTCGTTGTGGCCTCTTTTTGAGGCCGCGGGCCCCGCGCTACCCTTTTATTTGCAACGCCTGTAGTCTCATTAGTGGCAGAGAGCAAGATTGACTGTGTGCGAGCAATTGCAAGCAAAATCATCCGTTGCCAAGACTTGATGGTGGGACTTTTTATTGTTGTGCCAGCAGAGCGTTGGGCTCTCACAAGGGTGCGTGTCCGCGTGGAGGGGCGCACAGGAAATGGTCCGTCAAAGTGGGCTCTCATTTTGTTACATCGAGCCGCGTTGCTCGCCCCACGCCGCCCCTCTTGTGCCGGCCAAGCTCTTTCTCTGATAGATAGTGGCTCTTAGTTACGACAAGTCAACTCGGTGCCCCATCGGGAGGCAATACGCGAGGCCCGGCCGGACCTCCCTGCTGTGCCACTGCAAGGCTGGGGGTGAAAAAAAAATCCAATTTATAAGGATTTCCGCCACTAATTTGCTCGCTCGCTTGCTGGCTTAATGGCTCCATCGGCGAGAGACCATGTCGAAAGAGGCCCTCTTGTGGGCTGGAAGTGGGACTGAATCTTGAGGATGGAGCTCGATAGTTCGTGCCGACAGTTCCAATGGATTCCAGCGCCGCAGCTGGCGATGATGTGGAGCCATGCCATTGTCATGAGACGCGATGGATCCTTGAGGCTAATCAATGCGCATCTATTGGAGGAGGCCTTTCTGAAACGAAAATGGCGACCCTTGATGGATTTGCCACGACTCTTCTGGGCGCCCTCCGCAAGCCCCTCTGTGCGCCAACCAAGTACATTGATCTATCTTGATTCCGCTGGTCAGCCAGAGAAAGAGTCTTAGCTGTGTGCTGTGGAGCTGTGGACCACCAATGGCCAAGTCTCGAGTGGCATTAATTCAAATCAGATTTTTTTCTCTCTGTTTCTCTTTTCCCCCTCCCTGCCCGACATTGCTCACCACCGCTGGCCACTTGTGATCGAAGTTCAAATGGATTCCGCAGGCCGAATAGAACAAACATGAGAAACAATGGGCGTGCAGTTGATTTTTGTTATACGGGATCAGCAGAAATGCATCGAGATTAGCTTGGCACGGGGGCTGTGCCTCGGCAGGGCCGCACGCACCGTGGGCCGCAATTGAAACACAATCCGACATAGAAATCCTCCCCCACCAACAACAATAACAAAAACCACCAACAAAGTCCGCTGGGCCCGCAGAGACCACTGCTATGGTGTCGCAATCATCATCGTCTCCCCACCCACTTCTCTTCTCCCTTGCCCTTACCCTCAGCCGCGGCCTTAGCCTTAGCCTTAGTTGTAGCCTACTCCTCGTCCTCTTCCTCTCCAGTTCAGTTTATTTCAGTCCAACTCCACCCGGCGCCATCCTAGTTCGCGCCAACTGGGGTCTCGGCGGAAATTTATTTCCTTTACGCCGATGACTCAGTTAGCCAGATATGAGATGGGGGCCCGGCGGGTCCTAGCTAGTCGCTAGGCGACCGCCGAAATGGTCGCCAAATTTAGGCACGCTCATCACCCAGTAAATTTCGCTCATCCTTGACGGTATTTAGATTGCTTCGTCTGAACTGGGAAGCGTGTGTGGCGCCGCTCTATTTGGGGATAGCGCTAACATGAAATCGTCAGCTCATTTCCGGCTATGGAGAAGAGGAAGCTCTCTGGAAGTGATCTCTGCTCTTTCGTGTGAATTTGTGAACTTCCTTCTGCCCAGTTTTGACCTCCATGTCACTGGAGTATCGATGGACCTCTCTTATTACGAGTGGCCTGTTGTGGTGCTCGACTAAATCGATAATGTCATTCTCTATCTGAAATGGATTCTTCTCTGTCTACCTTCCCCTCTTCCTCTTCCTCTTCCTGCGCTCACTACCCTCAGTGGTTCACGCGTTCACCTGAGAAAGGCGAGAATTGCGATAGTGAAAAGTGTAGCTCTTTTGGTGGAGAATGTTGCTGAGTTGCATAACACGACCTGCATGGAGAATATTATTCCCCTTCAGTTCTCTCTAATAGATTCTCAGTCTAGATGATTGTCTGGCTCGCTCACCGGTTGGCTCTCTGTGTTTTGTCCTCAACCATTAGACACGTTTGGAGATCAAATTTCTTCTCTCACCATGGCTACCAAATGATTACTTGGGCCCATTACCAATTGCGATGGCGTTCTTTTGATTTATATCGAACATGCAATTGCCTGCTGGCAGCTGGAGAGACTTTCCTCCAAAAGAGGTTGCCCTCAGTGAGACGAGAGAGTAGTGCCAAGTGTGTTGGAGTGAAATCGAGCTGACCAAAGGGGCAAAACAATGCGCGGGCGAGAATTCAATCAGACTAGCACATCTGATGATCATGATCATGATGATGATATTACGAGTTGACACGCGCGCAATCACGTCTAATAGATATTGTTGCTGGCCATATTGTAGGGAAAACTAATCTTTATGAGGGCAATAAAACAACGTGGGCCCCCAATTCCATCTTACTGTTAGATAGTCGGACAGATAGATAGATAAATAGATAAATAGATAGATAGATAGAGAGCGAGTAAGTGAGTGAGCGAGTGAGTAAGAGAGGAAGGAAGCTGGAGAGAGAAGAGAGAAGAGAGTGAAGCAATAAAGAGAGCAATGATTCCAAGTGCCAGCCAGTGCCCCGGAGGCACCTAGCTAATAGTGAGAAAGAGAGAGAGAGGCTCCATTTTGTGCACGAGGCCAGGTTCCACTCCAGAGAGATAGAGACCACGGCTGGCACGAAAGGGACTGCGGGTGCAAAGGGCCCGCTGGGCAGCCATTCGTTTGATCTTGAGAGTCTCCCACGCTATTTGTACACTATCCATCTGGGCCAATAGGCCGCCCGCTTAGGCTTATTGGGCCGGCCAGACTGGCAATATCAACTTGAAGGCCGCAACATTGGCCAGAACGTGGCCTAAACGTTATTTCCAACTGAGTTGCAGTTTCCGTGTCTGGCGGCCAATGTGGTGGCGCTCAAGGGCAGCTCGTGTAGAGGCGCGGGATTTGCTAAGTGTACTTGCGGCCTCTCTTGTCCTAGTTGGCAGGAGGCGCACACGCCCAGCTGAGGGGGCAGACATTGATGGCTGGTGGAAAATCCGCCCATGTCAAGTTGGTATCCCAGCCAATCGGCTAACCATTCTTGCTAAACGCTCGCTCGGCCAAATCGACTTTTGCAACTCCTGTTCCCAGGAACAGAAGCCAGTAAAGAGGCCAAACCGAGAGGGCCAGCTGGTTGCCGCTTCCGAGGCCATCCCAGAGCGAATTGGACGCTCACTTGGTGGTAAAGCAAGCATGATAGTTGGGCCAAACTTGCTTAGTCCCATCTCGACAATACCACTCTAGACTGTCCGTCAGTATCATGTTGTGATGGGAGCGTTGGAGAGCCAGCCAGATGTGCTCAGGCTGGCGTATTGTGCCCCATCGGCATTCGATGGCAACAACGATCGGGCCAAATCCATGGCCGGAGGTGAGCCTCAAGCCCGGAGTGAAAGGCTGAACTTGGCTGGCCAAAGCAATTTGGTTCCTTTTAGGCTCATTCTGGGGGCTTGGAGGATTTTAGCTGCCCATCTGGAAAAGCAACTTTCTACTTGGGTTTGCTAAACGCTCCCTAAAAGCAAAAAGAAAAACAAAAGAAAAAGGTCCAATCGGCCGAGGCCAACAAAACGAAGCTAACAAAATGATATTTGGACCATTCGCCATCGTCGTGCAGATGAGATCAATTCTGTTCCGCCCGGCAGACTTTTGTTTCTGCACAATGCACCGGCGAGAAAGCTTTTTCCCAAGATCCTTTCGCCTCATTTTCGCTTCCATTTAGCGGCTCTCAAGCCGTGAGATTAGTGGCAATGGTTTGGATGAGAAAAGGGGCGAGAAAAGGGGCATAGTCTCTCTTGGATTGAGGGTGGTTCTGTGGGCCCAATCATCGGGCGCACAAACAACAACAAGACGCCCTTGTGGAATGAGTAGGCACGCTAATATACAAACAGGAAAGAGGCGCGAGCTGCACAATTCAGTGGATCGCAAGAGCGAGCAGCCAGGATGCAATGAGGGTCGCTCAACGACAACCAAACTCGCTCCAATAACCTGACACGCCCGATGATCATGGGCCCAGAAATAACCAGCCCCGCTCGTCTATTCGACTCCCATTTCGGCCGAGATCTTGTTTCGCCTAGCCCCATTCTCCAACATTGGCCCCTAACAACCACTCGCAAGGGGCAATCACTCATCTAGATTGCCCCGAGAGTGTGGCTCACCCAATTGACCGTCATCCAAGCAGACACAGATGAACAAGCCCACTCGTGCGCTTGGGCCGCTTCCGACGCGTTAGACTCTAATTCGGAGTGTTCCCGCGAATTGGGCCCAATTTTTCCCTCTCGCCAGCTATCTATTGGCCAGACCGTTGGCTAGACTAGTGTAGTCCGTCTAGATAGAGACAGTGGGGAGTTTATTTTCTCAAAAGCCAATTGGCGGCAAGATTAGAACGGTGCGTTGAACGAAGGGGACATTATCATTTCCCAGTGCACCTGCAGGGGCTAGTGTGCGCCAGTGTTGTGTTGTGGCCGCAGGGGCAAGTGTTGCTGACCGGCCCAGCCTCGAGCTAAACAATCGACGTCCACCTCCGCAGCTGAGGGGCCGGATATAAACGGAGCATGAGTGAAATGGAGCCTCGCTGATGGATACGCTTTCTGGGCCGGAGTGATTCTGTCTGTGATGGTGGTGAAAGGAGAATGGAGAAAAGGGGGGGGGGGAGCTGGTTATGATGTGCGCGAGATGGAACGCTTGCTGAAAAACCATAGTGAATTGCTGCTAGCGCATTATCCATTGAGCCCCTCTAGTAGTCCGTGTTGGAGATGAGGGCACAGTTTCCTCTCTCAGCAGCAGCTGCCAACCACAAACTAGAACTTTGCCCAACAGCTCTGGCCGCCCAACAAGAGTCCAGACTCAGACTCAAACGGGACACTTGCTGTCCCATGGAATGCAACTATGTTCTCTGGTTTCCTCCGGCCACTGGATGACCAAGAGGGGTAGTCACGTAGAACAGTGTAGGATGCGTTGTGATAGATGCACCTTGAGAAGTTGGCCGGCCTGTCAATGTGTGCGGCACGCGGCCAGTTGTGGAGCCTCTAGGGCCAAGCCAGACGCCACATAACTCTCCCATCCAGCAGGCGGTGGCCAGTCTTGTGGCGCGGGTTCTACTTGCGGCCCCTCTTCATCCGGCTAACTTTCTCGTCCACTGGCGGCGCCCCTTTCCTTGCTGGCCGGCTCGCTCGCCCTCCGCGGCTCCTCAGCTCGTCCCCGGTAGACGTTTCTCGGCTCCTTGCAACCAACTACAAGCCAACTTCGCCTCCCCCCCCCCTCAATCCAGCTTATTCTAACTCCCGTAGTCTGAAACTAAGCTAATGAAATTAGCGGCTCACACACACCCGCCCCCGCCCCAACACGCGCCCACATAGAGCCTGAGAGAGAGAGAGAGAGCACACGCAAGCCGCACATAACACGACACACAGACAACACAACACACAGACATACGCAGACATATTCGCAGAACTCACGACCACTATGTGCTCTACACCCACCCACTAATTCCTCTTCTCCTCCAGACTTCCCATTCCACCCGCTTGGCCCCATAAAGTGCCTCCATCTTGCCTCCACTTTCCCCATCCAGTCGTGTTGGCTTTACGATAATTCCCCAAGGATTCTTGCATTGTAAATTTTGTCCCAACAATATTTTGCCCGAACACTTGGGCCTGCCGAATCTGAACTTGCCCTGCTGGCTCCAATTCCGTCTGGTCGTGCTGTAGAGTTCGAACTGTTTGTCGCTTTGTACACAGAGTCTGAGGGTGGGATATGCCAGAAATATGCATTTTTTATCCTTTCCCTTCCGTCTCCAAAAGTAAAGAACTCTGTTTGCCGGCTCGAGTTTCTTCCACGTCCGGAAGCGACACTGGCAAGTCATCGACAACAAACCAATGCACACCATAAATCAGACACACTGTCCGGCGGGCCCCACTGTCAGCCGAGATAAGGTCCTCTCTCCGATATGCACAATCGAGTTCGCAGCCCATAGAGAGTTGCCTCGAACCGGATACGGATACAGATGGACGAAAATATTACAGTTGACTCTAGTTCAGACTGCTTGCGAGAGAAAGAGAGAGTCTCACATTTTTTTCTCTCTTCCTCTGAGGCGGGCCACGAGATAATGGACTGCCATCGAATGGAGCCAGCTGACGGACGAGCGAAAGAAAAAGAGTGTCTTCCGTTGACAGAACCAAGTGGCCTACATACACTGGACCATGTCCTTGACAAACTGCGCGTTCTAGTTGTCTTCCAACAGCTTGAGCCTGTGGGCTGCCAGCTGTTGGTTTTAGTCTGTTATTCTGACGAAAAAATGTCCGAAATCTCTCCCTCCTCAACCCAATCGAACTTGGCACGGCATCAGTGGCCGATTTTTCGCAGTCTCTGGCCAATCTTCATGACCGCTTTGGACATGAACTTCAAGTCTTGGTGGAAACCTTTCGCAAAAAGAACGGCGAACTCAGGAAGGAAAGGTAACTACCAGCTATGCATGAAAAACTGAGATTTCGCCTCCATCACACCTTAGGGTTAAATGACGCTAATCGCTCTGTCTCGAAATCAACTTGACCAGACTCAATTGTCCGAGTGGATTGTTTCAAATATGGGAATCATTCTTACAACAAGTTGAGGTGAACTCACAGCAACATGGTGATATATCACGTGATTTAAGTCAAACTAATGGAAATGGTCTCATTGAGCGGGTCTTCTATAGGAAGATTCAGTCTAAAAGGATCTTTGGACACAAGGAGCGAATTGAGACAATCCTCATAAAGTCTAGTGAGCTACTCCAAAAGGTAAGTGGGAAAACATAACTCCAGAGCCAAGGAGAAACCTTGGTGCCTCGTGGTCAATTGGGGGAGAAAGACATTCAATAGAGTTCTCGCTAAAGGAGGGAAATTAATTTTAACCAACCCAAATCGGCCTCATGGAAACCTGTCTAAATGGAAATGACAAACAAAACAAACAGTGCCACAAAGACTACTGCCAGGCCTATGTTTTGGCACTCAAAGATCCCGCCCAATACATGAACAGCTACATATCGGCGCACAAGTGAGTAGCCTAACAATGTTTGCAGCGCATTTCTGCTCGCCTTTCCGAGTCCAACTCATTTCTTTCTGTTAGCTTGCCCACTGGAAGCCAGAAGGTTGCTGCTCGTACCTCTGCGAAAAATCTCATTATCATGTTGTTGCACTTGACTTTTTGCTCTGCTAGACCCTCTCGCCTGAGCAGCCACTTCTTGCGGTATTCTGACTAGTGGCAGGGGAGAAAAACACTGAAAGGAAACAAATGCGTGACATGTACCTAGCCAGTGGAGATGAAGCAGACACAAACCGCATCAATAATAATGCTTCGGAGGGGCCAGACATAAGGCAGAGGTGTCCAGGCAAGCTTTCTGCAAGAGTTTGCGGACACGAATCGAATATTAACTTTGCTCGTTCGCCTAAAACACCACCACCACCATCACCCACACCACTGCAACGGCCACCATCAACAACAACCGAAAATGCCGTGCCAAAAACTCCAGTGTCTACGTGCACCAACTACAAGCAACCAATGGAATGGTGCACGCCTACCAGACAAAAACTCTGCCACGACTCATGGAGGTAAGTTCCTCTCTCAAGCTCAGTGCTTGCTTAACATGCACTGCCGGACAGGCAGCCAAATTACGCCCAATACTCTTCCGGTGGGCGCCTGAATTCCGGTTTCGTGTGTTAGTTTTATCTCAAACACGAGACTGGCTTGAGAGCAGATATAAATTCTATCACGATTGTGCACTGGCCAAATGCGACGGAGTCAGGTGAATAAGTGGAGGAGAGAGAGAGAGAGAGAGAGAGTGAGGTAGAAGAAGTGATGCAACAATCAATTCTGGGGCCCACAACTAAGTTTGTTTTGCTTCGTTTGTTCTCTCATTAGTTAGAAGGCAACCAATGTCGAATTTGTTGCTCCCAATCATTGGAGAAGAGAAACTAATCAATTTGGCTCTCCGAACACAAATGCTCACGAAACAAAACATGTTTTTCTCCCATCTTGCTGGAATTGTGCACCTCTGCTTGTGGCATACAAATCAAGAGTAGGAGCTTGAGGAGTGTCAGCTTGATACAAGTCAGAGCATTTCCTTTGCAATGCAACGAAGCAGCGAACTGATTGCCGAAAAGTCGAGCGAACAGGCCGAGGGTTACACTAATTTGGCTCTAGCCTGCAAGCACGCCAATGCGGCACATCGTCTTGATTTGGCCCAATTTGTTAAGTTTGCACAGCAGCAAACTAAGGGCAACATTTCTGGAGGTAAAAACAACAACAACGAGCACGAATTGGACTCGCTTGAGGCGGAAAGCTCGTTAAAGGATCGCAACAACAATGAATGCGGCTCAGAGGACGACGATTTCAGCGGCTCTCCAAGTTCGGGGCCCAAAACTAGCTTGGCAGGTGCAACTAGCTCGACGAATGCGCCAGAAAAGTCGGCCAACTTTGTCATTCGCTATCACCAATTTCAGGCCCCAACCACTAGTCTTTATCAGACGCAAACGATGGAAATAGACCCAAAGAACATGGTAGGTAGCTTCGAGGTGGCAGTTGAGCTGTTAAAGCTAAGCAGATGTGACTGATTGCTTTTAACCCTGACACAAATCTATTTCCTATTTCCTGCTCGTCCAATCCTAAACAGCAACTGGTGCCCACGTTCAGAAATGAAATTGCTCCAGATCCCAGCGAATCGGCTGGAATGCAGCAACCACACTTGGATCGTGATAGAGCTGCTCTTGAAGATAAGATAGAAAAGTTCGAGGAACGGATTGAACAATTGTCAAAAGTTCTCCAACGTTCCACTGAATCTGGATTGCGGAATAAGGTGAAAGAGGTCCAAGAAGAGCTTTGTCAGAGGAAATTCGACCTACTTGTGGCCCAAATTCATTTGTCGGCCGTCCGATCGCAGTTGCAATTGTTTGAGTACAACTTCCGGCCAACAAGTGCCCAACTTGAGGCGCAAATGAACGCCGAGAAGCTAATGAGTCCGGCTGGCTCGGGAGGGGGCGGTGCTGGGGGCGAGTTGCCGAACGGAAGCATGGGCACATTTTCCTCGCTTGCCACTGGGACGTCTGGCGCCTCAAGCGGCCAGGGCGGCGTGGGCGCAACGACCGATGGCTCTCCCTTTGGCACGCGCAGAAGTCCCTCCAGTTCGGGAGGACTGGCCGCCTCGTTGGGCTACAGACACAGATGGATAAAGGCCTTCAAGTCGCTCAAGGAGACGCCAGGCCAGCAAGCCTCGAGGTGAGTGTCGACTGTCTATTGAGGGCGAGCGTCCACTTATGAAGCGAGTGTGCGAGCAAGAGGGAGTTATTGTCTCTGTTGTGGGTGACGATTTGTCTCCAGCAGTCTGCTTGACTAATCTGTCTGGTCAGCTTAATTAAATTGCCCGCCTCGAATGATTCGTTACTCTTCTCGCCTCTGAATTGGAGGCTGGCAAAATTTGGCCAGCCAAAATCTGGACTCCAATTCCGTGGGGTTGTCTTGGGAGCTGGACGAGGGAGCAAGTTGAGTGGAAAGCAAAGAGGGGAGCTTGTTCTTGCGGCAGAAATGCGGCAAGTGAAGCTGATGGCAGTCGAGTTCAATGGATCGGCAAGGCATTATGTGACTTCGATGTGGCGTGTTGAGTTGGGGGCGCCCAAATCGGAAGGGACCAAATGAAAGGAAGCGAGTTCATCAATTGAATCGGGAAATGTTATTGTATTGTGGTCTGGCCGTTGAAATTTCACTTTTGTCCAAAGGCTTGTCTAGAGCATGATCAAGTCTGGGGACTAGGTGCGAGAGAGCTTGGCCTTCTCACTTTCTCTCTTGCTCACTGCAGAACAATGGATGTGGCCCTCATGGGTGGCTGCGACCTGCTTCGAAAGGGCCACACAGAGGTGGCAAAAGAAGTAGGCGAGTGCTGGCCCATGATGACAGTAACATGAAAAACTATCCCATCGAACGTGATTTATGTTTGGCTCAGCCGAGGCTCACTTTTGTCCCGAGGCCGCTGAGCGCACGCAAGCACTGCTAAACTATCGATCGGCTCGGAGGTAGGAAGAGGAAAAAGGAAAGAGGCAGGGGCGTTGCTTACTAACGAGCTTCGTCGCATTGGGACGCAGTTGTCCTTTGCGCTAACAAGCTGAATTGCAGTTAAGTCTCTAACATATTGAGCACACAAAGTCCACCATTAATGCACCAACCCTCTGCCTCCCCCCCCCTGCTGCTGCTATCGTTCGTGGCACCTCTGTTGCTAGTTTTAACTTCCTGCTTGCTTGTTTGCCACCATTCCACGTGAGCAGCCGGACAACTGGCCAAAGCAGGCCTGCAACAAAGGGCGAGCATCTATGGGTTTGCTCTAACCTGCGGCGTCTGCCAGAGTGGAGAGAAAGAGAGAGAGAGAACGCGGGTACCAAATTAGACCCAACGTGCTCTGCAACACTCGGAAAGCGCCAAGCTTGTTCTGGGGCGCCTCTCACCACTGCTCCAAACCAAGGGACTGGCCGAGTAAGAGCCGCGCTTAGTAGCTTGTGATAGGTTAATTAAGTAATAGTTTGTCCGGGCAAATCGGCAGGCCCAGAGGCTATACTGGCGCCCCATCGGCGAAGGTGAACAAGGGCATTAAGTCAGTCGGCTTCAAGCTGAATGCGTCGAGCCAAGCCCCGTGGGAAGTACTTGGCTTCTCGCCGACTCTGAGCAGCCCGCAGCCAACCTCCAAGTGAGCGAGACCGATCATGGTGGCCCCGCTAAATGCAATCGATGAAAGTTGGCATGCAGAATCTGCACAAACTTACATATGGTCACCACCAGTTCCCTCTCGCAATCGCCTTTGTCTGAGGTTATGCATTGAGGATGAGCGGCCTCAATAAGCGAGCGACTGAATAAACAAACGAGCAGCCTGTTGTGCCATCAATTTACTTTGCTGCCTCCCCCGCTCTCTCTCTCTCCCTCTCACTCGCTATCTTTCCCTTACTCCCAGCTAGTTCCAGTCCATTCTGACCCATCGCCCATTTTCTCGCCCATTCGAGTGGCTATTGTCAGTTTACAAGCTCATTCGATTGCTATTTGCTGCCAGACTCTGCTTGTTCGCCGGCACTTTGCTCGATTGAGCGCCCAGACTCCGGAAGTTGGGGATTTATTTTGCTCGACTAACTTGAACTCATGGGCGAGCTTAAGAGAAGATTTTTCCCACTGGTGACGGTGGGAAATTCAATCTGCTGCCGCCGCGGCTGGTCCAAATTGGGAACCATCCACCACTCACTCGACCCAGCGCTCACGCCTCCTTGCCAGACAATCTCGAATTGGAGCCCAAATTGTCTACTGGCCAGGCACTGAGAACTGTCTCGCATCCGCTCCCGTTGGCCAACTATTCAGTTATCTAAATAGGAAGCAGTCCAAAGCGGAGAAGAGGGCCAGAGAGTAAAGGGTAGACAGGAAGAGGGGGGCCAGCGAGAGAGGCAGCCGCGTCCCGGGCATCCTAAGCATCCGCAGCAGCGGCCATGGTGGCGGTGGCGGCGGTTACTGCCAGTGCTGGCGCCACATTTAAACGACCGGTCCCATATGACGCTAACCTTGAAACGGGAAGTGGCCAGCCAAGCGAGCGGAACAACTAAGCTACGATCGATCTCCTTTCCACTTTCCAGTTACACGAAGACCATTGAGCTCACCGCTTGCCCCTCCAGACCGGAAGTATTCAATGTGATCCATCACCTAAAGCTCAACTTTTCTGAAACATTAGAGCTGAACATCTCGTCACTCGAAATGGGCTTTTGTTTTTCTTTTTGCGCTTTTCCATCCTCGAGACATCAAATTTCTTTCTATTATTACTCGAAGCTCGGCTAGAGTATGAGATCCGACTAACGTTCTTAAATGGGAACAAAAAACCCTCATCCTAAACGTAAACTAATTTCCGCCAACGGACCATCATCTTAAAGGGCCGCCCATAATCACCATCAATATGGTGGCGAGTTGGAGCAAACGACTCGTGAGTTGCGCTCGGCCAATCAGACTGGCCATCAACAGCAAGCGTCCGCTGGTTGCCCATCCAACGCAAACATGTCCCAAGGGCTGGAGACTCAACACTGCTTTCAGGAGTATACATTCAAGAAGATTGCATCATGCGACGTTTGCAAAGACTTTCTCAGGGGTAAGTCAGAATCGGATGGGGCGACTGAGATGGCTGATTCTTCACAGACTAGGATGGGTATAAAAATTCAGCCGAAACCATCCTCTAACTGATTTGTCTCAAATTGCTCAAAACGATCGATATCTCAGGTCATATGCGCCAGGGTGTAAAGTGTAAACTTTGCAAGATTAGTTGCCATAATGATTGCCAATCACAAGCCCATAAAACAATCAAGTGTCAGGTGAGTGTCTACGAGAATCGCCTTTACCGACCTCAAACTAATGGTTAGATATAAAATGGATAATGGATCTCAATTATCCGGGCCCAATAATAGGGGTAAACAGTCGAGAGTCTGCATCCTCTAGGCTTGTGTATGCAAAAGTCGGACTTCTCCCTAGAATCAAGGTCCCTCGGAAGCTTATGTCCTCTGGGACAGTAGTCTACTTGGACCAAGATAAGGTACTTCCCCTCGTCCGCAAACGATCGGTAACGGTGGAGGCGTTGCAATGATTTACTGTTTGATATATGTAGGCCGAAGGCCTCAGATGGCGAGCTCTTTATAAACACGATTAGAGCGCAGCGTCACAGATCCGAGAATGACACTGAGAAGTTTCGTGGGGCACCAGGGTCAGATGGACAGAACGAAGTTGGGAAAACTTTTGTCAAACTTATCGCTTTCCAAAATACTAACCCACACCAACCACTGACTTTCAAACTTTTATGCTAACGCTTTTGCCACTTCTCGAACTTCTAAACACGCAAACAAAATTCACAACACGTTTGAACTCCATCACAACATTATTTGGAACTCACCATTGTAACGAGCAAACAATAGCAACCAAAGATAAAACTCTTGAGGCGCCAGAAGTCAGCCGGAGAGCTTGAAATGAATGCCAGCGGCCATTTGGATGGAATTTCCGATTATGCACAAGGAGCTGATGCTGATAGTAAGTGCCACGCGCCCCCGTTGCTCTTGACGCGTTTGCCTTGATTCAGTCATCTTGGCAAACTCTGCTAATGTTTCCTGCATGACAAAGACCACATTAGGCCCTCACACTTTGTTGTTCGTCGAGTGGTTCACATTCGTTTCGGCAACAAAGAAGCAAATCTCCAGACGGGGGTGGCATTCTCGTCAGACTTCTACTCTGAATCCAGTATCGTTCTCCATTCTAACCGAATGTGAATTATTTCCAATGATATGGCTGCCACCTGGTGGCCCAAACTGCAATTACCAAATGAACACCAACAATGTGAAAAAAAATCCAATTCAATTGCTCAGGGAGCACTTCATCAAAACCGGAGAGTATTTATTCGCTCATCAGGCTGGTTCTTGATGCGAAGAAACGTAATCAGCAGCCTGCAAGCGATCACTTGAGACCAGGCTCTTGGCAAGCGATGCACCTGAGCACCGGTAATCTAACAATGGCTAATCAGAATGACAAAAGCGCCTCAGCTTTGCAACTGCAGCAACCCTTCTCGTCGGCGGGAAAAACGTCTGGTAGCACAATGGGAAAAGAAAACAATGGCCCAGAGACCAGCGTTGACAGATGGGCCGTGGTGATGGAATTGTTGGCCCAGTCGAGGAAGAAACCCGGCGAGCCCGGTTCGGAGGGGTCTGGGTCGGCAGGTAAGCGCCACAGCAAGCAGCTGGACAAATTTAAGCTAGCCGCCCGTTCGGCAGCAGCCGTTAGCAAGCACCAACGTCAGAGGGGCGAGCTCCTCCATCAGACCGGCCTACTTGCAGCTGCAACTCCCTCTCCCACCCCCACCGTAGTTGGCGCTACCCAACCGGAAAAGGAGGGCAATCTGGACCTAGCGACACAGCAGAGGCACAAGATTGAACTTGGGCCAGAGCATCAGCACCAAACGGGAGGCTATTTTGCTCCTGAATTGGGAGGCTCGTCTGTGGTGAACACGCAGCATCAGCAACAACAACAAGGCTCTCAAGAAGTAACTCAAGCAAGCTTGCCGAGTGGAGCCACCGGCAACGAGTCCCGTACCTCTCAAGCTTCAGTGCTTGTTCATCATACTAAGTCTTTGCCAATTGGCGGCGACATGGCGGACAAGCCGGTGGCCCACGGCGTTGGGCTCTTGATGCCGACGAATGAGCAGATGAACTTTCAAAGGCAGCAGCAATATTACTCACCGCCCATGGCCACCCAGCAACAAACTGCTCATCCACAAGCCCATTCAAGTGGCCCGCATGGCCAACAGTCAATGCTGACCCACTCGGACCCATATAATCATTACCAACTTCACCAAGACCATCTGCAAGAGCAGCAAAGAGGCCAGTCTCATGGTCAACTCTTGAGCATCAGCAGCCAGCAGTTGCAATCGACCTCAGGTAAGTAGACGGAAAATCTTGTGACGCTTATGTGACGGGATCTCTGTCAAAGGATCCCAAGTTGATTGACTGCGCTGTTTTTGATCTAGTTGGTTAGCTAACGTAGAGCACGAGATATAATTTGGATTTGGATTCAATTCCGTCTGATTGAATGTTAAAATTTTTTCGATTCTTCCTCTTCCTTAACAAAAACACTCATGCTCGCCAATGTTTGTGCATCTGCTTGTTCACTTGCCTGTCAATTTTCCACATCTTTTATCCGGTCGAACTTCAACAGCACCTCACAGTCCCCAACGAAAGCGCTTCAATTTACGCATGAAAAGTTTCTCGCTTGATAGTCCCGAAAGTCCCTCGATTGGTGCGGCCGTGGCGGTGGCTCACAATCATCTAAGCAATAGCAGTGTCGCGTATCCGGTTTGCAGCTCTACAGGCTCTAGTTTCAGGTCACATGCCATCGAGCAGGAGCGTCCGCATGGACGGTTCCACAGGGAGTCTCAGTCGCCACCTGGCCGGCACGGCAGACCGGCGCAAGATCGACAGCAAGACCGGATGGTGGCAAGCTCGCAGCTTGTCGCCCATCATGCTCATGCACCAATGCAGCTCGACTACGATGAGCACCGGCCAGGCAAATCATACGGCCACCCACACGTTTCTCGCATCGATGGCCGCCCATCGCCGGCCTCCTCAAGCTCCTCATCTCACGAACAATTGGACTCTTATCATACAACCAACAGAGCGATGGGCGACAAACATAAACATGAACAAGCCACCCCTGCAGTGTTTTTCCATCAGAGCGACCATCATCAAGGAGACCAGGCCGGCCAGTTGGCCTATTCGTTTGGCCGTAGCGACGGACAAAACTATGAAAATTACGAGGCAAAACATCGGCAATTGGGAGCCCGTGGCTCAGCTGGTGCAGTCTGCGGCCTCTCCAGTGGCAATACGACCGAAGGGGAGGACTTTTGCCCACAACAGTTGCAGCAGCACCGTCACTCTTACCACAACCAGAGTTTATCATACATGACTCACTACAGTCAGACTGGTTCACATCTGGCCCCACAGCAACTCCATTACAACCAGGCAGCACAGCAGCATCAACAACAGCAACAGACTCTACATCAATACGAGCAGCAGGGAAACCGGACATTTTTGGGCCAGAATCATCCATACCAATCCTACCAACAGAATAACATTCAGGATCCGTTCGAATCGCGCCTTTATTCAAGCCAATTGAACATACACATGTTGGGTGAGGGAGGCAAGGGTGGTGAAAGCAATAAGGAGCGAACTAATGAATTCCAGCTCCACCATCGACATGGCGGCCGTCTTGTCGCCAGCAGCGGACAGTTGGTTGGGCCAGGGTCGGAGACTAATGGAGCCAGTAATGAGCAGTCGGCAAAGGGTAGAGTAGGCGAGATAGAGCGTGATAGTCTGCAAAGTAGTGGCAGTGGCCAGCTGAAACCAAAAGCGTCACTGAATAATGTGCTTGAGTGTAAGTTGAAGAAACATCAATCTGGGTCCTGGTTTCTTTCAAGGATAACTGCCCTAGTGAAAGCCTGCTGAGTTTGCACGTCCTTATGCAGCATGCTATATGCATCAACGGGATTCCGATTGAAATCTCATCGATCTAATCCACCCATCTTTCCAAAGCCTAACAATTTTGTTGTCTTGAATACTCATATCCCTCATTCAATTTGTCCACTTTTCCTGATTATACCCACAGACTACGATCTCAATGGAACAAAACAAGCTGGTCAAATGACTGAAAGTACGGCCGACAATCAAAATCTCCAACGACTAAGTCGACGCACTCCGCCAAGCCCGTTATCTGGTTCTCTTCCTGATGGTCATCCAGCCGACATGAGTCAAGGTGGACTGAATACATTCGTGGTTCTCTATGATTACCTCGCACAACACGACGACGAAATCCAACTTTCTGCAGGTCAACTGGCACAGATCCTAGACGCAAGAGAAAGAGATTGGTGGAAAATCTGCTCACTTGATGGGTCGCATAGAGTAGGCTATTTCCCAGCTAATTATCTCGCTCAACTGTACGCAAACGAGCGTCCTCTACAAGTGGCACAAACCATACAAGTGTCAAATGGTGACAAATGCGACAAATTGCTGAGAGGCCAGGTAAGTATCAGTTATAAAAATACACCATATTCCTCTGGGACGCTGCCCTCTGGAGTGTAGAGTATCCACGATTCCCCATCCGGGGCCGTGTTACCTTCCTGACAGAGGTCAGGTAAGATTGATGGATATAAGGAGCACTTCGCGCTAGATTTAATCCAAAAATCAATTGGACTAACCAGATCGAATTCTCTCCCAACTAAAGATTGTGATCCACACCGGGAAACAGATGGATAACTTTGTTACTGTCCGCGTGGTAAGACCAATCTCGGTTGCTGGTCAAGGCGGGGGGAGCATGGGCCTGAGCCCGACGAGCGATGTCGGCGGGTGTGTGGGAAAGTCGGAGGGTGTCCAACACGCGATCAGTTACGTTCAGTGCCCCGAAAAGTATCTCCTTGAAATGGTGGATGCTCGATAGATAACATAGATAATCAAAAAGATGGGATGAGAATGCAAAGTAGATGAAAATCACACGGAGCTCGTTCTTAACGAAACATGGGCGAAACATTCCTAGCTCTAACCATCTCACGGAGTTCGAGAGGAGCCTCAATTTGGTTGAATCGAATGGCTGGGATGATTGAAACTACAGCATTGCACTATATTACGGCATTATCCAAGCCAAGTCCCAAGCAACTTCAACGATGGCGTGCAATTCTCATCCGAAGACAAGGCGGCGAAAACAGACTCAAGTGAACTTGCGTAGAAAGCCTCGGATCGCTGAGTCTTGGAAAATCCAAATTATCAGGTATTGCGGCGGCGCTGGGTGCTATGGACCGGGCATGAGTTCCTTTTGGAAGGGAAATTTGATGATGAGCCGAATGCGGCGTCGGCAAATCTCATCGATTGATACTCTATCACATCACACACCCTACAGAGTGCTTCTCGCTCAATGTGGATGACATTTTCTTCGCACCATGGGTTGCCAAGATATCGGCCAAATTGTGTGCCGATCAACATCCTTTCATGTATCGAGTGATATAGCGCAACGGAATGTCTCGATTTTGTCGGCCTGGATTTCAACTTTCATTAAACCTGCCTGCTCCGAGCGAGTATAGGCTCTCGTGGCCTCGAATCCATACGAATCGGACTAGGAGCTGGCTGCCATGAGCTTTCTCAGAAAGATCAGCCTGAGCGACCGTAGTTGTTTCACTATGGTTTGTGCGGATAACACGGTGAATTGAGACTAATCAAAGAATTCAACCCTATCGGGCAGATTCTCTTATCTGACTGTTGGAATGCATAGTCGCCTCACTGCCTCACCGATAACATTTCTCAACGCCTTACGATAAAATCCCCTGTATCATGCGGCAGCAAGTTCAGTACAGCCTCGGTTGCAATCCAGTCGGTTCTCATTAACTCTGTATGCGGTGGACGCTCCCGTAGCGAGCGAAGTTAACGGTGGTTTAGTGTCCAGCAAAGAACAACTGGGTCTGGTAGTGCCTATCGGTTCCCATTGGCTCATTCGATTGTTACTGATTTTCGCGATGACGAACCCACCTGTCGCTCAGCTTCGCGGATACCCACGCGCTGAGGAGTTCCCGTTGTTCAATCGGGGCAGTTCGGGCCCGCTAAGTCGAAACTTGGTCATCTCTACGGAGTGTCTTTACACTTCATGAGTTGTCAAATCGTGTTCAGCACGATAAAATCAGGCTGAATAGGGTTGCTGCGTACTGTAGAAACTCACTTTCTCTATTCCTAAGTTCTTGGGAAAACGTCCATTTTATTTCCCTCTTACACCCTCTTTTATATCCTCTTCCATATCCCTCGCCACTGCTCATCATCCCCTTCCATATTCCGCGCCACTGCTCATCAAGATAGGGTTTCCTCATCCCTTTACAGTACACTAATGGAGGTACCCCGGTGCGTAAAGGTCTGAGGTGCTCATTATCTACGTGAACGATGGATTGGTCATCAAGGAAATCAAACAATCAGCACTGCAACAGATAGATTACCTGAAAAAGTATCTCACTGTCAAAACAATGGAGTTTGAGGCATACCTATGGGTTGGAAATCGCTGAGGAATGAATGATGACTTATTATTCATCACCCAGAGGGATTACATTCAGTAAACACTAGAGAAATTTGGGATGACTGACAGTAAGTGTGTTTCCTCCTTGGAGGCCTATTTGACACTGCGCTGAGACTAGGATCCCAGCCTTAGTCAGTGGTTTATTGCTGCGATAAGGTATTGGGTCATCAGTTATGCATCCTGATTTTATGTGAGGAGGGCGTACTGATAACCCGTAACAAATTTTGACGTAATCGAGACCACGGCTGCGGCGCCTCTGCACCGCCGTGGCCTGATTCCCGCCGGTCGGGAAAAATTACCACTTTCACTGTTCCCGACCGGAATATTGCTCCAATAAGCCACGGCATGGCAGGCGACATCCAATTTGCCAGCCGTGGCCACTCATTCGCCCCAGTGGCGAGGCGGCGCTCGCCGCCGCTGCTGGGGCTACCAATTTGCCCCGGTCTAGAGAGGAATTTGTCACGCTCGCAACCGGGGACAATTTAATGATTCGACGCAGGTCCTCGGGACCTGCAGTCGATCTGCCCATAATTTTAAGACGCACTGTATACAATAGCTTATCTGCAGAAGTCGATTTAGCTAGATGCCCCATCCAAGACGGTCAACCAGGTCTTCAACTTCACGGGCCATTGTTTCCAGTCGTCCATTCCCATCCCTGGTATACAATTGGGACTTGATATTGATGACAGTTCTCGAGGCAAAGTTTATCATACAGTTTGCATACTTGTGTGGCGTACTCTTTAGTTATGTTGTTTTCAGAGTTTCGGCCCTTCAAGCGGATTCTCTTCAAAGCTAACTCGGGTTTGACATAGATATAGACGACCGCTTCTATCTGGAACAATCTAAGGTATGTGTCGACGATATTTTTGATAATGTATGGTTGTTCCGTGCTTATGTTCCCTTATTTATGCTGAAGTTGGGGGAAAACATAATACACAGCCAGTAGTGGGCGTTCCTGGATTTTTGGGGTCGCTTGTCGCCAGGCGAGCTTTGTGCGCTCCAGCCATTTGCAGCGTAGTGGCTAGGGCGATTTACTTGTGATTTCCTCAGATTGTCGTGCGATCTAAGCGCACTTGACCGCCCCGTTTCAAGCACGTCCAGTGGCACTCAACTATTGACGTCTGCCCCAGGCGCTGCTGTAATTTCAGGCTCGAACACGTCAATGTTGGTCACTGACACCCACCCAGTGGTCGCATCTACTCGGTTCGCGCGGTCGATCCGACCCGTTACTTTCACATGGGCGCGTTTGTTGAATCTGCAACCACCTGATGGACGTACTGTAGAAAGGTGGAATAAACTACTAAGAGTGCCAAAGAAAATAAGGGAATCAACCAATCTACTCGTTTATATCATATTATGTGTTTATTCGTCTGACTGACGATACATGAATTTGGCAGCTTTATATAGTCGCTCCAGTTAATGTTACGCACGCGCCTCCGCCCTGGTCGATCTTTAGATAGCTTCTGGAAATTACCTGCCGATATAAAGATATGCTAGGGAGTTTCCTATCCATAAAAGGGGGTTCCTTCCATTAGCCTCAGTCCTTGACCTAATTTGCTTTACGCGTGCGCGGGATCAGTGACTCAAGTACCAACAGGACGGACGTCTCAAAGCCTCACTCTCGAAGAAACTAGATTTGATAAGCGCACCAGTATCATGGGACACGGCCATGAAAGGAGGAGTCAATTCGATAACTAGCTCGATTGAAACAAGTAACACTTATTTGACCTTTGCGCTTGCAGCACTAGTGCTGGCCTCACTCGCACCTGCCGTGCATATAATAAGCTCCCTGCTGAGATTCACCCGGGGTACTCTGTATCGAGTATACAGACTAAATAGTCCCAAGGATAATAACCTTATTAAGCTATATTAGAGAAATGTCTTAGATCACGGGAGGGTGTTGAGCTGATCTCCGAATCGCACGATCGCCTGATTGGCTGACATCGAGATTGTCGCTGAATAAGCGATTTACGAATTTGGGCCAGTGCCTGATCTCATCAGCCTGGTCGAGATCGGGGTACAGAAGGTCTTAGGAATCGTTGTATGAAGTGCGCAGTCACAAAATCAATCTTTACTCGTTACGCCATCTAAGAGGAAGGCTTGCCTACTCGAGTAGGTGTTAACGGGATGAGGGAGCTACTTCGGAGTTTCTCTTCACCGGAACGGGGCTGCGTACCCCACAACAAGTATTTGGGCCTCTAGTTGCCCATCTACTATTCGTAGGCCGATCACCCTCCATACTCGTCATCCATGGTCGGTGGAGGTAACTCGGCTACAACTACCGGCTCGTCACTTTCAACTATCGGCCTAAAATAGTGTACTTCGCCCTTAATAATCCGAATGCGGAAATGCAAGATGTTCAGTTTTTTTTTATCAGAGAGATTCCATCCTCTTCTTTGTGTCTGATCTCGTTGGTGTCCAGACGAGACCGAGGATCTCTGGCGACAAGACCGTCCTTAAATAGTCGTCTTGAGGTGATATCACTCGCCTGGCGTCCTGTCTCGGCGACACTTGCTGCACCGCCAAGGCTTACAGAGACTATCATACTATCTGTAATGCCGCTTTGCCACGTAGAAATCTGGGCTCCTGCCGTCGAGCCGTCAAGGCGATCATGTTAGCTGCAACTGTTGCCGTGCCACATAACGCCAACTGGGCCTCTTCCATTGATTGAGAGCGCAGGCGCCTGCGCAGTAGTTCTAACCCTTTCATGCGCTTCCTGTGCGATATGGCCCGATCTCTATGGCACTCTCACTTGTCTGCCCGGATCCCAGCACAGCAAATCGGCCACATCATACGATCGTGCGCCATGCCTCCAGGCATTGTGCACGGGATTGCAGCCTGGAGGTCGCCACGTTCTGGCACCCTCCAATCATGCCCTCCTTACTCTACTTGGACTGGAGCTTTCCATACCTACAACTCACTCTGGGACATCTGGTCTCACGGAATCATCGAGTCGCCTGACTCTGACTCACTGTCCTGTTGGAGAATGTACGAGTCATCCCAGCGTCGGTTCCTCCGCGTGCGTCTAACTCGTCTGTTTTGCTTGAGGCGCGCGAGCAGATACTTTAGGCGGCCTAGGATCCATCCAAATGCATTGATCCCCAGATCAATGAATGGGGTGCTAGTAAGTTGTGTTGATATCCTGGCTAGCGAGCACACTCAATCCAAACTCCAGCTATTTCCAGATGTTCTTGAAGAACTCGTACACCGCGTGAAACAGCTTACCATTGAAGTCCGATGCCTTGAACTTGTTAAGAAATAGATCGGATAAGAGGGGAGATCTGTTACTACCTAGATGAAGGAAATGATCCAACGTAGGATCTTGATAGAGTCGTTGAATTTGGAGCTAAGTATCATTGATAAGTGGTGCACTCGTTGTGATGAAATGACAATCTGAATTTGATGGCTGAAAGTCCGCTCCTCATATACTAGTCAGCCAGACTAATTGATTTCCCAGATATCGAGAACGGGTGGTTAGAGGATTGTTGGGCA
>Ga0058701_10000379_pt1 | contig 31870 bp, 17 predicted proteins | sample AgamicOrMae_FD_97039 | JGI IMG/M metagenome (GOLD analysis project Ga0058701, IMG submission 97039) | Agave microbial communities from Guanajuato, Mexico - Or.Ma.e | ecosystem: Host-associated > Plants > Phyllosphere > Phylloplane/Leaf | place: Guanajuato, Mexico | collected 2012-06-04
AAACCACAAGCGCCAACGCCGCAAGCGCCAATCCGTAACCGCCAAACGAGAAAAGTCGCAAACGCCAAATGTCTTAAACGCAATACTAACCTTACCTAACCTAACTTAACCTAACCTAACTTAGCCTAACCTAAACTTGACCTTACCGAACCTATACGAACTTTGGCGTTTGTGACTTTGCTCGTTTGGCGGTTACGGACTGGCGCTTGCGGCGTTGGCGCTTGTGGTTTTTGGCGCTATCGAGTGCCCCCCTGTTCGGGTAAGGTTACTTGCTTTGTTCCGCGCCGATGTTAGGTTCAGGACGAAAAGTGTGCTGGAGCACAAGAGCTACGGGAAATTCAAACTTTAAATTTTACGGTGTACGCATCGAAAATCCTTCCGTCAGTAAACGCTCCCTTCTAAGAACCCCTTAAGGGATGATAAATCTGTGCCCAAAAAGCTTCCCTTAGTTATCGACGATGATTGCTCAGTTTATGAATGTTACTCAGCTAAGCCGAAAAATGATGAACGGGACGTAAAGCAACGGTGCATATGAACGCCCCCCCCAAAAAAAGCGGCGCCCTCGGCGGTCTCAAGGTGATGGATGTTGGCCTATTGCCGCTATCAATCAAACTAATCAGTGAGACGTCTCAGATGGCGCGGCATGCCTTGGGGGAGCGCTGAAGGATAGAATGTTCCACCTCTTGTGTTCCACCTTTTGTTCCTAAGCCGAGCGAGGCACAAGGTACGTAACCTTTCCTACCTTAACCTAGTGTTAGGTTTAAGTATGTACGCAAGGCAGTCTAGTTACGCAGCAGGACACAGGCTAACATGGTTTCGAATATTTTTTGAAGACTCGTGTTTCCTTTCCCTCGGAATACTAAAACCTAACACTAGGTTAACCAGGCACCAAGGCTAATGCCGTTTTGTTCTAAGCGGCCGTAAACTACGCCGTCGAGGAATACACGGCATCAGGTAACAAGATCATTCGGTTAACCTAGGATAGGTTATGGGCCCTGTGTCTGCCTTCTCCCGGCATGGTGACGAAAGATAGAACACAAGATATGGGATATTCCACCTTTCGAATTCGCTGCGGAGAACGCGAAAACCACTGCGTACTTCGTGAGAAAGCGTCGGAAAGGACAGACAATGGTCCAACGTCGTGGGCAGCAGGAAACTTGTACGACGACAGAAGAGTGATGGAGAAAAACGGGGAGGGGGAGGGGGGCAGGTCGTTTTAACGCGGTTTCCCTTGGATGGCTGTAAATCAAAAGCTTCCCCACAGAAAAGTAAAATAAAAAGTGGGGAAAATGGAGCGGAGAACGCTAGGATTTACGCCTGCTTTGAAACGCTAAAAAAGTTGTTAAAAGAGTTATGGCTATGCGAATACGCATGTATGCCGCCAAAGCTCATGACAGAGCACATTAAAACTCCCCTGCAAGCAACGTTCTTCCTGAATCAACCCACCCACGACTCAGCCCATGGCCCATAAGTGCGCCGCCGCCCATGGGACGCGTATTGAGCTTATCTTATCGGACTCCAGCCCATGGGTCGTTACGACCATTGACAAAATCCTACTCGGCATGAATTATAGAAGATTGTTGCTGTACTGAAAAAAAATGTATTTATTACAGAAAAAAATGTTTTATCAAAGTTTAGCTGGTTACTAATGTAGCTATAAAATAAACTCGATATCATTGTCACTGAAAGAAAAGAAGTTTTTTTTGTTTTTTTTCGTGAGTGATGATTATACTGTGTTAAGTGGGCAGCATTTGTAAAGCCCGTAGAGACGAAGATACCCTTCACAACACATTGGAATCAATAAGTATGGATAATAGGTTAGGCTAAATCCGGTCAGGTTAATGCAGGATGTAGGTTCCGATTGGTCAAGTTAACATAGATTAAGTTCAAGATCATAAGTTCGATGACGTCAGGTTAGGAGCTAGGACTAGTTAGATTAGGTCTTGCTACAAGGCCCAACATTGTAGATTGTGATTTAATGATTGTCTCGTAAAAGAGTAAATCGCTCATACCACATTTGCGGCAATACGTAGCATTTATTTCACATACGAACGTAAGCCACCCAAGTGGATGGGTTGATGAACTCACAAGTTTGAACAGCAAAACGGTGTCAAACCGTCTACAAAAAACGAAATACAACCTCAGCGCTCATCTGAAAGGGTTGCTGCTCCAGCAACTTATGTCGGTCCGCCTCAAAAATGTGACTCCCTGATTTCGCGGAAATGATAAATAATGTCCTTATAATAAATGGCATTGTTTGATCGGCAAAGGGAAGCCGCGGCGCGTCACAAAACCAGAAGCCAGCAGCGAGTCTGTTTTGAAAAGAAAATTGGCTGTTTCGAACAAGTTTGAAAATTTATTGCACCTCGGCAAGTCAACCTGCTCCTGAATCTAAAGTACGTTGTGCCAACGTTGTGTAAACGAGTTGTGGTTTGGATTTATGAGACGGACGGCCGAGACACGGCGCTGCTGGCTGGAAACAATGACAGAGCCCCTGTCCAAATGGGCATGGCCACTCGGTCAATTCAACAACTCTTTACTAAGTTCCCCGTCGGGACATTTTTTAGGTGGAGACCGTCGCCTGCGCGTTCAGCCGAGTCGCCTTTGATGGCGACCCTTGCGGCCGCATTTTAGCGGACAAAACGAAAACGTTAATCAAGACCAGCATCTTATTAAATTCTTTCGGTTATCTTTGGTCTTTATCGGAACTGTAAATTTGAAAGATTTCCGAATAGCCGAATCGCCAATCAGGATGGAGCGAGCCACAAGGCAACCAACCGAAAATGTAACCTATCGTCAACAATCCCGCTCACATACGAGGTAAGGGATCGTACACGAATTACCAAACGCTCTTGAGGAAGGGGGTTCAAGTTTGCGTTGCCCCAATATAATGTATTTAAAAAAAAGCGTTACGAAGAGAGAAGTGACTCACTCACTGGCCTACTTAGCGTTACATAATTTGTGCAAGACCATAAACAGTATAAGATACCGCATGAACAAACGCTCCGCTACCACCCAAAAAATTAAAACGGAGTGACTATTCACACGCCCATTCAAAATATATTAGGTTGGTTTCCGTGCGTTCAAGTCACCTCCAATTTAAAATACATTAGGTGTGCGTTCAAGTCTCCCTTCTATTAACATAGGCGTGCTAATAGAACTGACCTAATTAAAATTCTTAAACCTTTTTGCATCGGCTTTTATTTGGTTGATATCGTCTAATCAAACGTGTTATTGCAGGCTTTGCGAACTCGCCGAGAACTAAAGCCGGTTATTTTTCAAAGAGTAGGATATATTTCAATCTTTTAATGGCTTCTAAGCGTGCGTGGCGATAGTATTAAAGCTGGCAGTAAGCGTTTTGACAGCATGTCCCTTGCCATTTATTTCTCGATCAATATTTATTCCATTTGGAGTCGAAGCAGCGCGAAGCGGCTGGCCGCGACGCCCGCCGCGCCGGCCCGGATTTACAGTCGGTTCTGTTCTTCGGATCGTTTCGTGACCAGCTTCGTTGCAAGCCGTAGACAACCGAGTCTACTATCGGATTACTGGAGTGAGTGCTTGTTTTTCCCCTACCACGTGTCACTGTCGTAATCGACAGGGCAATGCTACTCACAATCACTTCACTGTTCGACCACTGCATTACCCGGAATGTTACCAACTTGACAGACACGACCCGAAAACTATTCTACACTCTGGCGATTCCTTCAGTCATCACATAACCTTAGGATGTGCCTGAGACTGAGTTCAGGTTACTGGAAGTAGTTACCTTGGGATACTTTAAGTTAGGTTAGGGTTAATTTAGGTTCGGTTAAGTAAGGTTTGATTTTTTTGGGGGGGGAGTACAGAAGGGAATTTTCGAAAGAGATCTTAGGGGAACAATAAGGCTCTGCTGTATTCAAGTTTCCCCGAAATACCTACGCGAGGTAACCTATAACCTCCTCCAATTTTTCACCAAATAGGTCGGAACCGACTAAGCAATACTTCGGCCCATAAAAGTTAGGTTAGGTTAGGTGAATGAAAAGACGTCGAATACAATAAGGAGGACTTATATGCTTGACTCAGAAGAAAAAGAAGGTGGAATATAACGCTTTTTACTTCGTTATTGTATATCGTTCATACGATGAGTACTGCAGAGCGGGAATAAACAAACCTAGCTTGCAGAGGATGTTTGCATTTCCTCGTCATTGAGCTCTCGATTTCAGACACTCCAAACTACACTATAGTGACCATACAACCATACAAGTATGGTGTGCTTTATACAATAGGTGTCATAAAAATAAAACTTTTAAAAAATTACGACGAGTGAAGTAAATTGTAAGTGTTGACTTATTTAAGCGGTCAAGGATGTATGCTAACATTAGGTCACGTGAGGTAATGTCTTCTTTTTGTAAAGAGTTCGAAGACCTCCCTAAAACATCACCCGCGGTTAAGCGGATACCACCAGCAACCGCAATGAAGTGAGAAAGAAGTGAGTACCTTAGGGATGGGGAGCTGGACGGGAGCAATAGGCAGGGTTGAGTGGAATCGATAAAATGGAGTCATGGCCTCTTGGAGATGCTTGCGTCGATGTGCGGCCGCTGCTGCCACTGAGGGAAAGAGACAGATGGCAGATATGAAAGATGAACGTCTACATTAATGACGTCATTTGTTACTATAATGGGAAGACACCCCTGTGTGTGGGGGGCGGGGCGGCCAGCCAAAGTGGCCATGGTCAGCAACTCCTGCCCCGCTTGGGTTCCCTCCTCCCATGAAACTCGTCTTGAATTTGAGCTGCCACTTCTGCTTCGCTTCAGCTTCTGCACAGTTCACACACTGACACGCTCATGATTGGTCGGCGGAGGGAGCGGCGTTGCGCGGCGAGGGGTTGTCAAGAACATGGAAACATTCGTTCCGACAACACTCATTACGAATAAAGTGAGCTGATAGCCGGAATAGCTTGTGGGGCTGACGTTTCCATTGACTCCGCTGGCGAACGAGTTGTCCATTTGCTTGGACTGAACTGCGAAACGTGGCATGAAAGGGGTGTGACTCAAGATGAGCGGCAACGGCAAGCTCAATCGGTGTCCAACATTTTTATCTTTTTTTGTCGCGGCGTTTGTTTTTTTTAGCTCTATTCGAACGCCTATGTTAATACAAAGGACCAAAAAACCAACCTAATGCGTTTTAAATGGGAAGATGACTTGAACGCACGGAAACCCTCATACATTCCAAATGGCGCAGCGTGTGAATAGCCACTTCGTCGATTTTTTTAAAAATTATTATTATTTTGTATGAAAGTTAGTGTTATATAGTCCTAAGTCCACAATCTTTCAGAACTCTTAAAGATTAAGTGGAAGAAGAGACTGAAAAAAATGAACGTATTGCACATGAATCAACCGAGGTATGAAGGAGTTGATATTCCCCCTCAAGTTTTGCCTGAGAAAGCAATTGAACGGACAAATCTAGCGGTCGTATGTTTCGCTATACGACTGTCGCATAAAGCTTTAAGTTTATTTACGAGTGGGATCGCGCAAGATCGGGAAAGATCGGTTCGAATCGGATGACCATCGGGCTGCTCCGGCCGGGTCCGGCACCACCCGACGCGACACTTCGCCATTTTCCGGCGGCGGCGGAGTCGCGGCCGCCCGCCGCCGTTGCTGATGGCCCGTAAGCCGATAAAATGGCAAATGGCCGCCCATGCTGTCTCTCCTCTCAACTTGGAGTATAAATAAGCTTTATGCACAGACGGAATGAAACCTGACAAAGAATGGGTCTTAAAGAACAATGCTGGTGGAAGAGGGGGAACTCGTGAGGGAAACTTTCTTGCAGCTTCAAAAAAAAAAGAAGAAGAAGAATCAGGAGGTTAGCGAATGGAAGTTGGTTTTGTACAAATAATTCAACACGACAATCCATTGATACAGCTTTTTTTCTGGACTAGTTCTTTATTCTAATCAATCTCCGGCCGCTAACATTACCTGAAGAATGTACACTACTGTGTTGTGTGCCATGTAGAGGTTCGGTGACGCCCCTTTTGCTTGACCAATGGCAGTGCCGTGGTAGTAACGATGTTATCGAAAGTAGAACACGCTAGAAATACGGTGACGTTGTCCGCCTATCTTTAAAAACCGCTTGTCGCGTATCATCGATATTATCGCTCGTCAAACTCGATATCAACTTGATGTTTGTGTGCAAACTTTAACTCGACATTAAAAAACAACAACCCTTCCCCAAATAAAAGCGATTTCATAGCGTGCATGCGCTTTATAAGGGGAAACGTAAAATTGTTGGGGCCCGGAAATCAGTCTTTTAAAAAATAGGTAACGCTAGACTACATCCCTGAAATTTGGATGGATCCAAGTCAGGTTAGGTTAACATCCGATGTATTTCACTCTAAATTTGAATCAGTGGGAGCCTCAGATTTGGTGAAAAATCTCTGAATCTCACAATCAGTCAATATGACAGCTGAATTTTTTCAGTGGCGCTATATTGACCGAAAGTCAGTGAATTTTCCCTGAATCTCAGGGACTTTTAATGATTCAAATTTAAGGTGATTTGTTAAAGTCGATTCTTAGGTTAGATGTCAGGGTAAGTTGCTGTTCTGGCAACTATATGACATTAAAAGTTTAGGGTAGGATCATGATATGATACATTCGGCACCTTTCCCCAGATACCATCCCGGTTCATAAGGAGGAGGGAAGAGTTGGAGGGATATATCAGGGAGAAAAAGTTGCCTTTTAGGTTACGTAGTTTATGGTGGGTCCCTGGTCAAAAACAGCGCGACCCGTATCAACGCAACTTTGTTCATGTATACAGGCAGCTGCACTGTATTTAATTGGCATTTTTCCTCTCCAGACGAAAATGATTGTATCAGTGTTGATGTATTGTGTGGAACGGATTGGCGCCTAGGGGGTCTTCCCGTCACATGGCATGGCATTGATCGGCCGCGACCGGACCGGCCGGTCGGCCACTTTGATCAGAGCGTTGTCATCGCCCCTATTAATTCTCGTCTTTATCCAATAAAGTATAGGCTTGCCAGGGGCCAATACATATTGGGAGAGTCTCACAATAAAAATAAAGGGCCGACGCGGCGGGCGAATAACCCTCCGTGAGCGGAGCACAATGGCTGCTGCTGCTGCTGGCGGCGGCGGCGAGGCGTGGGGCGTTGCGGGCCCGCGGCGTGATAAACATCGATGTGTGCAGGCATTTTTACGGCAATAAGAGCAATAACGAAGTGATGGGGGAAAGGATAAGGATGAAAAAGTGGACGGCCATAACGCGAGCCAGGCATTCCTTCCCACTCGCTCGCATTCGCTTTACTACACTGGACATCTTTCGGTTTCGACCAGACACCCCCGTTCCATTCACCCTTCATTCTTTTGCGCCCGCCGCACCGAATTATCTGGGGATCCCACACAATCCAAAAGACCTTGCCTGCCAAATCGACTGGTATAAAAAGAACGACAAAAAGCGTCTTTTTTTTAGAATTTATAGTGACGACTATTTAAGCTCTCCTAGATTCGGCCCCAATTTGTTTTTGAAGATCAATATCTTATACATCGCCCGGGTAAATGCAGATCGAGAAATATAGGATAAGTTGGGAGACCGATCAGGTTCACATCTTCGGTCAACTGAGAGTGATTGCTAAGCCATGTAAGTTCAACTCCCTTTTGTTTGAAGTTAAGCTTGAAGACCAAGACTCGTATTTCCTACCCAAAATAGGTGGACATACCAAAAACATCTCCACAGCAGCATATCATCTATAATGTCCACAGCTCGACATCTCACAGCTAAGGTCAACTTACTCCTTCCTTAAAAATCACTGACAGCATCAGTGATCCACCGAGTGTGACAACAAATATATTCGTGCAGACTGTCCTATTTTCGAAGTATTATTCGTAGCTGTGACAGCCTCGGCGCCGGGTCAACGGACTCCGTGCCGAACCGACAATCCGTCATCGCCTCTCCTGTCCTGTAAAATATTCAGACAGATATGTATTCAGTTTTAAAGGTTGGGTTTTCCACCTCGGTAATCCACAGTTCAACTTTCATTATGAGTATCAACGACAGGCAGTCCCGTACGTTAGGTTAAGTTTACGTCACGTTTAGCTAAGCTAAATTAGGTTGAGTTATTTATGGTTAACCCATAACAGCCCAAAGTATTTGGAGTGAAATTGAACTTAAGAGAAATTCGAAGGATTGTTCCTACTAAAACACGCAATTTTAAGCTTTCAGAATTGTCTAAATTATTCCATTTCAGGTTTCCAGAGGGATAATATTTTTAAAACTGGAACAATACTGAACTGGAGAGATCCTCTAAAAAAATTGTTTCTGTTTCCGAACGGCATCGCTGGGCGGTAGTGGGTTAAATTCAGTTGTGTTGTGCCTTGTGTTTCGTTCAGTTTCCACTCCGCTACAAATAGCCCATTGCCTCGCTTCGCTGCCGTTATCTACTCACAATCAGCTGTTACCAAGACTGATACAAGCTTACTTGCCAGCGCCAGTATGTGCCACAAAGAAGCAAGCGAAATCAGGCCTCATAGTAAAGAACTATGAAGATACGTATATACTCATGTTGGAGGTTCCCTTTCTTCTCACAAGATCAGACGAGGACAATTAGGCTAGGTTAACCTATGTTAGGTTGTCTTGTGCGTCGTTCCACCGGCTTGGCGACGGAGTAACACAATCCATTGAAACTTCCAGCGGACGTCAACCGTGCCGTCAATCCTTCCTCATCGTCTTTTTCTCCGTAAAATATTCCGACAGGTAAGCGTTGCGGACGTCTCCTACGGATAATCCGCCGGCTGACAACCCGTCCAGATCACCGAGAGCCGCTTGGACAAGACACCGCACCGTCATAAGTGGTATTGATTTGGCAACAAGTCTAAGCAGGGTCGCGAGCGGTCCCTTTCGTAATTCGACGTGTCGACTTGGGTGTCCGTCATCGCGGTGGAGGTGGTGCGGCGCAGTGGTTCCTCCTCGGATCCTGTCAAAACCCCTGTCAGATCGTTCTCGAGCTCCCCGAACTCCTCGCCGGCTCACTGGGTGGTTTGTCCACTTGGGTCACCGAATAGATTTTGATGCGGATCAAAGCGCCACCGACGTGTCACTCACATCTCCGAAATGACATGTCTTCGGATTGGAGCCCGAACACTTGCAGAGAGCTGTGATGCTGTCATCTTCTTCGCGTGGGGCAAAAGATACAAAACTCTCCTTGCTCATAACCTATAATTTGTTCACATCACACTCAGAAAAAGAAGTCTTAAAAGATGAGGAAAATGCGCCCCTCTCGCAATTCCTTCCTAGGAAAGCATCCCTCTCATTACGAGAGTATTGTCTCTTATGACAAAACTAAAATTCCTCTGCACTACGTAAAACCGTCTGACGAATCCTCGTTTTGGGAGGGAAACTCTCCTTTAGAGAGGATTACTCTCGATCTGCCTTTCCAGACGGAAATAATCTCACAACCGAAAGTAATAGTTTGATGACCATTTCTGAGAGGAAAATGCGTCATCAATTTGAGAGTAATCCTCTCGTTTTGAGATAGCTTGTTTCTGGGTGCGACTCTACTAATGAAGTTTTCCTCACACCAAAGTTACATTAGCTTACGTTACATTTCGAGCGGTTGGAAGAAGTTGAGGATGGGTATGGTTGGATTGAATGAAGTTGACCCGTAGACTGAATGAGGTTAGGGACTTAAAGTTTGGTCCGTTAGCTTGGGTTTGGCTGTAGGGTTAGGAACTCTTGTACGAACTTGTCGGAATTTGAAGTCAAGCTTAAAGCATGTATATCCAGACCACACCAAACTCCTCTCTCCTCGTTCATACCTATATTCCACAGCAAGTGTCTAGCACCTCCAAGGCGCCAGTATCCTCGTGTATTTCATTTTTTATTTTGAAAGTCGCCCCAGGCAAGCTAATATTCCTTGCGTTAGCGTCACTTAGGACTTGATCTGTTAACTATTTAGGGGATGTGCGGAGCGCGCGAAGTCGGGGCTTGGAGCAAAGAGCTTAGTCAGGCAATGCTTAACTATCGGAGTTGCCAATCTGCACGTTATAAGAGGTGGCTTGGCGTCGCGACTCGGTGGCGGTGGCGGGCGATCGGCCCAGCAGCACGCCACAATCTGCCGGCAAAATCTTGGCTCCTCATTAGTTTTTACGCGAGAGTCACGCCTGGCAACTTCGGCCAGCCATATAGAGTTTCCCCGTTTGCCTTTTGGCTTGCTAAGCGCGTTATCCCCGCCACGAGGACTGAATGGTTTATTTTGCCCCACACCTTTCTTTCTGAGATAGGCGTTAATGTCTGCACACGGAAACCCTATTTGCATACACACTACCCTTCTTATTACCAATTACCAAGTCGTGTAAACATAAACTGGCATAAATAAAAGCATGCGCTCCGCCGGTATATTCTGCGTCGTCAGGGAGATTCTTCGGTGTTGCTAGGATGCTGGGGATAGATTTTAACGATTTAGACGCGCTCCTGTTCCGTACGAAAAGTGACATCTACCTTCTACGATGATATGTCAGCAGAAATTCACGGCGGGGTCAGAGTAACCGTGGGGATAACGACAGCGATTTGTCAATTATACTTACTGTTAGAGTGATTTCTGGCAATTGAAACAAAGTTAACACCATTTTTAAAAGTTGCCGATATCAAAATTTTACATGAATATGAAAACTGCTCCACACTATTAGGAGGAAAATAAATATTAACGTTTTTATTTAGTAGAAAATGTTATTGCTTATACAATGGATGAACAATTGATACAATAGTTTTAATTTTTCTCTGAGCACCTCATGAGCAAGTTTGACCAAATCCGTAAAAAACGTCAATAAGAATACGTAGGGAAATGTGATACCTGTAAATGCATCATTTTCAGAAACCATGAAGTTTTATATTATTTCTTTGTGATCTTGCTTTAATCACCTTCACCGATTGTTTTACCTCACTGGATTATGCTATCAAATACCTATCTTTCAACAAACTATTCACGCTAATTCAAAAAATAGCAACTACCAAAAAATACAAAAAAAAGAACGGGTGACTAAACAAGCAGTAGCGTTTCCAGAATTCCTTCCCAACATTTCCCGTCAAAGGTTTGTTAGCGTAAAAGAAACACAAGCTCGTGGATCATTCAAACGAATCAGTGCCTGCTTGGGTGTCCCTTATTTAGCCTAACGCTCAGCCCTTCTTCAACCCGACGTGTAGAGGCCCGTGTAATTAGCACTCGAGTTGGATGCGACATGGCAAACACGCCAGAAGCGAGCTCCGCGTTCAGCCACGGCGATGGGAGCGCCCTCCGCTGGCGCGCATTCGCGACATGCCGAGCGCGCTCGCACTTTCACTTAGCTTGCGACTCTTAGCATACTAAGTAACTTACTTCCATTTAGTTATCTTAGAAACTATTACTCGCGTGACAGCTAGCAATATGAGCTGGCTGCTTAACCTGATAGATTACTCAATACCAACCAGTTTGCTTCGCAGCTCAGGTCTTTGCTACGCGCATTCACACACAGAGCTCAATCGCTGCGTGTTTGAAGGGTAATACTTTCTATCACATGTGTTTTAATCTATCATTACATTGTTATGATTAACCCATAACAGCCCAAAGTCTTTGGAGTGAAATTCAGCTTATGAGAAAATGGAAGAATTTTTTTCCACGAAAATACGGAATTCTAAGCTATGAAAAATGCCTAAATTATTACATTTCAGGTTTCCAGAGATGTGATTTTTTTTTAAATTGTGACAATACTGAACTGAAAAGATCCTCTAAAATATTTTTTGCTGTTTCCGAACGGCATCGCTGGGCAGTAGTGGGTTAAGGACACAACACCGGATAAGTTGTTAAATATGGCAAACTTCAGTTACATCAACTGAGCTCCCTCATCATAAGCCTCCCTTTGCTACCGCTCAGCTGTCTCCAAATCTGATGACGCTGACTTCTCACCGAAAAACAGCAACATCCGGCTCTGCTACCGTTCCTTGGTTGAGTTAGGTTAGATGATTTGTCCGCTGGGTCTCGCAAAGGAAGGTTGAACGAAAGCGATATAAACCACCGTTAATGTGCTTTGCTCGGCAACTAAAATGTGCTGAGCACTCGCCGAACTGCGAGGTGAATTTCCCAAGGACATCCTCGTTGGTGGCTTCTTTAAGCCGACCTCCACAAAACCAACACAGAAATCGATTTCTGACAAGTGTCTTCGATGATTTTCCGGTGCGGTTGTTGATGTTGTTAATCCCCTGCATCGCCTTGGGAGGTCCCGAGTGCCCCCGTGCAGGCCCGTACCCGGCCTGCGGCCTACCCCGGGGCGAAGCCAGCCCGCGGTCATCCTATGTGCAACATTGTAAGTGGGGCACTGAAGCGTTGTCTTCATCCCTTCGAGAGCCGAGCCCATGGTTCTTTTCTGCGCCGTGTGTGACTCACAATCAGATGAACAAACAATAGCGCCGAAGCTGTCAGCAGGCTCTGAAGAGATGAGCCTGGATAGGCTGCCCTTTTATACAACCACCCTTGATGGAAGAGATCTCTGTTCACCACCGAGGAGCAGAGTTTGGGTGCGCAGGCGTATATAGGCAAGCGCAACATGTATCAATCAGATCCGCGCTGTCATCGAATCAGGAAATCTCCGCTAGTTCTTTCTCAGCCTGTTCAGTTTATCCCGAATGAAACGGTGTTGATCAGGATCATCAAGGATTAGTGTCTATATATAATGACTCCAACTGATCATTTCTGGAACTCAGTAGATGGCGGTATTAAATTGACAAATGCTTAGATTTACATTCTGGAATCCGGTTCCGAATATGATCACTTGCTGCAACATATGCAAATACGCCTTGTCTTTAATCATTGTATTTTTAATAAACAGATTCCTTTAAGCATTTTGAGTTACTACTTGTGGTCTGTCACAGATCCTCGCTAGTGTGTTTTAAGCAGGCAAATCGAGTCTATCAACAGTGGAAATCCGCGGAAATGAAGTCACCAAGAAATTGGAAAAGAGGAGTGACTTTGAGAAGCATGCAGACGACAGGCGAGGCAAGCGAAGTCGGTTGAGAGGCAAGACGATAGGTGGCGCTCAAATCACGAGAAAAGGGCATCTCTCTCCCCTCTCAAGGCAGCCAACACCACCCACCAGCAAAATCATTAGCGGTGACACCTCGCGGCGGCGGCGGTGACGGCGGCGGAAGTGGCGGCACTGTCTGAGGCAGCACGCGCCGCTCCGCGCCGATGCTGTCATGGCCTGTAATTACCCTTCACCAACGCCGACAGCCCGCATCCAGGCTCTCCTTCTTTCCTTCTCTCTCGCCTGCCACCATTCATGTGGTGTCAGACCGAAACTTCCAACGGCAAAGTCGCGAACAATTCCTTGCATACAACTCATGACCATGTACGATTTTTAAAAACAACGATCGATGAGTAATGGAAGCTGATTGCTTTTTGAGGGAGCGTCTGAAAAGCACCTGCACCCAAGAGTGCTGATGAAATCAAAAGTTATGACACTATCAATATTGGCCCCTAAATAACCTTGTTATTGTCGGGCTAGGTCTTTAATCATAAAAAAACATCAATATGGACTTTTTTCATGGGTAAAGGAGACAAGGCTTTTGATCACCACGGTAGTAGAATCACCAACTACAAAAAATGTTACTAAGATTGGTATAGGATTTAGGTGGGCGCGATTTTTAGTTGGCTGAAAGATTTTTGGTTTCAAGTGTCTCGAGCTTGCCTGTTGTGGGCCAATATTTTTGGCATAGCCAAATAATTAATTGCTATTTAACGTCGAATAACATTTTCAAAAATATTTTTTAGAATGTGGATTAGTGCTAAACTATGTTTAACAGTTTGCGAAAAGACTTTAATGTGTGGTTTGGAAATGTTATGATAGGCCCGATAAATATGTAAGGGATTTCGGTGAGATCGGTTGAATAAGGAAAGGCTTTTACCGTCAGCCAAGAGCGTATCCTGAGGCTCAGGCGGAGGAAAAGATGTTGCAAAAATTTCTGGAATAGGTATAGGCGAACTTTAAACGTACATTTCACGCTTACATTTTTTCGCTTTTTTTCTATAACTTGACAAACTTTTTTAACTTGGGTGGCAAGTTGAATTTTAAATATGAAAAAATTAAGGGACGGTTCTAAGTTTTGTATTGTATGTAGTCCAGCTTCCAGCGAACTTTCCTCATTGTCAGTTTTAGTCAACAAATGCTATGCACTGACAAAGAACTGTTCTTACTAATGAAGAATAATTTAAGATGGGTGCTAAGAATGGCCTACACGTTGACCTTAGAGAGTCGGACGAAAGCGCCGAAAAGATTGGATTTCGTGCAAAACACATGATGTAACGCCATACACAAGGCATCAAAGGATAGCAATTAATTGTGCTGAGTTTAGCGCAAGGCGCACTTTGGTAGACCATGACACGATGCACGACGCTCAACTGTCGAGTTTCCTTTGTTTTACAAGACAAGTTGAAATCAATGAGGTGACAAGGCGGTGACGTCACCGCGCCCTCTGTCGACTCTGCGCCCGTCTAATAATCAGATTCGGCTTCAATCATCTGACTACGTCAATCAAGCTTTCTCCTCAAATTATGCAAAGAAACAATATCACTAAGACGATGAATTGTTGTTTTCCTTTGCACGGTAGGTTGGGCGCATTTACATTATTAGTCTAAACCTTACGTCATTAAGGAGTAAAGAAGTCTCGTGATTATTCTAGAAGCTACGACCAGCAGCATACTGCAACGCGAGAGTATCTGATCATTTGAAATATTTTGTTGATATATTTCCCTGTTCACGGGACCATAATTACATCAGCATATCCTTCACCGGTAGAAGCTACGACGCAGAGCAGTTCACCGAGCCAAAACATTAGGGGAGAAAATTTAAAATTCTTAAAAAAAAGATTCTTAATAAATAATAAATGTTTCAAATGCCTCCCTCTGAATTTTCCTAATACCTCTAAAATTGGTTATTTAAGAGATTCAAAGTTGGCGGAACGATAACAAACTGGTCCGCACTGTACTAAATTTGTATTATATGTGTTTTTGAGTTCCGTGGGTCTCAAGGAATTCTGGTCAATTTAAAGTATATTGGGACATAGCATACGAAATTAACATTCATCAAGCTGTGAAAGTGCTTTCATGTACGGATCCTGGTCACGGCACCAATGCCTTGTAGAAGAAATCGAGGCAAAACGGGGCCGAACCTAAACGTTGTCTTTCTGGACGTACTCAGATCTATTTGCAACGCACGAAGATGAAAGCGAGGTATTCATCTTTAACAACCAATTCAGGCGAAGATGATGGCATATCCCACTAAAACCATACACAGAAACATCAGCGCAATAAGGTCGTTCGGAGACTACACAACAGAGCGCAGCTATTTCAGCACCAATTCCATCACCTTTTGCCCCCAGAGAGAGGTATTCACCCCACTAGCACTATCACCTCGGCGAAGAAGCAATAAATGTGTCCTGGAGGACTCGTTGGAGTGCGGCGCAGCAAGGCGTCGGGCCATCGACAGCTTATCAGAATATTACGGTGTCATGGCGCCTAAAAGACGGACCTTCAAAGAGAAAACAGCCGTTCCTGCGCTCCTGCCGCCAAGGGACACCTCAATGCTACAATGCGTCTAGATTAAGATCCCTATTCGAAGTGGATATGGCTCCGCGAGAGCTTCTCAACGACCAACATGACCTTACCGCCAATACACGAGTTACAGCCACATTGGGAGGTACCGATAATACGCTGGCAACTTATATCTTACCCCCTCGATTCTGTATTCACTCTAATCAGCTAATTTCTCTCTAAAGACGAAATTCTCCTTTGAACTCGGTTGACTCTAACAAATGTAGGATGTTTAGCAAACTCCACCTCAGACATGCTTAAAATTGGTTTCATAATAACAGACACTTTTTGAGTATTCCATTGACACAAATGGGTTCAAAGAAAACTTAAATTACAATTTTCAACGGTAATCCTTAGCTTGACAAAATGCTAAGGAATCGTCATTGCGGCATAAATGAAGGGGCGTACGTAAATGAGTACGAAAATAAAACGCAGAGCAGAGTTTGCTGAACAAAAAGAATGTTTTTTACACGAGCCATCAGTTTACAGAACGTCTTTCATAAGAGAAACTATGAAAAGTATTCGCATGGTGTGTCCCTGCTATGAATCAAGCCTCATTACGTGATCCCCGCATAAATCTTTGTCAGCCGCACGCTAATTAGAAGCAACACGCATTTGTTTCTTAGTAACTTTTTACTGTCACCATGACATAGCACCCCTTGGAACAGAGGGATGGGGCACCCCTTAGGATGGGGCGGAGCTGTGTTCTCAAACAATTCGGAATTACCGCCGGCTCAGCAGCTATCCGTGTTGAGTTAGATGAAAACTAAGTAAGAGTTGCGAGTTTTGCATGGGAATATCCGACGTGGAACCTTAAGAAATCTTTACTCTCTCAGTTTTAGATGTTGTCATTTCTCCCCCCAGTGATCCACCTCGGTTCAACTTTTAACAAAATTATGAACGACCGAGTAAAATTGAAACACCCTTTCTGGGGAGTACTTACCTGCTTTGGTTGTGAAAATAAAACGGGGGCTAGTACGTCTTTTTTTTAGATAGACCTCTGTGCAGTCACATCAATGAAAAGCTCTCAACAGTACCTTCTGGTTAATATGGCTAGGTCTACTTTGAAAAATAACCAAAATACATATAACCCCCATTTTGTTTTCACACCCAAAACAGGTAAGAACTCCCTGAAACAGATGCTTTGCTTTTACTGTGGACATAAACGCTCTTAGATTAGGATAAGCTACGTTAAGTGTGTTGTGGCTTACCCCACAGCAGTTCCTCTCGGCTGAAGGACGGAAGATAAAACACAAAAGGTGGAAGATTCGAACTTCAAATTCACACTGAAGAAGACTGTGAAAGAGAGCTCGGCGCGCACGAGACGGGCGATTACAGCCATATCACTTCCTTGTCTGGATCTCTTCCTTGTTAACTCAAAACCTGCCGAAGGTGTGTTCGCATTTGTTACACTTAAGCAGACAGTTCTTCCACGGTTTAAGTGTGTGAAATGAAGTGTACATCCCAAAGCAACGTTGCGCCTGAAGCGAGGAAGCCGTGGCGGAAGCGGGAGCGGCAGACTCAGCGGGTCCACGGGCTTCACAGGGCTCGCCGAGGGTTAACCGCCCGAAAAAGCGACAAGGCTTCGTCCACTTCGTCCACCCCATTAGATTCTTAAGGAGGTGGACCGCCTCATTCTCAATTAGGATCATGCTTTCTTTCGCCGGAACTCGTCTTGAATGATCTCCTTACGACGGAAAGGGACTGCTTCTTTTTAACTTCCTCAATTTTACAGATTCCTGAATTCTATCGTGTAATAAAAAGACAGGCTACAGCAGAGAAAGCTAGGGTGCACATAACCCTAGATAACTCAAACTAGGTTATTAACCTCACCAAACGATTTCAAAGCCTTATTTCAACCCATAGGGGATGTACGTCAAAGGCGATAAGAAACTATGGTGCATGTTCGCATTGACAGAACCTCGCTCTATCTAGCGGTCACCGGCAGAACTTCTCGCTATCGCTAGAGCGTTCTGATCACAAAGAAGTTCTCTCTGCATCCGCAAGATGGGTCTCGGCAGATCTGGTATCATCTCAATGAATCCCTAACGATTTGCAAGCAAAACAGGTCCAGTAGAAGCGATGGAACAAAGGCTGAACACAATACGTCTATTACTTACCAAAGGCGGTGGGTTTACGAAGCTTATTTCCAATGGTAACAAATCCGTTCTTTCTTCTCCGCAGGTGTCGGCACGGCACGGCTTCGTTAGGGAAGGCCGAAACACGATATATGTTATAAAAAAGCAGAGCTTTTTGTGACCACATATTTAATGAATGGAGCCGGCGGGCAGGGAAGGCGTGGGTGAAAAAAGGAGATGCCTTGCGGCTCGATTTGTCGCCAATTGGAAAGATGATCCCGGGGATCTGGTGGTGCAAGAGACCCAGCCAACAGTTTAGCGTCTATCTTAATTGTGCTTCCGCTCCCTAAAAAAACAAAACGAAAACGCGCATACGAGCGCTTTCCGAAACACGTGCACAAGACTGGGAAAGGTAAGATGGGTGCACCTATAAGGGCCCGCGTCGGATTCTTTAAGCGGGGTCGATGTATCACACGTTGGGTTACCTACCTGCTGCAGTGGCACAGTCGTGATGGCATCTTACAGTTGTATTTTCTAGCTAGAGGTCAATGTTACAGGCCCAGTGTAGATCGTAGGTTATTTATTGTGATATGTTTAATACCAAGAACACCCATTTTACGAGGGAATGGAGAGTTAGGCGAGATGAGATAAATTAGGTTAAGAAAAAAAAGGATAGGTTACGGACAGGGAGATTGCGGTAAGGTGAACTTATAAATTCACCTTACCGCAATCTCCGTCCGTAACCTATCCTTTTTTTGTAACCTATCCTTTTTATCTTGAACCTATAGGTTCAGGAAACAGTAGATTAATTCAGGAGTTGGGGTAGGTTAGTTTGGTTAAGGTATATCGGGGGCCTTGCACCAGTAACGCCGCATTCTTGAACGAGAAGTCTACCCAGGGGTAATATGGGGGGGGGTACGTAGACCCGTCACCCTTTTTTATCCTTTTACTTTTCTGGACGACGAAATGGTACAGCGTTGGATAAAATTTAGCTTAAAATTATGTTCAGTGTTCATTTCATAGTACTAAGAAATGGTTGACTTAATCCAGGGTCTTTCCCGAAATTGGCTTTCTACAGTCCCTTTGGTACTCGTGATGGAGTGATAACAGAGAAGAACGGTGAAAATTTCTCCACGGCCTCTTTTGTTCCACGAGAATCATAAAATGATGGGCGATTAAGATCGGCTGAGCGGAGTGCCTCGCCAATCATATTGGAAAAAAGCAACACTCTCATTTGCAATTTCCAACAGCGCGGCGAGTGGCGGGGCGGGGCGGCTGGGTCATGATTGTAGATCGGTCGGTTGGCCCCAGGATACTTGGGACGTCATCCCACGGCCCGCCGAGGCCTGCCGTAGCCTGCCGAGGCCTTCCGGGGTCTGCCGGGGCCTGCCCGGGTCTGCCGGGGCCTGCCCGTCGCTGATTGAAAGAATATTTATGCGCCCAATCAGAATGAGCCATTAAAGTAGACGTTTATTAAGATGGCTGGCGGCTAGGCAATCAAGAGAACCCCTCAAGCTTATCACTCACGATGTTTCACCAAACAAACGACCTTTTGACCGATTCATTCCTGGGAAGTGGTTAAAAGAAGAGTGTAAATTTAAAAATAAATCAGCGATTACTTAAGCACATACGTGGTGATTTTCTTGTATAAGAGATGAATTGCGGTCGTCACTTTCCTTAAATTGAGTATAGATACGTTTTTTGGGGTAATATTTGCAGTGGTTAGAGAACATTCTGTATATGGATGAAAACAGTTACGGTAAGAAAGCTGTAAATGCTGCACCTGAACTTACGAAATTCCTTGGGATGGTGAATCCCTGCGATGTCTCTGATACACATACAGAGAAGATCTCACTGATTTAGATTTAGATGCTACACAAATATAAAATTTGTATTAATTTCCAGGCCAACACAACAGCTTCATGAGAGATGCTTTGAACTTTTGACAATATTTTTTAGCGGGTAACATGCCCTCGTGCTCGATAAAGCGTATATCCCGAAGATATTGCTCGATATCGTCCTTAGGGCGAATCGCCGTGCAATGGGCTGTAAAGAAGTCGTTGGTAAAGGCGGCTGGACGCCCGAAGCAGCCCTCTCCTGTATCCGGTCCGCAAAGGCTTCCCGCTTTGTATCAAAAAATTGGATTCTGGCCACAACTTCAGGCGGCTACACTTTACAAGACTCAGTTTTTTTACGTAGGATTTCCTACAAGTGATCCAACTTAGTTCAATTATTCATTTCTATGAGAATAAAACAACATTCAACCTCCTAAATTGGCCTCATCTGGGTGAATAAAACAACATTCAACCTCCTAAATTGGCCTCATCTGGGTGTCTTGTGGCTCGCTCAGTTATCGCTCCTCTCTGCCGTGAATCACGCGAACACCTGATTTGCATTAGGTGTTTGTTGCAGTGTGCGGAGGGAGGGCAAGCGGAAGCCACAGATACCGAGCCACATCTGTCAGGCGCCACCACAAAGCTACGTCCGACTCTAGACACAATCAATTCTCTCTTGCCGGGAGTTTCCACGCGGAAAATAGACCACTATCGGAGGCCAAACTGGGGCCAAGTCAGCAAAAAAATGGAAGCTGCTGCCATCTACTGGATTGGAGAACAACTCCCTCTACGCTATTTTTCTTTCATTTGGCGACCTCGTTATATGGACATGTGTCGCCATCTCGTGGATTGGGGAAGAACTTAAAGAAGAGCTGCCAGGTTCGGTTAAGTTCCCTGTGCCTCACTTCGCTATCACTCCGCTCGACTCGGCAATGGAAGGTAGGACACAAGGCTAGGTTTAAAATGTAGGGTGTATGAGCAGATAATGGGAAAGGGAGGTAGAAGATGATGGCGCAGCATGACTTTCGTCAGCAACAAAGCGGCAGCGTGCATCGATCGTTTTGCAATGTCACTGAACGAATCGATTCCCCGGGATCTGTAGGCGGATGACCTGGCGGGTTAGGGTAATTAATGGAAGCAACTTGGCCCACTGAGGAATGTGCTGACAAGCGCTTCCGACCTCAACACATCCCTCCCTTCGCTATAAAGATTTATCTTGCCAAAATGGAAATCCATATTCCCCCAGCTACCCGGCATCGACATCAAAAACCACGCAACTGCGAGAATACACACGAAACAAGTCTAGCTGGTTCAGAGTCGTCCATCTGCCATTAAATCTAAATATTCCAGCCTTTTTTTTCCTTTACTATTCTTCTTTTTACTCCCATGTTCGATGAAGAAAGAAGCATTTTTTTCTCTCGCTTTCCTTGCTTAAATCTTTTCATATCAGTAATTGTTACGTTTGGGTTAATTGTGAACCAACTCGAAGTGACGTATTTGTGACCTCCTTTCGACTAGCCTGGTCACCCACAAGAGGTGAAAACTTCGGCATTCATATTTACACAGAGCACATAAGTTGCCAGACCTCACACAGGAAGCTTCCGAGCAGCAAGCAGCACTTAGGCGTCGGGCATCTGGACTCATTTATTTGGGAGAGTTGAGCAGCCCTAAAGCTTCATTCATCTTTCGTTCGAGTCGACAGATCTTCAGTTCTCGGGGTGAGGAAGACAGCATGATGACTACGGCGGTTTATATCGGTCCGACCTCGCTTAATTAATTGTTTTGCTTCATTTGTTCTCCCTACAATTACTCCCTGTATAGAAACAGGAGCAGATCTTTCCTCCAAACACATTCTGTCATTGCAATCGACCATGAGATTCCTCATTCATTGCTTCTCTCTTCAGGTTGAATTTTCTGCTCCAGCTTTCATCGCAGCCAAAACTGCCGATAATTTTCCTTTCACAATCCCCAGTTTAAGAGTGTAAACAACACTATTCTAAAACGAATATTCCGGTAGGGCATAACTGCTACTAGGGGTCGTCCATACAACGTAACGTCCAGTAGGGGGGTCGACAGAAGGGCAACGCTCACTGCTACGAAAGACGAGGAGGCGGAGGAAAGCGTTACACCAGGGAGGGAAAGGTGTCTGAAAGTAGCCTGAAATAAGTTACGTAGTTCACGGACGGCCCCTGATGATCACGTGTCAGAGACAAATGAGAGGTTAGAAGCACCTGACACAGCTCCTCCTTGCGGCGGCGGCGCCGCAAGAAGGAGCTTATCAGTTGCAGCTCTCTCCTCTCGGGTCTGCAAGCCATGAATATCTGTAACAGCAGGCTGGCCTCATCGACAAACTGCTCGCAGCGTTCACGAGTGCAATATTTCACATTTCCATTCATACTATTCTTTGCCGTCGCTTCGCAAGATTAATGGGAATTCTCAATTTCTTACGTGTTTGGGGTGATGGATACCCAGGCGCCGGACGCGGCGCAGCGCTGCGGCGCGCGGAGGGTGCTTCAGGAGACGAGGGGCCCGCAAGGGAAAATGTGCTCATCTTTCACGAGGACGGGGCGTTTCGCGCGAAGCCCTGCGACGCACAGCGAAGCACAGCGGCGCGGAGGGAGGCTGCGAAGCGATGGTCCCCACTTTCTCGACTCCGCGAGATAGATAGCGAGGCGTGAGCGTCAAAACGCCCGGCGGAACGCCCGAGGGGCGGCGTCTGCGGCCGAATGCGTTGCGGACAATGTTTCCCTGATTTCGCACAACTCCGAATCACTACCTGTCCCCCAGGTCGTATCCCCAAACCGCACCAAATTTAAACCTAACCTAGAACAAAATGCGCAACGGGTTTCTTGGGTCCTCTTGGACTCCTCGACTTAAAAATATAATTTACCCAGGCACATTTTTTTAAAATATTTAAAAGAAAGGATCAGCGTTGCTAGATTTTGCGATCAACGCGTTTAACATTTCAATCGGTAAAGACATCCTTATCGATCATCCCCACGTTTGGGTTTCTCAGCTCGAGAGCAATTCAAAAACATGTTCGAAATGCTAGGTTATGTTTCCTTAATTGTTTAATGAATTGATCGCTGTCAATACAGTCGATAGTACGTAGTAATGCAAGGGACCAAAAAGAGTTTCGACTAACGCTACCGAGGCAAAGCGGGGCATAGCGGGGCAAAGCGGTGGTAGCTGAATTTAAAGCATTCTTGATCGTAGCCGGTATTACAAGCGTGTGAAACGCAGCTTTAACGAAGGGGGGAAAGCGGGGCGAATCGGGGCAACGCGGGAGTAGCGGATTTCATCGAGTTTTCATCGTATCCATTAATTGGTATTACAAGCGTGTCAAACGTCACATTGGGACGGGACGCGCAGCGGGGCAGACTCTGGTGAAAGGGGGGCAAAGCAGGGGTAAGTGATTTAAAAGAGTACCTATTTATCGTAGCCGCTAATTGGTATTAGACGCGTGTCAAACGGCGCCGCGCCATCGCGGGGCTGGGGGGGGAGCGGGGGTGTAAAAGGAAGGGCAAGCACCGCACCGCGTTGGGCGTCACGGCGCGGCGTAGCTACTGCCGAGCCCGGTGATGAATAGGAGGTCGCGGCGGGGTCATTAATATATGTCAGCCGGAGTATTGAGGCCGCTAGCACGTGAGACGCGGGAAGGGGTAACCGGGTAGGGGAGGTGAGCGGGGAAAGGGGGGCGCTCGGATGAGTTATGGCTCTTGTCATTTTCCGACCGCCAGAGTAACAGATTGCTTCGCATCTTACTTCCTACAGCTGGGGTTACTGACTATGACGACGGCTCCCGCTGACACATTCTGCTCACACCTTGCTTCGTCTTCACTTTTTCCCTTCTCTTTCCGTTCGCTGTCGGCGAAGCTCACGGCGAAGCCAACAGGGTAGTTGTGGGCGCTTTTTTTTACAGCTGTAAAACATTTCTCGGTGATGAAAATCTTTTGGTTCTTTCTCTTGCGTCATTCCAAGCCTAAGAAATTAATCCTTACACTAGGTTAACCTAAGCCTATAGGTGATGTCCATAATCCCAATGTCAAGAAAGATTAACCCATAACAGCCCAAAGTATTGGGAATGAAATTTAGCTTCAGGGATATTGAAACGATTTTTTTCAGTGAAATACAAAGTTTTAAGCTTTGGAAAATGACGAAATAATTAAATTTTGGGTTTCCTGGGGGGTGATATATTTTTTGAATTGTGACAATATTAAATAGAAAAGATCCTCTAAAATATTTTTTTTTCTGTTCCCGAACGGCATCGCTGGGCGGTGGTGGGTTGAACAAAGGTGGAACACAAGGGGGGTATAGAAATCACCACCTCTAAAATTTGCAGTGTAGACCTACATCCTAAACTCGTGCGCTATCTTTTGGGCCAGCCGGCATAGCGTCTCTGGAAAATTTTGGGGCCTGCATATTTTTATCTGCTCCGACTTAATTCATTTTCAACAAGTTTGTAAGATCATCAGTTTTGGGACGCTGCTCTTTCGCCGGGAAGAGAAATGACCTGGAGAAAAAGCGGGCTGTCAGCGGGCACCAGTATACAGCAGTGCGGTCTGCAGTGCCCCGCGTTGTATGCCCCCCCCCCGCCATTACTCGCTCGCGCGCGCATGTCGACATCTAAATGATTCGTTTTTGGGTGCCACCGAAAAACGTCTCTTGATTTCTTGCCAAATAAACAGGAAAGTCCGCATAGCAATAAGAGATGCTCGCGACACGCCATTTGCTAAAAACCGCGAGTGACGCTTGTTCCTCGCATCCTCTGTACTTGCCGATGCCCAACGTTGCCAGATTTTGCGATCAAAATATTTTAACTCACAGATTGTCTAGTTTCATGGTATGGTTCCGATCACTCTCGAGCAAAGCGATTCAAAAACAAAAACCATTACTAAGCGATTCAAAAACGATCCATTACTAACTAATTTTGAACAATTGAATATTTTAGCTGCATATAAAATTGCCTGGAGTCGCAAAATCTGGCAGCGATGCAGATAATAAATAACCTAAACCTGACGAGTCTGATGTAAAACCGACCAACACTCCAGTCGAGAGTGACAGGGGACATTCGGAATTAAAGAGGATATTGTTCCCCTGTCATGGTGAAAAATGGTAATAAGTGTCCGCTGGCCGGCTGATCGGATAGGGAACGCCGGCGCGCCGCACCACTCCGATACAAAAACACTCCGGCGTCTAGAACCCGCACGATCGAGTGTCCGCGTCGCCGAGTGTTTTCTCTTGGTGTGTGTTCCCTCCCAGCCGATCACTTTCCCACCGTTCACTGTTTATCTTTGGGCCACCCAATCCAATCACAATTAAGAAACAAATACCGCCTTTTGTCGGGCCCCAAACAAATACTTTCCCTCGGGATACATAAACACGCAGGCAACTGACTCAGGTACCTGATTAGGGTACCGCTGAGGTGGCAACCGTTATTGTGCAGCTGTCAGCTGCCTGTCAACTGAAATCGCCTGTCAGCCTTCCATTATGTCGGAGTGAACACGAGAAGAGGCATGGAATTAGGTATAATAGTAACACGGTCAATCTCGGCCCCCATTCAGGACGGCTCTCTGAGGCCTGTCGGCTCTCTTCGGGCCTCTTATATAATCCTTCCGGGACAACAAAAACAGCGGCTGATCATAGAGCGCCCACACAAAGGACACCTGCGAGCCTCTTTTGCGTCACGACCTACTTCAGCGAGCATTTCGCTTCTTAAAAGTGCCTGCAAACAAACAAGTTTGTATGATCGAATTTTAAAATCACGTACTGAAGTCTTTTTCCTCTATTGAAACTCAGTTTTAAAGGCTGAATTCTCCACCTCTTGCGGTCCACCCTAAGACTACAGTATAAAATACTCCATCGTTATTTTATTTTCCATACTCCAGGGTAGTCTTGGTCCACCCTGGCTCATCTTTTCATAGCACCACAAGGATAAATATCATAGCTGCGCTAGTTCAACTACGTTAAGTCAGGTTAAATGCTTCGTGCCTCGCTATACTTGAGTGTCTTAAAGCTCGCGTTGCCGCCGCTCTGTTGTCATTCAGCCTCATGCTTACTTCTCGGAAGTTTACAGAGCGTTGCAATTGGTTAACCTTGGTGATATTGGTGCCTTGCCTTTGCTCAACTAGGCGACAATACAGGTGGAACCGACCACTGAAATTCAAAGTAAACTTTAGCGAGTTGTCCGATAGCGAGCGGTCCGGTTTGGGGAAATCCGAATGTTGCGGCATGGCGTGAGCTGAAGACTAACTCTCCAGATTTCCTGGGTCACTCGTCACGTTGTCAAAACCTTGGTGGCGACGAGGATTAAGAAGATAGGAAAGGAGATATATATTGGGTAATTTAGGGAGTAAGATAAAGAAGGAGACTGACAAAGTGGGCCTAATTTGTGTCCGCGACAGGTCGTTTTTAACGCCCACATTGATGAAGTCTCTTCGGGAGAAAACAGGCTCTGGAGAAGAAGTTTACCAGAGGTGAACGTTTCTCACATCAACCTTTTCTGTTATGCAGCCTCAACTAGTCCTGTAGGAGTAGGAATTATTTTCAGCTGCCAAAAATACTGGTAGCGGATTTATCGTTATTAGATGATAATCGTTCCTATAAATTCTGGAAAGAGCGCGTAAGTTAAGGTCGCCAATCCATTTAGGTTAGGTGTGGTTTATAGTTGGTCTATAAAATCTTGGTTGGGATAGGTTTGGTTCAGCAGATGGACAAGGTGGCTCGTTTAAGTTACTTCAGCTTAGAGAATAAGGTCCAGACAGCAGTTAGATTAAGTTGGAATAAATAAAGATTATGTGACTACCTAAAGTCATGGAAGAATGCGCTCATGGAGGCATCAATATAAACACAGACATTGTCACAAATTTTTTACCGTAAAAAACAACCAGATACGTTTTTTTATCAACCAAAGGAACGCTAAGAAAGTTCGAAAGGAAAAACAAAAAGATAATCTTCACGGCTAATGTCATAGTTGTGATATAAATTTTCCTGTGTTCGACTCAGGAATTGTTGATGAGGCCAGAATTGACTACTTTTGGCAATCATGAACAAGGTTCTCCCCCTCGGATGCCATTTTCCCCTCGTCCAGACCTCATTTCCGACTTAACATAAATATTCATTCCATAACGAGAGAAAATAACTGGGCTTGGAGTGGTTTTCCGCCACTGCCTCCCAGATAAGACCTTCTATTTTACATGATTCGGTTAAAAAGGTAATCTTCCTTAAAGCAAGAATCCAGTCACGGACTCCACTTCTCAGGGAACACCGGCGACTTCCACTCAGCACGTACTGATTGGCTCGCTAGCTTTCGCCCAACTTGTGGACAGCCAATGAAATCGGGCTTATTACCTCGCACCCCTCAATTTTAAAGGCAGCGTTTTCTGCTTCATGAGTTTTATCTTTTGTCGCCCAACCGAGCGGAGCGAGGCACAAGTTACCTGACTGAACAAAACCTAACCTACCTTTGGCCACCACTTTCTTCTCGGTGGCACTAACTGCCTCACAATAAAATTTCTCATATGTCTGGTTACTTGTGATTACTTCATCTTGGTTAATCTACTTCTGATTCTGATAAACTCCTCGTTTCACGCATTAAAAACGAAACACCTGTTTAAGGGAGTTCTGATATGTTTTGGGTTGTGATAAAACTGCAGTTGTATGTATTTTATTATTTTTCAAGATAGACCTATGTTCAGCCATACAATTCAAAAGGTCTCGGCGAGAGCTTTCCATCATCGTGGGTGAACATAGGTGTACTACCTCGAAAAATTTCCAAAACGAGCTCTACCCCCGTTTTATTGTAACATAAGAACTCTCTAAAACAAGTGATTCGTTTCCATTTAGTAGTGTTAAAAAAGCCAACCAAAGAATCATCACCGGACTATTTGGAACAAAAGCTCAATTCCTAAATCACCCCAATTATAACCCACGCCTTTTCAATCTTGAATTCATCCGGCCAAAACCAGCAAGCAAATACTGTCACTATAGCCCCACAAAACTACCGCAAAACGAATGATAAAATTAGCATTTGCGTCGCTGGAGGGCTGAATAATCAAGCGGTCTCTAAAATAACCACCTTTTAATTATGCTTGTGGGCAAATGGCTTTACAGCAGAGCCCCCCCCCCCGATGGAGGAAGGGGGGCCTCCGGGGGAGCAGGACAGTAGCCAGCGACACATCAAATATTAATTTTCGATTGTGTTTACGCATTCATCACTGTCCAGTTTCTCGAGCCCCCGGTCATTCATCTGAATGTCCCATCGTCCTGATAAAACAAGTGATGGGAGGCCGTAATAAGCACTCAATCAATTCACCACAATCAATAAGCTGAGCCCGTCTGTCCACGTGATAAGAACCCCTGTGAGGCTACCTTTCAGCAAGCTTTTTCCACCTGTACCTGCTGCGGGGTTTTGGTGTACGAATTTTCGTCTCAAGCAGAGAGCGACAGAGAAATAAGACACATGGCGACCTGACTTACACTAGGTTAACTTAAGCTAACTGTCGGAGTGATGCAGCATACACCTGGATGTCAGTAACTGTCGAGAAAAAAGGGGCCTTAGGATTGTTGATCGTTAAGTTATGTTCGGTTAGGTTAAACGCCTCAGAGGGTTGTATTTCTTACGTCCTCCTGCCCTGGTTACTATTCACTTAAGCCGATTAACGATATACATTCGGTACATATGAAGGTTCATACGACAGTTGAGCTTAGGTGCCCCCTGCATCACTTCGCTTTCACTCCGCCCGGCTTTGAGCTTAGCGACGAGAGGTAGAGATAGACTACTTGCCCTATGGCTCATTCCACTGTCGCGTCAAAGGTTAGCCACGGAAGGTCGAAAACAAGAGGTATAAAGAGCGACCTAGATTTTAGTTTGGTCTTTCAAATTACTTCTTTTGTTGCGCAAGACCTGTCAATAAGATACGAGCCAGATGAAATATCTGTCACAGGGCGGACTGGTCTTTGATTTCGCCGACTTTCTTCCACAATGCGATTGATTTTTTTAAGGGCACATTCTTCTTGGTGAAGTGACGGCACTCTGTTTAACATACAATCCCGCAGACAATGTTGCCCAGTTTCTCAGTTTAACCACAGTTAAATCGAGTCAAGAAACCACTTGATTGCAGGGTTAGGATCGCCCTCAAGGGTAGCAAACCCGAGATGGGTAGTATTGACAAGATTGGCACCCACCACAAACAAAAAAAAACGCGTTTAAATGGAAGAGTCGCGGAATCCGGCATCAGTGAGGGCGATGAGACGCGACGGGGCCAGGACGTGACGTCACCGGCGTAAGGTGCAGTGCTGACATGTCGGCATATGAGCACAAAAGCGGTTGCCAGTTACGCATATCTAATGGCGAATTCGGTGACACAAGTGGGCACCGGTGGTCGTGGCCGCAGCCGCTCGCTGCGGTGGCCCGCCTTCCGGTCACGATTCACGAATCGAGATGCATCTTAAGTGACCACAAAAAGACCCAAAGGACCGCACCGCGCCGCTTCGACTCGTCAAATGCAAACCTCTCCTCATGCCAAACATCGGGAAAATCCCACACAGGGGGAATTAAAAGCCTGTCGAAAGCATTCAATCCCAATTTACCGTCTCGGAAAACACCTAAAAAGAGCAGTTTTCTTTGGACAACGACAGAGGTATTTGCCTCTTCGAGACGTGAAGTTAAAATGGAAATTCAATGCATTGCATATTATCTAGCTTTCAAGATAGAGCTTTGCCTAGTTTTGCAAGCTTTGTCATTGGCGAACTCTCGTGGAGCCTTCTTGTTTGACGTGGCTGTTCATATCTTAGAAACTGACGAAAGAATAATTTATTTTCATTTGAAAGACAAGACTACCAAAAACAGGCAATTCTATATCTGTGTACAGTCGAGGACACAATGGTTGACAAGTGATTTTTAGTTCCGTCGAATTAAAGTTGGCAACACAATAGAAGTCAGCTGAAACGCTGGTGCACTTCCCTATCGAAATACATTAGTAATACCAACACAAATTGGAAAAAAAATACGAGTCAGCCATGTGAGTTCCCGACTAAAGCGTTTGGCATCGACTCCGTTTGCTCTGACCGCAGATACTGAAGTCATATCCAACAATTTGACGGAGATATGTAAAATTTGTGACGCCGGAAGTTTTGACGGCAGTAATATTGGAGGAACGTAACCTTTCTACCTTATTGTTGGGCGAAGCCCAAAACAATGCCGCCTCCACAATGGCTTCCATGACAAAGCAGATCCGACTAACATAACCGTGTCTTCACGAAACATTGGTTCACGATGATCGGTACCGAAAGATACCTTTTGTTGCTCTTTCTTCTAATCATCGGAAAGAATAGAATCGGACAAAAGGCCTTCCGTCTGCAAAGTGCTCCAGTCATAACTCAAGTTGAGTGCGGGCGGGCCCTGCGGCAAAGGTCCTCCTGCTGTTGGCGGTGCCCGCCGGTCCAAGACCCATCTCATCGCCAGTGGCGTCAGTCCAGATTCGTCTGATAGGGGTACCACAATATAAACAGATCATTTTTGTGAGAATACCCATGGTGCGTGAAGAAGCAGATGAAAAGAAAACACAATCGGTGTTCGATTACCACTCCGCGGAATGGATAATTCAGATCTGACCGTGGAGCTACGATGAGGCAGAGAGGTCTGAGAGCTGGCTGTTACGAGAGATGTTGAAGAGATGGACGAAGGTACTGAGGACATGGAAGATTTTACCAGAAGAGATGAAAGCGAGAGAGATGGGAGGAGTTTGTAGAGAGATGTGGAAGACGATAAAAGAAAGCATGTCTTAAGAGAAACGGAAGGAAGACGGCGCTGCGAAAAGAGAAGAAACTTCTGGAGGAGTTTGACTTCGAAGATACTGTACGACAGGAAAATGCGAAAACAGGGACACTGCTGAAGAAGAAATACTAAGAGCTGCTCTGAATGGGTATGAAATGAAGCCGCTGGGAGAGTTGGAAGAAAGGGATGACAGAAGGGATGGAAATATTGGAAGAAGGAGTAGCGGAGAGAGATGGAATACGAGGAAGGAAGAAGATGCAAGGCGAGAGACGGAAGATAAAGCTGTTTGAAAACATGAAAAGGTGAGGGTGCTGCTCGGCTAGGAGCTGTAAAGGAGTTGCTTCAAATAGACGAAGTGGATAGGAGTTGCCAGCTTAGGCAGATCAGAGCAGGAAATGCGATACAGAACTTGGAGGAGTTTGTGTTTGCAGTTACCTGGTTGCCGTCTGTTACGAACCTAAAAGCATAAACTAAAGTTAGCAAGCCATTAAAAGAAGGCCTTCATAGAAAAAATAATAATTAAAGAAAATGTGGTAGCTTATGCGGGCGAGTAATTCTAAGTGCCAATCTAGATACAGAGATTCAGCTGTTGAAAATCTTTTCGTGGAGTGAATAACATGGACCTAAGTTTCAGCAACCTTCAAATTAATCGTATAAAATGAAATCGCTCTTATTTTTTCGCGTGCCCTCGAAGTTTTTCATCAGAAACAGCGCCGAGTCAAGTGCGTGTTAGTTTGAATAACCTTGTTGAGTTTCATTGTTTCGGAGTGATGTTTTGCCAAAACGATTCGGGGCCGTAAATCGGCAGTATAATTTCATGCCGATTAAAGCGTTTATGTTGTCGTTTGCGGCTTGAAATGAGAAGGCTGTCGAAGTCCTGATTGTAGGGTTTCTGGGTGGTGTGCTGCATAAAAACCCGCCGATCATCAGAGCTGGTATCGAACGGTCTTCATTACGAAGTTTAAAGACTCAGGTTTGCTTTTTAGGTAAGGAGTATGTGAACACGAAATGTAAAATAGGTGCATTTAAAGAGGCCCTGATTCAAAAGATGGCTTAATTATTATGTGTGAGTGCTTGTGGTTTTTTGGCGTTGGGCCCCTTTGGAACGATTCTTACCGCTTGTGAGGAACCACTCACGCGGCTGTGCATCCATAGGCGCTGAGATGGCTTGGGGGCTGCTGATTCCGGCTGGGCAGTCGTTTCATGGGTCTCTTTGGCGGCGCCTTATTTTCGGCGAATAGTTAAGATGCTTTCCGAAAACTACTTGCTACTCTTGGTCACCAGATCAGTTTATCCCGTGAAAAGGAGCGTCAGAGCAGATGTCTATCCAAACAGAGAAATATCTGTATAAAAGAGGATACCCTCTTTAAAAAAAGAAAAAAATGCTGAGCAGATTCAATACGGCCCTAGGAAGTTCAGCTTCAAACATTAAAAGCGATTGCCCCTCACAGACAAATACACTAATGGACAAAATTAGCGGGTCACTTTTTCAAAACCACAGAGAATCGGGACGCTAGGCTGTAAAAAGTTCTCCGTTGAATATGATGGAGGATCAACCCTTGACTGCAAGTCCCAT
>Ga0058701_10000382_pt1 | contig 31693 bp, 4 predicted proteins | sample AgamicOrMae_FD_97039 | JGI IMG/M metagenome (GOLD analysis project Ga0058701, IMG submission 97039) | Agave microbial communities from Guanajuato, Mexico - Or.Ma.e | ecosystem: Host-associated > Plants > Phyllosphere > Phylloplane/Leaf | place: Guanajuato, Mexico | collected 2012-06-04
AAAACCCCCGGGGCTGTTCACCCCCTTCCCCCCGGCCGTTTTCCTTCCCCCGAAAGGAAGGGGGGGCGGGGTAACGGTCCCCCCCCCCCCCACCTTCGACTGCATGCGTAAGTCCGCGGCGCAATGTCATGCGAGAAATCTCGAAATCGACCTGTGGCGCTTGGACACATCATTTTAACCAACTACATGTCTACACCAGAGAACATCTGCTGCCACCTTCATTGACATCCTTTGAACTTTATCCAGCGGAAATACAACTGAGCACTCCATAAAGATACTGATGAGTTACTCGTAGCTTTGTTTTCCGAAGACCTGAAAGGGAAAATTAGGGAGGCATATTCTCGCCTGGATAATTATCGGCTAGTTGGCCGTAACTTCGGGATCAGCCATCAAACAGTGAAATATATAGCTGAAAACCAAACAATGATGTCAAGGGGAAGAGAGGTCCAAAAAAGAGAGTGAATCGCCTCTATGAAACGGCAATCAAGCGAGAGATTCGGAAAGCCAATGCGGAGGGGCGGAAGATTTTGGGGAAAAATATACAAGAAAACTGCGATTCGAGCCATGTGTCTGATCGCACGATTCGGCCAACAATAGCCAGAATTGGATTCAGCTACAATAAGGTCAAGCAGTCTCTGGTGCACAGCAAGAAACATCGTCTGAGACTTCTCGAATTGGCGAAGGAGGACTAGAAGAATCCCACCCGCAGAACTTCACCTGTTTCACCGACGAAAAGAAATTTAACCTCGACGGGCCAGATAATTGGGCCACCTGGATCGACGAGGGGAGGAAAATATATCGCAATAAGAGGCAACTCGGTGGTGAGGGTGTCATGATTTGGGGGATCTTATTCCCGGACGGTTACGTTCACCTAGAAATGGTCGAGGGCATTTTGAACGCAGATAGATACCTCGAGCTGATCGCTAAGATCATCCCCGAGCTCGACAGAGAATTCGGGCGGGGAGAATTCTATTTCCAGCAGGACAACGCCTCTTTACGTACGGCCAAAATAGTGAGGAACTATATAGACACCGAGGGTATTAACGTTCTGGACTGCCCAGCGAGGAGCCGAGGCCTCAATATCATCGAGAACATCTGGAAGATGATTTCCGACATCATCTGCGTCGAAAAACAATTTCAGAGCAAACAAGAATTGTGGGCAGCAAAAAGAGACGCTGCAGAAGATGTGAGCCAGAACAAAAAGTCCAAACAGGAAACCCATATAAAGATATGACGAAAAGTTTGGTCGAAGTGATTCAGGTCGAAGGCGGCCCAATTGAGCGCGAGAGACAATCTACGTATCTGGTGAATTAAATACATAGCGAATAAGAATTCAAAACCGGTAAAAAAAACTTGTCCAGCTCCATTTCCGCTGAATCCAATATTTTTCTCTCCTCTCCTTCATTCTCATGCGTAGAGACAATTTAGAATGGGGTGCTTGCCTGCCCCCCTTCCCATCCTGTGACGACTTGGCTGTACGCTCGCACTCGTACGTGTACGAGTGCGGCTCCAATGTCGGCGCGGTCCCGGCCATGCCGCCAACCCCAAATAAAACAGTGCTTCACCACGCTACCTGGAGTGCACATCTCTATCCTCTATCTCATCACAATCCCCCGAAATAAAACCTTCCCGGGATATCGGTGTAAAATCCTCACAGGGTGGTGGGCACATGCCATCATAAATGAATTTTTGGGAGTACCACCTTTTGCATTCCCAGCACCTCGTCATGTCAATGGTAGCTCCATCAGAGCCTCTGGTCAGATGACCGGCCTATTCATGGGTACTATTGGTTGCCTGGCAGAGGTCCTAGACTGAGTCGTCTCGTAGTGTGCCTCGATTTCAACGAAGAGTATGTCTTGGCCCAATGATTGACCTCACATTGTGAGGTATCACTGTCTGAATCTCTTATAATTTTCAGCATTTTAATTCTAACAATGAAAGGTGATCATTATTATCTCTTTGTGTACAGACATCGTGGGCGCGCCTTCAGAGGACTCGTGGTCGGGCAGCGGCTGCCCGATCCGACGAGGTCCGAGGAGGCGTGTCAGGATCGCGATGACCGCGGGGAAGAGATCTCCATCCTCTCGTTCCGAGGATGAGATGCCTTCCCTCAGTCGGACTGACCTGGCTGCAGTTACATCAATTGGAGGGATTCCTCACTGCAAGATCTTTCATTCTAGAATTGACCAAATTTGTGTGCCGACAAATCTTTCGAGTTATGTCCTTTTTCAGAGTGGTCGTTTGATGCCCATCACTTCGTGCGTGCTCAGTTCTGGTTGTGGATTCTTGAGACCGCCGGTTCCGGAGCAAATTCAAACTAGTTCTGCCCTCCGAACAACTCAATGCTCGGGTGCACTAGTCCTGACTTAATGAGTGCTGTTTTGCTTCATTATCACTCTTTGGTCTGCGCCTTCGCGTCAGCTTCTTCCTCTGACTGAGTTCGGAAGCACTCACCGACCGGGAAAAAGTCCCAGCAACGTCTTTGGTACAGCTCCCATACGTAAGTCTCCTGCCCAGTGTAGTCTGTGTCTGGCTTGTTTATGAGATGCATCAGAAAGAACATATAATTGGCGAGATTGTGCTCCTTTTGAACGTGGGTATCGAAACCGCGGGGGACCTTATCAAGAACATCCTTCCCTATTCCACAAATGAAACAGTTGCTCTCCATATCTGAGGCCACCGTCAGCAATTGATCACGGAGCTCTCCAAAGGCATCGATGATCAAACCTTGGATGATAGCCAAAAGGATGACGATGACGAAGAAGAAGAAAGTTATATCGAAAATGATTCGATAAACCTCATAGTCATCCCCATCAGGCGCCTCTATAACGTCACCAATACCACCGCCTGCCCTGACACCCTGATAGAGGTGATACACGAAGCAGGTCATCATACTGTGACACTTCTGGTCCGCTGCTGATTGATCGCCACCATCCTCTCCTTGGACGTAGAATTTCCTGAAGAAATTGAAGGCTATCACCGTGTAGATGTAAACAACAATAGTCAACAACATAACGGTTAAGACCAATTGTTTTCCATTGTGAGTTACCGACTGCAGGATGGTTTGGAGCTTCTTGAAACCAACAGCCACATCCAGAAGATGAGCTGCGAAGAAGAAAGAATTGAAATGGCCGGCGAGCGAAAAAATCAGGTACAGTAATTGGTACTGAAAAGATTGATCTGTCAGAGTGACTCCTGCCTTCCACAATTGATAGCGCCAATCAACTTGCATCAGGGCTCCTCCAGAGAGCCAATTCAGCAGAGCCAGTCCGCTTCCAGTTAATGAGTGGCCACCTCTCGAATTGTTATCCCGCTTCTTGGCCGACGATAAGGACAACTTGTCCCCGCCCATACCAAGCAGATTAGTCAGTGATCCGTAGTCGCATTGCTCGCGATACTTTTCTCTAACTCTCTTTTTGACAAATTTATCCCAGTAGTTGACCGGAAAACTTGGGGCACTAATCACGAGGCGATCCCAGCGCGCCTTCCACCAATCGTCGCTGTCCGGTTCCTCTGTTATATAGATACCATCGAATTCTAATTTTCTGGCGAGCTCTTTCTCGCGCTTGAAGATCACTAGTGGCACCTTCAGATGATAGTATGCAATGAGCATGCAGAGCGAAAACAACGAATGTATGCTGGCCAAGAAGCTCAATATTGGTTGCAAGTAATAATACTTCTCCTCCATGACCACCCATTCCGTTAGATCTGTCTCCTCCTCACTGGCATTTTCTTCTTCCTGCTCCTCATCACCATCATTCTCTTCCTCAGTATCTCCCTCTTTCTGAGTACCATCTGTGCTCTTCTTGCTAACCTCTGAGTCTTGTTGGCTGGTGGAAGCTTGCCGTCCGTCCTCAGCCGACTTGTCCTCGTCGGAATTCTTCTCGTCGCGATCTCCAGGGGAGTCCGACGTCGAGACTTGCATCTCTTCCTCTTCTTCTCCACCTTCTTCCTCCTGTAGCTCCAGATCATTGTCATCATATTGATCCTCTTCCGTCTCCTCGTCCTCAAAAGTCTTCCGGGCTAGCCTATTCTTCGAACGGCCATACTTGCTTTCAAACAAGGCGAAACCCTCCTGGATTTTGGCCTCGATTTCGTCCAGTCGTCTGGAGGTGGCCGCAGCCAAAGCAGCCGCCTCCGATTCCTCATCCGTAACACCAATTGCTCTGACCGCTTGATCGCCCAGAGTCTTGCGAGTCATGGCCGACAAGAAAGAGCTCTGTTGAGCTTGCGAGTCGGCAAGCTCAGAGGTCCAAATGGTGACACGGTAGAACAATAATATGAAATTGATGACGAACGCTGTCACAAGAGCGAGCAATTTGATGCGATAGAAGTTGCGCGCCAAAAAGCTTATGATAACCTGATTGTAGTTGGTCAATGAGGAGAGTCGCGAGGCTAAGCTGCGCGACTTGTGCACTCCCCTCGAGGCTCCAGTGAGGGCCGACTTGTCGGTTCCATCGATGAGATCAAACTCACCCATGAAAGTGCCCTGATCCACGATGAGCTCTTGGTCATCCTTGTTGCTCGTTGCCAGTCTGACGTCGGAATCGGATTGCCGCTTGCCAGTTGTTCCATTCGCAACCCTCGACTGTTCCTGCTTGACGCTCGCCAACGGCTGAGCACTTTGCCGTCCAGCAGGTGTCCCTCTCTGTCTATCGGAAGACACAGTTTGAGCACCAGCTCCCACTTGTCCAACCTCGGCCACACTGGCAGTCATCACCGAGGGGGCGCTGACCAGCTCGGTTCGAATTGTGGAGCTTGACTCGCCAGTATTGGACGTGCTGTGCCTGGCCCCTGCACTGCCGGATCCTGAGGCCTGTTGGGCTTGTTGCTGCTGCTCCGAGCCTCTGGATAAGCTCTGATGTCTGGGAGCGACTGGTTCAATTATAGCATGAACAACTTGAGGTGCCACCACAACAGTTCGCTGTCTGGCCAACTGTTCCACTTGTCTCAGTTCATTGGATGGAGACTCTCCGCGGCCACTTGTGCTCAGGTGACTCTCGTCGGTCATGATTTGGAATATGAACTTGAGAATGGCTCCCATCAAACCGAAGAAACCGCGCACCCCTTTCACCACTAGGCCCACATTCCAGCTCATGGCCAACCAGACCATCTGAGCATAGCTCATGCGTCTGAGTGTCCACCACCGATGACGCAGTCTAGCCGGTCTCAAGCTTCCAAATAGGCACACAATGAGCCCAACTATAAACACGAACGAACCCTTGACCAGGTGCCAGAGGATGGCAGCGCTTGGAGCCGAGCCGGCGGGCGCTCCCTCCAGCCGATTGGCTAGCGGGTCGCCCTTCGCAAGAGCGGAAGATCTCCCCGCGGAGTGGCCCAGTGAGGAGGCCAAGTGGCTCGCGCCCGTCGCGGCGGCCCCAAATCCTGTACCTTGGCCTCCCATGGCGCCCGATGGCTTGCCCGCCGATCCAGATGAACCACTGGTGCTTGGGCCTGCCGATTCGGCGCCCTCGATTGGGTACTTGTCTGCCTTGGTGGGTGTGGGCTCCTCGTCTTCGCCGAGAATGTTCGAGGCGTGCTGCATCTCGAAAATGGTGTCCTCGCAAAAGTTCACGAAGGCCTCCAGCTTTTCCTTGCCGTCGCCCTCGGTGACAATCGAGTAGAAGAAGGCCCGCTTGGATTCCTGAATCTGGGGCTTGGCCCATTGGTCAAGTGTGGACTCTTGGATCTCGAAGTAGACCCGCTCGATGCGCTTGGAGCTGCCCATGATTTCGATGCGACCCAAATAGGGCTCAAAGTAGTTGAGCACTGTGGAGGCAGTTTCGAGGAAGCGCTGCAGTCTGGGCTCGTTGGTGATGTGCTCGGCCAGGTTGGTCAGCAGAACGGCCAAGTTGAAACCAATATCCTTGGCTGGCCCATGGAAACGATCGATGAATTCGCGATAATCGATCATTCCGTCATGATTGGGCTCGCAACAACTGAGCAAGTACTGTGTCTCCTCAGGTGTGTAGATCTTCTGCTGTTCCATGGCCCTTCGAAGGTCGGCCAAAGAGATCCAACCGGAATTGGTTCTGTCGTATTCCTGGAAGTTTGGCGATGAAGTTATGCGAGGCAACTTCAGGAACATGTCGAAAAATTTCAATATTATCTCAACATTGGACGAGGATTCGACCAGAGTCTCAACCATTTGCTTTCCGATCGTTCCATTGACTACGTTTCCCTCAAGCATACTGAGCATCATGATAACCATCTCCTTTTGCAAATCTAGCAATTCAATCAGTAGCTTCAATTGGGACGAGTTTCTGGACAATTTGTCCTGCATGTGAGCGAAGAGGAAGAGAAACCCACCAACTGCGTGCCACAGTCTCGAGTGGGCAAGGGCTTGCTGGTTCTGGGGACAAGGTCCCTGGATGGACTCGGTGAGTGTGCAAAACACCTGTTTGGCAATGGTGATTGCCTTGATGAATTTCTCAGTCCCCGACGGATCGATCACCTCCTTCGACGAGTAGTGCCAGTAAAAGTCCATTATGGACTCTTGCAAACGTAACAGATAGTCCACAGTTGAGATGACCACATTGACGGTGCTCGTGTTGCCCGTTTGGGTGCGCAAATAATTTTGGAACTCCAGATTGTGGCCCTCGCAAAGTAGCTGGAAGAAGCGGAACAGTTTGCAGGTGAACTCGGCATCGTACATGTTCTTCTCGCTCACCACAGCCTCCGATCTAACTCCCAGAGCTTCGGCCTTTTGGTTGCGCTCGAAGGCGTCCAAGTCGAGCACCGAGCAAGAGTTGAGCAAGATCTGAATGGAAGTGAAGAATCCAACATCTTTCTTGTCCTTCAGATGCTTGAGCATTCGGCGCTGGACTTCGACGTTGCCTCCGCGCAAAATGGAAATGCCCAACTTGAGAGTGCTCAGAATCATGGGCGTCTGCTCGCTCATTTGGGCGTGATGGTGGTGCCCACCGGAAGCGCCCGAGGCCGAGCTCGAGCCGCCCGCCGACGAGGCCGAGCCGGCGCCGCCTGTGGCCGAGGAGCCGCCCGCCGAGCGGCTGAAGGCGCTGATGTAGAGGAGAATCATCTCGGCGGCGCCTCGATCGGAGAGGCGCGACTGTTGGAAGAGGAGGCGCTGCTTTTCGATCTCCTGCTCGTGGATGGACGAGGTCGAGGTGGCGGCGCTGCTCGTGGCTCGCTCGCCACCAGCCCGCTGCTCCTCCGACTGCTCGTCGTCCAGCGACTCAAAGCCCGAGTCTGCAGCAGCCGGCCCCAGTCCATTCTCGGCCATGCTCGTCTCGTCGGCCGTCGTCTCGCCCTCCTCAGACTCCTCCTCTTCCTCCTCGTCGCCGCCACAGCTGAGCCGGAAAATGTCCGCATACTGCAGGTACAGCTTGTCCACCAGCCCCGAGGAGCCGGCCGCCGATTGCGACTCCTGGCCGGCCGCGTGCTCAGTGGTCGCCTGGCGCGACAGGGTCATTATAAGCTGGCTCAGCGGATCATTGCGAGGAATTTGATTCTTGTCGCCATTGATCTTCATCTCGGCCTGTTCGAAAGTTTGCGTCAAATCCTCGATCAGTTTCTCCTGGCCCCAATTCTCGTCCAACAACCAGGTGTCGCAGTAGGAGCGCAGGAAGATGTTTATGGCCCTGTGCTTGGGCAAACTGTGCAACGAGGTCATCCGGAAACAGGCGATGACCACTCGGCGACGTTGGGTGGACACGCAGGAGCGTCGGCCGGCCTTTTGCTGCAGACTTGGGTGGTCGATTATGTGCAGCCCATAGAACACGCGCGCCATGTCCACAATTCGGGCCACCAAACGGCCGTCCACAAGTCTAGCCCCCACATGCTGGAGCTCGTGGTCGCCCATCTGAGAGGCCAGTCCATTGAGCTGCAGCCCGTTCGCCTGGCCTCCAGCCGACAGGGCCAGCTCGCCCTTGAAGTGGGCCACCTGTCGCCTGTTTCCGTTTCCGGCGTACGGCTCGAGCTCGTTGGCCGAGAAGGAGGAGTTGCCACTGGCGGCGCTCATCATGAGAGCTCTCTTCTTGTCTTTGGTGCGGTTGGCGCCCAGCCGCGAGTACAGGAAGTGCTGCCAGCCGAACTCGTCGGAGGGGTCAATCTTGTATGGTTGGGTGAGCTGGTGTCTGACCACGTCCTCGATTCTGCTCTGAGGTTCGCGCTTCAGGAAACGCTCCTTCACATGTTGGACAAGCTCACGTTCGCGCCCCTCAAAAAGGTCCATCCCAATGGGCAGCAAACGTTTCAGGGCCACCACCAACAAGGAGGAGGCCACTTCCCGTTCGCGGTCGCGCTTCTCCGTCTGTCTGCGGCGCTTCTTGCGGCCCGCCGAGCTTGACTGCAACAGGTCGCACTTTTGGAAAAAGTTCCTGCCCGGCCTGTTGCTTGCCTGCATGATCAGCGCCATGTTGTCGATCTCGTGCAGCGAGATGAAGTTTTGCTCCTCGCGCCGGAAGTACTGGCTGTTTGACCAAATGTCGAACACGGTGGCCACGTGGTGGAACAGCAGCTGTTCCGGCTTGCTCTCCTCCGAGTCCAGAGGGTTTGCCTCGTGCATGGACGAGGCCTGTTTGAGACTGGCACTGGCGGCGCTTCCGCCGCCCACAGCGGAGCCTCCGCCCATGCTGCTTTGGTGCGCCTGGCTGGCCTGCTCTAAGGAGCGGCCGGGGAAGTTGGGCCGCTGTTTGAGCCAGACAGACTTCTTGAAGTCCACATACTTGATGAGCAGCGGATAGAAGGCGTAGATGTCGCGCACGAGCAGGTGGAACTCCTCCTGGATCTTCTCCTCGATTGCCGTGGTATCTTCGGCGGCCGACTTGAGGTAGCCGCGCATGAGCTCCTCGCGGTGGTAGATCTGTTCGGCGCGTTGGGCGATCTTCACCGAGAGATGCAGGAAGGAGTCGCCTAGGAGGCTAGTCTCTGGCGAGTCGATGATTATTTGCGACGCATGGGCCGCAATGGCCACCATCCAGTTGTACGAACTGCTGCCCGACATCTTCTCCACGCCCACCTGGCGCCTGATCAGGTCCATGATGTCCTTCAGCAGGCCGTTCAGATGGCGCGCGCCCACCTGAGTGCTGCCACTTCCGGCGCCCAAAGTTCTCCCCGCCGGAAGGGGCGACTCTGGACCCTGGAGGTACCAGAAGGGCAGGTAGGAGCAGAGGATGGGCACGATCACCTCGATGAGGGCGGCGTCGTTGTCTGCGGGGATCATGCGCTGTTGGGGCTGGTTGGCTGGATTGTTCTGGCCCAGGTGGGGCTGTCTGTTGGCCTGTGGCCGTTGCAGTTGTTGGGCGGCACGCTCTGCAGCCGCGGCGGCACCTCCAAAGTGGCCCGCCTGCTGCTGCTGGTGGCCGAGGGGCGCCTGTTGGCCCATTTGGTGCTGATGGAGCTGGTTGAGCTGGGCCGCGTTCTGCTCCAGAGCAACGCCCGCAGCAACGCCGGCAACTTGCTGCTGGAGGCCCATTTGCAGCGGGGCCAAGTGGTTCTGGCTGGCCTGGTGGGCGGCCAGACCGGCGGGCTGCAGGTGGGCGGCGGCGGCGTTGTTTGGGTTGTTGCGGGCGCCCGCGGGGGCGCCTCCGCGCGGGCCGCCCAAGTTCCCTATGCCGAGCGGGGCGGCGCGCCACTGCTGCGGCTCGCTGGAGGGACCGCGGCCAGTCTGCACGAACTTGCTCACCAGCTGCATCAGCTGGTCGAGCGTTGGCAAGCCGGGCAACTCGTTGTGCTGCAGCAATGCCAGCTCGTCGGCCGGCTGCAGCCGCTGTCTCGAGTGGCCAGGCGACTGTTGCTGCTGCTGCTGGAACTGGCGCTGGTGGCGCGTGTAGCCCGCCGAGAACCTGTTGAAGCGCAACTGTTCGGGCTCCAGAAAGGCCACCGGAAATGCGGCCGCAAAGGCGGCCAGACAGTTGCCGTAAGAGTGGCGGTGGCGCTCGAGCTCCTTCCTGCTGAAGAGGTGCGCGCCGGCCAACTGGATGCGGGTGCCCAACACGTAGAGGCTGGACAGGATCTTCTGGCTGGCCAGCTGGATGTCGTCCACCAGCAGATACTTGCCCGACTCCGAGCTGGCCAGATGGTCGAAGAGAGAGGTCAGTGTTGGCAAGACGGCCAGATGGATGTGGTGCAGAGAGCTGCTGGTGCGCATTGTGGTTCCGCGCACCGAATTGTAGCGCTTGAATTGGAGATTGTTCACACACTGCATCAGGTCTTGGCCGGTCTTGTTGAAATAGGTCAGCATGGAGGTCTTGATGAAGTCGGGCGAGCGTTCACTGAGCGAGCGAGCATCGAGGGCCCGCGTGAGCACCTGCAGACAGCGGACGAAAATCTTCGCATCCGGCCCAATGACAGAGAGTTTGTTGCGCAACACTGCCGCCAGCTTGCAGAACAGGTTGGCCAGCATCTCCTTCTCCTGGACACTGGCGAAACCGGAGCCCTGCGCGCTGCCCATCTGGCCCGCCAGCGGCCCGTAGGCAGTCCCCTCCGCGCCGGCCGACTCGCCACCAACCGGAAGCGGCGCCCCCACCGCCAGCTCGGGGCCGGGCTGCACACTGCCGCCCGCGCCCAGAGACTCGCCCGGCTGGCCCGCGGCCACTGCGGCAGCCGCGGGCGACGAGCCGCTCGAGGCGCCCGCTGCCTGGCCGGCGGAAGTGGGCGAGCCGGAAGTGGCGAGGGCGACTGGGGGCCCGGCCGGCTGGTTGAGGAAGAAGTCGCGGTGGGCGGTGAAGTAGCGCTCGATGAGGGGAAGGACGACCTTGGTGAAGAACTTGACGTCGCGATCTGACTGGCGGAAGGAGCTGCGGCGGCTGAAGTTTGACGAGGGCTTCAGGAGCTCCATCTTGACCATCACCGAGTCCGTGTAGGCGATCAGTTTGTCCAAAATGGAGTAGGCGAAGCGGCGTTTGCTTGCCGCAGACGAGCCGCGGCCACTGGTTAGCATTGGAGCGTCCTCCGTGCCCGCGCGGCTGTTGGTGCGGGCGCGCTGCTGGCTGAGGGGCGCCTGCAGACTGCCCGAGGCGCCCGTCTGCTCGTCCGCCCGGAAGATGCGGTAGCCCTCGAACAGGATGTACTTGAGCAGCTCCTGCGAGCGGTCGCGGTTCTTGCGCTTCTCCTTGTCGGTGAGCAGGTCGTAGGGCACCATGAGCGGATGGAGCATGATGGGCGTGCGCATGGGCTCGTTGGGACCACCGGAAGAGCGCAGTCGGCCCGCCCACTCCTCCATGGCTCGTCTGGCCCACAAATCGTGCGCGTTCTCCGCCGACCGCTCGGCCAGGTTCTGCAGCTCGCGACTGAGACTCAGGTTCGAGGTGTCCACCGGCTGCGGGTTGTAGTTCTGGATGAGCTCGCGGCGGGCGTTCGCATCTGCGCCCAGACCCAGTCCGTCGCCCAGCGAGACACTGGCCGCCCACGACTGGTGCAGCTCGTTGCGCGAGTGCGTGCGGCCAAGAGCTTGCTGCTGCTGCTGCTGCTGAGGGTGCGTGTGCTCGTGCAGCCGCTCGATGGACCAGCCCATGGCGAGCACCGCCTTCAGGGCCTCCTCGATGGGTTCGATGTAGCGCTCGCACTCGTGCTGGCTCAGCAACTGGTACGGCTTGAGCCGTGGGTGGCTCTTGTTCTTGAAGCTGTACTGTTCGCCGTAGCTCCAGTCGCGGTCCAACTTCCGGCTGGCCCAAGCGTCGTGGAAGTGCTCCGAGAAGCGTTGGGCTAGTTGGCGCAGATCCTGGTTCAGCTGCACACTCTGCGTGTCCACCGGCTGCGGCACATAGGGGCCCAGACTGTCCTGTTGCTGTTGGGCGAGCCTCTGTTGTTGCTGTTGCAACTGGCTCTTCTGGAGCGACTTCCGTTTGGCTGCCAGCCGGCCGCCCAGCCCGGTGGAGCTGGCGAAGTCGCGCGACTCCGTGAGACTGTAGTCGGGCGGAAGGGCGCAGGCGAGCGCGTTCAGACAGGGCAGCGCGTTCTCGAACAGCTCGGGATCGTAGTCCATCAGCGAGAGGGAGTCGAAGATGTTCGTGAACAGCACCATGGTCAGTCGGCGTTCCTCCTCTGTGGCGGTGCCGAAGATGCCCGAGGCTGAGGTCTGGGCTGTGCCCGAGTAGCCGTAGTACTTGCTGCAGCGTTCGTAGTGCAGGGTGAGCAACCGGAGCGCAACTGTGGTGGACTCGTTGAGCACAGCTACGTCCACAGTGAGTTTGCGGAGCAGCTTCAACAGTTGGTGAGGTTGCATCTCGCGTGTCAAGGCGATCAGAAAGTCGGACACGCTCTCGCGCTGGCCCTTGGTGAGTATCTTGACCTTCGATAGACGGTAGGCAGTGTGCAGGGTTGGCTCGAGCAGGTTGGCGTAGTTTTCGGCGTTCTTGAAGTAGTGGCTCTCCCTGATGAGCAGCGGAATGGCCGAGTTGCCCAAATAGCGATTCAGCGCCAGAGTCATCTCGTTCTCGGGCGAGTTCTCCTCCTGGTCCTCGTTTGCCGAGTCGATGGCCCCAGCCGCTGCATAGCTTCCGCCGCCACTGGAGTCTGCCAGCGCCGAGTGGGCGCCGCCCGCCTCCTGCAGGACCCGCATGGCGTCCGCGGGCACGCAGCGCTCGAGCATGGTGGCCGCCCGCATGTCAGGCAGGAAGGCCTCCTCGAGCAGGGCGAAGAAGGTCTCCTGGTCCTCGATGCCGTAGACGCGCTCCAGGAAGAGCACGAGCGACTGTTTGTGGTTGGGCATGAAACTGGAGGCGGCGGTTGCGGTGAACTGGCCGAACTGTTGCTGGCCGGCCGCGTGTTGCTGCTGCTCCAAGTTGGGCGCCGAGAACTGCGGATTCACTAGGGCAAAGCGCAGCGACAGGGCCAGCTTCAGATCTTGCAGAGGAACCAGCGACTTGAGAATTGAGAGCGCCCTGATGGACTCGTGCTTGCCCTGGCCCACAGTCATCAGGTCGGGCGCGCACCTGCCCAGCAGGTCGACGAGGGCGCAGTAGAAGTTGAGAATGGCGCTGCCAATGTTGATCTGGTCGTCGTCCTCCTCCTCCTGCCCTTCCGGCTCCAGTGGGGCGGGCTCGCTGGAGCTGGCCGTCTGCTGTTGCTGCTCGGCAAGCCGCTGGCGTTTGGCCTCCTGCTGCTCGGCGTGGATGCGCTCAGACATGGCGATGGCCTCCTTGATGGCCGCGAACAGACCTGGGCCCTCGCCGCGCAACGCGGGCCCCAAGCACTCGGGCCGCCTGATGAGCAGCCTGATGACCAAATTGGAGTTCTCCTCCACACTCTCGCCGTTCACCCACACGCAGAAGCGCAAAAAGTCCAAGTACCGCTCGCCCTCCACCGGGTCCCAGCCCACATCCGGGTAGCCTCGCTCGAGCAGCTCCTGGTTCGACTGGAGGCCGCACCTGCTCAGATAGATGGCGATCTTCTCGAGGTAGGACTCGCGCAGAGCGAGCACTAGTTCGTGATTTTCCATCAGCGAGCTGTAGGCCACATCGAGCGGAGTGGAGCCTCTGAGCGAGGGGCGAGCGAGGAGGATGTTGCTGTTCTCCAACAGGAAGCCCAAATGCTCGAACATGGCCTTCTGGTTCTTGGCGCTGGAGCGGCAGAAGAAGCACAGGAAACGGCAACAGGAGACCACCATCTTGGACACGTCGTCGTCCTGCTCGTTGGCGCCCTCGTCCGGCTGCCCACTGGCCCCGTTGGCCTGCTGCTGCTGCTGCTGCTGCTGTTGCTGTTGCTGCTGCTGGTAGTTGGGCACCGAGGCGGCTCTCTGTCTGGCCTGTTGCTGTTGTTGCTGCTGCTGCTGAGCTGGGCCGCCCGCCGCCGCCGACACGCCGGCCTGGTCTTGCTGCAGCGGAAGTGTGGAGGCGGCGCTCTTGGCGCGCGACCGCTTGCTCAGAGTGTTCATCATGACGTGCATGACGTTCTCGTGGACGCGCAAAATTCGGATCAGGTCGGGGTGCTGGAAGAAGACCACGTTGTTCACCAGCGTCCACAGACAGTCGCGCATCACCTCCTCCTCGGCGGGCCCCATTTGGACGGCGAGCAGAGCGCGCACCTTGCTCAGCACTTGCAGCAAGTCGACCACGTCGCGCTTGGACTTCTCGCCAATCACGTACGAGTTGTCCAGCGCCTCGATGAGCTCGCCAACGCCGTTGTAGCAGCGCAACAGCAGGTGGAACATCTCGCGCACCAGCTGCTTGTTCTCGATGGTCGACTCCTCGGCCCATTTGACCATAGTGCGCACGATGCTCTTCACGAACCTAACCTCCACCTGGCCGCCCGACTGCTGCTGGCCAGCCTGAGAGGCCGAGTTCAGCTCCTCCTCCCGGAAGTCGAACTGGCCGCCTCCACTGGACGCCCGCTCGGCCGAGAGACTCGCCTTGACGGCTCGACAGGCGGCCAGCAGTTTCCTGAACGAGACCACCAGCATGCCTTTGCCGTCCAGCGTCCGCCGGCGCCTCCTCTGCGCCTGGCCCTCGTCCTCCTCACTTCCGGCGCCCTCGCCCTCCGCCGCCTCGATGATCACCTTGATCTGGCGCATCATCGACACGTGCAGGTTGGCCAGCGTGCTGCGCAACAGCTCGCTCGACGGGCTGGCCGAGTCGAGCTCGCTGGTGGCGCCACTTCCGCTTTCGGCCTGGCCAATTTCTCGGCCGCTCGAGGGCGAGCTGGGCCAACTCGAACCCGCCAGACAGGCCTCCTTGAAGTCGAGGATGTAGCGCATCTGTTCCTTGGGAGTGCAGCGGAACTCGCGCGTCTTGCGCGCCGTCAAATGCGAGGGCAGATTGGAGCTCTTGATCTCTTCGTAGCGGCGCCTCTGGTCTAGCTGAAGTTGGCCCACAAACTGCACACTGAAGGCCATGATGGACTCGATCCTGTGCCTTAGCTGAATGTCCAGCAAGTGGTGCAATATCCTGCAAATGGTCAGCTTCACGTTCTCGTCAAGCCGGCGCATCTGGAGCAGACCCCGAGTGGCCGGCGAGTGGCCTGCATCTGCACCACTCGAGCCACTGTCTGTGGCCGCTGAGCCGCCCGTTGCAGTTCCATGCATCAGGCTGGAGCCAAGCTGGCCGGAAATGGAAGCAGGCGAGCCACCTGCGCCCAAATGACTTGCCAACTGGCTGTTCTTTGCATCCGCGGCGAGCGCCTGTTGCAAACTGGTGGCCTGCTGCAGGATTGTGGGCTTCCAGGTGGCCGAGGGACAGTTGGCGCCCGGGGCCAGGAAGCTCAGGTTGGCCAGCACCAGCGGATCGAGAGCCACGTCCGAGCTTGCCGCTGGCGAGCTCTGGACTGTGGCAGATGCTGAAGAGGCGCCCACAGCCAAGCTGCCCCCTTGGCTGGCCGGCTTGCGCTCAAAGGTTTCCGGGTCGATGAGGTTGAGGAGCCAGCCGAGGTCTTGGTTTGTGATGCAGCCAATGAGCAGCAGTTTGTCGGCCAGCTTGAGCAGCGGCACGAAGAGGTTCTCGTTGCTGCCGCCGGGCAGGTCGCGAATGGGCAGGTTGCCCTTGAAGACAGCCTCGTTGAGCGCCTGGAAGACGAGCCGCTTGAGGATGTGGATGGGAAAGTAGGGCGTCGAGAGGAGCTTCACGTAGATGGCCCCGCTGGGGCTCGAAGTTGGGTCGATGGAGTTGAGGTCGAAGCCGTCGGGCGACATGTTCATCTCCGTCCTGATGGACACGCACTCGATGCGCGAGAATGAGTGCGCCAGTGAGTGCAAAGGGTCGCCGGAAGTGGCTGGAGATGCGCCATTGTTTGGGGCATACAGTTGGCTGAGTTGGCTGGTGATTGGGACTATGAACTCGTTTTGGGTGAGGTGGCGACCGTAGGCGTGGAACTCGAGATGCAGCGCCATGAGCAACTCGGCGAATCCCATCCGAAGGTCGCCCGACAGGAAGTCCGAGTTGATGGCGTAGAGGAGCTGGCGCTGGTCCACGTGGGAGCAGATTATGTGGGCCACCTTGTGGTTGCCCTGAGCGCAGAGGGCGCCATACAGTTGCAGAGTGTGGCTGTGGAAGCGGAGCAGTTTCTCGTGCTCGATCAGCTCGAGCACATCCAAACAACGGTTGTCCTCGGGGATGTGCACAGCGAGCAGGCAGAGCGGGTCCACGGCCAGCATGGACCAGCCCTTCTTGCTTTCGGACAGCTTGAGAGCATTGGGCCTCAGACTGACGTTGGGCACCCGCGACCAGCAACAAGTGCGCATCGTCTGCACCTTCAGCCTCGGCGGACACTGCGGCTGCACGTGCTTCGAGGTGAGACTGAGGATGGCCGCCGACAGGGGCAGGGTGAGCGCCGTCCGGCTCAGCTCGAACTGCAGACAGTCGCCCGTGGTCGCTTGGAAAAAGATGGCCGGATACACCTTAGTGTTGGGCTCCAAATTGAACCGATACTTGGTGGGCCTTCCGTCGACGGTGAAGGTGAGCACGCCCGTGCTCGTGTCCACGTGGCAGCCCACCAGCATGCCTCGATTCGAGCGCCCCGAGGCGCCTCCGTGGTCTGTGGTCCCGGGCGCCAGCGAGCCCGCGCCACTCGCCGCCGAGCCGCCCGCAGCCGCTCCATGACTGTGCCCCGTGGGGCCGCCGTGTCCCGCCACGCCCCCGCTTGAGTCGGTGGGCGTGGCTGGGCGCATTTCGCGCTGCAACTGGCCAGCATTGAGGAGGTAGCACTCGCGCCGTTCGCAGATCTCGGCCTGGCCAGTGAGCAGGGAGGTGGATTGCACAATTTGGGTGTGCTGCACGTCGGCCAGCGAGGCGAGATGGTCGTGCTTGAAGTGGCTGGTCACCCAGCCGCACAGCACCTGGCCAGGCTCCTGGCCGGGGAAGATGCGCACGCCGTAGTAGTACTCGTCGATGAGCTGGACCGTCTGTGGGTCCAGCTGCTGGATGTCGAAGGCGGGCAGCTCGAACTGATGGCGCCCCTCGCCTCCAACGCCCACCCCCAGCGAGCCGGGCGCCCCCTCCAGCGGCTGCCCCGACGCGCTTCCGGCCGCCTGCTGGCCCTTGGCCGCCGAGGAGGAGCTGCCCGCGCCACTTCCGGCGCCCCCGCCCAGACCGACGCGCGACAGTCGCCGCACCAAACCTCTGGCGCCGCCCTCGCTCGGTTGTGCCGGCGGGCCCAGCGCCGACTGGCTGGCCAGCGACACGTTGGAGAAGGACTCGGCCCGGCTCATGGAGACCGAGCGGCGCTCCTGCTTGGCGCCGCCCACGAACTGGTCCTGGATGGCGATGCGGGGCACGCTGAGCTGGCCGGCGGGGCTTCGCGCTGGCGGCTCGCTCGGCGCTCGGCCGCCCTTGATGCTGCCCAGCAGGCGCTGCTTGAAGGTCGACTTGGACCTGGTGAGCTTGCTGGCCTGCGCGGGCGACTGTTGCTGCTGTAGCAGGTTGGGATCCTCTACTGAGTCGGCCCCTCCGGGCGACCTAAGGAGCGCCCCGAAGCCCGTGTTGCGTCTGCGCATTTGGCTCGCGGCCGCCTGCTGCCGCTCGGCCATCATGCGCTGGGCCTCGGTGAACGAGGGCACCGCCAGACTGGGCAGGGCGGCCGCGTCTCGGCCCGGCGCGTCCACACTGCGCGTCTTCACCAGCTGCTTCTGGCGGCCGGCCGGCTGCGCTCTGGCGAGACCGCCGCCGCCACTTGCCCGCTGGCCCTGGTCTGTGGCGAGGCCGCCGCGCTGGCCCCCAGACGAGGAGGCGCCCTCGTACGAGCGCTGCAGGTCCTTCACGTCGGCCAGACTGAAGCCCGACTGGAGCATGTGTTGCTCGAGCCTGGCCGGATGTCGCGCCCCCTGCGCCGAGCCCATCGAGCTCGCCAGCAGAGTGCCGCCGGGCCCCAGTTGGCCAGAGTTGCGCGCACCCCCACCAAAGAGCTGGCTCTCGAACTGGCTGCTGTAGGCCAGCTTCAACTGTTGGGCCTGGATCTCCTGCATCTTGGCTATCTTGTCGCTCTCGTCCACCAGTTCGGCGTTTATGGTCACCGGAAGCGAGAGACGCAAGTGCTCCCAGGTGGCCCGTTCGGACTGCGACTCGAACTGCTTGTAGGCCACCTTGAGGGCTGGGGGCGAGTCGCTTCCGGGCGGAATGCGAGTCACCTCCACGTTCACTTGGCTGGGGCCCAAATCGTCAATGCTGACAAAGTTGGGCTCGCGTTTGTTGTACCACAAGGTGATCGGTTTGTGCATGTTCACGCAAAACGGATGGTAGCCCTCCTGGAGACCGTAGTCTGTGAAGAAGCGCAACTGTTCCACGTCCTGCCCGAAGACTAGCCTCACTCGCTGATTGACTCCAAGACTTATGGTGGGCACGAAGCTGAGCGCGTTGTTGGGCCCGTTGGGCTGCTCCTTAAGCTGGGCGATCATTTCGTAGCTGAACAGATCGGAACTGCCGAAGGCCATCTCGTTTCCAATGGAGTCGAGCATCAGTTTGCCGTTCAGCGAGTAGCTAATTGTGCGATCGTTTAGGTCCAGCATGCAGCCAATGACGTCGCCCACCGTTGTGATCTGGCCGAAGGTTTCGTAGTTGGACGAGTGGACCTTGCGACCGGTGTGACAGTCGAAGGACCAGGAGTTTTCGTCGCAGCCCAGCGAGGGCGAGTTGGACTGGAAGTTGAGGTTGGACCAGCCGATCTGGATCTGGCCGAGGGAGCAGATCTCCACCTCGTAGTACCAGCGGCCCGCCTGCACGGCGTAGGTCTTCTCCGCCCGGTAGTGGCGCACCCCAACCTCTGGCGCATTCTGCAGGATCAGCTCGTGGCCCTGGTGCAGATTAGAGCCCGTCTGCTGCCCACTTAGTCCGCTCATTGGCCTGCCTGGCGAGGGCGAGGGCGAGCCGCCCTCCGCGGGACCCGATTCGCCCGCGCCCGGAATGGGCGTGCCGGGCGAGAGCAGGCCCGCGTGCGTGGAAATCTGGTGCGTCTGGGCCTGCGGCTCGCTCGGGTCGCCGCCGCCCGCAGAGCCCTCGATGGTGGGCGAGGCCAGTTCGCCCGCACGCCCATTCAGCCCCGCGGCGCCCAGGCCAACGGCCGGCGACGCCTCCACCGAGTGGCCGTAGGCGATCACTGTGAGCACCGTCTCGAGGGCACTCTGGCGGTTCTTCAACTTGATACTGTCGTCCACATACTTGTAGGGCAACAGGTGGCACGAGCGCCCATTGTAGAAGTCGCCGTCGAGTTCGTTGGCCGGATCGCGGCGCTTGTAGCTCCACTTCATGCTGATCTTTTCGGCGGCCCAAATGTTGTGCATGTTCTCGGCCAGCAACTCAACCAGCTGGTTCATCTTCGGCGTCAGCTCCAGGTTGCTCAGGTCGAGCGGCGCCGGCTTGTAGTCGTTCTGGGCCTGATGATAGGGGAAGTTGGGCAGCTTGTAGGTCTTGACGCGCTGGTGGTGGTGGCCTGACACAGTTGAGGCGCCACCCAGCTGTGCGCCGCCCACTCGCTGACCGTCCGCCTGCTGGATGGGTGGCTCGATCTTGTAGCCAAGGCCGAGGATGGTCTTCAGCGTCTGGCTGGCCAGGTCGAGCTTGTACTTTTTGCCCACGGGCGGCAGACTGGCGAAGGCGCAGATGAATGGGTGGGTCTGGTTCTCCTCGTCGTGTTGCTCGCCGTAGGTCCAGCCGTCCTCAATGCGCGACATGCACCACAGTTCGTGCATGTTCTCCGCCAGACAGTCGCGCAAGTGCTCCAAGTTGGGGCCCAACTTCACCTGCTGGGTGTCGATGACGCGCGGAATGAACACCAGCTCGGTGATCGCCTGCGGAATTGAGTCGGGCGTTATTTGGGGCCCAGTGACCAGCTGGCGTGTGATGTCGCCAAAGGTGAAACAGGGCTCCACCGAGACGTCCTGGCCGGGCAGCAGCACGTCAACTAGGGGCGAGTAGCTTGGCGGCGGCAAGTAGTTCAGCTCGCCCTGGTTGCCCCCAAACAGGAAGCGGCAGGAGACGCGCGCCGAAAATGAAACCACTGGATAGAAGAGGCCCCCATTGGAGACGTTGAAATTTTTAAAGAAACCAAATATCTGCTTCCCATTGATGGTGAACTGAATGCTTGGCACTGACAGATCGAGCAGACAGCCAATGACGTCGTTCTTCTGGAGGCGCAAAAAGGGCGACTGAGTGAAGGGGTCAATGTTCGAGATTGAGATAAGGCCATTTGCAATGGCCGAAGTTTGTTGCTGTTGGGCGGCAGTTTGGCCCTCGCAGTTTGGGAGCAACATCTCCTTCTGTTGGTTGGCGTAGGATTCGAGAAAGGCCTGCTGCTGGTTGTTGTAGTCGACCAGCTGGTTGCTCTGCAGCTCGTGGCGAGTCATCGTCGAGTTGGGCGGAATGCGCACCAGGGTGGGCCGGCCCGCAGTCCACAGGTACTGGCCGTCGAAGGCGTAGCTGTAGAAGTCGTCGCCCACTCCATTGGCGCCCCAGCAAGTGCCCCCGCCCGGAAAGGGCATGTAGCCGCGCGTGTTCGCCCAGCCAACTCTCAGGTGTGGGCTTAGGTTGTTGTTCAGCTCAATGTGGTCCACGATGACCTCGTAGTACCAGCGGTGATACATGGCGCTTCCGTCCACGCGGGCAATGTACAGGTTGGGCCGCATGGAGGCCACCTCGTCGATGAGTCGGGTTTGCAGCAGCAGATTGCGTTCGGGCAACAGATGGTTCGTTATGGTGTTCTGGCTGCTCCTAATGGCCACTCCATTGCTCACACAAAGGGAACACAACACATTGAGCACCTTTGGGTCGCGGCCGTGCTTCTCGAGCAACGAAATGAGCACCTTGATGTGCGACTCCTTGAGCATATTTAGAGCTTCCGGGGAGTCCACGAGCACACAGTGGAGCACATCCAACATTCCGGTGCCCTCCGATGCTTGCTGGCTGGAGAGGCGCGAGAAGAGCCAATTGAGACGGTGGCTTTGGGCGAATTGGGCGCAATTTGTGTGGTTGTCCTTGATGATTGCGGCCAACAGTTGGTAGAAGTAGCCGGTGATTGCCTCCCACAAGCAGCTGCCCTCCTCGCCCAACAGGAGCACGAGCAACCCTTGGCCCGAGATGAGATTTATCTTGTCGATGGCGTCCAAAATGAGGTTCAATATTCCCTCCTCCTGGAACAGATCTTGCCTATTTCTCAGCGCCCTCAGTCTATTCTGCTCCTGCTCGTGGTCGCAACCCTCTTCGGGTGGGGCAAAATACTCTATCAAGTCCTCCAGACACTTGCTCATCTCCACCTGCGACTGGAGGGGGAACAGCGACGACTGTCCCAGCTGAGCCTGCGACTGCGTGGGCGACTGTGTCTGCTGGCCCTCGAAGGGCGCCTCTGAGCGACGCACACTGGTGGCCACACTGGCCGCGTCGTCCGACACTTGTTGCTGCTGCAGCTGGGGGCCCGCCGACGAAAAGAGGGGCGCCAAGCTGAGCGCCGCCGCCGCCGCAACTGCGCTGGTGGCCACCGAGCCGCGTCGTCTACTTCCGCCGCCCGTCCACCTGCTCTGCTCGGCGGCCTGTTCGCCGGAGCCTTCCTGTTGGTGTTGCAGCAACGAGTTGGCCACCTGCTCAAAGTCCATGTCCGAATTTTGGCTGGCGGCGGCCACTTGCTGCACGTAGTCGAGGATTTTGATGAATTTGGAGAAGAGGGCGTCGCACTTGCGGATGACTCGCGCCGTTTTGGCCTCCTCCTCTTGGCTGCGCGAAAACTCCAAACAATCGTCCATCTTGCCCTCGGCCGACAAGATGGCCTGTTTCTCCTCCACGCGCCCAATGCCCCGTTTTTTCGTCTCGTACGACCTGTACGAGAGCCACATTTGGGTCTCGATGTGTTGCACGAAGAAGGACGAGTCGCCGTACTTGATCATCGGCTGCCCAATCACCTCCTCGTCCTTGTCGTCGCCCTGTTCGCCGGCCGCGCCTCCCTTGCCCGACTTGCTGTCGTCCTTGGTGAGCTTCAGACAGAAGGCAGTCTTCTCCACTGTTGCCTCGGCCTTGCTCAGCAGGCACAACTGTTGCTGCTCGTTGATGCCCAAATAGCGGCCCGTGGTTATGTGTCTGATCCTAAGCGCATTCGAGTACTGCACAAAACCGCCCGACCATCTGGTTCTAATTAGATCCAGTCGCCACAGACTGCGAGCCTGACTGGTCACCGCGCCGCCCTCATAAATGACATCCAGACTCTGTGGTTGCTGCTGTTGCTGCTGCTGCTGTTGTTGTTGTTGTTGTCCACTTTGGTTTGCTTGGATTTGGGGCCGGTCTGCTTGCTGCTGCTGCGGTTCGGGCGTGGCTTGGGCCGAAACGGTGAGACACTCGTCGCCCCCATGCAACAGGCGCAACACTTGGCCACCAAACACGTAGCCCACGTTCTTCATACGCGACAGGCCCGTTCCAAAGGGGGCGATGGACCAGTGGGTCGAGTGGAAGGAGGCGTTGACGATGGCCTGTTTGCCGGCCATCACCGAGACAGTGGCCATTGCTGAGGCGCTGGCCATTGGCGGCGGGGCCAGTGGGTGGTCCTGAGATATGGTGGTGAAGTGCAGGTATCGTTCGGTGGCCACGCTGACCAAGATTAGGTCGTCTCCAAAGCGCACCTTTTCGCCCTCGCTGCGCTGCTTCGAGCCAGGGTGCACAGTCCACCAGCAAGACTCGCCCAAGTGCTCCTTCGAGTCCTTCAGACCCACGTCGAAGGCCAGCTTGTCGCTGGAGGAACAAATTGGCAAGGTGGCCAAGTACATGTTGCTGTGAAAGTGGCGCAACAACACAGCATGACCATACAAGAGGGTCCTGTTTCCGCCTCCAATGGCTCCACTTTCGCCCCCCTTGGTCAGCTGGATGGCCGACAGTTGGCGTGTGGGCGCCCCGTCGCTGCTTGGGGCCTCTGTTGTGCTCTCGGACTCCTCGGAGACTTGGTCCGGTTCCTCCACTGTGGCCGTCTGCTGGTTCTGCTTGAGATCGTTCGACTCGGCAGTGACCATCTCTTGCAGGGCTCTCACTGAGAGCGCCTGTTCAATTACAAACACACACGAGGGCATTTCCGGAGGGTAGTTCTTGTTCGCTATCGGCTCCAAGAAGCAGTGTCTGTTGCCGAAACCCTCGGCGGCAAGGCAGACTCTCTCGCCAATTTCAGAACACTGTAAACATATCATGTCCTCTGTCCTGATGAAGGACACATCATCCTGATCGCTTGTCGCCTCGCTTTCACTCATTTTCTCTATCTAAATGGTAATCTCGTTTGATTAAATATGAAACGGATATCTAATATCTATCACTCGGTGAGTCAGTTGATAGGATTTATACGTCCTATCTGATTTTCTAAAAATAATTGCTCAACTAATTTCGTCAAATGAGCTTCGTATTATGAGCTGATGATGATGAATCTTATTTGCCATATCATTATCTTCGAATCAAATTCCTATTCCTTCTTCCACTGTCTTGGCAGTTTCTAGAGTTTCTGAGACCAAATGCTCTGGTGAATGGCAATCAATAATTCAGCTCTCGAATGCTTTCGAGTTTCTCCTCTTTTGTTCAGTCTAAAAGGTTTTTAAGTCTCAATCATTTGCAATAAGTTTTGAACTCATCAAATGGAAAGCTTTTTGGAGTCTTAATATGTCGATCGTTAAATTTATATTCATTCATAGATAGTTGGGGAGCCTATTTGGTTGATATGTACAATGTTTATTGCGAAAAAGACTGAGTTAGTAGGACAAAGTTAATTTTTTGCGCAACAGTTCCTGCTCGAGAGTAGCTCGCCTTGGCTGTGCATCTGACTCCAATCTCCTCTTTCTATTTGCCCTAGTCCTCCTCACGTATTGCTGAGCAAAACTGAGTTGACAGAGCTGAGCCGCCCGATGAGACAGCTCCTCGTTCGTGCTAGAGGCCGCACATAGCTCCAGACGGGAACATTCTTGAGCTGACCTCTGCATGGCATGTGCAGCCTTTGCTCTTCTACCGCAAGCGCAATGCGCGGGCGCCTAGCTCCATTTTGAGGGCGACCCTTGACTCATTACACAAATTCCAGCCCGTGCACATCTTTCAAAATGGATACGTTAAATGTCTCGACGTGGGCGAAATTGCAAATCAGCTCCCGTACTCGACAATAGACCCAACCAGTGGGGAGCACTACGATCGAGTAGCGCCCAATGGATGAAAACCAGCATCAAGACGTAAGCCTAGTCTCACCTCTCTAGCTGACATCAGGGCCGCTTTGAGTCCATTGGCTGGCAACTGCAGAGCAGGAAACTAGGCCGCTTCTTCTCGAAGTGCCGCTCCCAGATTCTCGAGCACTCACAAACACCAGCTCGGCCAATATCAATTGTGTTAGCCCACCCAGACTGATGGCCCGAAACCAACGAGTTGGTCTTTTGACGTGGATACGTTCGAGATTTAACTTTTCATACAATGTAATTTGTTACGGAAGTTGTAACGGAAGTAAACGTCGCTGCCTACTTCTGCGCCTCGGGACAGACAGCACCGTTTTTATGTCGGGTCTCACCACGCCTGCGTCTCTTCCTGTCGGGCTGAATGTCTGTAGGTAGCATAAATCTCTCACCCGATGCGCATATTTAGCCTTCATGATCTGTGCTCGCTCCAGGGCCGAAATCTGTCTTGCCGCGCTCTTTCAAATCGGCTCACAATTGTCAATCACCAATTTGCATGCTCATTCCGCAACCGAATCATTGTTGATCGCGCGTCATCCCAGTTGGCGTCTGATACGGATTGCGGGGTCATTCGGCCGCAACAAACGGCAGCCTAGCCGCAAAGTGGCGCAGTGTAAGAGGCTCCAGTTCTTGCAGATATCGTCCGATGCACGACACCCACTAACATCAGAGCTGCGATACAGCAGCCGTCGCGCCGCCTTCTTTCCGGCAGCTATCGATTCGATGAGTGGGCTCTATGCTCTGCCCTTTCTCTCCCTTAGCAAGCAACAGGTGAGCTCATGACAACAATTGGCCTTGTAGAAGTGCCAGATTCCCGCAAACTCTATCCATTTCACGACAACCATCCTTGCCTCGCCCACTGATGCCCAATCATCTAGCCGCTCCAATGGCGCAAAAATGCTCACTATGGCCTCGTGTGGGACCCGAGTAATTAGCTCAAGCTCGTTATGGCTCACAGAGAGATCCCATACAATGCAGATGCTCCATCTCACTACCTGGGCATCATGTATGCTAATGTTCGTTCTAGTGCTCACAGAGCTGTGAAATTGCTCTCAATCTTGCAAATGAGCACAAACTATCCATTACACTGGTGGACACTCGTCTGAGTAGCAAATTGGCTCATCCAATGCCCACCGGGCGTGAGGTGTCTGGATGCCGTTGAGGCTATGTTTAGCGATTGTCTGTCTATTGATCATCCTGTATCAAGTATTAGTGACAACATATGTCTCGTGCGTGAATTTCTCGTTGCTGGCTGCACTAAAACTGGTCGAAGCTATGATGTAATGCTGGCACTAGTTGGCTCATTTGGCCGCAGGTGTGGGAAAAGTTCACCTAGTGTGGCGGAGCAACCTTTTGTTATAGAGATATGCAACTTTGGCAACGTATGCACTGTGATATGACTAATCAATAGCAGCATTAGTTGAATCTCTGGCTACTGCCTAGAGTGCACCAGATTGGTTGAAGTGAAAAAAAGTAGCCCACATGAGGGCCAACCAAGTAGTATGATAACATTTGTCACACTGCAGAGTGCAAGTGGGCAACGGCCCACTTTTTTTCACCGCCGCTCAAATGGGCTCCACTCTGAGGGAGCTGAGCTGCTTTCGACTGAGCTTAGGTCCGAGCTATGCGCCTTTCAGAGGACGGGCGCGTCAAATTGGTGCGGCCGGTCTCTCATAGACAGTCTTGCGCGTGCTCGGCAGGTACACAAGGCCCACAAAGAAACATACCTTTGCTGGTACATCGATAATAACACAAGAGGCACGTAAATAGACTCACCACAGCAAGCTGAGTTCATACTGTGTACTCTGAGTAGCCAGGCTAGCTTATTCGGAGCCTGTTGAAAACATATACGGCAGCCCCATCGAAATCAGCGTGGACCAGTAGGGTATGCTTCCTTGTCAGCAGGCGCGCGCCATTGGCATAGGGCACACACAAGTGGACACACAACAGTGCAGAGCTCGAGCCACATCAGTCGCTCCTCATCTAAAAAGAAGAAACAGAAAAGAACAAATTAGCTCACACAAGACTGACAGTCAGGCAACTTGTTCCGCCCGCCTCAACCCTGCGCCTGTGGCTCTGCGTGCTAGCTTGCCGCTTCGGGCTAGGCACCAGTAACCACTAGCTGCGGACAGGCCAACTGGAGTATCGTATCTTCAATTCTGCCCTTCTTCCTCTTCTTCTCGCTCGTCCGCTCTGATAACAACAGTTGTGGTACACTCATTTCCAAATTTTCTGCTACTCTCGATCTCGCACTCGGGAAGAACACCTCGCAAGACTGCGGGTGCTCACACAGTCTATACCCCACATGCTGAATGCGGTTATCGCTGCCGAAGACCGCCCAACAAACTATCGGAAGCCCCGTGCAAGCAAATCTCCCGAAAAGCGATCTGATAAAAGTAGCAGAAATTTTGGACATGAGTGTACACAATCGCAAGAGCTCTCGCTCACGTGTTATCCAGCCAAGAGAGGGCTTCATTCCATACAGTCTTGAAAACAAGACGAGCTGAACTCTAAAGCAACTCGACTTATTTGAGGCCCATAGTGATGGAGCAAGAATCTGTCCAGCCGGCCTGTTGTTATGGGTCACAGCTCAATGAAATGAGACTGAATGGAGAAGTTGCCGACATGGAAATCATCGTCGGCTCAGAAACATATCGTGTTCGTCGGGGGATAATGGAAGCCAAGTCAGCAATAGTGTCAAGCCAAATGAAAGAAGCAAATCAAAACAAAAGCATAATCGAGGACCTAGATCCTGGAATCAAAAAGACCGTTATTGAGTTCTTCTACATAGACCAAGTCTCGCTCAATGATGACAATTTCCATCATGCCTTGTCGGCAGCCTTCAGATTTTGCATTGAATCACTTCAAGACGTGTGCGTCAAGTTTATAGAGTCAAGAATAACTGCTTTCAATTGTATAAGATTAGTGCACTCATTCCAACAATACAACGACACAATTGCTCCACAAAGCCATTGGATTTTGTCTGGAGAATTTCGATCGCGTTTGTGAGGTTTGCTCTGAGACCGGCACACTTGTGCAACTTGACCATTAAGCTTGCGAATCTGGCCTGAAACATAAATTGGCCTAACCAATAACACTGACTCGGGGAGTGTTTGAGTGTCACTGCGGCTGTTCATTTATCGATACAAGGCTGGCAACCGGACTCTGTCCCGGTCTGACTCTTCGGTTGTGTGAGTGTGAGTTGATTTCGCCCGCCTCGAGAGGGCGAAGAGAGAGAGGGGGGTTTTGTTTTTGTTGATCCGAATCTGGACAAAAAGAGGGGAGAGCGCCAGACAGAGCGAGAGATCGAGAGAGGGGTAGAAAGAGAGAGAAACGCATAGAGAGACACAGAGGCGGAGAAGGAAGAGAGGCGAGCTTTGTTTGTTGACATTTTTCAACTTTTGCACTTTCTGCAGTTATTTATTTAAAGGAGATAACAAACTGTATCAAGTGTGATCAACACACAAACTATGACCATTGCGTTGCCCTTACTTCCACCGCCTTTCACGCAGAATACGTCTTTGTAGAGGATTCACGCGTTAACACTCAGGGCAGAAGGCTGGCAACCATGTCGTGGAACATCTACGTATCCACGTTCGACGGTTGCGCAGAGAGCACAACCTGCCACCTTTCTCACTGTCGGCCAGCCTGCTCATTGAGAGGTTGTGAGTGGTGCCCAATTGGCGACCATCATAATTCTAAATGTTTATATGGAAGCCGGCTAATTGATTATTGGCCAATTGCGGCCCATGGGGAGTGGCTGGTGCCCCTCGCCCAACTGACAGACCATCCTTCAGAGAGTCGCTCGACAAGGAGGCCTCAAATCAAGCTGCCACAGAACTGAAGCAGCTCCGCTGGTGTTCATTAGTGCGAAGGCCAAACTGCCGCTTATGCTCATCTCAGTGAGGCCACTAGGCGATCTAATGTCACTAGAGGCTCAGGCGAGAGAAGAATGCTCGAATCTGGCGATCTGAATGGTTTGTGTAGAGCCATCCTCGATAACAAGCAAGCTCTAGCCACCTCGCGGACTATCCTATCACCGTTGTCGATCAGAAACTCGGCACCCAAGATACAGTATCCACCCATGCACGATACAGTCACTGGGATCAGCTCGTCGCCAGATCGGAGACACGCCTTTAACAGTAGACAGTGGGCTTATTTGAACTGTCTCTGGATGCAATTTCGCTCACCGATCGCATGCGACCCGGACGCTTTCATAATGGGGCATCCCGTATATTGATCAGCCGGTTCAGAGAGGACTCGGATGGTGCGAGCTCGTAGACAGACAAACGAGACCGAACGCAATCTGCCACGTTGGCAACAGATTGGAGAACCTGGATCCTAACAGTAGCTGTCAGCGACAGACATCAGCGTAAAAATGAATTATTCCGGACTGTAGTCCCGCCGTTTCCATACGATCCGGCGTCATAGTTTAGATTAGGATACAGAGTATTTTGATAACCATCGGCTGGTTTGCATAATATCCACCTCACTGTGAGCAGAGCCTAAAGCTATTTGAGGGTGAAGGCCCGCTTTTTGATCATTCTATTACTAGAGACTCTCGACGAGAATGCAGTAGATCTCACTCATAGTCAGACAGTTTACGTAGAACTGTGCCCAGACGTAAGCTTAGTGAGTGCAGACTCGTTGGTGGGGTGACAATGAGGCCGCACGATGGCGAGACGGTCGAAAATAGATTCAGTCTCTCCTGTGTAAACAGAGCCGATGTTTCGCTGATCAATTCGGTGTCTAGACTATATATAAGAGTCTTGTAGGGTCGCGAGGTTCTCCATAACAACTTCCGGATCACAAACGTAAAGACCAACACCAAAAGTTCGACGGATTTTGAAACTAAAAAGAGCAAGAAAACCAAACAAGAAATTCAAGATGTTCAAACAAATGATACCGATCTTGGCATTGTGCGTCATTGTCGCTCTAACCATCGGCGGCCCAGCCCCAGTAGAAGGCCAAGACGCTCTCTCGCAAGCGAGCAAAGTGTTCAACGAGGTCAAGGATAACCCTTGTACACCGGAAAACAAGCGCAAGTTTCTAGGCGTAGTCAACCTGCTGCTCAGTCAATGGGACAACTTGGACCTGTTCGAATTAGACGGCAAGATTGACATGCTGAAGATGATTCCTCACTATCCCGCAGCAAAAGCCTGCTCCCAGGAATTGTTGAAGGGCATTGACGCCGCTTACGATAAAAATGGTCTCGATGTTAGTTTTAGTTCTTTCTAATAAACAAGCTCAGTTCATAAGGATACGCTTTGGCATCCGTGTCAACTGAATCATCTTCGCCCTCATATACTATGTAGTCTGAAGTTTCGCTGATCAGCTCTTCTAATAATTCTTCTCCTCACTTCACTGCTCATGAGCTTTACTGGCATGATGGAATCGCATTCGCAAATGAGCGTCATCAATGAGTTTCTCACTCATTGATCTACGCTCAATAAGTCACAGTTGTCGAAACTGGGCGACCAGCAGACCTTCATAGAGTTGAGAGAACAAAGCCGACCAGATGTACGCTCTTGCACTAAATTCGATCGCATTTAATTTGTGCCGCGGGAGCCATTCCACTAGATAAAGCATACTGCCCTTCATCGGTCACTTAATTGGCACGAGTGCCTCAATTTGTTGATCTTGCAAGACTCTAGGATGCTGGAAAACCTGAAGACCAAATGGTCAATAGCCATGACTCATAGCACATTACCAAATCGTCATATGAAAGCTTTTGCTCTTAGAGAAGCGGCTAGATTGGAGTAGAAAGGTGGCAGGTTGTGCTATCTGCGCAACCTTCGAACGTGGATACGTAAGTGCTCCACGACATGGTTGCCAAACTTCTGCCCTAGGTGTTAACGCGTGAGTGCTCTACAAAGACGTGTTTTGCGTAAAAGGTAGTGGAAGTAAGTGCAACGCAATGGTCATAGTTTGTGTGTTGATCACACTTGATACAGCTCGTTAAATCGATAAATAAATAGCCGCAATGACACTCAAACACTCCCCGAGTCAGTGTTATTGGTTAGGCCAATTTATGTTTCAGGCCAGATTCGGAAGCTTAATGGTCAGGTTGCACACTTGTGCCGTTCTGAGAGCAACTTCACAGCTCCGTGGCGACTAGAACGCGCGTTGGTTAACATGATGCTAGCAAGTGGGATGCACCATCTGCATGGTATGGGATCTCTCTGTGAGCCATAACGAGCTTGAGCTAATTACTCGGGTCCCACACGAGGCCAGAGTGAGCATTTCTGCGCCATTGGAGCGGCTGGATGAGTGGGCATCAGTGGACCAGGCAGGGATGGTTGTCGTGCAATGGATAGAGTTTGCGAGAATCTGGCACTTCTACGAGGTCAATTGTTGTCATGAGCTCACCTGTTGCTTGCTAAGGGAGAGAAAGAGCAGAGCATAGAGCCCACTTATCGAATCGATAGCTGCCGGAAAGAAGGCGGCGCGACGGCTGCTGTATAACAGCCCTGATGTGGGCGGGTGTCGTGCATCGGACGATATCTGCAAGAATTGGAGCCTCTTACACTGCGCCACTTCGCGGCTAGGCTGCCGTCTATTGCGGGGCCGAATGACCCCGCAATCCGTATCAGACGCCAACTGGGAAGATTTCTGCGATCGGATCCAGTGTTGATTCGACGAAAAAATCCCATGGCTCGCGATGTCTCTCCAATCAGTCATTTAGTCAACATGGTGGGCTAGCTGGCATTGCAAGCGGAGGATATCGGAGCAAATTGTCTAAGAGCTCCAAATGGTGGATCAAACTTCTTCACGCTATCATCCAATCCCTGCACACAATACAACAAAGCAGTTGAACATTAGGGCGGGGGAACTCATGAATAAATGAAAGCGACAGTGAACCCGATAGAAGTAGACGCGCGATCAACAATGATCCGGTTGCAGAATGAGCGTGCCAGGTTCATTGGTAATTGAGCCGATTTGAGAGCGCGGCAAGACAGATTTCGGCCCTGAAGAGAGCACAAATTATGAAGGCTAAATGTGCGCATCGGGTGAGAGATTTATGCTGCCCACAGACATTCAACCCGGCACAAAGATGCGAAGGACTAGAGTGGAGGGTGAGGCTCTCAAAGAGTTGGAACTCTTTACTTTGCGGCCTGCAGATAGGATCATTATCCCACTGGAAAATTTCCTCCCAGCCACCGTATGAGGATATGACGCTCAAGTTGCCTCTAAGGGATAATCTAGACTTACCTGTTGCATGTGCAATAATGTGCCGAATGTTTCTTGGGCAAGAATTTGATACTCGAGACTTCATTAAGCTTTGAGCTCTTCAGCTTTCTTATGACATTTGTTGCACTCTCTTGCATCTTCCTACAGCGTTTTGCACTCCATCAAAACAACATCATCTCTCTTGTCATTGCTTGGATACTTACTTTATACTACTGAGTTCTGAATTAATCAGCTAACGGTCGACGGAAGTCTTCTCTGCCGAATGAATGTATGTTCACACCCACGAAATGATTTGATTGTATAGCTTGCCATCAATCACATGCCAGCCTTATTCCCCTCGGGTTGTGCTGGTTGGATTTTGTTCTCCGTAAGCAATCTCCTGACCGCAGGTCCTGTGGCTTTGGCACAGATTGCTACACTCATATCGCAACTTCAGCACCACAGTTGTTCCCT
>Ga0058701_10000383_pt1 | contig 31666 bp, 17 predicted proteins | sample AgamicOrMae_FD_97039 | JGI IMG/M metagenome (GOLD analysis project Ga0058701, IMG submission 97039) | Agave microbial communities from Guanajuato, Mexico - Or.Ma.e | ecosystem: Host-associated > Plants > Phyllosphere > Phylloplane/Leaf | place: Guanajuato, Mexico | collected 2012-06-04
AAATAATCCATTTCGAGTTTGTCAATCGCTCAAAATAAGTATCTTATTATTACTGGGAGGAACTGTAATCTAGACTAGAATCGCGCTTATTCAACTTGAGCCTATTTTACGTGCGAGGGTTGTGTTGCTCCCATATTTGTACAGAGATGTGACAGAACTGTCATGTTGACTAAGTCCCGCTTGTCCCCGCGGCAAGGTGCTGCGCCCGGCGCGGGGGCGGCAGCTGCAGCGGCAGCGCCGGCGGCGGCGTGGGTGCGTTGTCTGGTCACTTACTTACCCAACTTGTTCTCCTGAAGGCACAGAATGTCACACGGCTTCCCCTCCCCGCCTTCCCCACCTCCGAAGCCCCGCCCCCCGCTCCCCGCCATTGGCGGAGACCGCCTCCCTTGATTGGGAACTAACTTATGCACGAATTGGCAGCTACTTGTAATTTCCCCTGGGCTCTCTATCTTAGCTCGGATTCCTTGCCAAACTGTCGTTGCTGTGCTTTGCTTACCTTTGTGTTGTCGTCGCGCACACTCTTTCTCTCTCTTTTTTTTACGCCCGAAAAGAAATATTTTACCCGGAAATTTGTCTTCGTCCATAGACAACTTGTCAGCCGGTTCTCTACATTATATATGCGAGCCGATTCTCGCCCTCTGCGTAACCTTGCTTAAGACCGCCAATGCGGACCAGTTGACCGACTTTCGCTGGTGCTCGTCCAATCAGAAGATCCCTCACAAAGACGTTGCTCAACATTTCCAACCGCCCGGCGATGCTGTTCGCAAACAGAAAAAAATATTGTACAGGATCTTTTCAGTCCAGTATTGTCTTAATTTTGAAAAATATTATCACACCTTTGGAAACATGAAATTAAATGATTTAGACATTTTTCAAAGCTTAAAATTGCGTATTTTAATGAGAAAAATCCTTCCAATTTTTCTTAAGCTAAATATCACTCCAAATACTGTGAGTGGTTTAAGTATGCGAATTTCATGTTCCAGGAGGGAACACACTCTAAATTGAGAGTCTCTGAGATTCAGTGAAAATTCTTTGAATCACTGTCACTATAGCACCACTGAAAAAAACAAGTGGTCCTATATTGACTGAAATTCAGTGAATTTTCACCGAATCTCTGAGACTCTCACTGATCGAAATTTAGAGTGCACAAGATTTTTCATATTTACTGTTTATTTTATGTTTGGTGCAACCTTGATATGACCCCTGCTTATTTTTTTTTTCTTCCACCTTCCGCATTACCTAACCATAAGCAGAAAGTCGTAAATTGCTCTAGCGGCAATACACTCCAGCTTGGGTATAGGCAGTGACCTTTTTTTCAAGGCCGAGGTATATTGTGTGCGCCTCTCTCCTTCTTCCACGTAACCTCGGAGAATTTACATGTCTGGTTCCAATTGCTAATTTCCAACCCATGGCAAAACAGCCGAGGAGGTACCCTTTGCGTTGCGATTCATTTCGGGTGCGGCACTTCGTTCTAATTGTGTAGCTTTGCGATGGCGTGGCGTGGCGGCGCCTTGTTGATGGCGGTGTCGTATTCGGAAACCTTTTTAAGGCCGTGAAAAGAATTTAAAAGAGTCTCGCAGCCATTCTTCTCTAAACGAAGACGTTTCATCTTCCTGCATCTGGACTTTGCGCTGCGTTCCGAGCCGTATTTATCGCGCCATTTTGCGCACAACTCGATAATAATGTCTTCGTCACAGGGGGAGACGTATCAACACTGATAAAAAGATAAAACCCTTTACAATTTAAAAAAAATGAAAATGAAAACGTTTGTCACCTTTTTTGAATCAGTGAGAGTCTCTGAGATTCAGTGATAATTCACTGAATATCAGTCAGTATAGCACTAATGAAAAAATCAAGTGATGCTATATTGACTGAAATTTCATGAATTTTCACTGAATCTCGAAAACTATCACCGATTCAAATTTAGAGTGCTGGATAGTTAAAAGGAAAAAAGCATTAAAAAAACTTTTTGAACAGGTAATTTTTTCGGAAAAAAATTGACGGTTTCGGAAAGTTGCATTCGCACACCATCTTTCCTGGAGACTAGATACGCTGACGGAAGTTAAGGAGTTATACCAAAATAATCCCAAATATTTTCCGCGAGAGTTTTTATGATTCGGCTACTTCAATGACCTGTCTTAAGACGAATTCCTAGAAATCTACTGAAATGTGAAGATTCTCAGTCAAGATCGAACCACTGATTCGCTTCACTGATTTGGTTTTGATTGAAAATTCTTTGATTCGTACCTACTGAGAATCAGTAGATTTCCTCTGATTCAAGTTTAGAGTGAACATTTTCCAGATAGCAGGACTTTGCTATGTTCCGGAAATCCAGATGGGGGTGGGGTACGTGAGCCCAAAACACAAGACGGAAAGCCGCGAGGTCGTATATTTGCTGATTTGGCAGCAAAAGTACTCGTATCGAAGTTGACCTGTCGATACTGCTGATCATGCTGTGGCCAATTGTTTATCAATAATTATTAGTTGCTGTTTGCTTTTCGAGGGGCCGGACCCACCATGTTTGGGAAATAGCATCACATTTATCGCCACTTCCTAATCTTTCTAGTCATATTAGGCTAACCAATTTGTTGTCCTGAGAGTCAATCGGTAAAAACTAACAAATATCGATGTCACAAACTCAGTTGTACTCAATTATGTTTTTTGATAAGCTGATGCAAAGTAATTTATTAATTGAGGATATAGTGTGTAATCATGGAACGATCTTAATAAACAACTATTTGAGTAAGTCGTAAATACAATTCAAATCTGTGATACCAGCGATTTCCACCATTGTGTTGACACAGTGTAGTAATTTTCATCTACAAACAGATGAAGATAACGTCCGAAAAAGTCAATAAACCAAGAAAAGTTGATTGAGAGAAAAAGCGACAGTCGTGTTTCTGAACGATTATAATGCGTGAACGGGGAAAAGATACGATCTGTTGGTAGCAGTACACTTCATGAACTTCAACGAACTTCACAAATGAATTCAGTGTGTTTGTCCTTCGCGATTTATCATGGGACCAAAATAAGATCCTTTCGCTAAAGAGCCATCTCCCTAAAGATGTCCTCATTCACTATACTTCGTTATGATCTCTGACAGCTGTTAATGAAGCTCCCCTATGAGGAATCATTAGTGACGATGAACTACCAAAGTTTCGCCCCTTCTCAAGATGCAAAAAATAGAACTACCTCGTACTTTCAAAAATATGTATAAAAATGTTACTATATGCTGTTATGTGGGTAAGTTATTTGCATGGATTTCAGTATTTTAATTTTACCGAATGAAATCTTTGTAAAAAGATATTGCGGGAATAGAGACTAGTAATGAGGGTTTAGATTCTGGCGATGAGATTAAATATAATGGACACCCCCTTAGTTAACGTTAATGAAGTTTAGGGTAGATTACAACTTGGTTCTCACCAATTAGAGTTTCTTTGCGTTTTATGCGATTCAAAATTGGGGGTTGCACCGAATCAAGACGAATCAGGTGGCGCCATCTATCCCAGGGTAGGGATAAATAAGTAGCGGCGGGAGCACTACCCCCAAAAGGCGCCATCCCCTACAGGAGCCACCCCCAGAGTCGTGTCAATACTCCTGCAAAGTGCGGCATTCCACAGGGCAGTTGCTACAGGTGAAACGCAATACCGTCCCTTGAAATCTCAGTGCGAAGTTACCTTAAAGAGTATTGGTGATCGCCATGAGGCGCTCGGCGCCTTTACTGTTGCAATTTTAATATGGCGAACGGAAATACTCAGCGTGCGAGAGAGAGGAAACCATCATCCCTCATCCCCTCTCCTGTTACCTCGTTGTTCGGCATCAACCGGCTTAGGTCGGACTCTCAAGGGAATCGCCAAGCTCAGGTTATCAAAAGTGGCTTCTAAGCCCCCGCCAATCGGAAGTCCTTGTCTCGCAGCCGCTGCAAACCTGATGAGGCCAATTTCTTAGCTTAGCCTCTATTCTCTATGCAGGAGCTTTTGAAAAGTTGTTATTATTCAAAGACAGAGCATGAAAACTGGATTTTTTTTCTGTGCCAGACCAGTCTTTGGAGGACCTAGTTTTTAAATGGCAGATTCATTGATCCGTATTTGTCCATTTTACCTAAGTAAGGTTTTGGCATAGTCATTTGTTGGTGGGATTAACTCTAGGTCCGTTGAAAAAAATCTAGCGCATAATCTAACAAAGAGCATAACATATTCAGTAATTTTCGTTTTCTGACCGCAGGACTGTTATTTTATCGTATAGGCTTAATAATCCTTTCTTAAAGAACCCTTAACTACCGTTCATGTTTGAACTTGAGTCCCCTGCAAACTCTTGCACCTTGCAAGAATTTTCCTCCATCATTTTTAAAGCTGGCCATCTTTGAATTCCTGTTCTTTAAAATTCCTGGCCTCTCAAGATAATACTTTTCTTAAAATAAGTAAATAAATAAAAAAAATCGTCCAATAAAAAATTGAACCGGGATGTGAACAGCACACAAGGATTCGTAATGCTGTAAGCCCTGTCAATGTCAGATATTTGCCTTTACTTCAAACGTACGTCCTTTCGAAGTGTACTGAAAACGAAGTGTCCTTTTAGTCCTGCCACGTGCACAACCACCCTCAATGAAGTCTCGAAGCTTCTTGACATAGTTAAACAAAACCCTTTTCCTTTAATTGAAGTTGGCGGGAATAGGAGTGCATCGAAATATGAGAGGCGGGACCAGGAAGCCGAGCCTGGTCGGGACAGTAGCTGGGACAGGAGCCGAGCAGGAGCTGGGAAAGGAGTATCATATCGAACGGTTTAAATGGAGTTGACCGGGCGACGCGCAAGTCGCGATTGTCCTGCAAGTGACGGTTCTACAGCATTGAAGATTAGAGTTAGGATAACCCGTTCGTGGTGACCACAGTCTTTCAGGTCCGTCTGTCTGCTGCCAGACTTGGAAAGATAGCGGGTTTCCGGTGTCTGCGGACAGGGGACATCCTTTCCGGTTCCGGTAGACATGTGGCTCGATTTCATCCATAATAGAAACGGAACCTCTTCGCGAAATTTCCGATTGCCTGCGATTTTTCCAAGAGTGCCACGATCCGTCCCAATGGTCGTGTTTAGAGCCTGATTTCAAACTGATGTAGGCAATGGAAGATCCATCTTGAAAATTCATTCGATTGTCACTATAGTACAGTACCTTCATGCCCAAAGCATGCATGCGATTATCCTACAAGAGGTAGTTATTTCGCCCGTTAAACTTGTGAAACAGAGAAGATTAATGGGTAGCTTGAGCCCTTTCGTTTAGCTTTGTTTTTAGAATGCTGTTTAAATTTTGTATTTATTATTCAAATTTTCATCCCGGAAGAAAGGACCGTTTTTCAGGAATGCTTGCTCAGCTCATTGAGCGAAAATCGCATCTTTTTCATTTGCGATTTCCGCGCATTTAATCTATGAAGCAGCAGACAATGTTTTCAATCACTTTAAGTATCCCTTGGTGAATTTCATTCGTAATAACTTGAAAGTTCAACTATTTTTTTTCGCAAAAAAATCGAAAAAAGGCTAGGGGTACCCCTGGCCTTTTTTCAATTTTCGCCCAAAAAATTATTTTTTTCGGATTTGAGATTTTTTACGCTATTTATTTTCTGATTATAGAAAAGGTTTTAGATGTTTATTTGTCGCTTATTTACATCGCATATTTTGGTGTCTTTACACTTCTGTCGAAATCATGCATGTTTTTAACGTTTTTGCTGCTATGCATAATTAAAACCTCAGTGTGTTTTCAGATACCCTGACGAATGCGGGCTTGTATACAAAAGCGTCCATCTAATTTTGCGCTTTATTGATAATGAAATCAATTGTGGTATGATATTCAAGGAACAGAGAGTAACATTTTGATAAAGCGATCTTTTTTTCCCGGGCCCTTGTCTTAAGATCGCGTCTTTTTTAAATATGGATTAGGGCTGCAGAAATCTCTTTGATAAAAATTCACCATCTTGTTCCACATGATTGGATAATGAAAGACTTAAGAAACAAAAGATTCCAACGAAATAAACAAAGCGGTGTTTGCATCTTAAGAGCCATTTAAGACTTTTCATGAAGTAGACGTTTCTACAATCGAACTGCCTTGTCGTTGCCCCTCTTGCTGGGGGCCGTCCGTAAAGGACGAGGTACATTTCCATCCCCCTCTCTCTCCCTTTCAGGGTAAATCTCATCGCTTATACATGGAAAGTCGCGCTGTCACTGACCCCTTCCCCTGCGAGGGTGACGTGCTTTATGGATAACCCCAAAGTAACCGAGCTTAACTTGAAATCCCTGGAATAACGGACGTCGTGAAAGCCCCTTTAAACCTGTAAAACGACTGTTGTCTGCCAATATAGGGGCTTTCTAACCCGTTACTGCACAGTGGAGACTTTAAAACGGCTTTTCGAAATAAAGTAACGTTGGTGTACCAAATGTTGCCTGTATTTTGTACATTAAACTTCTTTCGACAAATAAATGAAGCGATATACCAAACGGAATTATACACAAAGGCATTGCTGCCCAGAGATTAGTCTAAGAGTTTATCACTCATGTGTCGTATATTCTACCCCAACAACTGCGCCTTTCATGAAACTAACTTTTATTAACTGAAAGTCGAATTGAACTAGCTCAAGATATCATATAAAGAGAAGGCGAAATTAACAAGCTAAAAAAATTGTTGTAGTTGAAAATTGCTTTTACAGTGAAATATCAATCCTAAACAGTGAAAAATGAGCCACTAATTTCCTAATAGTAGATCACTTTTCATTATTTAGGTGTGAATTTTCACTCCTAAAGCAATTTTTACTATTTTTTTTAGCGTGAATGACAACAAAGAACGCAAGTGAGGTTAAGTTAGGTTAGGTTTTTGAAAGACCAGCGTTCCTTGCTTTGGATGTGAATGACAACAAAATCGCAAGTGAGGTTAAGTTAGGTTAGGTTTTTGAAAGACCAGCGTTCCTTGCTTGGGATGTGAATGACAACAAAGAACGCAAGTGAGATTAAGTTAGGTTAGGTTTTTGAAAGACCAGCGTCTCTTGCTTTGGATGTGAATGACAACAAAGATCGCAAGTGAGATTAAGTTAGGTTAAGTTTTTGAAAGACCAGCGTCCCTTGCGTTGGATGCTCCACCAACGATGAAGTAAATCTACTGATAACTTTCGACCGAACAGCAAAAATGTTTTCATGAAGAGACTATGTATATGTCTGGCTTGTTGTTGCAGGGCCTGTCCCAATTCAGGGCCTGTCCCAATTCAGGGTCGTCCCGTACACTGCACTTTTCCCCAAAGAAAGTCTAGTGTCAGGTCCATTGTGTTGGAGTGGCGTGGCGTTGCGGAGGACGTTGCAATGTCACGCCTGTCGCTCTTGTGGATGGAGTGTCGCCCCTGGGACATGGCGCTCTCTCTCTCTCTTTTTTCCTTGTCGTCTTTGCCACTTAATTCCTACTTTTACCGGAAAACTGACAATCTGATCGATTCATCTAAAGCGGAGGTACGCTACACTTACCGAAATCACTCCCTTGTGTTGACTTAGCAAGAACGCGTCATCTCCAACTTAAGAAATTTTTCACAAAAAAAAGAACACAGTGAAGAGTTGTTTGAGACGAGACAGGAGACCTCTCATGCGTGCATCGGAACAGAAATTTGAAAAGGGAAGTCTTCTTTCTACTTCACCTGTAAGGATACCTTACTTTGTAAAATTCTTCACCTGTAAGGATACCTTACTTTGTAAAATTAATCCATTGTTGTCAAATCAGCAGCTAATAATAAATTAGTAAAATTACGCTGTATGAGTCGAATCTCATTATTTTTAACTAAAATTACTGAGGAAAAATTTTGGCTAAATTATAGTAACATTTTTTCAACAGATAATCGGTAGATTTTAATCTAACTTTACTTCGCAAAGTCTCATATTATTTTCCTACAAGGTAACGCGTTTTATGCCCTGCTTTGCTCCGCCCAGCTAGGTGATCGAATGTGGATTACAGGATGGAGAGTTCCGCTTTCCTATTCGCTTTGATTTTCCGGTGAGAAGTGAATCATCGTTACGACCCAGAAACACTTTTTAATATTTCAAAATAGGGTTGCTGGCTGTTGATTGATTTTTTTTTTCGTTCCGGAAATCGAGTATGTGGACTCATCAGTCGAAGCTCGGTAGTGCAGTGCATAGTTAATTCGAAAGCTCGAGTTTTCTATTTTTGTTCTACACCCATCGCCTTGCCGAGGAATGAAACAATGCATAAGAAACAGAACAACCTAAGCTAACCTAGGTACAGTTAGGTCAGTACCAGTCTTAACTGTCGCTCCACTCGGCTAGACAAGGTGCAAGAGATCACAAGGGGAAAGTCGACCTTTGAAATTCGCGGTATGCTTTTGTGTGCCCGCAGAGAATCGACTTTGGTCGTTGACTGTACATATCACTTTCTCATATTTCTGGTAGATGACAGGGCCGCAGAGGTTTTTCTGTCAGCGCCGATTGTCTTTTCGAGTTTGAATGTAAGGCCTGGGATTTGAATATCTTTGAAACGGGTTTTCAAGTTGTATTCTCAATCCTGATTGCGCCGAATACGATGAATATATTGAATGGAACCGCCATCAATGAATTATTCAGCATAGGGTTGTTGTTACCATCGGGAATCGAAACAAGATGCTGTGGAAACATGGGCATAACCTTTTGACCGCGAAAATATTGATTGCCGCGAGTGTGTGGATGGCAGGAAAATTCCGCTCTTTCCCCGGAAAAGGGAAAAGGAAAGGAAAGGGCGGCTGGGACTGGAGCGGAAAATTGGGCCCTGCATTAGCATTCCATTATATTGAAGACGTACGTCTATCTATGTTTGTAGTAACGCTCCATGAAATTACTAAGTCCCCTCCCTTGCACTCATTTTCGCCAAAGCCGCCGAAAAATGGAAACCCATGCTGAAAATAAAACCTGTCGCTTTCCTGTCGTTGTCAACGAAAAGTGCTTTACTTCCCCGGAGAAAAGATTCTCAAAATGAGCACCATGAGGTCCAATCAGGGGGATTCCCTTCCAATTGAGAATCTTCTCAAAATACAAAGTCAGTTTGAGAAGACCCTCGTAGAATTCCATCTTTGTTTTGAGAGGATTTTTGTAAGGATCTTAACGATGAGATTATTCTTAAATTAAGAGGAATTAACTGTTCTTGCAGAAATCCTATTGATGGTCCTTAAGACAATCCGATTTTTTAAAAATAAATTTTAATTTGTCCTTGATTCCGCATAAAAATATAATAACAAAAAAACTAGTAGGAATAGACAGTGTAAAAAGTTTAAAGAAAAGGAATATCCCTTCTTTTCATGTAAGGCTATTTTCGAAGGGGCCATATGGACTACAAAAATAGCCTTACCTGGTGAATGTACTAGCAACTTGAAAAGCTAAAATTTGATGAAATTCTTTCATAGATTTGATAATGAAAACACATTCGCCTTTATCACGCTATCTATATCAGTTTCCGTAGAAGTTAGAGACATCAAAAAATGGGAATAACAGAAATGTAAGAGCGGTCCTCCAATCAGCACACCAAAAAATTACCGGCGTATCTCGTGAAATGCTGTCTCCCGTTCTCCGAGGGCGTTTGCCCAGAAACTCTTGTGGTTATGATCTGCAGATTGACGATCGCTGCCCGGAATATTTCTCCTCCGGTGAATATGAAAAGACCGAAGTCGGTGGCCTCGTCGAGTAAGTGATTGGAGACAGAGTTAGCCATCTGGTTTGCGCCCCGTGTCATTATGAAATTGGAGCTGGACCTGGTTGATGCGGCTGGGGCGCAGCATCCCATCTCGGTAATTACTTTGCCGGGAACCTATCGACATCAAAGCAAACTAGCGATTTTTCCGCAACCAAATATTTTACCGTACTAAGCGCTAACAGCTCTGTCTTCTAATCCGAGCCCAAGATTTTTTTTTTCAGGCGAAGTTTGGGAGATATTGGTTCGCGTACGAAGCGATGCGTTCCGCGAGCATCTGGTGCCCTTCTTATTCGGGCGTAGGGCGTAGTGCAGGGCTGGCGCTGCTTCGCCGCTACGCTGCTACGCCACTGTAGGGCATAGGGCTCGCCACCTTCATCTCAGCCATTTCTCACTTGGTGTTATATTACGGCGATTCAAGCGAGCCTCCCCTTCCTCGCTGATAGATACTTCCGCCCCCTCTTAAGCTATGGGGAGGGCGGATTTATCCAGATCGATCCTAATTTATCTTTCAACACAAGTGTTTCCTCTTTCAACCAAATTCATGCTACGCGCCAAATTTTTAAATTTCCTCTTCCCGCCACACCCGGTACAGTTGTGATCGCGAGCATGTTCCTCACATGTCGGGAGGAGATGGAATTTTGGATTTTTGAAGATCGTACGACGCGCTTGCAGAGTAAGAGCTCTCAGTTCTCTCCGTTGTTTGATTTTCATCTTTATATGACATGATGCACGTATCTACCCAATTTCGAGTCCAGACAATGCTTAAAATTCTTACATTTTGAAAAAACTGTGGAAGAAAATCTTGGAATTTTCGGAAAGGCGGTTTTGAAGATACAGATTTGTTTTATCGAAAAATGAAGTCTCTCTATTGCACAAAATACGCAAAAACAAATAAATATTCGTTTTTTTTTTTTGTTTTTTTTAAATATCTAGAGTAGATCGAGAACAGCTCAAGACAAACTTAATCCGAAAGTGAGAAATTTCATTTAAAAGAGAATCTAAAATTCAGATACAATAACACTGATCTGAAACTGAAAAAAAAAAACAGTCAAGTTTTACTGAATTTTAGACCAACTGTTTCTAACTTCTTAAGAGCGATATAACTGATATTCATTGAATATTTATTTGAACTTATTTGTTTTTCAAATCAGTGATTTGACTTTGTAGCACCTGAAATTGAGATTCTCACGTTTCCTGTGATGTGACCATAGTTGTGGCACCACATGAAGGAAAATCGAGGCAGGCTTCGCAAATGAAATTGTGAGTGACTGATAGCCTCTTATTAGTCATATATTACATGTTTGCGGCTTCAATATCATATCTAAAACTATTTATGAGTATCTTAAATGGTCGCAAAGTTGACGAGGTACTCGAAGGAATTTCCTAGACTGGTATCGTCTGGTTTAACGCTGTGAGAAAGTCATTCCAGAAAATTTTACGCGGTTCGTGGTTGCAGGCGAATGAGATGATGAGATTGCCTTGCAGGAGGTAAACTTGGTGGTCGCTGTACGGTTCCGTCTACCGATAAACGCCCCAATCTATGTAACGACGAAATAGCTTCAAGGATAGATGGAATTGATAACATCGTATCAGAAGTATCCATCGTATTCCGCGAACGGGTTTGTTTCGCAAAGATATTTTCCCGACTTCCTGTTTTTCTTAGCCTCACCCAAAATATTTCCTACACGTGTCTACGTTTAAGAAAACGTTGACGAAAACGGTTTTTGAGAGGGTAATTTATAGATTTTACGTGTTTTTAGTCTTTTTTTTTTACGTCATTAAAAATTACTGTTCCTTATCCTATAGGCCTATAAAATAAAATATTGTTTCGAGAATGCTTTTTCTGCATATCATTACCTTGCGAAGATTGGCAATCCACGACCGATTTTATTTACGATGATGAGAGAGTAACGGTGAAAGATCGAGAAGGAGCATTTCATCCAAAATAGTGAAAAAACTCTAGCGGTTAACAGGAAAACAGAGTATTTTGGTGACGGAGACTTCGCTACTTGATTTCACAGTTAAAATGTACATGACAATAAACTTGTTGTTATGCTACGCTGCAAGCAATCTGTCATTTGAATATATGCATTGCGCGGCCAATACTTCCCGAACAATCGACCCACAAGATTTAAATAAATGGATTTCAGGGAGCTCCCAAAAATAGGATAGATACCATTCTTGAAAAGCAAGCCAACATTTGCCACGTTACCAAGAACTTTTAACTTTGTTTTAACCAAAAAATCATCCGCTAACAGTAAGTTCCGCTCGGTCAGTTATTGGTTAAACGAACGAATTCTACCCGACGGTTTTCAGAGTACCAAGTCTGATGCAGCTCACTTTCAGGTGGACTGCGGCTGTGACATCGCGCTCGCTGAAGATATTTTGAGTGCCCTGTGCTTCGCTCCGTTCGATTTGGGGACGTAGGAAATATAAAAATTGAGACTGCGGAAGTAGTTAGGGCTATGACAGTTCTGGGACACCACCTAACCTAACTTAACCTAGGGTTATTTTGAAACCTAACCTAACCCTACCTAACCCGGCCTAACCAAGGCTACCCTAAGTTAAGTTAGGTTAGGTTTCAAAATAACCCTAGGGTAAGTTAGGTTAGGTTTCAAAAGAACCTTAGGTTAAGTTAGGTTAGGTTTCAAAAGAACCCTAGGTTAAGTTAGGTTAGGTGGTGTGCCAGAACTGTCATAGCCCTAACTACTTGCGTAAGCCGGAAAAAAGTTCGGATCATCATGTAAAAGCAGGCTAACTTAAGAAGTAAACTTATGCCATTTCGTGTTGCGGAAGTCGGAATCTGATAAGGGTAGTGTGGGGGATCGCCTGTCCTGTAACAAGCACGATTTGAAAGAATATCAATTCGCCCCTAAGTAAGTTAGTTTTGGTGGAGGCAGCGTCGGAAACTCGTGATCAAGTCGACACACAAAACAAACGCCCGGGGCGTCACAACCTCTTGAGACAACTGTATGTGGTTACCAACCCTCTCGCATAAATAACGCGCCTTGGCGAGGAGCTTGCCCTGCGCCTTCGGGCACGTGCCTCGGCGCCCAGCCCGCCCCGGCGGCGCCCTGCCCGCCCCGTGCACCAAGCCCCGCGCCTCTTGCCTCGACCCCCGAACTCCTATCGCACCTGCTACGCTCACAAAAATGTTTGCCATTTCTCGCAATACCATGTTGCCGTGTCATCGACAGCTATTTATCGCTCGCGCAAAAAAAGTTTGCCAACTTCACAAATCGGAGCTGTTGGGATGATTTTTCGTTTGAAGAGTTTACTCGCGTGTGAACCTAGATCTCTGATCAGATCGGTTACGAGTGAAATTCACTCGGTTAAGGCGAGTCCTCTCTTTTTTTCTCTCTGCAAATAACAGTGGCGTATCCTCCCAATTTGTGTTATTTATACATTACACAAACCTTATCACTTTAATAGTAGGAGTCGTGATTCGTTTTATAAATAAAAACATAACTTCTACTTTTCTGACAATGGACTCTAGTCATCAAAATACTGTTTTGGGCAATTTTTAACTAACACCTCTTACCGATCTTCGAAAAAAAAACTTTTGATCCGTCCGAGAGCCACATTAAATGGCATGCATTATATATACCTATACAAATATAGTTTTGTCAAGGTGGACGACATTAAACTGTAAATTTTGATCGATCATATCCTCTGAGATTCAGTAAAAGTTCACTGAATCTCAGAGACTGATTCAAATTTATTGTGATCTAAGGGACTTCGCTCGCGTTTTTAGTTGAAAATCGAAATTCTCTCTCACAAACACTAAGGAAATAAATCTCCGGCAAATCCTCACCGCACTTACTTCTCTGCTCAGAAATTTCACGTCTCTGGTTACCGTAGGTTAACCTTCCTTAGATTGCGTCGAGCAATTTTTAAACCACCTCAAAAGCAAGACGAGTTCGCTGGCAATTGAATTACGCGATGCATGCAGATTCAGCTTAAATTATGCCAGGTCACTTGCAGATGAGGTTGAGCACAGAATCAATGCTCGAGCAAAGAATCTCGGAACGTAATTTTTAGGATAGTCGCGAGATGAGTGGTCGCAGATGGCGCCTTTAGTGAACAGCCGGCGCCCCAAAGAATTATTTCGTCACGGCCAACAGCAGCTTCGTGTTCTGGAAAGGATATCGGAGGTAGCTGTGCTCCGACGCCAGTCGGGGACTCGGGGACTCATGCCACGGCATGCTGTACGAGACCCTTATTCATACGACACAAGTACTCTTGGCAAAAAGAATGTAGGAGACATCCGCGTAATTACAGCGCTCTTGAAGCACCCCTATTCTATCCACACCCCATCGTCACATGCTTCTTCCCCCTAGCCTACACCTGAAATGATACCAGCAGCTACGAAACGTGGCCAGACTCAATATTCTTTGTCCCCACCTCCTCCGCACACACACAATCTCAACACTTGTAGCAATATTATTCGGAATCTTATCGACGGAAATCGCTATTTTCACCTACTGAGGTTCGGTGAAAAATGTGTGGTTAGGAAATGTACTTGCGCGAACCGTGATTCTTGATTCGAGAAGTAAAAATGCTCTCGGGTTTTGTTGGGTCCTACGAAGAAAACTGCGTTAGTTAACTAAAAATTAATTGAAAAAGCGACAACCAACGCGACTAGTAAATCTCGACTAGTAATAAGGTTTGTGTGATGTATAAATTACACAAATTAGGAGGATACGCCATTGTTATTTGCAGAGAGAAAAAAAGAGAGGACTCGCCTTAACCGAGTGAATTTCACTCGTAATCGACCTGAGCAAAGATTTAGGTTACAAAATTTGCCAGTAAACGTAACTGTAAACAGTACTGATTAACGGCAACGTTTACCTGTAAACCTGTTAGCGTTTACTAGCCATAGCTGTCGCACTTTTTAGGTTTTTTTTTTAAAATAATTTTTAGGAATGTCACTAACTTTTTTTTCTCAGTGATGGCTTGGCAGCACATTATTTCATAGAATTCTAATAAGGTTGTGGCTTTTCACACGCCATTGTAATTATAGGGAGACTTGAAGGCACGTAAACCAACCCAATGCATTTTAAATGGAGGGTGACTTGAACCTTTCACATTTTAAATGGGGCAGCGTATGAATAGTCACTTCGTTTTAATAACGATATTGGCTTACTATGATGTCAAGATCGAGGCAATGGTTTATTGAATTCTATCGAGGAGTGATGCTCATTGGACCAGTATTTTAATAAAGAAGCTTGGAAAGAGCTTTTGTTATATGGGCTGTTATGACGTGCTTTGATTTTTCTTCTTTTTTAGCTATGAAGGGAGATAAAAAAATTAAAAAAACGCCTGAAAGGCTGAAAGATTAGTCTGAGTTCGCAGGTTTGTTACTACCTCACCCACGTTGCTGAATGTTGGAAAATGTTTAGGCATAAAATTCATACGAAAAATATTCTTCAAGAACCGCGCCATAAACGCGATTCTTGTCTTCTTTACGTCAAGACAGACACAGGTTTTGTGATACATTGTCACGTTGCGCTCAAAGTTTAAAGGAGTAAAAGTCACTATTTTACGGAGGAAGATGAGAGCCATTTCTCAGATCACAGTGAAAGTTCACTCTTAATAAAGTCGAAATATACTAATTAAAAAGTTATCTTTACTTTTTCAATTCTGAATTTTTGTAGCGGCTCGGATTTCATTCCGCGAAAAATGAACTTATTTTAAATTGTCCCTGAACAAGTTCCCGGTTGTATAAAAGCTGTTAGGTCTAAAGATAATTGCCGTGTGCACAAAACAATGTTGCTATTTGCTCAAAAGTTCACAGTTTTATAGCGAGAGTAACCTTTAGACCAATTCAACTCGAAAAAAGTACTAAAGTGAGTTCAGCGCGAAAGCCCTCTTATATAAGAAGTTAGAGCAAACACGGAACACGAAAAATGTTCCATCTCCGAAGAAAGGGCGGCACACTATGAAGTGTCTGTTTTTCGTTGAATTAAGATCACTCATGTCAGTTTTTTGCAGCGCCGTGTAAGCCGTTTTCAAGCCGATGGGTCACGTTTAGGGTTTGTATTGGGTTACGCGAGGGAGTGAGTGCGATTTCTGACTTATTCGGTAAACAGGGGAGCGAGGAAAACTCATATGGTCCACTCAAGGAGGATTGAGGTAAAGGGACGAGTCGCCCTGGGCCCATGTTGGTTTGAGACAAATACATAAATATGACGGCTGCACAGCTCGCCAAAAGCGGAGGGGATGAAAACGAACAACTCAGCGAATTTCTGTCTAGTCCACGTTTTTTGCGCGGGAAAGATAGAGCTATTAACCCACTACCGCCCAGCAATGCCGTTCGGATACAGAGAAATTTATTTTAAGGGATCTTCTCTGTTCAGTATTTTTAGAATTTAAAAAATATCGCACCTCTGGAAACCTGAGATTAAATCATTTAGGCACTTCCCAAAGCTTAAGATTGCGTTTTTCAGTGAAAAAAAAATTCCAATTTCTTTTAACCCATTATACCGCCCAGCGATACCGTTCGGAAATAGAAAAAAAAAATATTTTAGAGGATCTTTTCAGTTCAGTATTGTCACAATCTAAAAAATATCATTCCGCTGGAAATCTGAAATTTAATACTTTAGGTATTTTCCAATGCTTAAAAATTGCGTATTTTAATTGAAAACAATCCTTCTATTTCTCTTAAACTAAATGTCACTCCAAATACTTTGTGCTGTTATGGTTTAAATCGATATGTTTGTCTCATCCTCTCATCGTTGTCGAATTTAAGTCACGATTTGGGGGTCCTCCGGGGACTGTTCGGCCGCACCTGTGATCCCTCAAAGTTTCCAGAACGGCCCCCATTACTCGCCAACTTCCATGGACCCTGTAATGCTTTTCATGTAAGCTTTTCCGTTTAACAAGCAATCAGAGACCACAAAAGGAGCGCTCAGACGAAAAGAAAACTGGTTTCAAGTGCGTTTCATCAGCCGCTTTGTTCTTGTTCGTTCAGAAAAAGGTAGGAGCTTCTTCAACATTTCCCTTCGTAACGCCCTTTGGACTAAACATAATTAGGTGGCTAGCGATAGCCAATAGAGGTACAGTATCGCCACAAGCCCGTGATGCGATTTGAGACGCGCTCGCGACGACCTGGAATCATTAGTTCGATACTCACCCAAGGCAGCTTATTTTCTTCTGGAGTCAAATAAACCTCTTTGACATGTTAACAGAAGGAAGTCCACTTTGCTGGAAAAGCATTTGGAATAAGTATGTCTTTTCATTGACCAGTATGCAGTAACAGTATCTCTCACTGCTTTGTTTTTGGCAGAAATCTGATGTTTCATGTCATGTTATTCTCATTAACCCATAACAGCCCAAAGTACTTGGAGTGAAATTTAGCTTAAGAGAAATTCAAAGGATTTTTACCATTAAATTACGCAATTTAAAGCTTCGGGAAATGCCTAAATTATTAAATTTCATGTTTCCAGAGGGGTGTTATTTTTTAAATTACGACAATACTGAACCAAAAAGATCCTCTAAAATATTTATTTCTGTTTCCGAATGGCATCGGTGGGCGGTAGTGGATAAAATAAACGTTATTTTTCCGAAGGCTCTTTTCTGATCCCTTTTTATAGCCATACATTTGTAGGCCTACTTATTTTCGACAATGCATATTGTACGTGTTATTACCTCACCGCATTTTTGTAAGGATTTTCTTGGCAGGGATTCATAATTTTAAGTCCTATGCTCTCAGGCATAGCACCACGTCTGGTAACTTCGTAATAAATAGTGCTTTAAAATGTTGCGACTATCGTAACTTGGTGTTTCTCCAAGCGCGAAATTGGCGCGGGTTTTTAAAATGAAAAATGAGACTCGGGTTTCGCACGTGGTGCAACTTAATTGCCTGTCGATGAACCTACGGACGTGTTTCCTATCAACCTGGGATTTGAAACGATGAAATATTGGCTGCTCGACCTAAAAATATAGTGCCAAGACTTCTTCCTGTTTTTCTTCTTAATTTATTTTTGTTCCCAGGCTGTGAAATGCGATTGAAAAACGCCTCAAGGTTTGTCCCGCCCATTTCTACTTTTTTTTCAGTTTGCGGTAAATTGAGGCAGATTGACTAAGTTGGGTTATTTTGTAACACGAGACGCGGCGGATGGGCGGGCGGGCGAGCTCGTCTGCAGGCCTTGTAGGCCTGCTGGGCTCAGCTGTCGAAGGGGGAAGTGCTCCCAATCAGGTGGACTTACGTGTTCTACGTGATTCGATCCGACTCGAGCTCAAACTTCTTGATTGCAAAAATTTCACTTTCTTTTTATATCTCAGCACGGTTTGGTTTTGAAATCGCGCCCATTTTCTTCGGAAAACCATTTTTATTATATTGGAAAACCATTTCTTTGCGGTTATCTTAATAGGCAGGTTGTTTTTGACATATTCAATGAACGTCCATATAATCATGGCGAAAGAACAAAAAAATATCGATTTTACATCAGGTCAAGTATGTGAGTGGTATTTATATTCATATATTCGAGTAAAAAAATATTTCAAGCTTTTTTTTTTCATTGGACCGTTTTTTGCATACTTTTTACAAAATTGAATAGGAACTCTTAAGCTTTTGTTAGTTGTAACGCTATATGTTTGGTTTTAAACCACTCTCAAGGAAAAATTCTCAAACCAATATCAACTTTGAATCATAAAAGATGTGCTTCAAACTGATAAAATGAAAAACTCTAAATCAGGGTGTGTGGATATTAAGCGTTCAGTTGAAATTAGTGTTGTCGAAACCGCAGTTCAAAACACAAGAGAAAAACCGTCCAGTTTTTGTCACATCTCGATAAATGCTGGCTGGTTTAGACTGGACGTTTAAAAGTGGACTGTTTTGAAAACACCAATCGCAACTGGACGCTTAATTATAGCTCCCGAAATGATAATATTTCTCTCGAATTTGTAGTAATCCTTTTAAATATCAAGGATTATCTTAAAATAAGACTAAAGTATTCTGAATTCAAGACACGTCCACAAACTATGATGAAGTCGACACCATAAAATATCATCGTTTCAATAGGATAATTCACATTGTAAGAGTAATTTAGCTTAAGCGAGCTTTCTCTCTTACTTTGTAAGAAAGAAATTGTGATCCTTGTTTGATCATAGCCCTTCTCAATGTAAGAGAACTTTCCTCTCGGGTAGAGAACGACTCTGCATCACTAGAAAAAAGTATCGCTTTGTGAGGAAAACGAAGTTTTTGACGAGTTTTGTTTCTGTTGACAGAAATGGAGCAGTTCGGGTCGATAGCGGGTAGGGCTGAAGCCTGGTCGTGGATCTGATTGATGGTGAGTTTCAAATAGTTTATGTTTACGTTGATGTCGGTGTACCGCTGGCACCGTTGGCTCCTCTGGGGTTGGTTGGACGAGAGAAAGCGGGGGGGGGGAGGCAATGCAAAAAGAAAGCCTTCCTTCTTTGGAAGTAGCAAGGCAAGCACTCTCGCGGGACAGCGTGGCTTCCCAAGTTTCCAGCCCCAACCAATATTTCTCCTCGTCGATAAAATCGTCATCGTGTGGAAGTTTGAAGCTCGCCCAGATTTATGTTCGCCGTTTTATCAGGAAATGCATATTAAGTCATTAGAAGAACGCTCTTACTGCGTAGAAAGAGACATTTCATTAACGTCCAAGAGAAAAGGAACGTTTTCGTATACAATGCCGCCTTTACTCCGATCTCCTAACATAATTTAGACAGACCTGTGTTTTCTCGTAGAACCATTTTATTATTAGGAGGTTATGTACACCACGTCATTTAGACGTCATGATCTCATTTAAACGCCTGTTATTTTACGCAACTTCGACAGGGGACTGTCATAATAGCAACGTCGCTTTACACTCTAAATTTGAATCAGTGAGAGTCTCAGAGATTCAGCGAAAAAATCACTGAATCTCAGAGACTCTCACTGATTCAAATGTTGAGTGTATCTCGACTGTTTGAGCTTTACTGTATGATTGTGCTAATTTTGAGACTGAAATGGAGTCAGTAACGACATCTCGACATCAAGGAGATGTTGTGACTCTGCACCGTATCATCTCAGTCCCGAAACTTTTAGATCACGAGATTATCTAACCAAGGCTATTTGCAAAGGAGGTTGAAAGGTAGATTAAGTAAACCGGAGACGTCTCTTGAATATCATCTCGAATCAAAGTCAAAGAGAATGAATTAAATATGCGACCTGTTTGGCCATAAGCGTAATTGATAAAAAAAAATGTCATCTTTAATATACGCTAATGGGGTGGACCTCTTGTGAAGAAAAGGCTCGTCCCCTTGATCAAATATGTGCTCTAACCATACCTTTCCTTGTGACTTCGTTAGCGCGGTTTGCCTTTCACACAGGATCATTCTTCTACCCTTATCCAGTTTTATCACGTCTTTTTCTCACTCTTCTCGAAAACATCCCCCCTTTCCCGGCAAACACACTTGACATCGGGAATTCAGAGGGTTGTCACAGGCAGTCGGCTGATCCCTCCCTCCTCTCGCTCCCCTCCCCTCACACCGTCCAGCACACTCCGCCAGAGGTCGCCACCGCACAGGCCATCCTTGGGGCTAAACTTCCAGTTTGGTTTGCCAGAGATTTTTCAGCTACTCTGAATAACAAAGGGCTTTGTCTCGGAGAGAAAAAATAGGCTTATATTTAAGATAAGGCACCGTTTGAAATATTTGGATACAGCCCCTCGTGTTTCTTTCTCTTGTCTGAATTATGGAGCTCCCGTTATTTTAGACGCTGCTGTTACGTATCCCTGAAAGCATTTCCTTTATTCACAATTAATGGTGACTTAGAACCGACGGCGAGGCCTCTCCAACAAAAATGTCAATCACAACGACTGCTTATGATTCGCTATCACTCCGTTCAGCTTGCAACAAAGTTATACCATTCCAATTCACTCTGTTGATTTTTGTTAAGGAATTCCACCGCGCTGAATTGAAGTTTATTTCATAAGAAGAAATCGTTTGGTTCATAAACCTCTTTTGTTTTACGAGGGCGTTCATCTAAAGCTCCTCCAATCCACACGTCGAAAAACAGTTCTCTAAAAGCTTGCATAGGGAGCAAGTCTCGTTGACTTTTTTACGACGCTGCCTTCAGCGAAAAAAGTCTCGGCAAATGCTTCGAGCATTATTGCCAGCGGAGCAAAAATCTATATTTTGGAGAGAATCCAAAATGCTCAACAAGATTTGCTAACAGTGTGAACCTTTTTCTCGTGACATCTACCCAAATTTTGACATCTTCAACCTACTCAAATTGAACACTTTACCTTACATCTAGGGGTTGTTACAGAACCAAGGTGCATCCATATTGTTTTCCATCCTGGTGAGATTCGCGGATAGAAGTGCTTTTTTTTTTGGGAGAGCAGGGGCCTCGCCCCAAACTACTTGATCGGAGCAAAAATAAATAAAAATTACCGACGGAGGAGAAAGTCTCGTAGCTCCCCTCGAATCGCGTCGCATCCCTGCCGAACCGAACACTTGAGCCGAACGAAAGAAACAGTCGTTCTGGATTATGGTTTGTTGCACCCGGACCATGTCACTAGCTCCATTTCGTCTTAAAGACTGCTTTCCAATTTCCTTTTAATCCCCGTTTTCCGGTGAAAGGAAAGTCCGATTTGTTTTGGTAATCCTTTGTAATCGAGTGAAGGGCCTTTGGGATTTTTTAATCCGAGTCCCTTTTGACTATGTGAAAGCAATTAGAGAGGTGGCGCTAGCCGATGGGGCCAAGCATATCAGCTGTCATCTGCTTTTGAAGGCTCTATCACAGAGTTTCCCTCGTCACAAAAATTGCTATTCACACTCTACTCTGTGTTTACTCGCTATTAGCCTGATTATATGCTACACTCAGGATCCTCCGACTCGTATGGAAGAACCGCTTGAACCCGGGGAGGGAAGGAGATAATGAATCCAGATTGTTATTGCAAGACAAAGAACACCTCTCTGTCAAAATTTTGACATGCGGTGTAAGTCATGATATACACGATAACGTATCGTGTAGATATTCTCTCATAACGGGAAACTTTTCTTTCCAGAGTGCTCCGAAGGGAGTCTTCTTCTCCAGCAACTAGTGCTCATTTCAAGATTATCTCCATTTAAATATTATCTCTATTAAAGATGATCTCATTTAAGAGGATATTCTCCTGAAAGACGATATCATTCAAAGATTATCGAAAGATGAAAATACATTACCCACCAGGGAAGTGTATTTAAAGTGAGAAGTAATAAGTAGGCTTTTTTCGCGGGACACTGAAAGGATTCTTGTATGATAGCAAGTATTCTTTCAGTACAATATTTAGGATATTTGTCAACACTGTTGGTTTCAGTATCACTCGTATAGTGAAAAGAAAATTTAGGATATTAACCTCTCATTGTAATTTCTCCTCTCTCATTTTGGAAGCATTTTCGAGAATCTACCTTATTAGAGAGATTTTTTTTATGGATTATCTTAAGTAGATTCAATTCTCCTTGGAGAGTACATTGAGCGAGTACTTTTTGGAGCACTGAGGCTTTACTTAAGCTCCATCGCTCATATTATTCGAGTTGCTCCCATCTTGAATTGAGAATTAGTTTGGAATAACCGCTGTTGAAAGAATAGCTCGGGTAGCTGTCATATGCGCCAAAAACCACAAGCGCCAACGCCGCAAGCGCCAATCCGTAACCGCCAAACGAGAAAAGTCGCAAACGCCAAAGGTCTTAACCGCAATACTTACCTTATCTAACCTAACCTAACTTAATCTAACCTAACTTAGCCTAACCTAACTTAACCTAATTTGAACTAACCTAACCTATACGAACTTTGGCGTTTGCGACTTTTGTCGTTAGGCGGTTACGGACTGGCGCTTGCGGCGTTGGCTCTTGTGGTTTTTGGCGCTATCGAATGCCCCCCGAATAGCTCCATTACTTGTATGTGATGAATAGATACCCGTAGACCTCAACAAGGAAGGTTTGGCATTACATTACATGTAAAGACAAACCTCTCATCGTGTCTGGATTTGAGCATTTCTCAAGATGCTTTTTTCGTAAACGACGATATTACGAGGGTTTCATTATAATCTAAAACGTGGACGCAAAACCGAAATAAAGTTGGTAACGCAAAAGGATCTTTGCAAAGCTGCGGAACGTGGGCTGAATAAAAATCGGCTCTGATAAATAAAATCGGACTTTGGCACTCGCCTCTCCGCCCTCCGGCCGATAAAATTGTAGCTGGCCGAATTTTTATCATGCGCTGCCGGTCGGTCTGACCAGAATGGCCCGATTTGGCTTCTGCAGCACCAGCTGCGACGACCGCAAAATGAAGAAGTTTTTATGCGGCCGGACGACTTCTAAAAATCGGAATAAATAACTAATTGAAAGTGTTGGCAGCCCTGATAATATGTTGGTGTGGCGCAGAGCGTCGCCTGCAACGTTGGACCCCCTGCTGTTGTTAGGGCGGACTATTATTAAGGTGTTTGACGCGCTTATCACGTTTCGCCCCCCCCCCCGCTTGGCCAGCAGAGTACCCTGTCGAGGGAAAAAAGTTTTTTGTCAGGGGAAACTGAGAGGTTTTCGACCTCAAGTAGTGTTATTGGCGCAATTTCCGGTGCTGTAGTGACTTCCGGCTGTGACTTGTGACAGCTTTGATGAGTCCTCATTTGGAGGCCCCCATGCCCGCACCGTGCCGCGCACCAAATCACCGTCTGAAGTTTACATTCCAGTTAACACTGTCGATTTGCAAACAAACGAGCTTTGCTCATTTTCCCCCAAGTTCCCCTCACTCGAATACCGACTTCTGACTGTAATGATCCGTTATGGAAACAAATTTTCGGTTGTTTTATTTTTCTTTAAGATACCAAGAGATATCTCTCACAGCCAAAAATCTTCGAGGTACGAGTTACGACTAAATGAACACTTGATATCTGATTCAGTGAGAGTCATTCAGATTCAGTGAAAATCCTCTAAATTTTAGCCAATACTGCACCACTGATTATTTTTTTTAGTGGTGAGCGAAATTCAGTGAATTCTTACTGTATCTCAGAGACTCTCAGTGAATCTTTAGAGTGTATAGGTTAGGTTTGTTTAGGTTAGGCTAGGTTAGGTTAGGCTAGGCTATATTAGGCAAGGTTAGGTTTGGCTAGGTTAGGTTAGGTTAGGAAGAAAGCCTCTTTCCTCACTCCTCGCGTTTTATGGCCAACTAACAAACAAGCGGTTAAGGTTTCAATCCTTGAAACTTACTGAGTAACTTACAACTTACATCGCACTATGTTGAGGGTTTGCCCCGAGACGAATTTCTTCCAACTTTCACTATCCAGTCTCACATATATGCATAAAAGAATCCGTAAGCAGTCGCTATATAGTACTAGGACGAAGGTTCTAGGACGAAGGTAGCAATCTGTAATATCATCACAGCGTGATGAAATCCTTTAAGCTTACCGGAATTTAATCGATGTTATTGCGTCACCTGGGCAAGCAAAATGGCTTTATTCCATTTAAATTACCCCTTGGGAGCGATTGAGTTGTTACCTTTCGGCTTGGCGTCCGGGCCAGATTCTCAATGCTAGGGCAGGAAAGGACTAGGCGGCCCAGCACAACGGATAAATTGCTTAGCGAAACCCACTGTAGCTAGTTACTATTCATATGAGCAAACGTGGCATTATCACGCCATTACTAACGTATGCATAGCTTCTGTTGTGAGTAAGGGACGAAGAAAACACTTCCATGAATATGCGATCGCTGTGGCGACGCTTGCATCCCTCCTGATAAACCACATTTCCTGTCACCTAAAGTTCCCAGTTCCGACTCTTCTTTAAGTGGCCGCTTGCCCACGGAAGTGACACCGAATCAGAAACTATTGCGTCTCAAGGGACCCATGTCGCTCATACCCTATAGGGCTTTTCATGGCATGGGCATGAAATGTAATAGCCTGCTGTGTTGATTTCGTAAGTTTTGTATTTTTGCTAGAGACGAGCGGAGCGGCTGTGGAGCGAAGTAAAACACAACCTAATCTGACGGTCACTTATAATGACGAATCGCTGATGAAAGATTTGTTACATGGGATACAAGGTTTTGTCCTTCAGTCTTGGTGAATGACCGCAGAATTGGTGATAGATAAGAGGAAGTTCAGTAACGTGTAATAAAAGCCCTGTGCTTCACGCTTTTGTCGCTCCGATCCACGAAATTAGGAAAGAATAATACAATCAAAAAATGTAATCTTCAAAATAAGTAGACGAACTTAATGATGATACAGGTGATAAATATCAACATAGCAAATAAAACACCGATTACACTAAAAGGAAAATCTTTGATTCAGAGGCAACAAAAGTCAAATCATTGGTCTAAAAATGTCGGTCCAAGTATTCACTGAGTTTCAGTTATGTCATTCTTAAAATAAGCACTTTATAGACATTAAAAAGGATGTCTGAAATTTAGTGAATGATTCGACCAAAATTCATTTGAGATCAGTGATATGACTTTTGTTGCATCTGAATTTCAGATTCTGTTTTTTTCAGTTTATTATGGTCATAGGGAACAAGATGGAGTTCTCATCACCTTAATTAATAATAACCGGACTCATCAGGTTTTAATAGTGCTATTCCATATAAATTGTTCCCAGAAATACGGCACAAATAGTGTGGCAAACCGAATGATGAGCAAGTTCAGTAATCTCTCAAAAGGCAGAGCAATGATAAAGCGCATTTTAATCATAATCATCTTGTTAGTCTCGACTCATACTCCTTTAGTGCTTTTTGCGCATAAAATGCGAAATCGCGTCTTCGTGACAGCGAGGGTCGTTATTGGATTTGTCGACAATTTTCGTTGTTGAAGCTCAAGTTACTCTCTCGTTATCGGCAATGAAAAAATATCGGGGGGTTTAGGGCAACGAAAGGAGAAATTAGGCGAACATGTTCGGAATCCGATATTTAATAGTTCGCGGAGGGAAGCGTGGTTCGTCTAACATATGTCTACAATAAAATTTGCTCATATTGACAAGTTATTCCAAGAATGTGCTGAGGTCGCGATAATCGGTCCCGCGAGGCATTCAATATGAAAAATTCCGTCATAAGTGATGCATACCACGAGTCTTCAATCGGACGAGACTTTTATCCCTCATCTGTGTTTTTTGAATGTTGATCAGATTGCAAACTGGTTGATTGGATATGTGTAAAGATAAAGGGCGGTGTCACTTTTCATGTGGGCTACTCCGTTTATAGGGTCAACTTTTTATCTCTACAGTACAAGGCAAGATTTATCTTGCATCGCCAATCTTGATGCCCCAGACTTCTGCCTCTAAGATGTTTGGCAACGGCTGCACTTAAAATTTGAATCGGTCAGAGTCTCTGAAATTCAGTGAATTTTCACTGAATCTCAGAGACACTCACTGATTCCAGTTTACGGAGAGGTAGGAAAACAAACCACTTCACCAATCTAAGGTTAACATAACCTACGCGGTTCTTGTTTATTGTTAATAATTATGACAAATAAACCAGGGTAAAACACAAGAGTTTGAACATTTCTTTTAAAAACCTTTTTTTACGGTGTATTTTTACGCTACCGCAAGGCTAAGTACTGCATGGTGTGATACTGACCCATCCATCAAATTATGCTTTAACCCACCACCGCCCAGTGTTCTGAAACAGACAAAAATATTTTAAAGGATCTTTTCAATTCAGTATTGTCACAATTCAAAAAATTTCACCGCTCTGGAAACCTGAAATAAGCATTTTCTTTGACTTAAAATTGCGTATTTTAAAGGAAAAGATCCTTCCAATTTCTCTTAAGCTAAATATCACTCCAAATACTTTGGGCTGTTATGGGTTAAAAACGACGTGTTTTAAGTAGCAACCCTGGGCCGCCTTTCGTGTAAGTACCTCGCCGAGAATGGTCCCAACTCTGGAAATATTACCCCAGGCCCGTAAAAAAATAGCTTGAACGATCTCGCTTTAGAAAGGAAAACGGAATTGGAGTTTTGGGACAGGGCGTTTGGCGTTACTTGAAAGGTGATTTTCACGTAAGAATGCTCGCGCTTTTCTCAATATTCGTTCCCGCGATTTAGGCGTGCAATCTCAATTTGTAAAATCGCTCTTTTTTGGAAAAGGACCTTCGCAATGAATAGGATCGCTGTTATTCTCCTGTTGGCTAAAGGACTGTTGGCTGAAACACTTTAGTAAGAAGGTTTTTCAAAGGACATGCCTTTATCAGGAGCTCCATTTGTCCCCGTGTCTAGGCCTCCTTGATCCCAGCAGATTTTCTATTTTCGGCTGTCCATCACCGGCACAAAACTATAATGAAGTAATCAGATGGAACGAGAGGTGACGAAGATGCGATCTTTTGTATGGGATATCGAACGCCGTTGAAAGGAAACCGTAAAAAGTTAGCTCCAGTGTTTGGACGGAATTATGTCAAGAAAACAGCGTATTTTCCGGGGCGTGATTGCGACCACTAGAAAGAGGCGATTGGTGATAGCTCAGCAGAATCAGTGGTAAAGACTTGGCGTGGTGGCGGTGGTCGGGGAAGCGACACGAGCGACCCCCCTTAAGATTGTCTGATTCAGCCGCCCCGCTTTCTGTATTCCCTGGTCTCCCCAGCTCACAGCCCGATCTGAATTCGGAACAAGGTACGCGATCAGGTAGAACACAACCGACGTTTCAATCGGGGCCTAACGATGTCGTCCGACCTTTTTTTGAGATGATCCCTTTCAATCTTTTCTTTTTAAGAAAGTTTGCTTTTAAACTGCGTTGCTGCAGACGGGTCTCCAAAGTGTGATATCCAGGCAAAAGGCTTTAACCCATAACAGCAGCTCAAAGTATTTGGAGTGAACTTTAGCTTAAGAAAAATTGGGAGGATTTTGTCCACTGAAATACGCAACTTTGAGCTTTTGGAAATGCCGAAATTATTAAATTTCAGGTTCGTAGGGGAGTGATACTTTTTGAATCGTGACAATACTGAAATGAAAAGATCCTCTTAAATAATGTTTTCTGTATCCGAACGGCATCGCTGGGCGGTACTGGGTTAAGCATGGTTTTACATCTTGCGTTTTACTGTAAATTTGGAAGATGGAATTTTTGACCTCTGGTTTTCCGCACAGTGGAACCCAGTGAAAATTAACCCCTGTTTAAGGAAATCCCATGTCTGGTTAATGTAAAATTTTGGAAGAGCGTGATTTGGTTATTTATACCTCCATATAACGATGACAAGTGAGAGCTTTTGACGAGAACTTTCCAGTATGACTGTTGATAGGTTATCTTAAAGATTACCAAATTAAGCTCGTCCCCTATTAAACCTTCATACCTAAAACAGGTATGGGACTACCATAAAACAGGGATTAGTTTTTCCTGTGCCTCTGTCGTTGCTAAGCCGCAACCAGTGTCTCCGTCACATTGTCGTTCCGAACGTGTAGCCCCTTTTTAAACTTTCTAACGGGGGCTCTGTGAAAACGTCTTTTCCAGATACCTTACGAACCAACTCTTTTGTTGCACCTACAAAGAAAGAGAATTAGTTAAGGAAAGAAATTTAAAAGAATCAAAAGTAAAAGAGAAGAAATTATTTCTACCTGACCAACCCGGGCTATCTTAGGTGCATCCACGTTACTTGTGAAGAAAAATTGAAAGAATTATGTTTTTGCCGGAGAAAAAATATTGCAATTTTCCGAAGAAGCATGAGATGAGAATCGTTGCAACATCTGTTTCCGCTGTTTGCGAAGCAAGGCGAAGCAAGGCGAAGCGAGTCGAAGCGAGGCGAAGCGAGGCGAAGAGAGACGAGGCGAAGAGAGACCAAGAGAGACGAAACGTGGCGAGACGAAGAGAGACGAAGCGAGGCGAAGAGAGACGAAGCGAGGCGAGTCGAGAGCGAAGCGAGTCGAAGCGAGGCGAGGCGACGCTGTATGCGATTGTGACAAGACGTGGCAAAGCCCCTAAAAATAATGCAGCATAACGCGGGCGAATAAGCGTCGTGCAAAGAGCCCCCGCAGTATTCATCTTTCTTCATACAGTTGTCGCAGCGCAAGCAACGCATTTTGTCAGCCACTCGAGCATTTTGAACGACGAAGCACCGTTTTTATAGCTGGTGCTCGCTAAGTGGCTGTGGCAAGCGGCTCGGGGACCCCGACCCCAAGCCTTTGGGGTCGCTGCGAAAACAACGACCACTCATATGTAAACAACGCCGCCAACAAACTTTGAATTTGAATAACGCTTCTCTAAAGGTTTTTTCAAGCGCGCTACGTTTGGAACTAAGTGCGCTTTTGTTCGTTGGGACCGCTCCTAAGGCAAAAATCTCAAATGGGACGGCACTTTTTTTTCTTTTTTTTTGTCCTCTAGCCAAAAAAAGATCAATAAAAATATGCCTGCAACGCTTAAGGTCCACGTCTTTGTAAAGAAAATCTTGTTGTTTTAACGGCAATTTTATAAACTTTTGTTAACGGTATCAAATGTGTTGGAGGGCATTCGATGGCGCCAAAACCACAAGCGCCAACGCCGCAAGCGCCAGTCCGTAACCGGCAAACGAGGAAAGTCGCAAACGCCAAAGTTCGTATAGGTTAGGTCAAGTTAGGTTAAGTTAGGTTAGGCTAAGTTAGGTTAGGCGAGGTAATGTTAATATTGCGGTTGAGATCTTTGGTGTTCGCGACTTTTCTCGTTTGGCGCTTGCGGCGTTGGCGCTTGTGGTTTTTGGCGCTTATGACAGCTACCCAAATGTGTTCAGGGTTGTAAGCTCAAAAGAAACTTGTAAATCGTGTAATATGTTCCGAATGTAGCAAGGATGGACGCGATAATCCATTACCAAATCTCCCGTAGCTATTTTAGCATGTCTGGAATCGGAGTGTCCCATTCAAGGGGCGGCCCATTTGGGACACATGTCCCTGACGTCGGTGTTCGACCGCCGCAAAAAGGATTTGATAACGTGTTGCCTTTCGACCTCCCTTAACCCCCTCCCCAAACGCCCCTCAAGGCTCGTATCATCGATGGCTTTTTGGGGGAGAGATGGCTGAAGGGGTTCTAATGGATTGTCAGTTACTTGTTACGTTAAGATGGATTTTTTTTCGGGAGTGCGACTACGTTGAGGGAACACCTGACGTCTAGTCCCGTGGCTCCGATCCATGTTGACGTGTTTCCAGAAAAAAATGTTAGCTTTGGGGAGCAGGGAGGGCGATCTTGGCAACGTCGTTGGCCAACGCCCCTAGAAATACATGCCCTTAGTCCGTAATCCGTAGAAGACGCTTAACTTAATCCTTTCGTCTGATAGGCCCTTCATAGCCCAACTCAACAGTTTAGAAACGAGAAGGTAAAATCTTACGTAATTTACTTCCACCATACGTACAGTTGGAAAAATAAATTTTCTACATCTTTTGCTCACACCTTATTGCGTTGCTTAACCCATAACAAGCCCAAAGTATTTCGAGTGAAATTCAGCTTAGGAGAAATTGAAAGGATTTTTTTCATTAAAATACGTAATTTTAAGCTTTGGAAAATGCCTAAATACTAAATAATCAAATTTCAGGTTTCCAGAGGGGTGTTTTTTTTTTAATTGTGACAATACTAAACTGGAAGATCCTCCAATTAAATTTTTTCTTTTTCCGAGCGGCATCGCTGGGAATAACTTTTCACTCACTTAATTTTGCACTCTTTTTGTATCAGCCCGTGACGAATCCGATACCTCCATACAGAATGGTCATAACGGAGAAACCCACTTCTGTAAGGTCATAACTCTTAGGCTGAACATTTTACAGTGCTTTTAGAATCGCAATTTCTACGCCTCCAGGCTAATTTTGTTGTATTTTTCATGTTGGAAGCCTATTTTGATGTTTAAAGTTTGTATTTCGTTGAAAAAATGCTGGAAAATTTTTCCGTTAGCGTAGAAATCAGAATTCTTATATAGCTTAAATTTTCAGGCGGAAAGTTTTGACCTTACAGAACTGAGCTATTTAGTTATAACTTGCATGGAGGTATCGAATTGATTAAAATCACCTTCATGTATCCAGTACCGCAATCAACTACTCATGCTCGCTTACCGTCAAAAACAAAACGAAATGACTATTCACACGCTGCCCTACTTAAAATGTAATATATTGGTTTCCGTGCGTTCAAATCCCCCTTGTTATAACGTAAGCGTGCAAATAGCTCTGACCGAAATAAAATTAACCTGCGCATTTCTGTTCCCCCTTTTTTTCCTAGGCCTAAATTTTGAGGTTATTTTAAACGTGCTTTGGCATAATGCTCCTCTGCGGCATAACAAAATAACCTGATTAGAGTATGCTCGTAAAATGCAGCCAAGAGAGTTGAGTTTCCCCCCAGGCCACTTGCCGTGACCATAACCCCTGTTGTCAGTGTTGCTTTGCTGTGAACAATATCTTTAAGTGATTCAGTGACACTTGGGGTGGTGCACTGGCGGCAGGAGCAGCCTTAGAGGTTCGACCAGCCAAATGACGTTTGTCATTTTTATAGACGGCTGGACAAGCTTAGATGGTCTTTCCTCCCTTCACCTTTTCCCTGTCCCACTTCGCCCCACTTCGCCCCACTTCGCCCCGATGAGACAAGGCGTTTTTCAAGAGATTGTTGCTATGTTTTGAAAGCAATGCTATAAAACGCGTCTTGTTTCAGTGGCGGACACAATGATGCTCTCAGAGATCCATTGTGTTCTAACTCCCATTTTTTTTTGCTGCGCTTCTTTTCAAGACACTAAATCTGACGGTGAGAGGCTGCGTTCCTCTTCCCAGGGAACTTCCTATAATCAAGTTGGAATGAGAAGAAAACATCCTTGTTCTCTGTTCAAGGAACTTCGCGAAATCGGAAATGAACGTCACATACTCGAACACTCAATCCCAAGAGTAAATATTACGGGGTTCCAGCGCACTATCACGGAAAAAAAAGGTTTTGTTATACCAACAAAGTCAAAGTTAAAATAGGGATAACAAAAATATTTTGTTACAACAACAAAATGTTTAGTTCTATCAACAAAACGTTTGGTTGCTGCAGCAAAATTTTTGGTTGAAGCAACAAAGAATTCATTTGTTGTCCC
>Ga0058701_10000384_pt1 | contig 31641 bp, 29 predicted proteins | sample AgamicOrMae_FD_97039 | JGI IMG/M metagenome (GOLD analysis project Ga0058701, IMG submission 97039) | Agave microbial communities from Guanajuato, Mexico - Or.Ma.e | ecosystem: Host-associated > Plants > Phyllosphere > Phylloplane/Leaf | place: Guanajuato, Mexico | collected 2012-06-04
AAAGAGGAAAAAAAAAAACAAAAATATTTTTTTTTTATTTTTTAATTTTTTTTAAAAGCCTTTTGGGGGGAGTTTTTTGTATGGGGGGGGTTTTTTTTGGAAGAAAAAAAAAGGGGGGGGGGGGGGGGGGGGGGGGGGGGGGGGGGGGGAAAGGGGGGCACCTCAAAGTGAGCACTTTTCGCGGAGAGATTCGACTGGAAAGATGTCGAGGACGGGAGGGCTTCAAAGCCAACGCAGACCCGCGGCTGGCTCACTAACAAGCCTCGAGTTATCGCATCACTTAGGCCCTCCTCCGTCTCTGCGGCGGCGGCGGCGGCAGCGGCGGAGCGTCCTGGCGCAGGCCTGCCCTTTCTCCGGAGAGCTCCCACCGGCCCAACCGACTCGCACCTCATCGAATTACATCCTTTTCATTTTCCCGAAAACAAAATTGAAACTTTGGATTGCTTTGGAGGCGAGGAAATTTACGTTATGAAACGTAAACAACGGTCTGGAGGCCCCGTAATTAAGTGCGGCGTAGAAGTACGCGCTCCGAAACATCCTGCGACCGAAAATGACATCCGCGCCGGGCGATGAAAGCGCTTCATCATGGGCCAGTAACCCGTTTGGGCGATAACGATTCACTTAAAAAATAACGATACGAATAAAACTTGCCTTTTTCTTGTGAATATCGTTTTTGGCGAGGGGGTCTATGGTCTGCGACAAGTGGACTTTATTAAGACTTGCGTCTCGCGAAGAAAAAGAGTTTAATTAAGCGATACGCACAAAATCCTAACTGACATTGAAAGGGAAATTCGGCCCTAGGCCCTTGGCCCTGGCGCGCCTAACCAGAGGTTCGCCGTCATTTCGGGATGAATTATTGCCGAAGGATTTTGGCATAAGTCGGGCGGGCTCGGGACAGGCGCTACGATGCGCTGCTCCATTGACCACGCAATTTTCGTTCAGTAATTCTACATTTTCATGAATCTCCACATTTCATAAAATTGTAATAAAACTAATTAAATTAGTAATGAAATAATTGAGTGCTAGGTGGCGGGATTATTACAACCATTTCGCTAAAAATTAGTAGAGTTCAGAGGGCTTGTTTGCTGCCACTTGCCCAGGTGGTAGTTAAAGGGTCTACCGATCCTTTTCGAAAATAATCCTTTCCCAGAACCCTTTCGATCTAGAACAACGTCTCTTTAGAGACCTCTCTGTCCCAGAGCATCTTCCGAAGAGCGAATATCCAGATGATGTCTCCAACAGCTGCACTGGGAAAATCATTGTGTGCACATTCGATGTTTTACCTGACCTAATCTAAGTTTGGCTCGCTCGCAGATTGCGAGAGATAGACAATGGAAAATATAAAATTTCGTCTGGGTCCTTTCTAATCGTTGAGCTAATCAAAGCTACAGTAACTCAAACATTGCCAATTTTTAAAACGACGTCGCCGAACATTAATAACTTGGTGCGTCCTTGACAAGAAGTATCACGAAATGATTTGATCCGGATTGCCACAGATCGAAATTCAATTCCGAGCGCCTTTTTGAACGATTTTTGAGGTCGTTCCACCGACGACCTCAAAGGTCGAAAGGTCGGTGGGGTGGGGGCACAGTCCAGCAAAGGGGTACAATATCATTCCCCATGCAAAAAGAAGAAATAAAAAGGCAAGCGAAACATAATTTCGTTTGCGAAAATTGATCAGAGGCCCTCATGAATTTCTCATAAGTTAATATTCACTGTGGTTCAACAGACGTACTTGGCAAATCCTGAGCAGGAATTCTGGGGCACAAGTACGATGAGATGATTTAAATCAGAGCTCGCGCCATCAACTCAAATTCCCCCCTCACCGCGGTCACCCCTCCTCCCCCTCCCACCGCGGTTACCCCTCCCCTTCACGCCGCGAACCTCAGATGCAAGATTAACAGATGCTCCCTTGCCGTCCAAAGATCGGCAACCCGCATTGCATAAGAACCCGCGTTCTTTCCGCACCTTTTCCACCCACAATAAGCTACATAATTTTTCATATGCTCTGAAAATGATTCAAGTTGCTTTTCTTTTTTTTTAAGGTTTACATTTCAATGGCAAACCGAACGGAGCAGTCAACATAAAAATTACAGTCATAGACAAGTTAGGTAAGTATCGCAAACGAGTTCAGAATAGGCGAAGAGTAGCGAGTAATAGTCGTGCGAGTTATTTTACGCAGTCCCGCGCACGCCAAAGGTAACGACCAAACTTTTACAGGTGGTTTTACTTAAAGTTATAGTCCATGAAAACTTGGATTAATTTAACAATGGTTCCGCTTCTAGATAATTACCGCACTGACCCGTGGACGACCCGCAACAAAATATCAAAAGGCCGTTCAGTACCGTTGAAGGGTTACAAACTTAATTCGGATAGTTTAAGACAGACCTATCACTATGAAAAGGCTTGGTGTGCGAAGCTTTATCATTATAGTGCAGCTATCAATAAGACTATCCCGACATTTAATATAACTTAAGTTCAAAGGTAGTCTAGGCTGGGTTAAATTAAGTTACACTAGGTTAGTTTGGTAAGGTAGACCTATCGTAATTACCCGAAATATCTCTTTATAAGCAAACCACGCTACAAAACGATCAGCTGTTTTATAGTTGGGCTACTTCATTTTACTATTTTACGGCCAACAAGCTATTTTGCTCGGCTGAAAATTGCGCACGATAAACTAAAATAGCAAAGAGGTTTTCGAGAGTTAGACTTCTAAAAAAAGGTCAAATCCCCTCGAGTGCAGCTTTCAAGGTAGTTCCGGTGATTCGGGTCGGAGGTGGAGTTTGAACCGCGGACCGGCGATTTGTCTTTCTTTGCTTGGTTGGCGCTGAGTGGCTGAAAGTCGGCATGGATCAGCACACGGCTGTCGCTGTTCCGAGTTCGAACCTGAGCTAGCACGCCCCTGGGGGCGCCCCTAGGAGGGGGGGGCGGCTCTCGGGTGGAAGCGGCCCTGGGGGCGACACCCTCCTATTATATGTGTCAGCGCCAGCGATGTGTGAAGGTTGTCGGACGGCGCGGCACATTCCACTCCCTCTGGGGGAGTTGCATCTCCGGAGAGGGGAGGGGACGAGAATCACAACCAGATCGGACCATCGAAAAGGCCTCAACAATCGCGACCAAATCCAACACTGATAAAACGAGTGAACGTTTATTTCAAGGTAGCCCTCCCCTCAGTCATCACGTCGCGGCTCGGCGAGAGCTTTCTATTCAACGTATTATCGATAAGACTACTTTTACCGATTTGTGCCCAGAGGAAGTTTGAAAAAAATAATTTAAGGGAATAATCAAAACGTTATGGGTCAAAATTTGCAAAATGGTGTTTTTGGAATGATCATTTTTTTTTATTTAGGCTAATTTGAAGTTACCTTTTTACTTAAAATAAGTGATTTATGGGAAAATTTTACATAAAGGTTGATATTTTTGATGGGTCGATAACAGCCCAGTGGGCAAAACTCGGTTAAAGGGCACACCTGTTTTAACTTCATACCCTACAGAAGTCCGCCGAAAATATTAAAGACGAGTTTTCCTTATTGATAAGAACAGATTCAAAGGATGAAACTCATTTATTTTTTAGATAGTTATTTTGAGATCGATATTTGGGAGCCACAGCGTACAATGATCAATTAAGCTTCAGTTCCGGCTAATAGACTTTTGATGAGAGAACGAGAGGCAAGAAGCTGGTCTGTTGCTTGTCCGTGGGAGCGCCCGATTTCTCCTTTCCCTGATCGTTGTTTGAGCAAGAAAATTAAGGACGTCGGGGAATACAATAATCCGCGGCCGGAGCGATGCCGTGCCTGCTTGGCAGCAACGGATCAAAAGTCAGTCCATAACCCTCGAAACGAGACCAAACTTGTTTATTTGAACAAAAGCCGCGCGCCGCGGAGAAAAACGGAGAAGAAAAAAGTTGAGGAATTTAAAACAGTTGACTTGTTTCTGCCACATAGATCTAAGAAGATCATGGCGCCCCACGGTGGGCACTCCTCAACTCAGATATGGATGCCTCCGAGCCCTACGGAGCCCTACCGTGCCCGACCCTAGCCTAGCCCAGACAAGCCGAGACAAGTCCAGACAAGCCCAGACAAGTCCAGACAAGCCCATAGCGGTGTCCAGCAAAGCCAAGCCCAGCGAAACCAAGCCCAGCCAAGCCCGTCGACCGCCTTTCTTAAGTTCCCAATTCAGCAAAAGTGGTACGAATATCTGACACGTAGCTTCCAAACTTTGAAACCAGTTTCCTTGTTACCAACTTCTCTTCATGTGGATAAGTATGGTGCCATCGCAGCGACGAAAAAGTGCCGTCTGCCCTCGAAATTTTTAAGGTTTCTCTCTGGCTCTGTGTGTTCAAACTTTTGTCAGCCGTTTACTTCTTGAAGGCAGTTACTTCCAAGTAAGCGGCATCAGGCTTCGTGTTAGCGAGGTGAAAGAATCAACGAGATCGTGGTGGTGGGGCGTTTCCGGTGAAAGCGTTCCATCTGAAGCGCCAAGAAAGTTCTCAAATTGAGTATTAACGTTGGCTTATGACGCACTAGTTAAAACGGCTTGTTTCTAACTCGCTGCTGCAAAGCGCGACTTGGCGGCTGCTGAGCTGAAGCTAAGAGCCTCTTACGAGCATAAACGATTCCACGACTATTGTTCTTGGGAAGGGGAAGTGTTCTCTTGGCCTCTATTAACGACCGCTAACAAACTTTTTCTATTATAATGCCAATAGAGCTATACATCAGCCATAGACGAAATAACGTGGAAAAAAAGAGTCTGGAAGTGAAGACCTACGGTCGGGGCTAAAATCTCGACATGTGTAGATATAAAAACGTGATGAACGACTTCAAGACGGTTGCATCGATAGTTCACTCCCATTTAACACAAAGGACATATCGTCAATTCTCTATCAAAGAAAGAATTTGCTTCTCTCGTCGTGAAAAAGCGGCTGGTGCACTTTTACACAATATCTCCGAATGTCATCGAATACGAGAGAGCCAACGAAAGGCTCGGTAACATTTTCCAGACGCCGTAAAACTGTTAATGACGTCTATATGACGTCAATATCACACAGATAACTTGTAGAACAGCAAAATGGTCCTGCCGATTATTTGTCTCAATGTCTGACATAACGACTTAAAGGCGCGAGATGCTCTTAAAAGTAATACCACGACGTCAGCCACGATTAGAAATATTCGCAAACCTAAATTTTTACTTAAAAACGTCAAAATGTTTGCAAAATGCTTAAAGAATTGGCGTAAAATGTTACAATAAAAGCACTTCAAGATAGCACCAAAATTGCTTGGGTTATAGCGTCAGCGAGGAGAGGAAAAATTCGATTCACTCGTGGCTGGAAGTCTACATCTCGGCTTGTAAGTTAGATTTTACTTGCGAATATCGTGAGAAGCAAAGTGTTTATAAGAACTGTTCAAAAATCAATTCTGAACGCTGCATAGCAATACTTTAAGGAGGAATCAAAGGCATTTTAAATTCCATCAAGAAAGACTGTACAGGAAATCTCAAGATCATGTTTAGATAGGTCATTATATTCCCCAGCTTTATATTCCCCGCGCAGTTCCCAGTTTCGATTCGTATAACGCGATCAAGGCGCTAAAGAGATCCGATGCCACGGAAATGGACCTAATTCGTTTACTGCTTGGGAAGTCAGCTGCTAGCTTTCAATGAGGCAAAGGGTTTTGAGTTGGGCCGTTTTTTGCATTCCGAGAATTACTTTTCTTTGGGGGGGACGCACTTCCGGTGCGTGTCCCGTTTCGCGGACTCGCGACATCAAAGAGATAATCATGAAAAGCCGCGGCGCGGCGCGGCGACCAAACCAGCAGCAGCAGCCCGACCAGCTGCCCAATATTTACAGGCAATCCTCGCAACATTCGCCTGCTCGGATCGCAACCAAGACTTACTTTGAAACAACAACATCCGCTTTTGGGTTTTAGGCATGTCAACACAACTCGAACACTTTTACAGTCGTCAGAGGGAACACTTTTCCGACTCCCCTTCCTTGGGATCGACTTACGTTCTGCACAAGGCATTAAATTAACTGATGTCTTTCATCTCCTAGAATCCGTTGGCCTGCGTCTGGCCAGACTAGTCAAACACGTTACTACGGCTTACGCACTTTAATCGAAACTAATGTAACTTTCTGAAAAGCACTCTAAATTTCAGAGTCTCTAAGATTCAGTGAAAATGAACTGAATCTTAGAGACTCTCACTGATACAAATTGAGTGAATATTTAGCAGAGTTAAGACAAAGCAAAACTGGCTGATTGGTCAAATGGGACGATGTTTACATTGGTTTGAGGCGTCTATCATGTAGACCGCACGATGGCGTAACTACCCGCCTGCGTGTACGCAAGAGTTCATGTTTCTATACCTTATAACTTGAAGTCGGGAGTATTTAACTAGAAACTCCTACAATACCAGACAAAATTGAAATATTTGAAAGTATTAAATATTTGTTACATTATCTTCGGACAATTTTCAAGGTTTATCAGGATTTCTCGGGCGGCATGTATTTCATAATCCGTCACCACCGTATTTATGTTGTCGCTTTTAGATACGATGTCAACTGCCTTATTCAATCTGTTAGGTTTAAGAAAATTAAACGACAGCTGTCACCAAGACTTATAACCCTGGTCAAACTGTCCGTGCGGATATCCGCTTGGATATCCTTAAAATTAAGGATGTCCGTGTCGAATTATCCGTGCAACCACGGATATCCATTTAAAACGCGCTCCTATATCTGTAGCACCGATATCCGCACTGGTATCCGCTTGGATATCGGTGTTACGAACTTCAGAGCGCGGATTTTACAGTGGATATCCGTGGTTGTGCGGATAAGTCGATGCGGACATCCGTAATTTTACGGATATCTAAGCGGATATCCACGCGGATATCCAAGCGGATATCCACGCGGATATCGGCACGGACAGTTCAGCCAGGGAAATATATTATAACTTAAATGTCAAGTGCCTACTTGAGTTAAAATTTTCTAAAAATAAAATAACTTTAACAATAATGTTGAGGGCTTTAAGGGATACTGAAGCTCGGCTTGTACGCCGTTTGTCCTATTTTTAAGCAGAAAATTGTCAAAATTTTCGCTTAACGTTCTCCGCTTTTTTCGGGCGATCGCGTGCACGAGACATAAAGTTAACTGACCGGTAAGAAGAGTTGACACGACAAGGACCGCGCAGGCGATCCGATTGCTGTGCGGCCCCTTCACCTCCATCGTCGCACCAAACTATGCGGTCCCGACGCACGGCCCGCCGGGCGTCGGCGGCATAGCGCCGCTTCAACCAGCGCGGCGGCACGCGTCAAAGCGGCACGCGACGCGGCACGGCACGCCCCCAAAGCGGCAAACACCACACGCCTCGCCGCTAACGCGAACCGACAACCGCGGAAAGACGACACGCAGCGAGAGGGATCCGACCCGCCCAGACGAGCCACTGACAACAAGCCGGCGTGGAGCTCGCGGCGACACTGAGGCTGAGGGTGGCAGGCGCGAACGCCAGGCGCGAACGCCAGGCGCGAACGCCAGGCGCCCCCTCCCCTCCCCCGCCCCGCCTCGTGCCGCGAGGCGGGGAGGGGAGGGGGCGGACGCTGGGCTGCGGGCGGAAGCGCGCGAACAGCATCCGCCGCTTCTGGCGCTGGCCTCCAGGGGGCGCCAGCGGACGGAGCGCTACAGGGTCCTATCACCGCCGCGCTCCACTCTGCCCAAGCTCGCCATTTTTTTCCCATTTCTTTCAATCTGTTTTTTGCAATATTGGAGGATGGATTGGTGATTGGGTCAGAGGGCTGGTGAAACGAGGAGCAACCATGTCCGAAAGCGCTTCTTGTTAAATGTTCCACGGATGAAGATAAGTTTTGATCGAGCTCCGGCTCTCGCTACTGCCCCGGCACAGACGGTCGCTCATCCTCAATTCGAAATACCTTTCCTCCGGAATGAGTTTCTATTTTTGTAAGTTCTTTGTTCGGAATTTCTTGAGGGAGACCGATTGACTCTATAGAAAAAGCCTCATCATGTAGGGATAACGATAAATCCTTTCACGTGGAAGGGATGCAGGAAGTTCTCCAAACTACAAGCAAGCTGATCTAACTCCGCTCCGATAAAGAACTTCCGACACGAGTCCAATCGGCGTCAGCAATGTATGCTATAGTATTTTTTGTTCGGAAAAATAAATATACCTTTAATATAAATTCTCCCGCAACAACAAAAAAAAAAATTAAAACCGCCAACTTCAACAAAATAAGAAAGAAAAAAATTTAAAATTTGCTAAACGATTTTGGGGAAGTGATTTTACATTCCAATTTAGGAGATATATTAACAAAGTGGGCAACGGCCGATGGCAAAAACAATTTTAGCTCCCCTTAATTAGCGTTCAAATTCGACAAATGAAAATAAACAGAAAATTTTTAAAAAGGCAAGGGGTGCCCCTAGTTTTTTAAGAAATGGCCTATTTTTATGGGATTTTTATTGCGACAATTGGATCCGATTGAATGCAAATAAAATTGCTTAGAACCGATATCTGTGCTCCATTTGTCCATTTTGAACGGACCGGGAGAGGGGGGGCATTTTACGGCTGCGAGGTTGGAGGGGAAGACGTAGCTTACGATGTTTAGAGTGCTCTAACAATGCTCTTCTTCGCGAGGGTGAACCTTGATCTAGCGATCGTATTCAAAGACCATCAATCTGTCCAAATTCAATACCTCGTGAATCTACAGTAAATTCTTAAAATAGTAACAATAAGGGACAAAACTTACGGGAAAGAGACAAGTAGATACAGAAATTGATTTGAGTGACAAAAGTGACCAACTGACAGCGACAGCCCTGAAGTGCACTCGTTGACTATAGCGAATATCACCTCGTAAAAATATAGCAGTTCGTCTGTAAATAGCAAACACCCCACGAAAACCTTCAACCTGGTTTCGCCAATACGACTTGAACTCCGTCCAACGCGCTCAAGGCAACGTAGACGTGATCAACGCAAGTTGATCGGGTTCGGGGTGTAGGTAAATACGCTCGGTAAACAATGAATTTACCGTAGCAAAACGACAATTCCCCCCCCCCCCGACAAGTTGAACTTTGACGTCGACTTCGGACAGACAACTAGGTCGAGATATGCTCTTTCTTCGTCTTACTAATGGGTCAGAGGAGCGCACCGGTACAAATGGACCCATTCAACCGAGTATTGGTTTTTAAGCGTTTACTAACCTAAAAAGCGCATCCAGGAAAGCACCACAAGGTTTGAAGAAAATGGTTACGACTCGTGATCTAATGCGAGACCAATGAGTGACTGGCAATAACAAAAAGTCCCATACGAAGTGAGGCGAGCGATCAAGGTTGACCTGACCAAGCGTGCGGAGCGGTGTGCGTTCAGTATTCATAACCACTCGTATTGAGGAGCTTCGACAAGCTAATAATTCTCAATGCGTCATAAGCTTAAAACCAGAGTCAACTTACCCACAATGGGAGGCAAATAGGACGTCGGATGGGTCGAACAGGCGAGAATGTGGACGTATAAAAATGATGATGAAAACGAGGCACTTTGGCTTTTAGTTCACTCACGCTTCTCACACTTAAATTATCACTTAAATACAATTTTAAATTTGAAACTTTCAAGGGAAAATCACTTTGGGCACACATGAGGCACAAGGAACCATCCTCAGCCAACACTGTACACACACTGATTACGAGGGGAGGAGGGGAGGAGGGGAGGAGGGGAGGAATGGAGTCACGGCCCGGTTGAGATAGCTTAACGCTGGTTTTAGGCGCTCTGTGGTGAACTTGCTTTTCGGCGCGCTTCTTTTGAAACGCAGGAATGTAAGTCGCCCAGACATCGGGAAAACAGATCCACAAGTAAGGAAAAATACTTTTCTGTTTATTAAGAAATAATTACAAGCTTTCAAAACATAAAGTAAGTTTTTCAGAACAATATCAACACGAGCTATTGCATAAGTACCCAAGCGGGTTTAGTGCCAATTACGCATCTTATCGACACATCTGTGACATCTTCTTCTGATATATTTCAACAGTTCTTTTGACAATGATCACGGACGGGAACATGCAAACTTGAATCACTTCAAAAGCACTCTGAAGATGCAACAGGAAATGCACACAGTTCTCAAAATAACTGCTACAGTACTTAATTTAACTTGTTTGACAGAAATGGTAACATTTCTACACGGTATCACAGAATAATTCCGAGATTCTTGCCTGTTTTTAACGTTTTTCAACGGGAATAATCTGATAGGAAGAAAAGGCATCCACAAAGTAAAAGGAGAAATTTGAGAGGGACCTTCTTAATTCGTTTCTATCCAAATGTATAGGTAAGAGTAACCACTGTGCTTCACTCCGACACCGTTTCTTATTGGAGACTTGAAATATTGTCGACTCAAATTCAAAGAACCTTGCAAGGTGACCTTGAGCCTAGATTGATTGATCTAGTTGATACGGGGGGATCAGTCTAATTCACGTTATTCACGTTATCACAAAGCAGGAGATTACCCTTGTACTATTAAGATCAAAAGTCGCGTCACACTTGTGTATTTTTCCACATAGAAGAGAGACTCGACTTGTGATCACCAATGTAGACAGCAGTTCTCAAGGACAAAGCAGTAAATTCAACTTCCCAGAGAGAGAGATCATACTTGATAAGTACCATCTCACGGGGCTCCCTTCTTCAGAATGCTACAGCGAACTGGCATTTCAAAAATAGAGTTTTAACAAACCAATCTAACTCAAGCCAAGCAAACGAACAATATGAAGCCTCACGCTCCTTCCACCAGTCTCTAAATACACGCGTCGAACTTTCGAGCAAAGCCCTTTCTCCTTAAAATGAAATTACAAACAGACTTTTTAACAATATTCTTAAGCAGGGCACTGAAACTTCCCTCGCTTCTTCACTTTTACGCAACAATGCTCATTTCACATCACAACTCCAAAACTCCTGCACGCTCAGGTTTGATCCCTTAAGTTGACATCAAAATTCGTTAAGAATACTGAAATGCTTGCTCGACGTTTACCTTGCAAATGGAGGACATTGGAGACATGAAGAGACACGTATTTAGGAGGGCCCTGCTCCTGCTGCTTTTCATAATGGTCCAACTCAGGCATCAAGACTGTCTGCTGTGCTCTGAGATCAATGATACAATCACAAATAAGAAAAAGCGTAACTTTTTAAGTTTTTTTGTGTTTTTTTTTAAGTTAGAAGCAACTCCCGCTTCCGAAAGTCGCTACTCGAAAGGAAGCCCATCTTAACAATAAGTTTCATTTCCCTTGATTTAAAATCCACTCAAACACATAGAGTCAGTTGCAGGATAAGTCAGTTTACAAAAACCCACTCCTGAGTAAAGGTCGGTAAACTTTTGCATGCTATCCTACGACTGAAGTAAGTCTTCAAAGAAAACACTGAATATTTTATATCACTCGTTGAAAAATCTACCGCCTCGATGAAATCCCTAAAAACGCGTGCTTAGCCCAGTCATATAAAAATGGCGTGCACTTTCTTATTAGAAAACACCTTTTACCACCATGAATTTCGACAAGTTAACAACACCGAAGACGCAATGTAAAACACGTTCGGAAATCAATCACTTCGCTGAAAACAAAGTTATGGTGTTTTACTCAAAATACAAACACTGTGACAAAAAATGACATTTTTTACGAGAACTTGCGTTCTTGAAGTCTACACGGGGACCATGAACGGTATTACTCGGACATGAGTAGTGGCTGCTTCAATTAGTAGATATTGTTAGGCAATGCTATTATCTAGTTTCCCTTGAATCATTTCGTGCTTTAGTCAGTATGCTTTCAAGATGGCATTCTGGTTGGGCAGCTTGGATTATGAGCTCGGCCACTGAGAATCGAGGACGATTCTTCGCGTCTCCACTTCCGGAAACCGTACGGTCCAGATCAAGAGTCTGAGGACAGTTATCTGAGAAAATTTCCATATGCAGAGATAGGCAACTTTTCTTCTGGACTGTACTGCCACAAGATTGGAACTGAATTAGCTGGATGTGGAAGCTGCATATAGCTTAGGAAAGGGGACAGTTCCGCTCCGCAGTTTGCTCCCTTCACCCTCGGTGCATGTAGTTCATATTTTCTCTTGTCGAACAGACCTGCAAAGAGAAGCAGTAAGCTCATCTAGAATACGTACTGAAATTCTTTCCAGGGATTCCGATAAAGGTCAACATGAAGACAGCCTCCAGTGAGTTCATTGACGGCTGTTTGTCCAGGTCCAGGGGCTGAGAGGTTAAGTCATCGATCCGCTGGAGTGCATTCTGCTCCAAGAGGGGCTGCAGGCAACAGAGGGCGGTGTGCATTTCGCGACAGCGCTGCAGACGGGTGAGAGAGGCCCAGTGATTCGGCTCCAGAGAGGCGACGCCGGTGTCGTCTCTTCTGATTGGTTGCTTCTGGACGACTGGGCCAAAGTCGGGCGGCGACTGGACGCCCGGGAGCTCTTGGGCGTCGACGGGGAGAGGTCGGCGGAGGCGACGGGTGCGCCCACGGCCGGCGTGCACGGCGACATGGACTGCTGCGACGTGCGGCTACTCAAGTTGGCTGATGGCCATCTGGAAGGAAAGAAAGAAAAACTTCATTTTCACGAATAAAGGTTAGCGAGTGGATAAGGAATTCAGACACTTCGTTGACGATTTCACACATGTGTTTTTGACATCAATGATTGAATAACTACCAACAAGTTTACATTCTCGGAGAATATTCTCTTTCCTAGTTCCCGAACACAAAACAGCTCACAATCTGATTTTTTTTGGGGGGGGGAAATACTTGGATTAAAATGTTGGAAAAGCAAATGCTAACAGACCTTTCTCGTTGAGCCGGATCGAAGAGTTGCACGGAATGTTTCCATCGGTAAATATACGGAAAAGATCGGGGCGTGATCTCACACGAGCTGATCGCGTTCAACACGTTGACATCTAACTTCGTAGGCGCATCACTGAAACAAAAGCACTTCCGTTAATGTCACGTAACACACCATCCATCCCTTGCCAAAAGGCCGTTCTCGACGATAGCAAATTCAGTATTTACGAAACAACAACAGCCTTCTAATTTGTACGTTTTATTACTAGTACTCTGCCTGCGCGAAAAATTCCAGCAGAACCAAAACACCGTTTTGTCAGAATAGGAACTCCCTAAGCACTTCGAACGCACAAATCGGTTGAAAATAACTTCAGAGACTAACCCCATAATAAAAACATTGGGTCCTTCTTCCGGAGACTCCATTTCCTCATCGGAGCTTCCGTCGGAAACGCCTTGCAGCGGCGATGAAGGTGGCGTGTAAAATGCATCGTCGTCATCCGCAGCTGTAAAATGCAACTTTCTTTACTCGTAAAAAGCGGAAATCCCGGCAACGACTGTATGATCGTTATTCGACTGGACGAGCTTGATGAGTTTACCTGGTTCGGTGTCGAAGTGCAGAGTGCGTGGGACGACGGGGGGAGAGGCGTCCATCTTGGCGGCGAGCCTCTCTCTGTCCCTCTTGGCGGAGGAGCCCGTGCGCTTGTGGCGCGGCGGCAGCGGCCACGCGCAGGCGCACGCGTCCGCCGACGCCCACAGCGCGACGCACTCCGCCTCCGTCCGCAAGGCAGGACGCTGGAACACGACACAAACCGCGATTACGATCAATTCATACTTTTATCAAGTGTCGTAAATCATCATTATAGACTAATAAGGTAATGAGGTTCCCTGATTTAAGCCTTCATTCTGCTGCGGAGTAACATTGGTCTTTCAAGCATGTTCAAGGACGAAAATGTGCTATATGTTTATTTAGTGCTATTGATGCTTTAGTAATACTATTCTTATTAGAGTTAGTATCTCTAAAAAAGCTATCAGTGCACAAAGCAAAACGAAGCAGCGCACATAGAGCTCTTAGGCAAAGGCTGTGTCGAGACTCTCCAAAAATGGTGCAAACACGACCCGAAACAACACACATAAAAATACACTCCTGGTCACATTATCAGATCTAGAAAAGAAAAATACCATGAAAAAGTATTGAGAAACAGTAGGAGTAAAACAAATATTCATTCATTTTTTTTTTTCGTTTTTTCCCCCAGATTGTTGTAGCGATCAAAAGTCTTGTCACCTTCCACAAAGGCAATTCCATGAATAAGGATGACCCGACTGCTGATCTAAACTGTATCTTAAGTAAGCCCACGTTTGCATTTCACCTTAAAAAGGTCCACGCAACAGAACGAATCCTATAGAATCCTAAGATAAAGAACCTATAGAATCAAGGAGAGAAAACAACGAGGCTAGAGGCAGACAAGAGAGGCCATTCAAGTAGGGGCACTCGACGCGGGTTGCTGTCACTCACCGGCAAGGTGTGTTCCGGCGACGCGGCTTGCAGCCTGTGGACGGCCTTGGCCGTCTGCAGGGCGACGCACTGCTCCGCCGCCTTCTGCGCAGCGTCGGCCCGCGCAGCGTCGGCCCGCGCGGCGGCGCGCGGCCGGTGGAGCGGCGCCGGCTGGCGGTACGGCGTCGCCGCCGACGGCTCCTCATCCTCGTCCGACGACAGGCCCCCGCCGCGCTTCTCCGGCTTCGTCGCCAAGTCCTGGCCAGAGAAAGCAACTGATTCTTCGCAAGACCACAGATACGCAGCCTTCTCCAACAACAACACTCCAATAACAGATGGATTCTCCGAACTTTAAGCTAAATCAGTTATGGTACTTCCCTTGTAGGTGGGGTTAACCCATAACAGCCCAAAGTATTTAGAGTGAAATTTAGCTCAAGAGAAATTGGAAGGATTTTTTCCATTAAAATACTAAACTTTAAGGTTTGAAAAATGCCTAAATTATTGAATTTCAGGTTTCCAGAGGGGTGACATTTTTTAAATTGTGACAATAATGAACTGAAAAGCTGCTATAAAATAAATTTATCTGTTTGCGAACGACATCGCTGGGCGGTGATGGGTTAAGCAAAGGAATGTGATTGTTACGTTATTAGGGTCGATTCGGAGAACTCGAGCCCGTAAGGAATTTTAAAATCCGCCTTTACCAGACTTGCCTTCCACGGACTAATCAAACAGAGTCTGTGGGATAATAAATCACTTCCGGAAGATTCAATTTCCAGGTAGGTGCACTCACCGACAAACAGGTGAGAAGTGTATCGCACTCTTCTTTCGTGAGGTCGTGCACCAGGTGCTCAGCGACGGAGCTCGCGATGCGGGAGTGGACCACTTGGTAGCCGACTGCCTCGAACCTCTCATCATCCATGTAGCTGCTCACGAGATTCTAAACAAAGTAGCATTTGGTTAATATGGCAAAGGCTCAAAAGGGTAAAGAAGGTAGGCAACCGCGACACAGTCGTGAGTTGAATGTTGCCTATGCAGGGATGCGCAGGGGCTCTAAGGAGGAACTTCACCTTGAGCCGATTCATTCGAGTGTGCAATTGGTTATAAAGGTTTTACTTACAAAAAAAAGTATATATAGCTCGGAAAAATATAACTGCGATATAAAAAAAAAAAACACTAACAAATAATTGACAATAAGAACTCTGAAAAAAAGGCTAAATACGCTTCGACGGTTCTGAGGTAGAGATTTTACATTCCAATTTAGGAGTAATATATGAACGAAGTGGGCAACGTTTGATGGTAAAAACATTTTTTAGCTCCGCTTAATTAATTCCAGCTATCAAAGTTTAAAAAATCGACAAAAAAATGCGACTGAAATTTTCAAAAAAAGGCAAGGGGTGGCCCGAATTTTTTTTTCGAATCTATGGCCTTTTAAGATTGAATATGATTGAGGAACACTAAAAAAGGTTAGGACCGATGTCTGTTGCTAACTTCGTCGATTTTAACCAGACCGGGAGGGTGAAAGAGTTGAAGGGTGGTAGAGTGAAGGGGAAGGCGTAATTTTATATTCCATTTTTAGAGCTTTGAATCGACGGAGTAAGCAAAAAACGACGGCAGACACCTTTTTCAGTTCCCGTAAATGAATTCCAACCATCAAACGTTCCAAATTCAACAAAAAAATTGACTGAAATTTCCAAAAAAAAAAACGCAAGGGGTACCCCTGTTTTTTTTTAATTTTTTTTTTTTGCCCGAAATTTTTTTGGGAATCTATGGCTTTTGAATATTGGATCTGATTGAGGGACACTAAAAAATATACGAACCGATGTCTGTTTCTCAGTTTTTCTATTTTAAACGAACCGCGAGAGTTGTAGGGAAAGAGGTAACTTACAATGCTCTCCTGCGCGAGGGCAGACACCAATTGCGCGATCATATCTGAAGGTCGTCGGTCCGCGAAAATACATTACGAATGACGCTAAAGTGGATTTTTAAAATAATGAAGAGACTAAAAATGACAAAGAAGCTCTGAAGATGGTCTTTACCTGAATGTGCTTGACTTCGGGATGGAGAACATCGCAGACGGTCTCCCTGGTAACTGACGAACCCGAGACGATGTGATGCAGGATGGCCGCAATGCGTTTGGCGAAAAGTCGGAGAGACCTTTCGACGTAGAGGAACGGGCTCAAGCCAGGTTGCGAAAGAGAGAACAGCTCCGAGTCCTGGTTCCCATTCTCCTCGGTCCTGTACACATCAATCATCAACAGACGGAAAAAAGTTCGTCATTCTGCGACCGTCGCACTCTATGTTCTCCTCGATCGGCTTTTTTTTTTCTTACCGGTTCGGAGCAGTTGACTTGGTGGGCGCGGGCGTCGGCGCCGAGCTCGTTTTGCGGGAGCTCCAGTCGAAGAAGGCCTGCGACCAGCCTATGGAGGTGGACAGGATGCCGTTGGAGGAGGCCGAGCTGGAGTTGGCGGGGCTGGCGGGGCTGGCGGGGCTGGCGGGGTCGGGGGAGCCGCAGCCCTGGCCGGATCCCAGGGAGTCGTCCATGATGGTGAGCGCCTTGAGGTTCACGCACAGGTTGGACACGGGGCTCAGCACCTCCGGCTCGATGCTCGAGTTGAGCGAGTCGTGGCTCACGTTCAGGACGTGGCCGTCGCTCGAGTCGTCCGAAGCGTCCGCTTCGCTGGCCGGCTTGCACCGAGGGGACGACGGCGCCGCGCCCGTCGAATGCTACATCCCAACAAATTCACATCCACGGATCTCATTTTCACACCTAACCTAACTTAACCTAACCTAACTTAACCTAACCTAACTTAACCTAACCTAACCTAACTTAACCTAACCTAACTTAACCTAACCTGACTTAACCTAACTTAACCTAACTCAATCTCACTTAACCTAACTCAACCTAGCTTAACCTAACCAAAGCGCCATCTGGAAACGAAGTTCTCCGACGCGGAAATACTCCGACACAAATAGACCAATATTGCCTTCATTCCGGGAACGTCAAGTTCAGACAAGTTCGGTTAGATTCGGTTAATTTACGTAAGGTTCGGTTTAAGTTGGTTTGGTGGTAAGGTTACGTATTTTGCAATGCGGTCAAAGAATTTCCGTGCTGAAGATATTCTGCGTCGGAGAACTTCCTGCATTTCCGCGATCAGATTAGACATGTCGCTATGAAGGAAGAGATTAAGATAAAAGCAAAGCACCGAAGCAGCTAAGCCCAGAAACAAAGTCAAGGTTTGTACTCACGGCTGAGAGGAAATGTCCTTTGAGGTAATCCTCCAATAATGCAAGTCCTTCCGGCGCCGCAAGGTTTACAAAAGTATCGAGAAAGGGCCAATATTCCAGCCAGGGGACGTGGTGCTTCGCTGCCAAAGCCCTATGGGAATGAGAGTGTCGTTGAAAGCAAGTAAGGAATAAGGAGGGGATGCAGACACTAACCTTCCAGCACGCTCTAAGCCTTTCTCGCAGTCCTTGAGATGGATAGCCGGGGGGCAGGTTTGAGGCACGCGAGAGGTCTCTCTCACGGTGGTGTTTCTCTGGGGGGTCCGCCACTGCTTCCGGAACTCCTCCGCTTGCTCTTTGCTCATTGGCCCGGCGAACGCGTGAATCTCCATGGGAGGATGAGTGGGATCCAAAGCCTTAATCTACGACAAACCAAAATCAGCCCAATAAACACGCATTCAGTCATTAGCCCGTCCTGCAATCGAAATTTTTAAGGTTGCATTTTCAACCTTTTGGTTCAACCACTACGACGTTAAGCCGAGCGGAGCGATAGCGGAGCGAGGCACAAGCCACATAACCTAACCTAACTTAACCTAGGGTTACCTCATTAAAATGTTGCCAAGCCTGATGCCGCTTACTTCTCGGCGGCCGATTTAGGGCCGCCGAGAAGTAAGCGGAATCAGGCTTGGCGACAGCCGAGCGGAGCGATAGCGAAGCGAGGCACAAGTGACTATAACTAATCTTGGTAAAAAGCAAGGGGCTTTTTTAAGATAGGTTAAGTTTGGTTAGATGCCTCTTGCATCGCTCCGCTGTCGTTCCGCTCGATTTGACAATGATAAGTTGAATCAAAAGGTAAAATTGCTACCTTAAAAAATTAGAGTGAGGAGAAGTGAACTCTAAATATGAAAATAAAATAAAATAAAAAACATGAGGAATGAATGGTGTGCCTTACCGGAGGCTGTTTGGGTGAGAAGGGAACTCCGATGATGGGCTGCACGGACTGATCAGCCGATCTCAAAACAGGGACATAGAAGTCGTTTTCCAGAAGCGCCGTGATCTCCTTCTTGAGTTCATTGCTCGCATTGGGGACCCTGCTGCAGACGATGTCGAGCGGGGTGTTGGCCATCTTGTTCTGCGGCCGGCGGTTGCACTGCGAGTAGGAGACCAGGACTCTGACCACGTCCAGGGCGCCGAACTTGGCGGCGAAGTGCAGCGGGGTCTCGTTGACGCCCTTGTCGGGCGTGTTGAGGTAGAGGTCGAGCATGACGGCGGCCCGCTCCGCGCTCGTGTCGTCCTCGCCCGCCTCGTTCTCCGAGTTGTAAAGGAGTCGGAAGAAATTCGGATTGCTAACGGTCTCTAATATAAGCTCGGCCATGGCGGCGTTTTTGCTTTTCGCAGACACGTGGAGAGCGTTGTATCGAGACCCCTCCTAAGAAAACACAAAAGCAAAATGCATTACAAAAACGCGACTAACCTACAGAAGTTAGTTTTCACAATCTTGATTTTAAGCCCAAAAATAGAAATGGCTTCAACACAGTCCACAGCAGATGCCTATGGAACTCAACGGGACTGATTTAGAAAGAGAATGATCGCCTTGCACACAAAGTAATAAGGGGATGTGGTGCTTATGTATTTAAGCAAAAGATAACTGGTTTCAACATACCTGTAAGATAGCAGGGGTGTCACCGCTACTGACAAGATACCTTGGGTTATCCCAAATGGTATTTTTGACTAGTCTCAGGTCACCACTTTCAATAGCTCTCCTCAGCCGAACTAGATCCTGTGCTTTTGGGCCTTTAAAAGAGCTTGGCTTCTCAGCATCGGCAATGACGCAAGAGGGTCCATTCATCTTGGGCGAGTTGGGAGCGTTATTGACTAGAGCTCCATCCACCTCTGATGTGGAACTGCTATCCTGAGCAGGGCCTCCATCCGATCCATGCAGAGAAAATGTGACAGCTTCCCACCTTGTTTTAAATGGCTTGAATCTAGCTTTCTTATGTTTCTTCACTTCTACCAAGGCGTTGGCTTTATCAGTGTACAACCTTGGATACATGAGATCTGGAAGACAATTAAAACACAAAGGATAAACTTCAAAATTCAATTACAAAACTTAACACAACTGACCTTACGTGGGTGAATGGTAGAATTATCAGCTACACATAAATAGTTTCTTGTGGAGCTGAGCATTACAGTTCTTATCAGAGGTTACTGAACTCATTAATGTAATTACATCATGTTTATATAAACAAGAATGAGCTGCAGAGGAATGTCAGTTGATTCTGTAGTCTTTCAATTTTTAATGAATATCAAGCAAAATATGAAAAACCCATTCAGAAAAAGGGGACAATGTGTCAAAATAGGACTTACCCATGTTAGGGATATGGACAGCATAGTAAGTGACACCTTCTTTGTGTGGTGCTGAAGTGGTAGCGGAGTCATCCGCAGCACCATCTTCGTTTACTTCTTCTGCTACTTCCATTTTGTTACCCTAACCTGCAAAAGAAAATCCGCAATGAACGGACAAATCGTTGATGCCACTTGTTTTTAACCTAACCTCAACATCACACAGGTTAAAAACGTCAACAATGACAGTTACTCACTGAAAAGAAAGAGCGCGAGACGATCCTAGGCCAATTCTGACATCGGACGAAAAAAAACTCAGCATTGACTACAGTCTCTAAACAAAACTACATGTTTCAGAAAAGTCTTCTTGACTTTTCTGTCAACACAAAAGCCTCCAAACGCAAAAAATAAATTGTCGTTGCTGTTTTGCCGTTGAGCACTTGTTGTGTGTGTGTGTGACTCCTTAAATAGTAGGTATGAAAAATTCGTTGTCCACAACAAACTATGAACTGCTGTAAACATCAAAAGATTAGAAAGAAACCAAACATGTCGTGCAAGAGAGCGATCGCATTTCGCCTTTTACTCTTCAGGCAGTCTATCAACGCAAAAACTTTTCGGTATTCTGAAAAAAGTAAGTTCCATTGTTTGCCATACTTTTGTAGCACTAATTTCTCATTTCCCATTTCGACTGACGTAGACTGACGTGGTTTCAACACAGATCAGGATGGTGATGGGATACGCATCTACCTCCCTGCCCTTCTCCCACCTCCCCCCCTGCAGCGCGAACTTGTGCGGTGCTCACGGGTACTTACCATTTATTTCGTTTCCCATTCCATTGATCGGCCAGGGCATAACGTTTCAAATGATCCAGCTTACTCACTGGGATCTAGGCTTTATTTTGGTCTCCTTGTTGAAATTTTGCGATGATTTTTGTGGAAGATTTTCATCGCGTCATTAAGACTAATTTGTACGGCAAAATTATTATGTTGCACACTACTTTTGGATCTCGAATTCTATGTAACAGCTAACATTGATTATTTGCTAATTCAGCGTACCGAAAAAAGTCCAGGCTTTATATTAGTAAACGCTCATGATTATTCAATAATGTTTTTAGAGGATATTTAGATTTAGCTTATTGCATAGGATTAGTAATAACTGATCGTTTAGATTGGTCGTATCATCAACCGAGAAAAAAATCGGAAAAATATCTAAATCCTAGAATTGGGCAAACTCTGACGGCTGAATGAAACAAATTGGTTTAACAGGCAAGGGAAATGGACAGTAACCGACTTCCAATCTGATAATTTGAGGAGACGCTCGGAGAAATAAAGCTAAATACATTTTCAAGAAATATGGAATGAGTATCCTTTACTTGAGCTTGCCTACAGAGACATCTGGATTACTATCAGCTTACAGTTCACTTCCCGTTGTATTGATGACCAGATTTTAAATCTGGATAAATCGTGTGAAACGCACATGGTAACCGTAATTGTATCATGATAAAAGAGAAAAATTTTCACTCTAAAAAAGGCACGTGTTGCTCATGGACGATTGCAAGACGAAGATAGAAAGTACAAGTAATTACATGATTTTGATTGCCACGGCATATCTTCAAGAACATGCCTAAAGAAAAAATATGAAACTGCCTGATGTACGCACACAGAACAAACCAGCATTTCCAGAGATCATGTGAGTATAAACTGACATGCAGAGATTAAGACGTCTTAGGGTTAATGCAAATAAAAAATGACGATTTCAAGTCGTTTTAGCGACAAGATACGCAGAATATCCGAAAGCGAAAGAAAAGTCCCTATTGAAAACAGCTAGCTGAGTGGGACGCGACTTTTGGTCTCGAATGCGCGCCTTCATCATATTGAACAACTTACCTACGAAACATATCGTTACGGCCCAAACGAACTAACTTAAAATAATCAGAGATCTTCGAAACACACAACTTTGATGGTCCCTCTCAAAGCAAAGCAGAAGAGTAAAAAACAAAAAACAAAACAAACCTTGAGGTCTCTAAGTGAACCCAAGGAAGGGAACTTCACGTTATTGGTATAAAAAGCGAACTAGCTACCAAACAGCGTCGCTAATTTTCTTTCCTCATCTCGATGGAGCCTCGAGAGAGACCGAATACTGATATAAGAAACTGCACACTCAAACTTACGATGTACAACTGAAAACGACACGGAAATAGACTAACGTCTTACAACGCTGAGCCTTCCACTAAAGTTGAACCGTAAAAAAATATTACAAAAGTCAGTCTTAATCTCACTTTTGACGAATGGAGTTGCCCTAGTTTCTGTCTCTTTCCCTCTGGTAGACGCCCGCTTGCATGAAGAAGTTCGGATGGCGCGCCTTCAACACGGGAGAGGTTTGCTTCGAGGTGGGCTTCGCCTTGTACGTCTTCTTCGCGCCGCCTTCCGATAACTGCGGACTGGACTCGTCCAAGGAATCTTCAACATAATTCACCGCTTTGGTCGTAGCTCTACGTCCACGTTGACCTTTAGCAAGGGCGTCTTTGCCTGCCAAATGAAAAACGACGTCAAATTGATCCTGAGATGCGGTTTGAAAACAGTCTCCAAAAATAAACGCTATTGACCCGACATGCATAAACCCATAACAGCCCAAAGTATTTGGAGTGAAATTCAGCTTAAGACAAATTCAAAGGATTTTTTTCCATTATAATACACAATTTTAAGCTATGGAAAAATTGAATTTTAGATTTCCATAGGGGTGATATTTTTTAAATTGCGACAATACTGAACTGAAAAGATCCTCTAAAATATTTTTTTTTTCAGTTTCCGAACGGCATCGCAGGGCGGGTGTGGGTTAATATAGGTAGACTTGAACGCACAGAACCCAACCTAATGCATTTTGAATGGGAGATGACTTGAACGCACGGAACCCAACCTAATGCATTTTAAATAGCGCAGTCGGGTCAATAAACTCCCATTAGGTTATAGTGCAAAGAGTTAAGTTACACGGCTTCCAAACCAAGAGTAGCCCTGCCCCGGAACGCCTGATTGTTTTGTTTCAACAAATTTAATTGGTTGGATTTTTCCTCACCAGGCATCGACTTGGACTTCTTGGGCTCCGGGGTCTCGTCGCTGTCGGGAGACTCCACCGGCGACGACTCCGGGCTGGCCCGCTTCCGGGGGCGACCCGGCTTCCGGCCGGCCTTCACCGCCTTGTCACCGTCCTCCTTGCGCGGGCGGCCCCTGCCGCGCGGCGTGCCGCCGCCTGTGCCGCGGGGAGTGCCGCCTGCCGCGACACAACAAACATTCATCGTCAAGTCAACAACAAACGTTATTTGTGACATTCAAATTTCTCTTCCCCGAATCGGACAACGTGACCCTCTCCGAAATTTGGTGTCTGAATCCACCCCAGCCTGACTTTCCTAGGTTGGTGGCAATAATGCCTTGTATCACAGTCCCAAGAAAACGCTGTCCATTGTCCATTCTCTATTGCTCTAACCGAGTTTGTCCAGTTTTGGGGAGACCTACCATTTTGGGGAGTGTTCGGCGGAGCGGCGTTCTCCGCTTCTTCTGCGACCGAAAAGTCGAATGGTCCATCCAGCCTCCCTCCACACGCCTTCAAGCCAGCAGTGAAGATTGCCCGCACTTTTGCGTAGTCGGGCACTTCGTCGAACTTCATGCCAGCTACGTACGACACAAACTTCGAGACAGATTCTGAAAAAATGACAATATTAATAAACAAAACTCTCCAGAGCAAAATAAACGACAATATCTGTGAAATCCTGACTGAATATACGCTAACCTGGCACAGCTTTCTTTTCAAAGCATGTTTTCAAGAACTCTGGCACATTCTGCATGGCCTTAATTTTAGCTTCCTCCACTGCTGCTGGGTTGTTCATGATGGACTCCCAAGGAAGTTTGGAAGTCAGCCACTGGATCATGTTGTAAGCTAAGATTTCTAGATCTCCTCTTCTGGTTGGTACTGTAAATAGAATAAGGTTAAGTTAACCAATGCCCCTTTGGTGGGGTAGCATGCAAGAAAGGACGTATTACCTCCCATATGGGCATCCCTGCTGGTGTACTCAATGGTCCCATTATGGGCTTTTTTGGGGTCCCTTTTGTATTCGCTGCTAGTAGTGAATCTGCTAGCTAAGCCAAAGTCCACAACAAAAACCTGGCCCTCAGTGCCTTTCTTGAAACCCAGGAGCAGGTTTGCACCTTTGATATCAGCGTGAACATAGTCCTTGCTGTGAATGTATTCCAGAACATCAAGCTGTAAAAAAATATCCCAGAATCCATGAATTCAATTTTTTCAAAGGTACAGATTCCTGGTTGAGGTAGACAAGCTCAGCATTGACAACCAAAAAATAGGAGCTTACCACTTGAATGGCTACACGAAGGACCACGGGAAGAGGGAAGCGACGTTTGTGCTCCAAGAAAATGGTCCACAAGTCTTGGCCATATCTTTCCATAACAACAAATCGGTGCTTCAAACCCTTGATGTCATGGGAGCCTGATCCATGGAGTGAACTCAGACCAAATGATGAATATTTCTTGGATTGAACCCATTCAGATACTGAAAACAAACAAATTACCATTATTACATGTACCATAACCATCACACAAAATGTCCTCTCACAAAATATGTAAGGAAATTAAACATTGCAGTATTGTACTTACTATCTTCTTTCTTAGCCACTCTCATGTAAAAATTTCTTTCCACAAACAAAGGACCGTTTTCATGAGGCTCCTATAAGAAACAGAAAAGTTTGAAATGAGATATTCATTAAAAGCAACAGGAGCTTCAACCTCACAAACAGAAACCTTAATCCATTAAAACATATAGGGACTAGAGTGTTCAGTGCAAAGAAAATTGCACAAATCCAACAATAACAAACGGATGAAATATCCTTAGCGTGAATGGGATAACTCTTGCCAGAACTGTACATTTAATGCTTATGCAATATTAACTTGTGAAGTGAGAACTTCAAGAATCCACACCAAATATTTTTCAATAGTCCTTGTAGGTCTGATGAATTGAATACCAGAAAATTACCAGAATTATTTAAATAACACACATGCTGATGAAAGCCATCAATTGATTAACCACTGACACATAGGGCAGCCAATGATAGGAACTTGTGATCACAACTAGACATGAGTTTACTTGTTATCCTTAAGTAAAACAGAGCTGTGGTTGGGATCAAGAGTTACAATCCATAGCCCTGTCTTTCATAAATACTCTACAACTCTGAAGTATAATGGTCTTTTGAATAAACTCACCAATTTGATGACAAATCCATAAGCTAGAACCTTGCTTGGCACATTTTCTGCATCAGCAGCTGTCAAACATAAAAATTTGTCAATGCACAAACAAGACTACAATGATATGCATAGCAGAGTAAGAAGATAAATGACAGACTTCAGATAATGAGTAAGTTTTGATTCATGATGATAAAAAAGAAAATATACAAATAAGAGCATAAAAGCTTACCACAATATATTTCACCAAAGCCACCCCGGCCAATCACTGGTCCAACAATCCAACGCTTTTTCATAGTATCTGTCAACACTTCCCCTTTGGTCAAGGGTTTAGGGAGCTTGTACCCATTTGCAGCCTTCTTGGGAGGCATTATCTAGGAAAACATCAATATAGATAAGTAAAGAGTTTACTGAAGGAACAATGCTATTGGAAGCCATGACATTTTACAGCAATAATCTGTCATATAATGAGAATGCAAGTTGAGAATTTCAACAAATAAGAGCAACATTTACAGCCAGTTTAGGTAGTACAAATGAAAACAAATCAGATGCATTTTTTAACACCATTCCCTTAGGGCCTAGACACATCAATGTTCTGATCTTACTCGTAATCAACAAAATTGAATTCAAACCACCAAGATGAGTAATAAATATAGGATTAAAGATACATTTAAATAAAACCAAATATTGGTAGAAAGAAGTTTATGAGCCTCAGTTAATATGGTAACGCCGCCCTGTCAAGGTAACATAACCCCGACAGTCTATAACATGGTCCAGGTGAAGATTAAGATGGAATTAAATATAACAAGGTACTGCTGGAATAGCGAAAAAAAGATGAATTAAAAGGTACTTACTTATTTTTTTCCTTGAAACTGCAAACGAGAAGAAACGGCCAACATAGGCACGAACGTTTAAGAAACTAGTAGTACACCACAACCGAAACCTGGTCTTGCGTCCACATGTGACCGCAGCAAAAGCACAAATGTGTATTCCTTTACACTTTAACGCAAATTAATGGCCGCAAATATACAGTTATTACCCGAATCAAACAACTAGGTTAGATTGGAGATCATTCGTTTGATTGTGGCGGCAAAACATGATGAAACATGATATGGAAAAGAATCGTCGCCTTTTGGTCACTAAAGGAAGGCTGTGGAAAATAACGGTGCGCCACCTGGTGGTGAAAAACGGTACCGTATCTTGGCGGCGAGTGAACAAACTTTACAAAACTTGCCGCACTGTGGCGACGCCTAGATGGTCTAGGAGACGCTTTAGCTTTGCTCATTCATATGACACCAGAAGTTTCCTTGTTCAGTGTAGATCATTTAATAAACAAATATTAAAAAAAATCCACACCTTTTATCATTTATCTGGTACCAAACCAATTTTCTCGCGTCAATTAAACTTGAATTTCACCTGAGGGCATTTGTAAGGAAAGGTTTCTCGGTTCACGACCGCGATTTTAATTGGTCTTCTGTAGTTGTAAGGGTTAGTATTTTAGTAAGTTTCGAAAGAGTCCTTGCCGCCTGCCGGTCATCAAAGCATTGACAACACACCTAATTCATGCGTGTTTCTTACACATAACTTGGTCCCGCGCAGATTAATTAAGAAATACAAACGGGGAAAACACTTGTTTTTTTGTATGTATTTTCTAAAACTTAAGACTCTTTTTTAAGATGTTCATAATTTCAAGACGCGACGCTCTGCTAGTTAGCTCGATATCGATTTTTCACACGATACCGGTAGTTAAGACCGGGTCAAGACTATCGGAAAGTAAGCACAAATGAAATCAAATGCATAGATAAAAGGTTTTAATACACTTGAAATCGTTTACCCATATTGGGATGAGAGTACAGATGAGGAACATAAAAACGTCACACCGCGCGAACAAGGTAGGGTCGAATGCTGTCTACATCTTGACAATCCGGTATTCGGGTTCCCTCCAGCTCGACGCAGTTTTCTGCGCAGAGCTGTCCATGGAAAAAGTCGCCCAGCATTTTTTTGCACTGGGCGCAATTTTCAACGCAGATGTGTACTTGGTTGGCCGATGTTCGGGAAGAAAAGAGGAGCAGTAAAATTGTCAATGCAAGCAAGTGGAGGAATACGCTGCACCTGGCCGAACGCGCCATCTGCAAGGTCGAATGTGCGACTCTCAGTTGAAGGGTTGCGCACATAATGAACGCTATTCTTTTGATAAAATAACTTTTTTACTAGATATGTAACAAAACAAATAACAGGATGAAATGGAAAATGGAAATTATTAAAAAAAAAGAGTAGTACCGTAAATAAGAAATATGATGTAGAAGCTTCAACAAGCTTCGGTCTGAGAAGTATAATAAGTAGGTCGAGTTCACTGAGGAGTTCTTTTAAGAGAAACTCATTTTCGCACCGGCCTGGTCAGTTTGAAAATTGCTTCAAAGCTTTGAACATGGGCAGTATAGAATTACACTCACATATGTTTTAGAAGAGAACGGAAATAAGAAAAGAAGTTAGTCGATCGAATCAGGTGATCCATACCTGGATTGTAGGGCTTGTCGGCGTTGAGGACGGTACGTGGTAAAGACGAACCGTCTCGAAGCACTCACTAGAATGAAGCTTTTTCGGAGAATTCGGGCCTTTTTATAGCAAACTCACCCCCTAAGAGACGAAAAGTGCTGAAATGAAAACTGAATCTCGGACGGGGAAGCAACTTATTCGATTGTCTCCAGTGGTGCCGGCGTGCCGCTGAGAAAGCTTACATTCGAACGCAAACGAACCCCAACCGGAAACCAAACACAATCAGTCTAGACAGCCTTCATTCGATTAAAAGCCATTTCCGTAGATTCGGGTCAGACTTCTCCTAGGATTTGTTAGACAATAACGCGGTATTGCAACCTTTTTTTTGCTAGCGACATGATTTAAATAGGTTCCTTCATGGATCTGCGAGTGTTACATGAATAGAATAGAAAGTACATCTCATATTGCTCCTGCAGAATCACTCAAGTTGTTTTATTCGGGGATATGCTAGTCTACTACCCCTTTGGCCAGTTCGGTTGTTTCACGGAGACAACGCGACTGAGTGAATACTGCTGTTAATGGACTCGACCGGACAGAAATTGGCTGAAAGCGTGTTTGGATCAGTGGAAGGGCAATGAGACAGTCCCGTTCACAGTGCATAAAGATGTATTTGAGTCTTCATGTACAAGCAATATAACATATTTTTCCTCGACTGTATTGGCCCCCCCATAAAAGGGTAGGTTAAGCCACTACTGTACAACCGCTGGAGAGAGGCACCCCTACTCCCTCCAGACCTCATACGCAACATCTGCAACATTGTTCCTCTAAATACAAACCAGAATGGAGGCATGTCCTCCATCGCGGCATTGATAATCAAAATACAAATTGAAGAATGAACCTCGGACCGCTGCCCAGCGCGGCACGACACGGCTCGGCACGGCTCGGCACGCCGCAGCGAGGGCGACGAATCAAGATCCAGCAAAAACCCTGACCACGTAAGATGCCCATCTCAACTGCAGCAATCATCATCACCACAGTAATATACGTTAACAACTCCTCTCAAGTCTCTTCTATTCGCCTCAATGAAAGCTAGTACAACGTGTAATTTCCGAGTTCCTGGGACACCGACAAATGACCGACACTTCTCGACATCAACAGAAAAAAAATCATAATAAACAAGGCCAAGTAAACACACAACTACCAAATAAAAAAGAAAAAAAAAAGCAATATCTGAAGTCACTGCAATGTAAACGATATTTTATTGGTACACTACAAAGCATTTATCAAACCAAGGATACATGCAAAAAATAATTAAAAAATCTGACGGGCTATGGTAATTCTTGGTTCAAAAATAGTTATATACACCAAATCCAAAGATACAATGTATGAACTGATTCACTAGGCGTAGCGGTAAGAATCAGCACAAGAATGCAGCGGCACGCGAGTGCAGCTAAGCGTCGATCGCATCTGCCTCCAACTGCCTTCGTGATAAACCAAATACCAGCAAATGCACGCTACATTAGTCAACTCCTGGGCAGGGCAGGGCACCTACGACTATCAGCGCTCCACATCTTAACACAGATCCGAAACAAAGACCAGAGCTAACTTTACAAAATCAACATGATGCTACAAAAATGGACCTATTCCATTATCATCCGATATCTTCCGTGAATGGATTCTCATTTAATCGTGGCTGAGTCCCAAGAACATAGCATTGCGGCCAAACCCAATGTTAGTGGCTCCACTTGGCTGCCCAACCCTGCAACACCAAACACTCCCGTTAACTTCGCACTGCAAACACACAACGTCAGGGAAGCAACTTTGCAGCAATCTCCTTGGTAAGAAAACCACGCAGAGCAATTTTATGGGTAGATGTCAGTGAAGGATCAAAATCGAGACAGTTTCCCACATTCTAAACATAACGGTAGGTACGCTCCTGTGCTTCATACGCCAGGGCTCGAAAGCTCAACGGATGAGGCTGAGTGAACGGAATGCAGGCCTACTTACATGCTTATCCGGTAAATCTGGCATGGCGAGCCGGCCGGAGGCGTCCCAGCTCGGTCCGTCCATCTTGAGGGAGTCTTGAGCCGCCACGTCGGCGCCGAACGAACCCGCGCCGGCACCTGTGTTGTAGGACGGTATCATGGGGATCTGGTGGAGGACGGACAGCGCCGCCGCCGCAGCGGCCGCGGCTCCGTTGCCGTTGTGGTATTGCTGTTCGAGGCCCATCTGCGACAAACAACCAACACACCGCTCAGTGCGACATCCTCGGGCGACTGCTAATATGAAAAGCGGGCAAAAGAGGAGGTGAGCTTACCTGGAACGCAGAGTCTAAGTGAGGCATGTCGTAGTGTGTAGGATTTGAGCGGAACATTTGGTGACCAGCCCAAGGTAACTTGTGATCGCTTTGCTGATTCTGTTGATTTTGTTGCTGATGCTGCTGCTGCTGCTGCTGTTGTTGCTGCTGCTGCTGCTGTTGTTGGATGTTGAGCAGCCAGTCGGCGTCACCGGCCATGGAGTGATGCTTCCAGGCCTGTCTCTCGGTGCCGATGGGTCGCGGCGGGGCCTTGTGCGGGGCGCCCGCGTCGCCGCCCGGGCCGTGGCTGGGCGACGGCGGCGAGTTGCCGTTCTCGGGGGCCTGCATCATGTCCGACGGATGGTTCATGAGGACGTTGAAGTTGGACGCGTCCGGCGGGTAGGCTTGGGGCACAAACTGCCAGCGGTTGTGCGCTCCCGCGGCTGGGCGGGGGTGGTGCTGGTGCTGCTGGAACTTGGGGGGAGGCAGCATGGAGGGCATGGGGAGGAAGGGCCCGCCGGACTGGAAGAGCGCGGCATGCGAGTTGGCCGCCTTGTTGGCGGCGGCGGCTTGTTGGTGCAGCGAGCTCGAGAAGTCGGGCGCGCGCGGGTTGAGGCGCGACATGCTCACCGCCGCCGAGTTGGCCTGGTACGAGTTGAGCAGGGCGTCCGCCATGCCGGGCACCATGTTGAGCAGGGGGCCGCCGTCCTGGGGGTTGTACATCCCGTCGTGGCCGTGTTCTTGAGTCTGGGCGAAAACTTGGCGCACGCCGAAGCCGCTGTCCATGGGCCGCTGTTGCTGCTGCTGTTGTTGCTGCTGCTGCATGTCCATCACGTTCGGCCTCTGCACGGTCATGTCCACGCCGCCGGGCCGGGCGTTCGGCCTCACGACGGCCATGCCGTGGTTCATCTGGCTGGGCGGCGCCATGTCCATGCCGACGGGCGCCCCCCTCTGGAGGTCCATGCTCGAGGGCCGCTGGACGGCGAGGCCGCTCACGGGCATGTTGTGGTGGGACGGCGGCGGCTGGCTGGCCGGGTGGCCCTGGCCGGCCGACGAGCCCTGCGGCGACGCCTGCATCTCCATGCTGCCCGGGTTCCCGGCCCGGTTGTTCAGCGCTGGCGCGCTGGCGTTCTGGTTCGGCGAGTGCATCATCACCATCCCCGAGGCCTGGCCCTGCTGCTGCTGGCTCTGCGGGCCCTGCGACTCCTTGCCGTTGTTGGGCCGCTGGATGGCCAGGCTCCCCGGCGAGTGCTGCATGTCCAAGGGCCGGTTCACTCTCTTCATGGACGCCAGGTCGTGAGCTTGAATCTCCAGAGCCGAGCCCATACCCGGTCCCATGTTCGGCGCCATGTTGCCTCCCATGTTCGCCACCATGTTCGGTCCCATGTTATTGCCTACCATGGCTCCCATGTTGGGTCCCATGTTAGGTCCCATGTTATTGGCTACCATAGGTCCCATATTGGGTCCCATGTTTGGTCCTAGGCTGGAGCCTAAGTTAGGGCCCATGCCGGGTCCTAAGTTGGCTCCCATGTTAGGTCCCAAATTGGGTCCCATGCCGGGTCCTAGGTTGTGGACCATACCGGGTCCCATACCGGGACCGCAGTTGGGGCCGATGGCGGACACGGGCCTCGTGGGCGTGGGTGCGGGCGTGGGCGGCGGGGTCGGGGTGGGCGTGTGGGGGGGCGTGTTCTGCGAGCCCGGCATATGCGGCTGGGGCGGCGGCTTGCGGACGGGCGAGGCCACC
>Ga0058701_10000385_pt1 | contig 31562 bp, 18 predicted proteins | sample AgamicOrMae_FD_97039 | JGI IMG/M metagenome (GOLD analysis project Ga0058701, IMG submission 97039) | Agave microbial communities from Guanajuato, Mexico - Or.Ma.e | ecosystem: Host-associated > Plants > Phyllosphere > Phylloplane/Leaf | place: Guanajuato, Mexico | collected 2012-06-04
GAGAAAATCATAACTATACTTAACAACAAAATACTAGAAAAAGCCCAAATACGCCGAAGATTTTTTGTTGTCGTCGGAAAAAGGAGAAGTCCCACTCCTATTAACAAAGGAACCGGAAGTGGAATGAAGGGTATGATCCATGCATATTGGTATATATGTTCCATAATCAAATATCTAAATTTTTTATTTAAATTTTCTTTTTTGTTTACGATTCGCCGGTTCTTGCCTCTTTCAATTTTAGTATAACGGAGTCTCAGTAAACCGTTCTAAAGCCCACCCTAACGCCCGTCAGGATCCTCCCCTTTTCTATTTTCCAATTCCTTCTTTTCGTTCTACTTAAGTGGAGCAATCCGAACTCTCGAAAGAGGACCACAGGCCTGTGTAAACACCTCAACGAACTCATGTGGACACTCCTCAGCCCGATTTGAATGTTTTTGACCCGTTTTTCTTTTCTTTCTTGATTGAATGCCGGCCGGAACTGACTGAATCTATCTTACCGGAGAATCAGTTGCTAGCCTTAACTCTATGACAGCCGTATTCAATGCCTTCTGTGCCGGGACAGTCTTGAGACTGACTTCTCACATAATCACATAGTAGAGAAGAATGCTGCTATTCGGAGAATCTTGCAAGCGTACTTCAATCTCTCGTTGGTGCACACTCTGGACTTGTCGATCGTTATTCTATATTCTAAGTGAAGGAATGCTGGATCGAATGCATGAAGAAGTGAGAGTGGACAGAGAAAGCTGCATGCAGGTAGTCTGCCGGTCACCGGGAGCTAAGGTCCTTCTCAATTGTTTCACTGCAGATAGCATCCATACGACAGAATGCGCTCTTAGCAATTGAATCATCAATTGTTCTTGTGCTATAAGAAGCTCTTACAGTAAGCGCTGCAATATCCGTTGTTCTTGGTCTTGTTGGAATAAGCGCAGCTAGTATAGTATGTTATGCTGGAACTAACTAGAAATTGAATAAGAGAATCAAGTAGCATAGAACGTTTTGCTCCTCTATCGTTGGGAGGTAGAAGTTCAGTGAGAATTTATAAAAGTCCAAAAACATTTAAATAGTTGTGATCTGATACAAATCACTACTATTTAGTATGATAGAGTCCCCCATCCGCCGTGAACCTGAAATGAGTGTGAACTGGTACTTTCAGTTCAGCAACAGCCGGAGAAGCATAACTTCTCCTTCCGGGTAAAAGGCCACGACAAAGACCAAGACCACCTATAACATATACCATGATCTTCATCTAGCAAGAGAGGCTGGAAAAAATTCCTCTTGCTAGTAGTACCCTGTCTGTCTGTGCTTGTTTACTTTCCTTGTCTTGTCCGGACATTGCCGGTTCCGAGGGTTAGGTTCAAGGGTCAGTCTTAAGAGTGATTTCATACCTCAATAGGTGTTCGAGTGGCTTTCCGCTCCTCTTCATTCATCGTGGGACCTATTGAACCTCGTCAACTCGTTCAAGCGGCTTTATAGCGGCTTGATTATAAGGACAGCCCTTTCCCTAAGACATGTGATGCCATGAAACTCTCTTCACGTCTATAAGGAAAGGCTTTGATCTCTCTCTTTCCATCTTGACTTTGATCCCTTCTCCATGAGAGAAGGTGGGAAAGAAGACATAATCTCAGGAGATCACTCATCTCGGGACTATGAATCTATCTTGATGCCCAAAGTCTTATGGCCGACGGATGTGGATTTGATCATCAAAACCAACAGGAAAGTCTTATGATGATCCCTTGCTCTAGGTTTCCCTAGAAGCAAACCAAAGGAACTCCGTACCGGCCTTCTAAAGTAAGAGGATGAGTTAACTTACTGTCCCCAAGGGTATTGGCCATCTAGGACGGACCTTTATTTGCAACCTCAGTGTAAAGACGCCAGAGCAATCCAAATCGGATTAACTCAGGGTCTTCACTCTTCACCTTCCAGTGTCGAGTGAAGACAGGTGCATCGAAGAACTCCTTAAGGAGTACAAACGGCAGAAGTGCTTGAGTATAATACCATTTAACGTACTGGAGCTAATTGGCTGTCCATGAACGTAAAAGGGTGACCTCAGTGAGATAGGCCATAGACTCAGACTTTAAAATCGAGTCTGGCGGGACCACTAGGTCTTTGGGCTTATAGGCCCGTCTTAATAAGCTTATTAAGTGACCCTTCAGATAAGGACTAAGAGGGTTACCCCTTCCTAGCCACAAAGAAAATGGTAAGCAAGACTTAAACCAAACACTCCTCAAACGTTGATCCAAGACCTCCCATGAAGATTCTAACCTGGAATTGTAGAGGAACCGGTAGATTCACGTTTAGTCGACATGCAAGAGAAATGAAAGAGGATATATACATGTTGAAAATATATAAATAAGTAGGAGAGAATCTAAAATGAATTGGGCTTTAGCAAGAATTTGATACTTTCAAGCTCCAGCTTAGAGGCATCCTCTGTAGCGAAGACTGAGTGATTGATCTCCTTATAGCTAAGTGAGATCGTCCCCCACCAAAGCAGTTGACGTTCTCAGAAACTCCCCCGCTAGGTAAGCTTCAATCTGTTCACTGAAGGCCCAAAGATCATCTGCTCGCTCGCCTCATCTACCTGCCATTTAAGACAAAATTCACAAGGACCCCGCGGTGAGAAAGCGTTCATCCAAAATCTCTTCGACAAGTCATTTAGCGTCTGTCTTCAATCCCGGTCGGAGACTGACCCCGTACGGAGCTGCTTTGTCCTCATAGAAAGGCTTCACCATATTCACATGGAGTTGAATCTTCCACCAAGGATCCATTTGATAAGCCAATTCCTTTCACAGCCCCAGGCGTCTATCTCTTCCCCTTAACAATTTCCGGTCCGCTGACAGTAACTTCACCATGACTTTATCTCCCACTTGGAATTCACGTGACCTTCTAGCCTGATCAGCAATGTCTTTCACTCTTTCATCTATCGTTGCTCGCATATCAATTGCATCGGAGTAGTTTTTAGCTCGCAAGAGGGTCCTCTTGGCAATCTTAATGTCTCCATGGAGAGTGCAAAGCTCTGTCTTTCTTCAAGACTTAGCATTTGTATGGAGAGAGCACTTTCATTTTCAAATATTTCATGAGAATCTATATGGGCCTCTTCACCTGGCCCCACAACTGGAGTTATGAGAATATCATCAGAACAGCCTATCTCCACCATGGGAACCTGCTGCCCTGGAAGATGCCCAGAATCGCATTTATCCCAGTTAATCCAAGAGAGGGAACCTCTTAGAAAATGAATCCGAAGGGCCTAGAAAGGGCTTCTTTTTGACGTGAATCAGATATGGGATCCTAGGAAAGAAGACAAACAACTGACATACTTAAGATAGGAATCGGATTCATGGGTAGAAGGGAGCTGTTAGAGAATACAAGGAATCGAATGCGCGGTTGGAGGAAATGGGCTTAGCCCGATTTAAGCCGACAAGTACATAACATAGGAGCAAGTTGGGCTTTGGGATAAACCCTGTTTGGAAGAATGCCCTCTGCAGATGAGGAATTGGACAAAAGTGTTAAACCACTCCGTTCTCACTAACTCCCTTAAGAGGAAGGATATTGCAAAGAGGCGGTAATGCTAATTCAATCAATTCCATAAAGAAGCAGCCATACCTTATCTCTTTCTCAACCTGCTAGCTCTCGAAGGCTTTGAATAAGCTAATAACAGAATTTCATAGATAACGGAGACTCTTTCTTTTCTGAGGAACTTTGGAAGTCACTCTTAAGACTAAAAGGAGAGGCCTAGAAGCTAACATCGGGAGAGGAACGAATCTCCGTAGCTCAATAGCAAGCAAGCCACCCTGGTTCCAAGCCAGGAATGCCATCGGGGGCAGGTAAAGTCAGGCAAGGTTTGAAGACGCTCGACCAACGGGAGCGGTAGTTAAGCAAGCCGGCCTAGCTAGTAAGCTTTCGGAATGGTAGGAATTGCAATAGAAGTAGGCTTAGTGTTGATATCCCCTGGCGCATAAGATAGACCCGATCGGTACTCCATCTAGAGAAGAGAAACTACTAGGCCAGCCTAAGTCAGGGAAAGGGAAGCGGCAAAAGTAGGGCGTCGTTCCTTAGAGGTTACATTCCATAGTGAGGAGGGGAAATGTTGCTACTACGTTCCTCTCCTTTCAGTCTTTTGCGCTGCTTCGCAGCCTCTCCCTGCGGTCTTGTGGCCTTCGCTCCTCTCCAACTCAGAAGAGTGGCTTTCGCTCCTTCATTTTGTAGACCCAGCGACATCCAACAACGTTCATAGAAGGTTCATAAGGCACTAAAGACCAAGTCTTATTCTACAGAAGAGCGGTATACTATAGCCGACATCTACTGTCCTTCCTTACAACCTTCCTTAAAGGATGTAGGCTCATGTGTGGATAAGGAGTGGACTCCATTGAAGAGAATGCTCGTGATCTTAGGGTAAACTTAGTAAAGGTAGTTTACTTGTTAGAATAAGGCATTGGGCAAGGAAAGATGACAAGGTGAAAAGATAGATAGACAAGAGTGCGTGCGGACAAGGGCAACGATCGAGCCTTATTGAGCCTGAATTTGAGCATGTTAAAGAAGCCTTATTCAATTGCCACTGCTTTTGCTTAAACAAATAGGCCTACGAGATGAAATAAGAGAAGGGAGCAACTAGAGGAATGCTGCTTACCGAAGGACCTATCGCCAGCCCTATGATTCCTTGGATCAAGGGCTTGTGGCACACCCTTTTTCCATAGACCGAGAAAGGAAAGACAGCACGCCGATAGAGCGGGCAGATATTGAAAGAAGGTCAAATTCTTCGTAGACCAGTTACAGGGCCGAAGACAGGGCAAGAAGAGATAGATCTCATTTCAAAGAAGATCGATTCACCAAAGCGATTGATCCAGAAGAGCGACTGGAAGATCTATTTCAAGAGAGATTCGCGCTTGGACCAGACTAGCTAACAACTATCGGAGAGAGAGATTGACTCATAACGGAAGAGCTACTGCTACTAGAATCAGAGCTAGCCCGGAGAGCTACCGCATTCAAAAACTAGAGAAAGGGGACGGAAAGGAAGAGGATGGGAGCAGGGACTAAGACTAAAGCAAGGGACCTTTACCAGTTCCCCATTCCGGATTAGTGATAGAGGTTGGACAGAGAGCTGACAGCCGATGCCCTATAGTAGACAGAAGTACCTTGAAGCAAGGGATTTTACAGATTCTCAATTCCAGGGCAGGTAGCTTCTTTAAAGCTATAGCCTTTCCGGAAGACTTTATTGAATTCAAATCTATATATTGGAATTGGTATTCGTTCGTGTACTGATTGATTGGGCTCAAAGGGGGTGGAAAGAACTCCACCGAATTTCTTGCTTTACTGATTGCGTCTACTAAAGTTATTCCATCTGTAGGAAAGCATGGCCGGTATTTAGAACTATCCCTATTCTTTTCTTTTAATCACCCGAGTAGAACGAGTGAAAGGTAGTTACCGACTAGGGAATAGCTCCCCATGATGGGAAATTCTTTTCTAAAAGAAGGACTTTGGGCTGTACTCCTTTCGAGTTGTAGTCTTAGCTTTGCTTTAATAAAATCAAGATCCGGCAGTTTTCGTTTGGTTTTTAATGCGGGAGTAGCCCCCCTAAAGCAGCCTTTCTGTTGGGACTTTGCGACCTCCGATGGATGGGACTTTTGAAAAATCCCCCCGACTGAAGGGATCTACAGAATCTTAGTCCTTTTATTTAAAATAAGCTACGGACGCCCCTGTTCGTGATGTTTGAGATAGTGGGTCTACTCTTTGACCAGCCGTAGGGACTAGAGTTCCCCACGTACTATATAAAAGGGCACGACCGAGTTCGAAAAAGAATGGCGAATGAAACAATCTCATAGAAGAGGGTGAGGAAAGCACTTTCTTGCTCGGGTAGGTTTGGGGATGAACAGATCAACGGACTTCGCTCCTGGCTTTGTTTGAGCGGGCATGCCATACTACTAAGAGCATAAGACTACTCAAACCCGCTTCGATTGCTTACAGTAAGTAACCTTTGCTTCGATAGCATACCAGCTAGTAACCAGCAAGCAACCGTAGGAACCAAAGGAAGAAGCGAACGTAGCTAGTTTCCCGATAGCATACTATCTTTGCTTCGATGCCTGCAAGTAAGCATCGCTTTGCTCAAATGAAATTGATTTTCCCCGGTTTTGGCCTTAAATTGAGGGTCTTTCAACAAGAGGTATAATTTGCTTATTCACCCGAATGCGCTGTCCTTTCAAGCCTAGCGAACCTGCAGATAAACTCTACCTCACATTAACCGTGGTATGCATGCTCCGCCCTAAGGGCACAACTATGAAACCAACCTGGTGGCAAGGGGGAATGGGTTGTTTAAAGAAAGAAAGAAAAAGACGGATCGAGTTGATTAGTTCAAAGGACAGGGCCCATCCCACAAGTGCTGCTGCTTTCTTAAGAGTGGAGTGACGAATCCCCAGAGAGAAGAAACCAAGGGTACTACCGCGTACGGCTCAGAACGCGGCAGCCTTTCTTTCTTTATATACTATAAAACATAATCTGTGTAGAGGATTAATCGTTCCTTGCGGGGTGGTAGTTTTTCGATCGCTGTGCTTCCTTTCTGCCTAAAGAAGACAGTCGATCCCTAGAATCAGCATTTCCTTCCAGGTTAGGTTAAATATCGATAAGAGAATCGATTCGCTATTCCACATCCTGGCCTACGTGAACTCTGTTCTATGCTCCCTTTCGAGCTCGCTCTATCCCGTGGACAGCCCGGGAAAGGGAAATAATTCAACCAAGCGAGAACAGATATTAGTAGTCCCGATGCACCTTTTTAGAGCTGCATGTCCAGGGTTCACAACTCCCAATACTCAACGGTTCAAATCCAGCTACTTAGGTGGGTAAGGGGTTCTCTGCCCCTTGTTTGTCCTTGTTGAAGGAAGAGAGCATACTATGAAGATGCATTCCGGCTCACTAAGAAACTAAAAACTCTGGGCCTTCCTTGTCTCTTTCATTCCCTTAGTAAATGGGTAAGCTAAGCCATCTGAAGGATCCCGCCTAGCCGAACCCCAAGATCAGTTTATTCATTAGAAGAAGCAGTTACCACTCCCTCGGCTGTCTCGCGCAACAACAAGCCTACGTTCAACAACAAGCACCTTCCGTTCTTTCTTTTCGACTACCGTTGTTGGGTCGGCCTAGCAGGGGCTTCCTTCCGTTGTTGTGCTTACGTCCCTGAACGGGAAAGCTACTTCGGCTTCGGATGTTGACTTCCTTACGTTTGACTTACGTCCCTGAACGGGACTTCCAACCGGACCGGAGCAGCTGTGATATTATGGGTCCGGTCCGGGAAAGGGTTAGCTCCTTCCATCCCTGAACGGGGACAGCAGGAACTCGGAATATCATAATCGACAGTCGACCGGATGATTCACTTCTATTATCTTCAACAACAGTCGTCTTTTCCTTCGGTTTACGACCGGTTGATAGGCTCATGCCTAATAGCTTCTTTTTCCATTCGTTTAAATAGCCATTTCTAGCATTATGGGCCACCTTCCTTTGCCTTGCTCTCGCCTTCGACCTTGTCTTTCGGCCTTTCGCGTGTAATCAGAAGAGTCCTATTCTAGCAAAGCCAATTCCAATGATTCGAGATCTGGATAGCGCATTGAGCTAAGCAGCAGAAATTAGACCTAAAGCGCCAACTCTTCGCCTTTCTCTAGCGGGCTCTCTAACTATTCTATGATAGAAGAAAGCCTATTCTATTATATGCTCGAGACTCGAGATAAGAAGTTCAAATTCAAAGAAAGTCGAATGCCTATCTTAGAATGGGGCGGGGCTTAGAAGAACTGAACTCGCATTTTCTCTGATGATTTATATAGTTATAGAAGTCCATCGCACACTTCTTATATTTATTTGTTTATATAGTTATAGAAGTATAATATACCTATAGGCGAAAGTCAATCCACTCCTTTTTATTAAGGGACGGGACCTATCAATCAAATCAAGTTTATGCTTCCCTACCGAGGAAAGTAATCGATGCCCATTTCAGTTAATAGATCGACCAAGAAAAACGAGACTTCTCTATCTCCCCTACCTAAGACTTTAATAAAACCCGATTTCACTAATAAATCACCCTCTCCAAATGATCAAGTGGTATCTCCCTTACCGAGACCTTGACTAAAACCTGTTTTAGTAAGGGGAAGCCGTCTCGAAAACACAACTTTGTATCCGCCCGTGTGCAAAAGTAAATTTTTTTAGCATCTTTCTGGCTCACTTCTATTAATAAAATCGATTTATGTCCAAAAACACGGGGTTTTATAAACTTTGTCTCGCTCGAGAGCCTTCGCCTTAATAAAAAGGGCTTGATTAACTTTTCCACTAGGGCAGTATCTTAGTAACTCTTTGGAAGCATCTGTTCACTTGGGCCCAATCTTTGGTATCAGCAGAAGGAAAGGGGGAACTGCGGCTATTATAGAATGTAGTCCTCTTGTTTGCCCCTTTCGCCCACCAGCAACCGTCTACTTAATTGTATTGTGTGGAACTACCCTCACTCTCCAACAAGAGAAGAGGACTCTTTAATAGTACCATTTCCCGGTCCCAATACTAGAGTTGAGAAGGAGTCATTCAATCAATACGTAGCCGGTTCACCAATGGAATGGACACGCGAAACAACCAACTCAGAAAGAGTCAACAATAGGACTCTTTTATTTATTTTATTTAATAGTAGTTCGGTATTATCAGAATGTTCAACAAAAGAATCTGCTTTGTCAGCAGGAGTCCCATCTGTCCTCAACAACAAGTTCAGCTTTGCCGGGTTCTACCTCATGAATGGCATCAGAAATGGTTCTTTAATGGCCTATGAAATGGAAATAGGTACTGCATCTGAAATGGTTCAAACAAGGCTTTTAAACAAGCTAGCTATTCGTTGACTTTCAGTATTCTATTGTAACATGGTTACCAGTTGCTCTATATCCTATAAAGGGTTCTTCACTTCTATTAGAAAGTCTCTTTCTTTGGCATTATTTACAGAGGATTACAGGAAAGCGGGAATTAGCAGCAGGAACATATCATACATCTCGCTCAAGATCTGTTTATTCATTGGAAGCAACCCTTACCCTAGGTTTCACTCCAAACTAGGAAATTGAATAAGAAGAGTCTTAAGTAAGAAGGTCGCTAACCTAATAGAACAAGCAGAGCTTTGTCCTACTACTTGAACTAATCAACTCTTTTGATGCAACAGTTCCCATTACTTTAGGAAGAAGCCATCCGGCTAAAGCTTCGAACAGCCCTTGGTCTTGCTCAGGCACATGGTTTTACAGATTCTATAGCTCTAGCAGCAGTAGTTTACATAGTCTCGCTAGCAAGACTCTTTGAGGGCAACCATTCAATCAATAGCAACATGCTCGGAACCGGGCCTCGGTTCGGTCTGCCTTAGATGCCAGCCATTGCGCCTTACCATTCAGTTGATTCTTAGGACCCTTCCTCTTTCAGAGTTCGCTGAGCCCTATCAATCAATAGGATTCTTATATAGATATCCCCTTTTAGTGGCTATAAAAGGCTCAATCTTCACATATATAGGAACAAGAGCGATAGAAAGGCAAGCAACGAGACATATTCCACATATTTCCTACTGATCGTGCTTTCCACCCCTTTCTTCTCACTCTTGTGTGACTTCATCTCCTTATTCCTTAAGCCACTCAGCCATACCTCCTTATTCATATTCTTCCTCTACAAAGAAGATCAGTCTTTGCTTTGGAAGAAGCAGCTCGATGTCCTATACCGGAAAATAGGAACAAGGAATCTCAGGATACCCTGAATCAGCCGGAGTCGCTCTGTTGATGGACTAGTTTCAAGAGAAATACCCTATTATAATAGGGGAAGCTGCCTAGCGGAGATGCTATCTCATCAACCAATAAGGCTACTTCGTTCAGAATAGAATCAGGATTCCTCACTCTCACTCCTAAGGCACGTTGGCCTTTCTTTGAAGATACAGTTACGAGGGCTATGGACAGCAACAAAGGGGCGATCATTCACAACTCGAGGAGTTTCTTTGACGTATCCCTCACTTGCACCGATTACTTTAGAACCTGAGACCGATGCCTATATATAAGGGTTAGTGCACCCATATGCCGTACCAATGGAACAGATTCCGGAAGAGATTGTTCACTAGAACTCCTTTCTAGAAGGCAACTCGCTATCGAAGAGGCATCCAATCGAAGTCGACCGTTCATCTCCCTAAGAGAGTCTCAACAGTTACTGGGGAAGAAGTGTCTTAGCATCCCTATCAATCAATAGGTAGGGAACAATATATGGAATAGACAAGCAAGTAGTGATCTTACACTAAGACAAGCCTAGGAATCATTCAATCAATCAATAAGCCAAGCACGATCCTAGAGCTACATCAAAGATTACTTCTTCACTATCATTCAAGTAAGAGAAGCCATCTTCAGTAAAGCAAGTAAGCTCTGTCCCTTAGCTAAGGTAAGTAAAATGAAGAGAGGCAAGGGCTAGAGCTCGGGCAAGTAGAAGCAAGCGCAAACCGCACCACTCGGGCGAACAGCTCCACTAGCTGGGCAGGGGCTTCGGATTGCGATTCAATGGCATTTAAGGCCTATGAAAAGGGCGAGATAGGGAACCGGTCAGGGTTAGTTCCCCCCTTTCTTGAGATTAGTATTTCAGACATCCGGGCTTACGCTAGAAATCGAGAGTTCAGAAAGAAGCGCTATTAAGTGGAACACTCGCATTTGCCGATTCTGAAGCATTTCACCCGGGTTGACTCCCTTCGTCAGGTGATTGCCCATCTGGGTTACTTTCCGATGGCATAAAGGGCCTTTTCTTTCAATCCCTGGAACAGCAGCGTTCCCGAACTAATAATCAGAGTCGTAATCAGAGAAGAGTCCGCTCCAAGAGAAGAGATATAGTGACAGCGTTCCGCAACCAAAACTCTTTTCGCTCGTGTAATGTGGTACCGGCTGAACGCAAGAAGAGTACCCCGAAAGCATCATTTTTGTGTGGGGCCCTAAAAGCACCTAACTCGTTCACTGACGGAGCATCATGGGGGCCTTGTTGGGACTACTTTCTGGGGCCCAGCAGCATCTTTTCGTTAGGGGAGCCTCATATACCTTGTTGGGTGTAGGTCCTCCGTTGTCTTTCGATCCTATAACTTCATAGAATCTGACCTGTTCCGAGGGTCGCCCTAAACTGGGACTCTTATTGCACGTTGTCTTTCGGCCGAGCTTAGCTCCACGTTAAGATCGCCTGCCGGGCCTGGCATGGCATGGGTGGGGCCCTGGGCTCTGTGATTTGAATTACCATTTGTACCATTTCAGAAGGAATACAAAGAATCAGAAGAAGCAAGATCCGTCTTCTCTTCTATCCCATCAGCATTCCCTCCATCCGTGGCGGGAAAAGGAAAGAAATCAATTCAACAGATTCCCCCGTTGATTAGAGTGGGTAGCACCCAAGTACACATTCAATTCCTTTACAGCTAACTCCAGAAGAGACTGGAGATTCGCTCACCTCTCCAACTCAAACAGCAGCACAACTGGCGCCTAATCGAAAGTTGCTACGTACGTGGGCACAGCGAATCGCCCACGTTACCTCTAGGCATCCTAGCCACCTTTGGGTGAAGTGCCGAATCCCCTTTATTCAAAGAGTGTGAGATAGAAGGTTGAATCCATTAAAGGATAGGTGGTAGAATAGCTCCCCTAAAAAGACAAGGTTCGACTTGCATGTGTTAAGCATAGCGGCATGTTACGCTATAGAAGATGTAGCGAGTCCTGCTGTGAGAGTTGGGGCTAGGGCTTTCACTTCACTTATTCAATTGAACCTGTTCCATCTATTCATTAATAAAGAGTGATATATAACCTCTTTGATACAATTATAGTACTGGATCTAACTTTTCTCCATCTATCGATCTTACTATATAGAATTAGCTTTCTAATGAAAGGAGAATGAGCCGCTTCTATTAAGATATTTACCGATGTTGAATGCGAAACCTAAGCATACCGAAGTCCGAAGCCTAGGGAGAAGCTCAAGGTGAAATGAATCTGAGATCTTGGTTTACGTAAATTGAGCTACTCTTTGACACTTCCTCTTCTCTTTGGCTAATGCTCCTTCTTTACCTACCCTCTTCTATAGGGCTAAGAGATAAGAGAATCAAGAGTTCAAACTAATGAGGTTGGTTCCTAAGAATCAACCGAATGGAGGGGTTATGTTGTTGATTAGATCGCATCTGTTCGAGTTGATTGGCTTGGGAATGAATCTGATAAAGAAAGTAGTCCTGTTGCCTTCTTCTTTCATGTATGAGATTATAGGAGAGGTGTGCTACTGAAGTAAGGAGCTAGTACACAATAGGTAGGAAAGACCAACAACGAAAGGAGTGGTCGGATACCCTACCTATGTCTACAGCACCATCCCTAGGAAGGGTATTCTTTTAACGAGGTTCGGAATCGCTAACATAATATGACTTAGTCCTTCCTTCGGACGAAGCAGGTAAAAGCACAGGAGTAGAAGTAAGATTCCCATTCTAGTACTGATTTCGCTACCTTAATGGATGGAGTTTGATGCTTTAGTTGAAAGTACACTTTGACTACACAGCCTAGTTTCAAACGATTAGTTGGTAGATGAGACTACCGATGCTGCTCAGAAGATGCCTGTAGTATTCGTTTTAGCTCTCCAATAATATTGGTATAGTAAGTAGGCCTATCGCTCTTGCCTGTGTCTGGCCTATAGATGAGGCTGACACAGAGTCCGCTTTGCCATATGAAGAGCCAGAAGATGGAAGCAAGTGTGTTCCCTCCTCAACAACAAGCGGAGTATTCTCTTTTGAAAGAGCATTCGCCAGGTTCCGCTCTAGCCCGATGCACCCTTTCCTTTCGCCTTAGAGCTCGGCGTAGATCACTCTTTTATTCCCGCCTTCTCGTCTGTCTTTCCGTCTTGCCTTGGGACACCCATTGCCCCTTAACAACAGGCTTGGGCCAGAGCTGACATTGCGTGCGACCTACCTTTCACTACCACCAACCCGGGAAGAAAAAGGGAGAATCAAACTCTTACAGGCTAGCTACGAGATCTCGCGAATGCGCAGTTACCGAGTTCGCCTATTAAATAGGGTTTCAAAAGAAGGGGGAAGCATCCATTCCAATTAGAGTAGAGAGCCCGTGAACCAATAGCCTAGCGGTAGCTGCCGTAACTAGATTCCTATCTATGCCCAAGAGAAGTGAAAGCCCTGCCCTGTTGCCGTTGTTGGAGGAAGAGCCCCTTTTCCCGGTTCGCATAAATTTCCTTTCGCGCCAAACTCATAAGAAGAGGAGTAAGAAAAGAAGAGAATCTCTTTCCTTTGGCTAAGTCACAAGTCATCTATATCATCATCGAAAACCAGTTACGCAGATTCTCCATTCACAGATGCAATTGCCATGGTCGAGCAACCGTTACATCTTCATCCGACAACCCTGGAAGAGAGAACTACTTCCACTCAACATACTGCGCCCTGGGAAGAAAGATCCTTCGCACTAGGAAACAACTACTGGAGCTGACCTAGGATTCTTTTCCTCACATCGGATTCTGAACTGGAAACGGAAGCTTGCGAGATTGCTTGGTACCCTTTTTATTGCTACTGCTTCGCTGGACTGATAGCGCACTGAACCGTACCGTAGTATGAAGAAAAGGATGCACTCAACACAGCCGCTTCCATGGTGTTAAGTTAAGCTTCTGGGCACGATTGAGAAAGCCGTCTGAAAGCACTATCCTCTTCGTGAAGGCGAATGGCTACGTCCCGCCTACGACCCTCGCTGGGGTCTAGTGCACTCCTCCAGCATGCTTTTTTCCTTATGGTGAAGCACGAGTCTAACTCGCAGGACCGTATAATATAAGGAGCAATCCCTACGTCTAATCACCGAGCTCCGCTTGGACCGGCTTGGGGACTGATTGGTTCCCCTTAGGTGAATTGGTCTCTGCAACGCTATCTGCCTACTTGGCTCTGGTTGTAGGCCTTTCTGGGCTATCTTCTTTCTCTTCGTTCTTGGAACTTGCTTTAGGACTGTGTTCGTAATCCTCTATTCCCTCTGTTTGGATTCTACCTTGTTCTCATCGTCATCCATTCTCCTTGTGTTGAGGTCGTCTTTCGAACACTTCCTAAGGCACGCTTCTGTAATATCCTACTCCTGAGCTACCATGAGTTTAGAATCTTCATTAAGCTTTATCCGCTTCAATAAGGTATTACACTAGCCTTACCAGCTACGTTGGATGAGAAGGTTCTTGCCCTAGTTCCAAGGGTTCGTCCAAGTCAGGACCTAAGATCAGGCCGAAAGGCGTAACGATCTGGGCACTGTCTCGGAGAGAGGCTCGGTGAAATAGACATGTCTGTGAAGATGCGGACTACCTGCACCTGGACAGAAAGACCCTATGAAGCTACTTCGTACCTCATATGAGTTTCATGAGTTGAACGATTCGTTTTCATCATACCGGCCTATACGGCCTATAATTGTTTCTGTTGAAAATGAGTTGTTCTAAGAACTATGTTCAACTATGTTACACTATGTGAAACTTCACATAGGTAACATAAAGAGATTCTAAGAACATAGTTCAACTCATTCAGAGCAACTTCGTACCTATTCTTTTTAATACTGTCTCATTCTGGGCAAGACAGTCGGAAGCGAGCCAAAGGGTCGGCTTACTTTCTGGAAGAAGTAGCTGCTACTGTGATCATATCTGCTGTTCGCATATCCGCTCAAGCAAGCCTGTCCCAAGCAGTTGCTTTGAATCGGATTGAATTACTTTAGTATAATTAGTATAAATATATCTTTTATATCTTTCCCGGGGAAAGAAATGATAGTAGCTTGTTGCACGGGTCTCTCTATTGATTTATAGTTTTTATAGTTTGAGGATTCGTAAGAAGTTGGGGTCGATTTGTTTCTTTGTTGTTGATCTCCTACAGATATTATGTATTTCAATTATGTATTGAATCCCTTTGTTTTGTAGATTAATTATGTTAGTGAATGGGAATACTAATGATGTCTGGTTCGGATGGGGGAATCCCTCCCTATTCCGAAGCATCAAGTTCGGAGGCACCGCCTGTAGCGAATCCAAACGGGTATTGGTACCTTTCATCCTCACGTACGTGCATAACATGGGGGACCCATGCCGTCCCACAAAAAGGCGCGTCGAGTCTTTTAACTCATTGCTAAAGAAAAATGGAATAGTAAAGCCGGACTGCTTGAGATGATAACCGAAAGGCCGGATAACAACGGGCGGATTTGATCTTTGCCGACAAGGGAGCCGACCTTGACAGCTATGAATTTTAGCCGGAATAAAAACATTATGCTAACTTCACATCTTATTTTATTTGGGAGCCGCCTCGGGCTCCCCGGGATTACTGCCCTAAATAGGATTATAGGTGTATACTTTAGCAGGCTACTCCCCGAACATGCCTACGGAAGGTGGGGTTCATAGTCGTCACAGCTTAGTTCCAATAGATTCTATGAATGTTAGAATTGATAAGTTATAAAACGATGGCATCGGGTGCGAGAAGAACTATGAAAGTGCCTTGAGAGGTCGTAGAGCCGGTAACCGTTGAGTACGTTCGTTGAACTCGAACTGAATGAGTTGAACGAAAAAGGTACGTCGATTCGTTGAACTATGTTCAACTTAGTTGCTTTGAAGAAAGGTACGAACATAGTTGAACTCTGTTCAACTCATTCGAAGAGGTACGAAGTGACTCGACCAACGTACAGAGATTCTAAGAACAGAGTTCAACTCATTTAGTTTACGTAGTTGCTCGAAGAGGTACGAAGTTGCTCGACCGTAAGGGAGAGGAAAGCAAGTCCTACTGCTTCAAAGTCATAGCTTCGGATGTTAGGAAACTTCGACAGTGCTATTGTTCTTTCCAAGATGCTATGGCGGGCGTACTAGGAGTTCAAAATCTTAAGAATCCGCTTTTTTTTGGGCAAGTGGGGTTGTTTCCCCCTCTCCTCCAACTCAAATGGAAACGGTGCAATATTATGTAGTCTGTTGAAACTTTTTTGTACCAGATCATGGCACAAAAGGGAACGTATAGGATAACTAAAAAGCATAAATAAAGCAAAATAGAAATCGAGACATAAAAGACTAAATGTGTAAAATGGAAATCTTGGGACCAAGACTTCATAATCGTGGAGGCAATTTCTTGTATCATTGAGCAAATTCTATGTCATGCAAGAGAAATAAACTTGAGTTAGAATTACCATTCGCTCTGCGAACAGAGCGGTATACTGGACGAGACCGGTATACTGGAAACTTATTCGATCGTTCCACTTCTCCAGTCAAGGAAGGAGCCGACTAGAAGTGTACCCGGGGATATCCCAAGCCAAGATTATAACTAGAAGAATGGTTGATTTAGATCGACTTATAACGACTAGTTAAAGGCTAACTCTTTGTTTTCTTTCTTTCTGAGTTCTTGGTTTTCCACGAAAGAGAAGGAAGCAGCTGGTAAGTGGCAGGGCAGGGACTGCCAGGGTAGCTACGAAATACACGGGACTCAGAACAAAGGGAAGCTACGGACGAGAAAGCAGAGGTACCGATGAGTTTCCGAGGCTAACCCCGGCCAAATCAAATCAAGGCTATGAATGGAGAATCGACCCTATTGAACTTGTGCAATCACGAATTCGACGTACAAGAGGGTCACCAAACCCCGTATTTTTTACATGAATCATTCGTAAGATCGAATTGGAAGAGCCACTTTTTCAGTATTATCTTAAGTAAAGTGTTTTCGAGAAAAGAGCTTGAAACTATGTAAAAATCCCGTATTTTGGGCCGGTCTAACCGATTTCTAAACAAGCATAGTGATTTGTTTAACACATGGAAGTGGATTTAAGTAGATTGATCCTATTAAGTAAGGCAAGTGAGCATGCCTCAAGGCGGAGTGGAGAAAAGAGGGATTGAATACTTTAGGTGCAAAAAGCACTCCAGCGAGAGACATTCCAAGTGGATTTTCTCCTTCTTTGATGGATTCCATCATTGAGTGACAAATGGTAAATTTATAGGAAGTTACAATCCAATAGTGCACCTACACGCCTTCATCGCCGTTGTTTTTCGACCGGAAGGCCGAGAGCTAACTATCGAGATCCGGACACATACTTCGTGAAATGGTTCATGCAGGTTTGTTGCCAGGAGCAACAAGATCAAGTTGGTAAGGATGAACCTTTCATTTCATTTCTACGGTCGATGATCAGAAAGGGCCTCTTTTTTTTTAATACCTTCATAGGCCTGAACGATAGAGGACATATACTGTCCTATAGCGTCTTCGAACCAATCCAGCGCCTCATTAGCTAATCTCGTGGTATTCTTACGGTCAAGCGGATATAATATACCAGGAGAAAAGAATCCATCCTGTATAGAGTTAATTTTATTCACATTATACATAAATGCCGCCATCTCGTGAGTTATATTCACGAATATGTTTGATGTTTGAATTATGCTTATTCTTATAGCATGACGGGACATATAAGATTCGCTAAGAGGAGTCGATTTCCAGGTAGGCTTCCACACAAATCCCTGTAGTAAGGGGATTTTGTGGACTGACGGAAGATAGGTGGATCATCCCATGAGTATGAATCATGGTAAGTATCTCTTTTACAGAATCGATATCTTCAGTGGGTTTGGTGATAGACTCAAAAGTGGAAGAACTAACCTTCTTAACCAACGGAATGAGTCTATTTACACCAAACCATGAGAGATCAATCCTGACCCACCTATCTGCCCTATCATCATGTCTCCGTATAACCTTAATAACCTTACGGATATACGGAGGAATTCTAGTAGGGATCCCCGTGCGCGTCAGAGCAATTGGGACGGATAAGGGCTCACCTTTGGAGTAAGAACCAGAGTAATACCTCTGTAAACTTACGCCACATTGAAACAAATACATTGAAACAAAAAGGAAGCCTGATTTCCGTCTCAGTCTAGCTACTGTCCTCACGAAGTGGATAGCCCCTAAGCCAACTTCTACTGATAGACGCAAGGAAACGATCAATGGAACCCGTAAGAGTAATCCCATCAACCGCTTGGTACCTTCAAAGATACCACGCCAGAAAGGTATAGGTGCCTTCTCAGCATTAGCAAACAGTGAACTGTACTTTTTCATAATAGTCAGGGCCTCTTTACCATTATTTATAAATGTAATAGTACAGATATGGATTCAATGAGTACTTTACTTTTTCTCTTTATCTTACTTCGACACACAGTAGTGTGGGAAGTGACCTAGCTCTATTGATCCCCAAGAGATACGATAAGCAAAGGAGCAGCTTTTACGCGTTGTATAGATGAAAGCCTATTTCCTTCCTATTTGAGAGATACCAATCTGACAACTCAAAAGTATCATAAGAGATCTCCTTTTCCCAGAAAGAGTGAGCCAGTCGATCTAACATTCTTCTAGCCAGAGAAGAAAGGAGGAGTTTATGATGATTGGTTTTCATTGTTTTGAACTTATCGACAGAAAGCAGGAAAGACATTTCAAAGCTGTCGTTCAGCAGCTCCTTTTTCTAACCCATTCAGCCAATCAAATCCCTCATGGCACACTTTCACGATACACTTGAGAAATGAATGAATGTTCTTTTGGGAAAAGAAAATGTAGAATCATACACCTACGAGACAGGCCTTTGTCTTTTGCCTCGGCCAACCAACACTAGTCTCGGTGCGCTCTAACTCGCTAAGGAGTGGTGAAACCGGGCTACGAGGCAAACAAATTCCATCGAAGTTTTCCTTCTTTTTTCAACCCTACGCGGCAGCTGCTGGGGAATATGGGTGTACTACCCTACAGCAGTGTATAAAAGGTCTCTATCCCGCCCTTGCACTCACCTTTGTCTCTGCTGCCGCTACCTTTCTTTGAAAGACTTTTCTTAGTCCGCCTTCTTGAGAACTCTCTTTCTCGAGATTTTTATAAATGTACACATGTAATGTTCATGTTACGGGCGTGCACGAGACAAAAGCATGGGTAAGCGAAACCATTACAGGACCTGGAAAGGTGCCTTTTTGTTTACTTATTTTGGATTTGCTATCCAAATAGAGGATTTCCCGAAATCCATCGTGAAATGGTACCGTATGCCAGCCTCAATCCATCAATGGTAGTTCGCCAGGCCCGATCTAACTATTGAAAGGGGAGTTAGCATCAGAAATCTATCTTTCCATGGTCGTTTCTGCTCCTCTATAGTCAGAGGGGATGCACTACCTGGAAATGCCGCAGCGGCGTTCTTCCTTACCTGACACCAGGCCAGTCAATCTTCTTTCTTTCTCTGATTCAAATTTATTCCTTTTTTCACCTACTTGTAGGTGGGTTGGCTATCGCTTAGCAAACGAAATAGGAATTACCACAGCCACAAGCCTATCAACTCATAAGCACCAATACACTAGTAATAAGGCATAGAGGGCTAGTCTAGACTAGCAAAGCCATTCGCTGCGCTCCTAACACGCAGGCTAGCTGCTAAACAAAAACTTGCAATAGCAAGAGCAAGTCTTCGGCTCACTTCACCCACACCCTCGTCCCTACCCAAGCAAGAGCTACTCTTCACTCTAATCTTCCCCGGAAAATGAGCTCAAACCACCTGCACTAGGCCTTGGGTGACATGCAGGCGAAGACTATTGGTCTATTTCATATCGTTCATATCGTAAGGAATCAAACTATTCACCTTACCGGGATGGGTTCTCGCTTTCGGTTTTCAGTCGTTAAAGTGGCTTCGCTTCGCGATCTGCTATCGCTTAAGATAATAAGAGAAATAGATAAGCGGGCTTACCACTTCATCTGTTGTGAAGATACATAGGATGTGGAAAGTTAGCAAATAAGCTCCGTTACGGGATAGTACTATTTAGAAGACCCGTAGCTGGCCATAACTCGAACTGGGCATTCTAGGCCTGAGGATTCTTTACTGACTCGTCTGATGTCTCCTGAGCGTATGGTTCTACCACCACGGAATCGGATGTCATAAGCCCAGAGATCCGAGAGAATAGTAATACATAAGCCTAGCCGTCAATGCCTAGGCAACAGAAAGAAGAAGAAGCATTTTCCAGTTCGAGAATAGGGAAGACAACATCCGAGTTAGCAACTTGAAAAGCAATTCGGTAAAAGAATCTTTTTTTCCCAGCGAAGAGTTTTTCCTTTAATCAGCAGGGATGGCACCTGCCTTTCTTTAGATGATCACTACCAATAAATAGTCTCCGCTTCAAAGAAAAGCTTTTCAGGGCTTACCTGCTTTCTGTTCGAGAGTAGGAATCGACTCTAAGAGCAGAGTCACTAGAAGAGTAAGGTAAGGCCTAGAGCCTATCAGAGTTTGACCGAATAGCGGACTTAGCTTCAAAGCTTGAAGTGAAGGCTTTACCTTCAATCAATGCCGGAGAAGTTTCGACATCGGAAGCTAATTAGCGCGTAGGCAGCGCTGCGCCGTCTCTTGTACCTTTTTATAGAGAGAATTTTAGTGTTGACTAATCCAAAGTAACCAATCTTTCTGTGGAGGCGGCGAAGGGCAGGTAAGGCTTTGAAGCCAAGCAAGCAGCTATTGGAAAGAAGTTGAAAGGGTAGAACCAGTAGCTGTGAAAAGAAGTAGGCAGCAAAGAGTAGACGAGTCGGTAGCTGCTCCAGTATATTTCATTTAGTTGAATATCTGCTTCCGCTTTTCGCTTTAGGAGTTACACCGGTTTGCCTTCTGGCTTCGTCGACCTCTTTCTTTGACCGAAACTAGTCTTTCCACTCTGTCATTTCATCGATTCACGGGTTGAGGAACAAAGCTGTGGCTTGACTCTTTCCTTGAGCTTTCTTCTTTATCAATAGAAGTTTCATCACAGGCTTACAAAGCTCTTTCTAAACTTCAAATGCATGCGCTTGTTCCCTATAGTACTGGGAATCGGGGCTCGAGCCTGGCTCCAAATACTCAGACCTAACCTGCCATCGCTTCCACTAGAATCATGAGGGTGGATGTCCATTCTCTCACTTATGATTTTTTGGTAGATGCCTTTTTTTTATTTCTTATTTTATAAATCCCTAAACTCAGTTACCTTTCTTCTTCACAGCTTAACCACACTAAATCAGTCTAAGCCGAAAAGCAATGAAAAAGGCTATTGAATTAAGCGAACAAGCTGGGGCAAAAGGAATTAAAATACAAATCGCAGGCCGTCTCGGTGGAAAAGATTGAGTGGGATCTGTGAGGTTGGTTATAGTAAGGCCTGGCCGGAAAGTGTTCTTGCCTCTATCATTAGCTCGGGTAGTCGCCGTTTTCTACAACAGATTCACTTTCACTATCTGCTCTGATCTATATTGATTTCAGGGTGTTATAATATACGTTTATCGCTACAACGTATTTACCGGTTAAGTAGCTTATAAACGCTGCACGCTCCCTAAAGCAAATTAAAGAACTCCTGGAACAGGAAAAAGGACCTCCTTACTAACTGGACTTCATGGCCTAACCTTTTCTTTTACTTTACACATAAAGCAACCACAGAACATCACTCCATAAGCAGTAGTAGATACTTTCGCTTCCTTAGCTGCATCCTTAGCAACAGTTACAGCTTGCCTTACTAATGAATGTGGCCCCCTTGCTACTGCTGCCATACCACATTCAGTCCAATTGGCCGTCCGCTTCTCTATAGAATCTTCCCACTGCTAACTGCGTTGCGTCTTCTACTGCCGAGCTAAAGGCTGACGAAAGAACAGCTTCTCACTCGGGTCACTAAACACAAGAAGACCGAGAGGCACGAGCTGGCTTAACCCATTCCCTTACCACCAAGCCCGGATAAGCAGCATATGAAAAGGAAAGGGCTTACGACGAATGCCCTGTTGAGGAAGAGAAGGGGGTTGTTTGCAGGTATTTCATTAGCATAGGACTAGTCGTCAGAGCTAGTAATGAAGATCGGCATATGAGTCTTACTCTTCGAGACGATAGCATGACGAGCAATGGCTAGTGACAGAAGACGATTTGTCCCTCTCTTTGGACTAAGTGAAGACAGTCACTTTCAAGCACTCGTTAACGCAGATATGTCTTTGTCCCAGCACTCTCAGGCCACTTTCCCTTCACAATAGGCTACGGAGCGGGCAGCCTCAAACTCAGTAAATCCTGAAACATGTTAAGATGCTGGCAGATTCGCTTACCACTGCAGAACAGATAAGATAGTCTCATGATTAGGTTTTGCCTTAGATGCAATCCCTTAGTATCCTTCTTTTGTTACCTCTATTAGTACCCCAGCAGATCCAGTACCGTTTGAGCAACTTCATGATCTTTTTATTCATCAGGAGAGCGATCTCCGAATCCGTTCCCTAGGTCTTTCTTCTCTTCTTGCTGGATAGTGGTTGAAGCCCCTTTCTCAATTTCTGCTTCCATTGACGCAGTTATATGGTGCTACGAGCGCGACATCTGCAACTAAGATTAAGATAAAAAGTGGTCGTGTTGCTTTTTGGGCGGATTGATGAAAAAGTTTCCAATCCATAAAGGTATCTTAATCCTAAGAAAGGAAGAAGTTAGGGCAAGGGAAGATATAATTAATATCACATGGTAAGCTATGGCATATTGGAATGGAAGGTCTCACAGGAAGGTGACATTTCGAATAGCCTCGGTGTGGGTTGGGTTTAATCCATCCAATAAGAAAAGCAAATATTAAAGGACGCTAACCTGGTGTTAGGTTCATTCGTCCTACACCAAGGTCTGTGCTAATGCGGTCCCGACGGAGCTCGGTAGCTTCGGGGAGTCCCCCGAAATAGGGGCATAGATAGAAGGAGTTAGGATAACGAAGGTAGTAAGAAAGCTCTTCCTTTTTGACTACCTTACCCTGATGAGTCAAGGAATGATGATGTATGTTTCCGGGTTCTTCCCGATACGGGCATAGTGGCAGTAAGAGCCGGACTTACGGGCTAACTCAAGTTTCCGGCTTGAGCTGACGGTTGCGTTGCTAGCGGGGTTACTTGCGTTGGCTTTTTGTTCCTGGAGATCAACGGAACCTCGTTCTTTTTCTTCGACTTCTTTTTCTTACCTACCCCCCCGAAACTTGTACGCGGGAACCAAAGGTTAACCGTGAATGGGATCTTAGTTTAACAATCTCCAAATCTTCTGCTATTAGTATTAGATAATCTGCTACCGCAGAATCTCCGGATGTAGCTTCCATCAATGCCTGCCAAACTTCCACCGGATCCCCTTTGCTCAATCAGATGCCGTAGGGAAGGCCTACCCCCGAATCGGATAATGATAATGTACTTTCATTTAGTATGCTTTCTCTGAACGGATAATCCATTCTAACATTTTATTTAAGATACCGCTATTTCTGGTCCTTCCTTGACTGATTCCCGAATAGACGAATATAAGCTTTTCTCGGAGCGAGGGCTTTATTTAATGAAAAAAAGAGTCAGCCAAGAGAATCCATAGGAAGTCAGCGGGTGGCGTGGGGGTGAAGGTTGAGGGCTTTCCTTGGAACTACCTTCTGCTTTAGATGACATTTGACGACGACATTGATTTCACTGACAATAGTAAGCCCCAACGCAGGGAGTAATAGAATGAATTGAATGCCGGTCTCCAAAGAAAGATATATATAGCTTGTCGGCCACTTCACTCTCTTCTGGCGTCTTTCCCCCCTTGAAGGTGCTGGCAGAACTCTATCTATCCGTCGAGTAGATACTTTTTTGGGGTTTGAGCACTTCAAAGAGTCAGTTTTTCTTTACTTCTAAGAGTGCTATAGAAGGCCATTCCATAACCATAATAAATATAGGGCATCAGCCTATACTATATATATAATTACTTACTAGTAATCGAATCTATAAGTGAGAAGTAGAGGAGTCCTTTCCCAGTATAGAGAGTAGTCAGGCCCAGTCGGCCAGTCAGTGGGACCGGGCTTGATTTTATTGAATTTTACTTGACACTTGAATGAAATGCCCGCTTGATTTAGTAGCTGCTGTGCTCTGTTACGAGAACTCACTACTACTACTAGGTGATAGCGGAACCTAAGATCGTGCCCTTTCTATTGCATTGGAAGAGCAGTCCCCCCTCTTTCCTCTGAAATAGGCTGAATCTTTGCGCTACTCTGGGATTCCCCTTTGCCCAGAGAACTTTGCTGACTTGTCTGTCGATGATTGAAAAGAAGCCTTTCTGACTATTCAGTCTTTTCTTTTTTGACGGGGAGCTTTGGAGCTTTTCTAGTTATAGAAAGGAAAGTCACGAAAATCTCATAACATAACAATCAGACAGGTGGGATCACTATGTGGGGAACTTTCCCCGCTCTATGTTCTCAGCCAAGAACTCAAAACAGAATGTGACGGTGAATAATCAGTTTCTTTAGCTTAAAGGCTCTCTTTTTCCGTCAACTCACGTTAGCTATAAATCCTATAGCAGAGGTAAAAGATTCCGTGGTAAAGGTAGATGACATTTCTGCTCTTTTGGTTCCCTTCCTTGAAGTTGAGAGCTTATTACCCGAGTGATTTATTTGGTGAAAGATCTAATCTTCCAAAGTGAATCTATCTAACTACTGGTTGGTCCAGCAAGACTAACCCGATGACGTGGCATCCGTTGACAATGGAGTGAGACTAACATCAGACAGTGAGGGGGCATGAATCACTTTTATCATCGGCGGGACGGCGAAGCAAAAAGCTTCTTATATATATAGATATAACTTGACCAAGTACTTATTTTCAATTTTCAATAAAAAAGATTCTATCGGTTCTATCCCTTTTTATTCAAGAAATAATAGAACCGCTCCTAGTATCGGCACCCTTCTGATTACAGGAAAAACTATGGTGCTGGCCCAAATATTAGTCAGGAGATTGTCTTTCGATCCCCGAACTCCATCTTAGACTAGTCAATCAGACAATTTGTTGAGTTGACAAGACAACTGAGGAGACACCGTCTGATCCGGAGACAGACGCCGAAGTTCAATAGATGACCACAAAATCTGATTCAACAAGAACACCCAGAGCAAAGTGTGGCGGACCCTTCTCCTTCTCCTCCGGTTCCTGCAATGGGTTAAGTCTATAACGATTTTCATGAAAAATCCTCGCTTCAATTTATCCCAACAAACTGGAAAAAGTGATCAGATGTATTCTATGAATTAGATAACCTGAATACAATCTTACTGGACTTAGCGGACTGAACCCCTGTTTAGCCCCACATCCCCGCAAAGGGCTAAAGAGGAATATCGGCGTTTACGCTAAGTACGTAGTTCTTTAGATCATAAGATATGATATAGATATGATATAACAGCCAAGAGGGATAATAGAAAGAAGTATATTATCTTTAATAAATTACTCTTTAACGGAGGAGGAGGCAAGTCTTAATGCTTCATAGGCATTGGGAGATATCTATCCTATCAGTTAGGCACATTTCTGCAGAAGTGGATTCAATTTAGGTTATGGAAGGAATGTGATCATGACTTTGTTGAGTAGATTGAAAATATACAGATTCGATCTGAAGATTGACGTTCGATTCCAAAGTCCAGGAATGTTGACCGAAAAAAGTCTTTCTGAAAGGAAATTCCCATGCCACCGCTTCAGGCTTACCGTACTTATTCCCATCCAAAGAGTTCAGGAAAGATGGAAACATAGATTGAAAATCTTTCTTTCCCCCAGTCTGTAAACAAACTCGCGAGAGAACGCCTTTTTCGGTCGTTGTTGACTCAGAAGGGAGGAGTACCAAACGTGGATTTTAGCGTTAAGAATTGACCGTCGACTGCTATAACAAAGAGGGATAGGCGCTAGGAAGAGAAAGAGGGGTTCGCGCGCACGAGAAGAAGGATGTGCCCGTGGATCAGCTTCTCCAAATAGCATGTGAAAAGCATATGCTTTTGCCACTTTTTAGGGAGTTTGGCCGGGAAAGGCGCAAAGCGGCGCTCTTTGAGCCAATAAAACAAAGAAGAGGGCTTTCGCGGGCTTATATCAAACGAAACGGTCAATTGGCAAGCTTTCCTACCGTTTTCGCTCATAGACGGCAATCAAATCAAAGAAGTTAATCGGGCTTTCAGCGTTAAGAATCGTGAGATTAGAATGAGTTCTTGCAAAGATCTTGAGCTTAAAAAAGCACTTAGCAGAAGGAAGCATCCATAGCTGTGGCGGGAACCACAGACTCCGATTACATGATGGAAGCACTAACATAATCACCACTTGGAGTATCAACGATCTCCATAGCCCTTTTCGTGAGACTGATCGACAGAAATAGGAGTAGTAGAAGCAGAAGAAAGAATGTTATTTCCCGGGTATGGAGGTTTGTTCTCTTCTGTATCTGGCTTCGTAGTCAGTCTTAGACTGATGAAAGAAATCCAGTTGAATCCATTCACCGATCCGAGACAGAAAGGCTGCCAAGCTGCTTCTGTCTTCTTCCCTTCGTGACTGAGGAGATGAAGTAGGCCCACATCCCTGTTATTCTCTTACTGATCCCGCCTGATCAACTCTTTGAACCGGAAGGCGGACTGAGAGTATCCTTCGTCAAGTCTAAGAAGACTTATTGCGTAGTTAGACCACGGGATCAAGGTAATATGGATAGCTACCTCTGTCTTACCCGAGCAAGTATGCGTACTTCTATTTAGAGCTAATAAAGGCAGTAAAGAGAATAGATTCTCTATAGACTTAGACGGAAGATAGTTAAGCCCGAAAGAGTTGATTAGCCCTATACCAACTATAGCTTCCAACGCTAACCAGTAGAATTCGGACGGGACATGCTTAGAAGTCAATAAAGACTAAAGGCTGACGGCATTGATTCCCAGGCTCAACTCATTCTTCAGGCTGTGGGCTATACTTCAAGAAAGACATTACTTAGATCATGGGACAGAGTCAAAATGACGCATTTCAGTCCCCACACAGACAGAGACTTCACTCAACTAATGAGGAAGAGAATCAGAACTGGAATTAGCTTCTAAGGTCTTCTATTTAAGGCATTTCGTAACTCAATATTGAAGTACGGCTCTAAATAGAAAGCAAAAAGGTCAACTTATGACTGACTTCCAAAAATAGAATGAGGAATTTCCTACGTAGTCTGAAGTTTCCTGATTGAATGGCTTTATGGGTGATTACCCAGTGTAAGAATCCCCGGATAAGAGTGGAAATAGGCTGAAATTTCTTTGAAATCGCAGTTGAATCAAAGGCTTTCGGCTAATCTTTCCTCCATATGTTAGAATAGTAAGTGATTAAAAGGCTTGACTAGAAATCCGATACAACAGCTGATCTTTCTCAGGCAGGGGAATATCCATACTTCAAACTAGGAGTTGATGCTTTATAGCAGCTCAATTTCCTCCGGTCGGTATGGCAAATTTTTCTTTCAACTCATTCACCGGGAACTAGTTAACCCGACTATTATCACGTCACGGACCTCCCTTGAACACTTTCTTGAACTCACTTTTTACTCGTTGGAATCTCGATGCAAGCCTACTCTTTAGCCTGCTGCTTAGACTGCATTCTTTACTAAAAAATTCATGAGGAATCGGAAAGCAATTTCATTATATGATCTTTCGGCTTAGGATTCCTATCCTTGATTCATGCCTTACCCGGGTGGGAATAGAGTTAGAATGACTTATCTCCCAGGCTTAACACTAGCAAATCTGAAGATAGAACAAAGTCCTCTACTGCCGGACTTCTGTCCTTCTCTCCGGCATGCTCAATACCAATGCATTCTACTATGTTACCCCTGAGCGTCATAGATTTGAAGATCCTACAGCAATAGATTAACCGAGTGTTGAAATATCATAGGACCTTGAATAGCCTACTGAGATGTTCGCAGCGGATACAGTAGAAGTGACGAAGGCTTTCTTGCCTCATCAGTAAGAGATGATGCTTTCAACTCTTTCACAGCACGTTAATGCACCAATTGGGATTGGAACAACTACTTACACTGAGACTCGGTCTAGCAGGACAAAGACTGAAACTTCCCGAGTTCCCGGGCTTGAAACTGAATCTTAGGCCCAATGGGCTTTCTTTCAGACTTCCTTCGAACTGACTTCCGGCGGAAGGGCATGCAGAACTAGATGAAATCGTCTCTGTCTATGTAATTTCGACAGTCTTCCTGTAGGCTCAGTTCGCAGCTATGCGTAGTAGATGATAAGCCCATTCACTCATAAACACGTCAAGCCCAGCCCACTTAAAAGCCCTATAAGACCTACTGACATGCCCAATAAGCCATACGGCAACAACTATACCTGATAGTTGATATTTCCCAGCCCTCAAAGGGCTAGCCGGGGTTACACCACTAACAGTCATCTCAAACTCTGCCCTCTTCCAGTTCGAGTAGTTCAGCAGTGGGGAAGAGATTAATGTTGTTCAATTAGATCCTTAATATGAAGCGCGGGAACAATCCTATTGAAATGGAACTCTTTACGGACTAGAAGTGTAACTAATCTTTCTATAGAAGTAGGAGAAGCCAACGCTTTGGGTTTTTACAGGTGTTAGAAGAGATTAACAGGAATATGGCATTTCATCAGTCAGACTTACGCCTTCTCTGTATCAGGTAGGAATGGCGTGTTGGATGATAATCCTGGGGTTTAGACTTCCTGTTGCCTAGAAGATCTGTCGCTGGACGGGAGACAGCGCTAAGTCTACTCCAATCTCGTATAGGGATTTGATTAAGAGGTATTAGGGCTTAGTTGCCTACCATATCTGTCAAAGCACGGGATGGTAAGACAGAGGAATATCAATACGTCTTTTGGCGCCCGAGGTTTTCTTTGTATACGGCCCGCTTTAACTAAAAAAGAATAGAACTCTTAATCTTAGTAGCCCACGGTGACAAAGAAGATGAAAGACTATGTTCCCGCTAAGTAAAGTAATAGGATGATCTGACGCTTCTTCTTGACTTGAGACTTGCGCTTTCTACTTCATGTTAGTCAGTCGCAGACAGGATGGGAAGCGTCAAGTTTTATTCTTCCTCGGGAAAACTACGTCATAGAATGACGTCTATCTCCTCCCCAAACACAAAAAATCCGAATAGGCAGATAATCGGAAGCAGAGATGTTAGCTGCTTACGTAGTTGAGTCAATTAAACGGCCTTTGCGCCTCCCTAACTCTTCCCAAGGAGCCCGATACGGGATATGGCTTTACGAGCCAGCTACCTTGCCTCCGGATCCGGACTGGATTGAAACTACTGACTACGTGTGGCTTTAGACTCTCTATCAGGTCGGGATGGTAGGTAGCATATAGATATAGTAAGTGAGAACCGGCACATTGAGGCAGAGAAGCCTGAACTCAACTATAGGGGAGGACAGACGTAAGCTCAGTTAGCTTCTAAAGGATTGGAATCTCACATACGTCTGATTTAGACTTGCATACCTTCTCACTCAGAGAAAGCACTGGGCATTGGGAATTGATTCCCTGGGGCGAAAGCCCAACTGAAGGTAGTTAGGAGTAGCTGTTGTTTTTCTCTCAAGTAGCTCTATATTGAATTCGGGATTTCATCCCTCTTCCTTAATTCGTAGTTAAGTGCCCCGGGTCGGAAAAGATGACACAGAAGTTATCTCCGGTTCAGTAGAATGCTTTCTTTAGTCGGAATCACAACCATTCTTTGATAATGATATTTCTACTTTGAATAAATCCGGACTTGTAGCGCTCCGTGTTCCTGCCTACCGGTTAAGAGGAGCGGGGAAGATCAATTGGATCTGATTCTAAAGTCACCCATCAGTGAATAGAAGGTTCGGGCCTGTGAACACGTCATAGAATGACTAATCCTGGCCGCCTCCCATAGCTGTTTCAGCAGGTGAATTCACCAAAATCGTCATAGTTTGCTCAGCCTTTCATACTTCCCGCGGACGGGCTTGATTTACGACTTTGTAGAGTCGAAATATACTTGCTACGTCATCGTCCGTTACTGCAGATACTTCTTACGCTTTCTCTGTCTCACGAAGGCACTAATAGTTCTTTGTAGCTTTCCTTGCTACCGGAAGCGGGGTAAATGACAGACTATATTCCCATATCTTATGAAGGAAGGTAATTTCATCCCCGCGGGAAAGACAAAGAGAATCTCTCGACATCAAATAGATCAAGAAAAGCATCCTTGGTAAGAGCGAAATAGACTGACTTAACCGAACATAGGATGCTTTTTATCCTCCTAACTAAGAGTCACAGAGGTGAATCCCCGAGAATAGATGAAATAGACGTGGGATAAGGGCCGAAAGTAGAAGAATGCATGAAACTGCTGCTCCGTAACGCCTGGTCTTTTTAAAAAAAAAAAAAAGTGACGGAAGGAAATTGAATACGAGGAAAGAGAAGATGCGGAGCAAGGTGAAGAATCTTTAATATGAGTGAGTGTAAGGCATCGGTTTCGAGTATTGGTGGAGCCTTTGAGTTAAACTGGCATAGGTGAACTATTGGGAGGCCTTACAAGGGCTAATTTCCATTACTTTGACCGCCTAACGAGTGTGCTAGCACTATCAGTAGTAAAGATGAATAAGTCAGGCTAACGACTCTTTACCCTCGATTCGACGCATCTCAAAGAGACGATCCTCTGGCAATGAGTTCCACATCTTCAAGTCTATCTCTTGAAATGAATGCTATCTTGCTAAAGCCCTTCCTTGCCTTATGCCATTTACCTGAACAAGCAAAGGAAGACTTCAAAGAAGGTAGAGCTTTAACTTCCTCCTATTCTCCTTCGATACGTGCCTGCTACTGCAGCAGCGTCAGATAATGGCCTAAAAGCAGTACGGATTCGGACATGGGAGCATTAGGAAAATCTTTTGACGCTTATCTTATGTGATTCACCTTTGAATCATGTGAGTCACTCCTTAAATAAAAGTAGTTGGCTTACTTCCTTCTTATTGACGCTTAGAGGACGGGTAGTTAACTAATTTCTCTTCTGCAAGAGAAGGATATGCTTGAACAACCTATTCTCAAACAACTTATTGACTTTCCTATTCGTTCAAAGAGCTGGCAATGACTTTCTTCCCTTACTACGATTTCCGGGAGAAATACATTCATATATTCCCCAGGCACGGGATAAAGGGAAAGAGAGAGCCGAGAGCCGGGAACGCAATAAAAAGAATTTCCCTCGAGCGGGAATCTTCTTAAGTATAATACGTACGAGACTACTGCTGCAAATGAAACTTCTTTCCCCGGAGCAGCAACTGAAAGAGAAAGGCTTTATTCATCTGCACCGGAAAAGAGCTAAGCCCGGAAGTCACGGAGCTCTCTTCTCTTTCAATGGCAGCAGCTAGTTGTTGTTCAATGTGAGCCGGATTTCTAAGCACTAGTCTTTCCTTCTCACTAAAAACTCATAGAAAGAAAGAGAGTCAACCCATGCTTCGCGGGGTGAGCAAAAAGCCTTTCCCTGGATCCTGGTATGAACTCACAAAAAAGCATTTACCCGTCGCCTGCTTCATCTGCAGAGCTTCAATAAGTTCACAGCAAAGAGAGCGGATTCGTTCAAGCAAGCTAATCACATTCCCCTTTCGCAGGGCCTAAGTCGTTAAGGTTAAACGAAAGCGGTTGTTAATGCTTGTAGCTTGCGTGTCTGAGATCCATCTTCTGTTTGCGATTGAAAGACCCCCTGTCTTACTTATTCTTTTATCGCAGCTCCATTCTCTGATAACTGATAAAAAGAAGGCAGCTTTTAAGATAGAGTCTTTTATTTGACGGTTACAGTGACAAGTGGAAAACAGATCAATCAGCTTGACGCGGCTAAAAGAAAGATCTTCTTGTGCTGGCACCTTGGATGAAATCCGTGTTCTTTCTTTGTTTGGGA
>Ga0058701_10000386_pt1 | contig 31500 bp, 21 predicted proteins | sample AgamicOrMae_FD_97039 | JGI IMG/M metagenome (GOLD analysis project Ga0058701, IMG submission 97039) | Agave microbial communities from Guanajuato, Mexico - Or.Ma.e | ecosystem: Host-associated > Plants > Phyllosphere > Phylloplane/Leaf | place: Guanajuato, Mexico | collected 2012-06-04
CATCACGACCACTTCTAATCAGCTCGCTTTCATCATTACAAAATCGCTTCTCTTTGCCTCGTTAATTGCCAATCAATCAAGAAGAAGAATAATAAGCGATGAGAAGTGGGAAGTGCAATGGAACTTGCCGGTGCCTCTCGGCCGGGAACACTTCTTGGCTCATAATCTGCGCTCGTCTCTCTCTTCGTCTCTCTCTCTCTCTCTTCGTCTGTCATCATGCTGCAGCCTTGGATTTGCTGCAACAAGATCAACAAGACCAAGGGCACCAATTGGGCAGGCCTCTGGCGAGCTTGCAGATGGAAAGCTCGGCTCTTGGAGGAGTCGGCTGGCAGCCGAAATGGTTACTTTCTTCTACTTTTTGGAGCAATAAAAGGCCACTAGTTGTCTCGTGTCGCTTTGCTTTGGCCGCCAAGCTTTGGCGCCAACTTTCTGCGCTTAAACAACAAAAGAAAGTTAACAATCGCGGAGCAAAAGGGCATAAAATGGTCGGCCGATCGCAAATGAAATAATCGAAAAGCCGATCGAGAGGCAGCGAGTTGCAGAGAGTCTTGCATAATCATAATGTGTGAGCCAACGAGCTCCATTTGGCCCCTGAGCCAAATGGAGGCTCTCAAGGTGGGCGCCTTGAGGCTTGAGAGTGGCGGCACGAAGTGGGTGTTGGAGGAGGAGGGGGGAAAGAGGAGGGCCAATGAGAGACAACAAAGTGTTTGCGAGACAAGTTGCGAGTTGGCGGCTGCACTTTTTGCCTAGCAAACAATGCAGAGCGCGCGCCCTTCAGAAGCACAGAGCGCACAAGCTTAGCTCGCCCTACGCAGAGGCCAAGTGAGCGGCAGCCAAGTGGGCGCCCAATTGGCGCCGAGCCACCTAAGCTAAGGGCTAAGGGCCAACCACACGGACCTTAAGCAGTGGGGGGAAAAAAAGAGATAAAAGTTTGAGGGCAAACAAGTGCCAGGAGGAACAGGCTCGCCAATTATTTCGCCTCCTTCCCTTTGTTTGGCCGCAAATTCGCGCCTTCTCCTCTGTGAGTGTAAATTTTGGCGGCAAATTTTCTCGGCCTGCAAGAGAGAGAGAAAAGGGAGAACCAATTGGGCATTGGCCATTGGCCATTGGCCATTGGCCGGCAACTGGCGGCAACCTTCAGACGCGCCAGCTCGCCGACAATGAGCACAGAGACGGACACAAACAAGTGGCAAACACACAGAGCCGAGGAACAAAGGGAACAGATTTGCCTAATTGCTCGAATAATTCCTCATTTGCACACCTGCAATCTGAGCCAAAGGGAGCACGAATTTCCCTTTTGGGCTTAGCTGCAAATGGTGCTCGTCCTCGTGGCTGAGAGTTGGAAAAGTTTGAGAAAATTATCGCTTTTCATTTGGGAAATGCAGATTTTCAGTTTTCCTTTTGCCTCCAAGCGGCGAGCCATTGTTGTTGCCGCCTCTTGGATGTGCTGCCTTTACTGCAAAAGTTTGCCTCATTTCGGGAAGCGAAGAGTTTGATTTTTCTCTTCTTTCTTGCATTGTTTCTGGGCAATCCAATTGCAGTTGCAACTTTTAGCTCGTGGCTGTTTGGCGCTTTGCGGCCGCAACTCTCCCAGCGAGCAATCACCAGAGACTAGCCGCCGGGCCAGACACGATCTGCGGCCGTTTGCCCAGTTTGCAGTGGGCGCGCTCCCATTGGGCCCGCGCGCTTTCGGACAGTGTGAAGCAGAGCTCTGCAGAAGCACGCGTCTGGCACAACAACAACAAAGCGCCAAAAGGCCGCTCATTTGCCTAGACGCATTCGTTAAGCTGGCCCAAGAGTGTGGCCGCGCCCACTTGTTGCTCCATTTTGTCTGCCAGAGCTTGTTCCTGGCCGAGTGAGCGCACCTTTTGTCTAATTTGGAGCCCAATTTTTGGATAAATTTTAATTCTAGACACGAGAACACAAAAGGGGAATTCCCCATTGCCCATTGCTCGTTCCTTGCCCAGATTTTCTCCAGCCTTAGCATTTCTCCGCATTTCTCTCTCTCTCTGCTTTTGGCTAAATAATAGACAACAATTGCTGATGGAGGAGCAGAATTTGGAGGAGAATTCGTGTGGAGGAAGCGTCTGATGTGAGGAGAGTCCTCCGTCCGAATGGATGCGCTCTTGGGCGAGGGGGAAAACAATTATCAAAAGTCATTGTTCGTCTCGGCCGGCAACAAAGATGCGCATTCTTTTGGTCTTTTGGCTCAAAAGTGGGCCTCTCGCATTTGGTGTCCAAGAGCACTGTGTTGCAGTGTGGCACCAAGAGGCACGCGTTCTTAGACTTCGCGCCAGTTCAGCATTTTTCCAACTTGTTCATCTCAGTTTTTCTCCATCTTAGTGATGCAGAAAAAAACTGATTCCACCAGTTTTTTTCTTCCGATTTCAAGAAAAGGAGAAAAATCGAATGGGCCAAAAGGAAAGGAACTCCAACGAACTCGCTAATGAACGACTAGCCAGACTAGCTTGCCGATCGTGAGCGAGTCCAAATGCGAGGCTTGCATTTGGCGCGCGTGCAATGAACGAGGAGGGAAAAAAATCAATTATCATGATAATTCGAAGTTTTAACTAAATTTGATTAATTTCCCTCTCGTCTTTGCGCGCGGCAGACCACTGACGACTGTGTGTGTGTGTGTCTATTTAATTGTCTTAATGTAGTAAAACTGAGTGAGAGCCAATCTCAAATCCGCTTGGGGGAGCTAGACCACCGCGCTGGCAGCCATTTTGTTGCAGAAGAGAGAATCTCTCCTCGCTTTGTGCATCTTTCTCTCTCCCGTTTGCTTCGTTCCTTTTTTCACCCCCAGATTTTGGCAAGACAATCTCTCGCTCTCTGATGCAAGACAATCTGGCGGGCAGAAACGGCAAGCAAAAGGAAAAGAGCAACCGAGAAGCCAGCGAAAGGGACAAATAAATCAAGCAACAGGTTGTTGCTCGGCGCTGTTTCCATTGGCCCGCAGTTTGCTCATTGCCACCGACTGGCTGCAGAAGTGGCTGCACACAAGCCCACTTTGTGTGATTTACTCGCCCGCTTTGGTCGAGAAGTTTGGAGATTCTTCCACTCGTCCAACTGGCTCCCCAATTGCCCGTTTCATTGGCTCGCCGGCGAAAAAACAAAGCCAGAAATTGATACTCCACAATCCAGTGTTCAGTTTCGGCTTCTTGGCCAGTTAAGTTAAGTTAAGGCCCTCAGCCTCAGCGCGTTATCCAAAAGGCGCAGTTGCTGAGCAAACAGAAACTGTTCCACGTCGGTTTGCCGAAATGAAGAGGGAGGAATCCCCGTGAATTGGGAGGAATTGGTCGAGCAGAATGATTGAGAAAGAAAAAAATGATGAAAGTCTTGTCGGTGTGGAGCACGCTCGCTGTTTGATTTCCATATTTTTCCCCAACCTAGTCCCACAGAGACAAGCAACCAGAGCACTGCTGCACTAAAGCACTGGCACACACTGGCCGCTCGAGAGGAAGAAGAAAGCAAGAAAAGCAGAAGACAAAGGCGAGCGTTTGCAATTTTCCACATTTGTGAATATTAATGGAGCGCAAAGATACACACAAACAGCAGAGACCAGCTTAACTTGCTGATTTGTTTCCCTTCCGCCATTTTCATCATCTTTCTCTTTCTCTCTTTTCGAACGAGTCTCTCTCTTCTTTGTGCCTCTTTCTGCGGCCCACTTCATTGTCTTTGGCCCTAAAAAGCCAAACAGTTTCCCTTAGGCGCACGCAACTCATCTGGGCCGAGTTTTGACACGGCGGCTGGTTGTGTTTTTGAGAAAAGCATTGCAAAAAACAACAAACGCCGACTCTTAGCTCGAAAATCATCAAGAATCGTCAGAAAAGAGCAAAAATCAACAGAAAAAAAGATCAACTAAAATCAAGAAAATTCAACCAAAATCCGAGCTCGATTGTGCTCACTGTGTTCATCGCTCATTGTTTCGCTCGTCTCAGTTCCAAGCGGTGGACCCAAAAGGCGACCTCTTGCCAGCTGGACACGAGCCCACACAAACTGGCCATTCGGACGACGCTTGAGAGCTGCTGAAAAGCTGCTCGAGAGCCAATCTCGAGCACTAACTGAGCTTAACGGCCACTCGCTGCATATTGATTGGCGCGCGCGCGAGTTGCATGTTGATCTTGATCGCCGCCCAGAAGCTCGCCTTTGAAACAATTGGACCAAGAAAGTCTCTCTTTCTCCAAGTGGCAGTCTCTTTTCTCCTTCCGCTCGTTGCGCTTTCTCGCTCGTCCTAGTCCCAATCTCAGTCTCAGTCTCAGTCTCACTTTAGCAAAGTGTGTCTACTTTTTGTCAGATCCAAGTGGCGCATTTGTGGGCCGAAATGAAGCAGTCTTCTTGGGGAAGGAAAGGGAAACTTTTTCCACTCCAGCTCGCTCGCTCGCCTCATTTGCCCCCGAGCGCTGGAAAGAGGCTTGATTGATTGGGTCTGGCGGGCGAGCAGTGGAAAAGGAGGAGGAAAAAGCACGCGCCTCATGGGCCGGCTAAACAAACAAACACGCAACAAGGACAGGCACAAGTTGAAGGCCAACTGGAAGACTGTGGCTGCCTGTGCGCCAACTGCGCGCCCCCCAACTCTATAGTCTTCCAATGGTGTGGCCTGCACCAATGGAAGCTCGAGAGGGGCAACAGCAACAAAATGGGACCGGCTAACCCATTTGGCCGTCTAATCTGCCTGTCACTGAGCCCTAGTGCAGCTCGCTGGGCCAACCCTCTGCCCTCTCCAGTGTCCACCTGCGGCCAGCGTGCCACGAGGACTGGGCAGAAATTTCACATTCCAATCCAAGGGCGCAGGTTAGCTCGTTTGTGGCTCGTTTGTTAGATAAACAAAGCAGCATTACGAGTGGGCCCTTGCATGCTCCGCTTATTGCCAGCACATGTTAGCGGCGGCGGGGAATGCCGCATCGTGGACTGGAATTGTAAAATTGTAAGATTGCCAATTGTGGCAAATTCTCGCCAAACGAGAAGGATTAACTGCCGCCACTTGGTGCCGCTAATGAGCATGGATTGTTGTCGTCGTTGTGGCTTTGAGAAGACTAGTGCTAGATGACCATCACCAGAAGTCTACTGCTGGATGACTATTGCTGGATGACTGTTGACTCGAGAGACTGGCCGTGGATGAGCAACAAGTGCAAGCTGGGCCGGCTTTGTTTTGGTTCGTTTTGTTTTGTTTTGCTTCGTGTGGGCTCGCAGCTCGTCAGCCCTGAGCATTGGGCGCGCCGCAGACTGTCTGCAGACTGCATTGCGCACTTGCCGTCAAAAATACGGTCACATTTCTGCGCAGGGTTAGAAAGAAATTTATCACCGTACTTTTGGCGGAAAGTGCGCACAGTGAAGTATGCATGTGACTGCGCCAGTGCAGAGGCCGCATCAGTGCGCCCCCTCGCTGCGTTCCCCACGCGCCACTTGTTGAGAAGCCAGAATCAATTATCATAAGGGCGTCTCTCTCTGATCCGGCCTGGACGAGCAGGCGGAGATTAGGATCTCTCGTCTTGGTGGGCGCTGGAGGGAGAACAACAGACAGAGAGAGAGAGAGAAGGGCAAGTTGTGGCGCGAACAGGCCGGCAAGAAGGGCGGCCGATTATCAATTTGAGCCAAAACGAGAGGAGGAGGCCACTCACTGGCAATGGAAGAATAAAGGAATTCCGCAATTTTTCTGCCCCAAAGTGGCATTGTTTTTTTGCCAGCCGGACAGGTTGCTTGCGAGCTGGTTGTGAGCAGTGGTCGTTTGCTCGACTGCGAGGCTAACCTGTGACGACGGGCTTTAATCGGCGGCCTGAGGAGTGAGCGCGCCCACTTGCTCGCGTGTGGTCCTGTGGCTGAGCTAAGGTGAAGCCTCCCACAGTTACGCGCTAGCAATTGAGCGCCAGAGAGAGAGAGAGCTGCAAACTGGCCGAGAGTGAAAACTGCAAACTGAAATATACTGCATTAGGGCGCATTGAAACACTGCCAGCCAGCCAGAGAAATGCTGCAAAATAATCCCGATCAATCGGCCTGTTGCACTGCCTTTCTGCGCCATTGATTAATGAGTGCCTGCGAGCTGGACAGAGCGAGCAAAACAACCACCTTCTGCCTGTCCGACTTTTCACAAAAACACCCCAAGCGGCCCAAGCTCAAGCTCGAGCTCAGCACTGGCGCCCAATCTGATCAATCATTTCTCGCCCTCTTTCAGTTTCATTGGCGTGCTTCTCAGACACTGCTGCTTAGAGTGGCCAAAACTGCGCCCATATTTAGCAACAGACCAGCGCAGAGAGGAAGTGGGAGAGAAGAAAAGGGACAAAAAGAGCTCCAACCTTCGGAGGCTTCTCTCAAGACTTGCGAGAAGCTTTAGAAGTAGCGGCCGAGCAGCCAGCCCACCAGGCTCGCTGTTTCCTCCAATTTGGGCTCAATCCTAATCGATTGTGCGCCACACACACACACACACACACACAAGCTAGCCACGAAACAATGCCTCTGGACGAGGCTGGCTCGCTTGTTTCCACCTCAATTTCGGCCCCATTAATTCAATTAGCTCCCGCCGGCCGCCAGCCCAACGAGCAGATTGGCCGCCGCTCGAAAATCGGTGGGCAGTCTGCAATTGGCAACCCCAGAGCACCTCTACATCTGGGCGGCGGGCCACCAACTTCGGTGGGCGAGCCACTCTCGATCCTTAGCTCTGGCGATCCTTAGCGTCCGAGGCTAAGGATCGCTAAGGCCCAACTCGAGCTGGAGGCGGGCGGCCCTCCCCCAGAGACTGTGTGCGGGCCGGCTGGTCGGCGCGCAGTGGCGCCATCCAGCGGCGTGCAGACGAACTAGGCCGCGCCCAATTGCACTCGTCGGCCCATTGCTGCGGCCGGCCAAGTGAGCGACTGCATACACAGTTGCGGCCTTTCGGCTAAACAAAGATTAAAGTTTGATCATCAAACAATGCAACAGAGAGCCCCTTTCTCTGCCCTCTTTTTATTCTTGTTTCGAGAAGATCCGGAGGGACAGAGTGTGGTTAGCTCGGCTCGTGCCGACGTGCTGGAGAAGAAGAGGGCGCGAGGAGAACAAATCGACCAGGGTCGGCGGTTTGCAATATTGTGGCGTCGGATGGATCTGGCGGATTGGCAGTGGATTAGAATCACTACACAGAAGCACTAATGATTGTTTCCATCATCTGCCATTCGAAGAACAGGGCCACTGTTTGGGTCCTGTTCTGGCAAAGAACAAACAAACAGACTGATATTGGGCGGTCGTGATTCGCCCTCATGTTGTGTCCTTGTGTGTGTGTGTGTCTATGCAAAAAGTGGCCATCCTTAGGTCTGGCCATTTCTTCTCCTTCGCCTGACTGAACAGAGTCACTCTTCCGTCTGGCCGGCAAGCTCGGCCAGCTCGTCCAGTGGGCCAATGGCGAGAGATGATCTGGAGCGGCCCAAAGAAAGAGGATTGTGTGTCTGTGTGTGTTGGTCTTTGTCTGTCTAGCTGCTCGAACAGGAGGCAGCACAATTGATTGAGCCACTGGCTGATGGTTGGGCAACAAAACACACGAGCCGATGACAAGACAATTAGGACCATTAGTTGGCGCTTGTGTGTGTCTTTGCAGAGTAGAGCTGAGCAGTTTCCATGCAAGCTTGTTGCTTGTTGCTTGTTGCTTGTTGTTCCAGTGGCTTCTTTTGGAAGAAGTGCGCCTCTGAAACGTGCCCTGAAGAGTGAAGGCGAGCACAATGATTATCATCATGATCTGGTATGCAAATTTCCACGCGCCGCCTCCAGAAGGCCGGCCGGCCACTAGTTTCTGCTCCCGTTTTTGCTCCTGTTTCGCCTCCCTTTTGCACCCTTGTTTTGTTCTCCCTCGTTTCTCCATCATTTTTTCAACAAAACTCTCAACAAACTTGCAAACAGCGAACAGCAAACAGCAAACAGTTCCCTCTGCTGCTTCTCTCTAATCAAATTATCTCGGCCGGCTAATGATTTCAAGAGAGAAATAAAGCCAGAAGAGTGCAGGCAAGTGAAGAAGCCAGTGGAGCTTTCCTCTGCTGGCTGGCTGGCTGGCTGGCCAACTGATTGTTCTCGAGGTTGAAATAATTTCCCCCTTGATTGAGAGATAAAATCAGGCGCCCTGTTTGCCGGCGATCACCTGGGGCTTTCCTTCCGTCCAAGTTGGGCGAGCTCCAATTTCACAAAAGGGGGCAACTTTGGCCACTGTGTTTCGCGCTGTGTGTTTGGACAAGTGCACAACAAGTGCACTTGTTGTGCGCCTGAAACTGTGTTGCCAAACACAGTCTCTCTCCTTCAGGTCGCCCTTCCAATTTGGGTCTCTGTTCTTTTTCATGCACACTTTCCACTTGGTCTCCTGCCAAGTGGAAAAGCCAGCTCCAAAGAGACGCCGAACGCCCACATTTGTTTCTCCTTGAGATCAGCCTCACTCTGCAAGCTTTGGGCGCCCTTAGCAGCGGCGCTTCTTGCAGCTTCAGAAGCCAAAAAAAGCTGGACAAAAAGGAGCACCAGCCGAGCGAGGTGATGAAAAGTTGCTCAAAATGAGCGCCACACTCAGTCTATGGCTCCACTAGAAGAGGAAATTGTGAATGAAAAGCCGGCCGGCAGAAGAATTAATTGTTTGCCTCGTTGCTTCTCCACGAGGGCGTCTGCTAATTGTTGCTTCTGTTTTGCGCCCAATCTTCCACTTGCTTCTCCTTTTCTTCTTCTTCTTCTTCTTCTTCTTCTTCTCCTTCCTTTAGTTCGGCTAAAATTTCCCCCAAGACAAACTGAAAGCACCAAAAGCAGAGCTGAAGCAAGCTGCAAATTGGCTGCAAATTCACTTCCCGCAGAGCTGAGGCTCCAGAGATTAGGACCATTATGATGAGGGCAGATGAAAACAATTAGAATAACAACAATCGATCGTTGGCAATTGTTGGAAAGAGCAAAAATGCACCAGCGCCCAGCACTTGTTAGTCTTGGAGAGGCGCTCTAATTGTTGGCCCATCGTAAGCAGCTGAAGCTTTTAGGAGAATTTAAGAGAAGCTGGACGCAAGCAGCTAGCTAGTCTAAAGTTTCTTGCACTGCACTTTCGTGCTCCAGACTAGCTCCACTTTCAGCCCATTCAACTGGCTTCCTGTTGCAAGATTTCAAACGAGCACCATTCTCGCACCTTAGCTCCACTTTAACTGGTCTTCAACGAGCTGAAGAAGCAGCTCGTTGAGCAGTCTCGAAGAGCAGCCCAAGCATCTGGCTGCTCTTCTGGAGTGTTGTTGTTTTATTGGACCAATTGATCCATTAGAAAGAGTGTGAAAATGTGCACTCGGCACAAAGGGAAAGCAGCACACCTTTTGCTCACTAGCAAGCGAGCCAAAGGTCTGGCCTGGAATTCAAATTCAATTGGGCTTTGTCTGGCTGGCTGGCTGGCTTGCTGGATGAGTGTTTGCAGACAAATGGGAGAGCTTGGGATCGGCCCATTTGGATGCAGCTTTGCACACAAAAGGCGTCAGATTGCCTCTCCAATTGTTCCGCTAGAGCCAATTGAAAGAGGACAAAAAGGGACCACTTTGCAGCCAGAGATTGGGCGCCATTTTGCATGCTTGCCAGAGTTGAATGTTGCGCAACGAGCGGCTGCCTTCTGGCGCTTTGCTGCGCTCGAGGCGAAAGCAAGTGGCCAAGCACGATCCGAGATTAGCCCCAACACTTTGGGCTTGGATGCTCGTGTCTGCCAGCTGGCCATTGTTGTTGCTAATTCGAGTGCAGCCTCGCTTACGCCTGCCCACCGAGAAGACCCTCGCCTTCCGCAGGGCCAATTGCACGCGACCCAAGCCAAATTGAGGCTAACAATCGACACTGGAGCGCCTCGAAAGGGGGCGAAAAAGATGAAGGAGTAACAGCGAAACATTGGCTCTAGTGTAGAGCTAAAATTTCACAAGAAAACACCTCTCGAGACGTCTCCAAACCCCCAAAGAGACCCTCTCTAATCTTGGCCCTCAGGATGAGCATTGTTTGCACACAATGGCGAGTGGTTGCTTTTTCTGCCACCAGATGGCGCTCTGCAGCGGCGGCCAAATTTCAGCAAAGGGCAGCCAAATTGTTGTGCGCGCGAGCCTGCGAGAGCAGCTCGCTTGCAGTTGGAGGGCGGCTGTTTTCTCGTGCTGGCTGCTCATTTGGCGACCGCAAACAACTCTCCATTGGCCATTTGTGACGCCCAGTTGAGCCGGCAGAGCTTCCTGAGCCCAAGGGCAGGCAAGACAGAGCTCTCATTGTGAAGTGGCGAGCGTACGAGGCAGAGAGAGGCGCAATAGTTTGCCACTGGAAGCCCGGAGCAAAAGGGCCAAAAGTGGGCGTCGCTCTTTTGTGGGCCTTGTTTGGGGTGTCTCTGGGCGAGCTGGTGTGCCTTTGTGGTCTGCATTTCGAGTGGCCGAGCGAGCAGAGGACACACAATTGGAAATGGAGCGGCGAAATCAATAGGCGCGCCTCGTCTGAACATCAATTTGGCTTATTGCCATCGATTCGTGTCATTTGTCGTCTGCCTGTTCTGGGTTGGCGCTTCCAACTGTGCCGCGCCGGCCGCAGACTGTCCGCCGCACAGTGGTAACGTAACAAAATTAACAGAAAGACAGAGAGAGAGAGAGAGAGCACCGGAAGTGGTGTGTTGGAATAATCATAATTCACGCGAGTGCAGCTGAGTGCGTGCGGCCAGAGCCGGCCAGTGGCTAGTGGCTGGTATTGAATGTAATGAAGATGTCAGAGTGTGTGTGTTGTGTGTGTGTGTGTGTGCGAGAGTGTGACAGGCGCGCAGAGGCGAACAAGTGAGTGTGTGGTGCGCGCGTGTGCTGGTTGCCCATTCAAGTCACACAGAGAGACTCGCGCGCCAATGGCAATCTCGAGGGAAAAGGAAGCAAGTGTGTTTGTTTTGCCCGTTTGGGCACGTGCACTGACCACTGTCCAGCGGCCAAAAGACTGCCCAAAGGCTGGAATTTGTCGCCGCTGACCGCTGGTCACCGCAGACAGACGTCAGAAGTCGTGGGGTCTAAGCGAGGGGGCCATTTGGGCGCAAGCTTTGGGGCTTTCCAGTTTGCTCTCAGGCGGATCAAAAGCAACCAGATCAAACTGGAAAGAGCATTATGTGGCCAAATTTGGTGGCCACAAATGCCACAAAACTCGGGCTAAGGAGGAACAAGGAGAACGGGGAGAAGAAGAATGGCGCTGGAAATTGGTGGCCCGCGAAGAATGTTGCGCAATAATTTCACAATTTTCAACTCAAACCAACCTCCACTTCTGCTCCTTTTCCCCTCTCAGTCTCAGTCTCAATCTCCATCTCGATTTCCATTTGCCATTCGCCATTTGCTATTCTCTGTCTCTGTCTCTCCGAGCCAATAAAACAAAACTCTTCTGCTTGCCACTTGTCCAAGTGGCAAGAAGTGGCAAGAAAGCCGCAAGCAAACCAATTAAGAGAAGCCGGAGTTGTCTAATCTGGAGAAACTATCAAGTTCATTGCAATGTTCTCGTGCACTTCTCGTCTCGTACACTGAGACGCTTAGTCCACAGAGAGACTTCCAGTTGAAGCAAAGGGACACATTGAGAGAGCTGGATTCCAATGTGTCCAATCGGCCATTTATTTTGCCCGCTCGCTCTTTGCTCACTTAGCACTCGTTCCAGTTGGCCTTTTTCTCCACTCTCCAAGCGTCTCGTTGGCTTTTTGGTCGAATTTTGGCCAACGCAACACACAAGAAGCGGCCAACAAAGCACCACGCAACACAGAAGACACTAGACAGGACAAGACAACACAAATGCCACAACTCTCCAAGTGTTCAAGCAAGTGCAAAAAGCAGCTCCACTTGCTTCGAGTGCAGCTCGACTCAGAAGAAGAAGAAGACGAGGAGGAGGAGGAGCAGAAGAGATGGAGAAACAACAACAAGACTCCACATCTCACTCTCTTGTCTCCATTTCTCTCTCTCTCTCTCTCTCTATCTGTCTCTGCTTCTTGGCCGTCTCAACACACTCGCCTCCTAGTCCAATAGGAGGCGAGTCAAAAAGTTGTCAAAGTTCTCTCTCTCTTGGCAAATTTCAATTTATTTCGCCCGCTTTAGATGTGGCCAAAGGAAAGACACCGTGAAAAATTGTCCCTCTCTCTTTCTCTCTGATGTGTGTTTTTTTCTGCAATTCCAATTGCAGGAATTTCTTTCCTTCGTTATCAGTTTTCTCTCTTTCTCTCTCTCTCTTGCTTGCTATCCAAGTCTATCTAGCTGGCATGGCATAGCAGTATTCTGCAAGCATAGCAGTTTGGCCATCTCCACAAATGGCTTTTAATGCACACAAATGAATGAACTTTGTGCTCTGTAGAGTCTTTTGCAAATAAAATATAACAACGAAACACACAAACACAAGTGAACTCCATTGATGAAAACTGTTCCCTTTTGCAATTCTCTTTTCTTTCTCTCTCTCTGTTGCTTCTTTTTGCCTCTTCTTGCAAACTGAAACCACCGCTCTGGCATAGTGTGAGCGCCTGCATATAGGCGAAGCAAATGGAATTGTACAAGAAGAAATTCGAATCTTTTCTTTTTGCTTAGCTCAGCCCAAAAACAAGCGCATAGCTTAGCTCAAATCTATTCCACTTGGAGGGGGCAAAAATGTCCCACACTACATACAGTAGTGGCCTGCCAGTATCTAGTCATACTGTATGAGAGTGAGCAGTGAGCAGTCGAGTATGTGAGTGTGAGTGTATGTGTGTTTGTATAAAATCTGCTGCTGCTGCTTCTTCTTATTTCGCCAATTGCAAACTCTAACAACGTGCTTGAGTTAGGCCAGTTTTTAGAGAGCCCGAATCATCAGCCAGCTAGATGATGTGCTTAGTGCCCGTGTTTAACCATTTTAGCCTGAGTGTGTGTGTGTGTGTGACAAATTGTTTATTTATATTTGTTACTAGATAGATTGGTTAAGTGATGACGAAGTTCTAACAAGATGCTGCAGTTGAATCGTTTTTCAACTAACCAGCCCCCCTTCCAACTAACAAGCTCAACTGTGTACCTCTTTGCTTCTCTTTGCTCCATCTGCTGCTCCTTCTCCTCTTCCTTCATCTAAGGGCCATCCATCTGCCTCCCCCTCATGCTTCTTTTCCTCTCCTGCTGCTCCTTTGGGCCGACAGGGCACCTGAGGCAAGCATCACAAAATGAGACTCCTCTTTCCTGCCCACTCAGAATCTAAGTCTTGTTTTTCCTTTGCCAAATAGAAACCACTTGATGAGTCGCCTGTTGGGTGATAGCTGAAGTTGTTGTGTGTGTGTGGAGAGAAAAAAGATAGGCAAAAATAGGCATCAGGTGACAGGCGTACGACGTGCCCATTTGATCCTCTTGATCAATTATGCTGCCCGTAGAGGATTACTGCGGGATGATGGTGGTCATTATTGTGGCCATTGTGATTGTATTGGCAGGCAACTTGATATTTGGCCACGCTTGCGCCTCTCTTTACGTTTTTCTCCTCCTCTTGCTCGTCGCACACTTGTAAGAGTGCGAACGAACGAACCAGCAAGTGCACGAGCGCACGACTAGGCCACCTTCATTGTGGGCCTCGCTGGTCAAGGCTGGCGCGCGTACATCGCCCCAGCCGCACACTTGATCTTCCAGGCTGCTTATGGCGCATCGGAGGGCTGCCCATTCTTGCAGCAAACAAGTGCCCGGCCCGTCTCCATGGCCGCTCCTTCCCCCTTCCCCTCGTCTCCTTCTCCTCTCGCGCCAAAGCCACTCCACTTGACGACAAAAAGAGAGACCTATAAAGCGAGGCTAAGGTGAAAAAAGGCCGCACGTCCGATCGCAGGTCTGTTCCGAATGCATCACAATAAATCACATCAAACTTCTTCTCGCTCTATTTCTATCTCGTCCTCCTCCCCTCAAGCTCGACCAGCGAGCTGACCCAAGCCAAGCCAAGCCAGCCAGCCTTCCAGACGAACTGCGGCCCGCGACTGGAATGTGACACTCTTCTGTTGTTGTTCGCCAGCTAGCTCGCCAGTTTGCCACTTCGTCAGCTCGCTAGCTCGCTAGTTTGCTGCCTCAGTGGCTCGTCTTTGTGACCAACTGGCAGCTTGGTATAATGCTTCCAACTAACAGCCCCACTCACTTCATGTGCGCCCTCTTCTTCCTCCTCTTGCACTCTCCTTTCTTCTTCTTCTTCTTCTCCTTCTCCTTCTCCTTCTTCTGCTACAAATTGAGACCGCTTCTGGCAATGCAGCACCATGCACATCATGCAAGACAATCCACACACACACAGGCAATCAGCGGCCAGGCTGGGCTCTGGTTCGGCCAGAAACAACAAATTTGTCAGCACTCCGATGCTGCGCCGCCGCTGTCTGCTAATGGACAAATTTAATCATTTGCTCTGCCAACCTCTGCCTCTGTCTCTGTCTCTGTCTCTGCCTCTAGCTCGCCCTCTTTGCTCTGGGTCGCCGGCAAGTGGCCACTGGAGGACAGGCTCTGGCGCGAAGAAGCTCTTGCACAACGATTAAGCAGCCAGAGAGAATCCTCCTCCCCCTTTGGCCATTGGCTGGCCAAGAGTTGCATGCCAAATGAGGGAGACGGAATCTCAATTGCTCGCCCTTTTCGAGCCACAGTTTCTTTCAGGGGGAAGAACAAGTTTTGAAACTTGACGACAAGTCCAAATCAATTGTTTGCTCGCTCTTGCGCCCGCCAGCATGCTCGGGGCTTCCACACTGGAAGCTGGAGGCAGAGAACAGATAGGGGATTGTTGATGAAGAGTTATTGGACCAGATTTCATTCCTGTCCGTGTGTGTGTCTGTGCGTGACGTTGGTCTGTGTGTGCGGGCCAAGCCCTGCGCACTGTGTCCGTCCAGTTTGTGTTGAAAGAAGCCAGCTCGAAGAGAATGAGCTCAGGAGCGGCTCAGAGAGGGAGAATTAATTAAACGATTGTTGATCTCGTATACTCAATAAAATAAATGGAATACCAGTCACTTCATCATTTTGAATTTTGCGCCAATTTTTCCCCATCTCTGTTTTCCCCCACTCGCGCACCCCCCTCGCTCGCTCACTCGCTCGCTGCATGGCTTCTGGCGAATTTGCTTGCTCTCGCGCTGCACCAAGATGCATGCACTGGCAACTGGTGTGTGAGCGCGGCGCCACTTGGCTGCTGCTAACCTTTGGCCGAGCCGGCACACAGAGCCAGAGCGAACCAGCGAACTTTGGTCCCCGGCCAAACGCAATTCCAATGGCAAATTTGTTCGCCGCCTTTGCTCCTCTGTAATCGGGCGCGTATGTGTCACATACGAAACACATTTCACGACGATAAAAATGATAAAGTTTTATATATTTCTTCTTGAAGAATTATCATTATTATTTAAAAGTATTATGCTGCTTTTGATCTTTACATTTTAAATTTTAAACGAGAGACGACGCATAAAGCCCCAAGCTGGCGCGCAAAAGCCGCCCTGTCGAGTGGAAAAAGAGATCAACTCCGGCCTGTTGTTGTTGCTGTTGTAGTTGTTCCTTTAGTTGCTCCGATGTTGTGAGATACTCCAAGGGAGTTTCAGAGAGACAGAGAGACGAGGATGAAACATCGAGACAGGGACAACCTCTTAGGCCCATCTTAGCGTGTTCGCCCTTCCAGTTGTTGTTCCAAGTAACGACCAGATCGTGAAAATAACAACAACCAAGACCACGAATGAAGGGAAAAGAACTTAATTTGGGCTCATTATTCTTCTTATTTTTGTCAAGCAAAAGAAATAAAAATTATTGCTTTTTTGTGGCTTCATTCGGCCGGCTAGTGAGCACTTTTGCCCTAAAGAAGAGATCGATCCCATAAAGTTCCCTCTTTCTCTTTGTGGTCTGGCGCCCGCTCTCTCAAAGCCGGCAAACAATAATGATAAAAAATAATAATAATAATGCTAAAGGAAGCATAGCGAACCAATCGGGGATGGAGTAAAGTGAAGAAAAAGTAGTGGGCCAACAATGAGAGGGAATCACAATATATAATATATAGTGAGGCAGAGGCGGCAGCTAGAGGCCGATGAGAGGTAAAAAGAAATTAAATTTTCGCCCACTTCACTCTTGTGGCTGGAGCCTCTTTCGTGGTGATGTTTGTCATTTCGATATGCTGGCCGAGGGGAAATTTGTAAGATAAAACAAACAAACAAACAAACGGACCAAAGAGAGAGAGAGGCGAACCGTTGGGGGCCGATGTTTGGCGTTGAGCTGGCCATCAAAGTGTATTAGAAGTGACACATTGGACAAACTGGAACTGGCGGCCGCGGTGAACTAGGCGGAGAGAGTTCACCGTGTTCAGAGAGAAAACCGCTGAGAGTGGCTCTTTGTGGCCAATCAGTTTGGCGAAATTGTGGAAAAGCTTTGCAAAGGAGAGGGGACAGTGAATGTGGCGGCGGCGGTGGTGGAAATTGGAATGGGAGAGGAGAAGATTGGTGGGGGAAAAATGGGCGGAGAGCAGGAAGCTTATCCATTATTTCTAGTGCAGTTTTCCATAGGAAAGTGGGCGAGCCAAAGTGTGTCCAGTCGAAAAGGAAGGAGCAGAGTGGGAGCACAGGTCCAGACTTCTCTTGGCCGCCTGGAAGCAGTGGTTGAGGAAAAAGTTTCCTCGGAAAGAAGCGGCCCAAAGCGAGCGTGGAGTGGGCACACAATTTCCGCTCTCCTGGCCAGTGGGTGATGGTGAATGTCAGCGAGCTGGCCAGCATCTTGCAGCACACAGCCAGCCGAGTGGACGGGCGGCGATATAGGGCCCGAATTGGCCCACAAGCAGAGGAGGGGGCGAAGAACAAGGTGTTCTGGGAGGGCGGGGGAAGAAAGTTGGGGCCTGCTGGTGCGCATTGTCGCATTGTTACGCTGGGCCTTCTTATATTCTGCTGCCAGAGTGGCCTTTCTGGTCTGGTTTATAGGAGAGCTGTTGGTGCTGGCGAGTGGCACTTATGGGCCAGCTTGGGTCTGGTTGGCCAGTGAGTGGCGTGTGGAGGGCCAGTGCACGGGATTGGCTTGAGCAAACAGGGCTCCTCAAGTAGTGGCGCGGAAATTGTCGTTGTTTGGGCTCGTCTTATAGGCAATTGTGTTTGCCAGTTGCATTATCGATTGCGCGTCGTTGGCTTCCCTTTGGGGAAAAGCTGCTTGGAGTGCTGCTGGAAAGGAGCTGCTGGAGAGGAGCAAGGAGAACAACGAGAGCTCACTTTTCGCCTCCGCACAAACGTGGTCTCTCTCTCGCTTCCTTTGGCTGCCTAACTCTGTGATGGCTTTTCGCTTACGAATTGGTGGCCTGTTCAATATGGCAAGACTTATGGGACGTTTAAGGAGCAGACGATAAGAGTGGCCTGCTTATTGTGGCGCTCTTTTTGTGCTCCAATGAAGCGCAGTCGACGAATAGGGCAGAGTGCTGGCTTGCGCGCGCGTGTGACTTACATGAGAATTGCGCCTCGTTGTCATCGGAAGAAGAAGAAGGCGAGTGTGTGCTCGTCTGTGTGTGCTTGTGTGTGTGTGTGATACTCATGAGTGTGTGTGTGATATAAGCAAAGAACGAAAGAGAGACAGAGAGCGGAGGCGAAGAAGCGAGCAGAGAAAAGATTCCCAGTTTCGATTAGAGATTCACGCGCTCACAGTTGGCCGGATGGGAAGCGCGCACACACAAGCAAGAGAGAGAGAGCTTGCGTAATGTGTCTCCACGACGATGATGATGATCGTCCTCGTCGTAGTTTCGTTTTTCTTTTCTTCCTCCTCGTCTTCCTTTTCCTTTCCTTTTCGTCGTCTTGCTCTCCCGAGCTCGCCCATTTCAGCTCCCCACAGGCCACAACAGGCCACAGACGAATGGGAATGGGAATGCCCAAAAGTATTGTCACTCGGCCCTTGGCAGGCGCGCCACTTGGCCCATCGCGGTCGCTCATTTGTGCCGGCTGTGTGCGAGTGCGCATGTGCGCCGCAAGCGCAGGGCTCCCGTGGGCTCAATTGTGCGCCGTTTGTGTCGTTCGGACGAGCTGCGGGCTAGCTGCGGGCCCCGCCGAGCCCGAGGCGGCCGAGCGCGCGGGTCGCCGGCGGGCAGGCGAGCCAGTGGGCGCGCCTGCACGCCTTTGGGATGCGGGCGGGCGGACGGCTGGCAGGCTGGCAGGTGTGTCTGCGGGTTGGGCGAGAGAACAAAACGGGCGAGCTGTTTGCGCATGCCGCTCAATGCGCAAACAACAATTCGTTCATTTGTTCTCCTGGAATTCTGCGCGCGCGCGCCTCCTCCACTGCAGACTGTTGTTCGCTGGCTGTTGTTTTTTCGCCCTTGGCTCTTCGCCTCTTCTGATTGCGCGCGCTCAGCAGCCGCACACGGTCTCGTACACGAACAGACAAGCAGAGAAACGCACAGCCTCCAGGCTGGTCTCCTGCGCGCACGCACGCGGCCGCTCATTCGCCATTTGTTCTCGCAATCGATATCTCAGAGAGAACTCAAGCCAAACAGAAAGCCCCTAAGAGACAACAATAACTGGCCAAGAGTAAGCGAGAGACTAGAGCTCGTCGGACAGCACAAGTGAACTGCGGCCGCCAAGCAGCAACTGAACTAAGGCGCACAATTGAAAAGAAGAGAGCCACAATACACAAGCTCAGCCAGAGAGCAGAACCACTCGAGAGCCCAAGTCTAGAACAAGACCCTCAGCCTAACCTTAGCTCTCTCTCTCTCGCACACAAACACCGCCAAATCAACGGCGCCAAATTAACCAAAACTGCACAACTACTCAGCAGCCGAGTAGACAGACAAACAGACAGACAGACACAGTTACGAGCACACAGTAGCCAGACACACGCGCGCTGGACTGGTGAACCATCGCGTCAAGCGACAAGAGGAGACCAGAAGCCAGTTTTGGTGCCAGAAACGAGCAGAAATAATATCATCAGCCAAGCACAATAAGCACCAATAGGCCATTGTATAGCCAAGCTTGGGTTGCCACGAACTCAACTGAAGCCATTTAAGGCAGTGGGCTGGAAGGCGAGCGAGAACTCAGCTCAATTTGTTTGAACGATAAAAGAGAGAGAAGAAGACGAACAGACTCACACAGCAACAGACAGATTATGATGCAACAAATGGTTCGAGTGCGCTAGACAGTGTCGCGCATTGGGCTCGCCTGGAAGTGGGAGAAGGAGCGCCATTGTTTGAGGGAGCCATTGGAGAGGAGCCCAAAAAGAGGCCCACTCGAAACGATAAGCTGCCAACAACAATCCTCACTAAGAGTCCGCCGCAAACCATCTGAAGAGTTCGCCGCTCGAAAGGAGCCAAAAGGTAAGCATTGTTTTCTCTTTCCATTTTCTTATTGCTGTTTCCAAGCCGCCAGATTAAGCCATTTTTTCCCATTCTCTTTCCTGCGCTTCAAACAGTCTGCGCTTCATACAGTCTGCGCTTCATACAGTCTGTTCTTCACACAGTCTGTTCTGTGTGCAATTCTGCAGCGCCGCACACAGTCTGCGGCGCAGAATAAACTAATACAGACAACAGAGTATTATTTGCGCGCCGGCCTCTCCATTTAAGGTTCATTTGTGACCAAAATCGATGTGCCCAAATTCCCAATTGGCTGGAATTCAACGCCAGGCCGAATATTTTCCCTCAATTCAATTCTAAACACTCGTGTACTTCCATTTAGATGCAGTGTTCTCCAGTGCTTCAGCGAGTAGTCAGTGTGTGTGTGCGATGACGATCGAGATTGAGACGGAAAAGGAGGAGAGATGGAAATTCCTGAGGCAAAAAAGATAGCAACTGCGGAGGAGAGATTGTCACCGAGAAAGAGAGAGAGACAGTCTCTAGCTGTGTGATGGAGCGCGCCGAAACTGAGCTGAGCTGAGCGCTGAATTGAGCTGAGCTGAGCGCCGAATTGAGCTGAGCGTGCGTTTGTGTGCGTCGAATGCGCGCGCTCCGCAGACTGTCTGCCTTCAATTGAGTGCCAGGCGCTCAAAGCGACAAAGCGAACGCGACCGATCGAAAATGATGAGGAAATTGGCTTCGAAAAGTTGCTCGCCGGCGCGATAAGATAAAAAGGAAACCAAATGAAACCGAGCGAGCAGAAATGTGTCTGCCTCTGCATCTGAGAGTGTCTGTCCATTTCTGTCCATGTCTGTCCAGCGGAGAAGCATGGAAACCTCCAGCGCAATGGCCAGATAGCAGGCAATCAAGAGCTGGTGTGTGTCTCCAAGTCTGTTTGTGCTGCCTTGAGACATTCTGGCCAGCAAGCCGGCCGGCCAGAATGTCTCAAACAGACGAGCGAGAACAAAGAGGCGAGTGTTTAGCGCGGCCAATTTGGTCAAACTCTGCCATTCTGGCGGAGTTTGTTAATTGATAGCAGGAAGTGATTGGCATCGGGCAGCAGTCTGCTCTGTGGGCGCCCACTGGGCACAGACAGTCTCTGTGTGTTTATCGCACAATTGGCCGCCAGGGGGGAACAACTGTTGTTGTTGAGCCCTCTGGCGCGGCAATTTGCAGCTCCATGAGGGCGACAATAAAGATCGGCCGCCCGCAGGCCAGCCGATTAGGCCTAAGAATTGCTAGGCTGGCAATTTTATCGAGCAATTTTATCGGCACGCGCGATCAGACGCGCGCCGGCCACAGGTGAGCGCGCGGCAGAGTGTATGTGTAGTACACACTGTGTACGAAGGGCAGTTGTGCGAGAGGCGAGCAGCGCGCGAACACTGAACGCGTTGTGTGTGTGTGCGAAGAGCGCAGAGTGTTGTGTGCGCGCGCCTTCAACTGAGCGCGTCTGCGGCCAGCCCAAATCTCTGCACTGCGACACTTATAGGCGCCGGCCACAGTTGGGCGCCCGAAGGGACACAATTGCCAATTAGGAGCAGCTTTGGGGAGTGTTTGAACAAATAAACAAACTCGGGGGGCACTTGGGGCGCGTTTTCTTGAGCTCGGGCGGCCACTCGAGATCACCTTTGGCCACAATGTTCGCGCGCCGCCGGCCCAGAAGTTGCCGCCCAACGCGACAAGGTGCCGCCCGAAGCAAAGACTCAACAGAGAGTGCTCGCTTAAGTGGCGGCTAATGAGTTTCGACTCGTCGAGGAGGAGGAACAAACAAAGCGACTGGAAAGACAGAGAGACGCGCATTCCAGAGGAGAACTGGAGACGAGGCACAGCTTGTTTCAGGCGCCCTCTCTCAGGGGGCAATGCTTTGGAGCTGGCAGGGCGCTCCTCTGGCAGCCCCTCGGCAGTCTGCAAGCTGCTCCAGCTCAAGAAAAAGAAACACCCACACATTGGTTACAAAAGCACAGAGCTCGCCAATCGCGCGCCAACATCTAGCTCTGCTCGTCAAGCTCCATGCTCCTTCATGCAGGCTCATCTCTCTCCCCTTCGTCTGTCTGTGGCAGCTCGTCTCTCTCTCTCTCTCTCTCTGTCTTTCTCTGTTTCTCGCTCTGTGGCAGCCAGTCTCCCATTCTGCCTCGTCAATTGTCGCCCAGTTGCACACTGGCCGCCCTGCTGCACAGTTGAACGACTCGAGACTGGGGGCGGGGCCAAATGGCGTCAACAGCATCACCAACAACTCCATCATCAGCAGCAGCAAGCAGTAAGCAGCAAGCAGTAAGGAGCAGCAATAGTAAGCAGTGGTAAGGAGCAACAACGCCGCCATAGTTCATGGTTGTTTGTCACCGTTGGGCGTTTGTCGCGAGCCCAATTTGGCCGCGCCTGCTGGTGTCTCTATAAAGTTGCGGGCCGTCTTTGTTGTTGTCTGGCCGCGGCTGCTCAGCGTGCTGCGTGCGCCTCCACAACAAAGGCCCGCAAAGAGCCTGCAAAGCGCAGGCCTGCTCCTTAGGGCGAATCTTTATGCGCGGCCTGCAGGCGAGCCCCGCAGACTGCCAGTCGCAGTGCTTCGAGCGGCGTCGCACACTGCGCTCGGTCGCACACAACCAACAGTGTACGATGACGAGCCAGGAGGAATAGTGCGCCAGTGTCGCACGCTATTCCTCCGCTCGCCTCAAGCCCCCAATGCAGCGCCCAATGGAGCGCCCCTTAGCTGCGGCCAATAATTCATCGGGCCGCCCGCTTTGTGCGCGCCCCAGTCACTGTCTCCAACGCAACACAATCCACAAATTACTTCACTGGCTTCCCTCCTGGCCTCTCCCACTCTCTAGCCACAACGAGCCACAATTGTGAGCCACAATGAGCGAGAATGGTGAGCTACAATGAGCCACAGTGGGCCAGAATAAGCTAGAATAAGCCACAATGAGCCACACAGAGACCACAAAGAGACTCTCAGAGACTCTGACAATTTGCCGCCCAGAAAACCGCCGAGATGCCGCCACCCTAATGGGCCGGCCGACGATCCCCCAGGGCGCGCCAATTACTTCCCGCAAGAAGAGAGCTCCGCCTTTCTTGCACGGGCCCCTCTGCTCTGGCGCGCCTCCACGCCCACTGGAGCAGACTGGGCGCCCAAGGCAGAAGAGTTGTCGATTGTTGCCCTTCGATTGAACTCGCCCGGCTCACTTGAGCCACTTGCTTGGCACACTGCTTGCACCCAGTGGCCAGCGCGGCTCCTAAGCTCTGGGGCGGCGATATTGCATAATGTGCCGCTTTATCTCGCAACAAGTCGCCAGTTTATCCTGCCAACTGGTCGACGGGCAAGCTCTCTCTCTCTTCCTTCTTCTTTATCCGCCACTCGAGCCACTGGAGCTATTCGAGTTGGCGGCGAGCTGGCCGCCGATTTGTTGTCGCTCACAATCTGCCAGAGGAGAGAAATCCGGCAGACACTCTTCGGGAGCCAGCGGACTGTTCGGCCTGCACTGTGCGCTGTGCACTGTGCACTGTGCAATGTGCTGCGACCAGCTCGCGTGGGGCGCGCACAGTCAGAGCGACACAGCAATGGACCCAGCCAGAGCTAAGGGCACTTGCAATACAAAGATGCAAAATATTCAAACCAATGCGCAACAAGGCCCACAGAGAGCTTTAAAATTAATCATTGGGAATTGATTTATTTGTGGCAATTTATTTGTTTCGCTCTTCTCTTTCACAAAAAGCGTGAACCGAGTGCAGAGTAGCCCATGTGAGTGTGTGAGTGTGCCCAACTCTCGAGTGCTGCCCCTTCTCAGTCTCGAGTGCCCTCTCGTCTGACCAGTGCCATGCAAGAGCCAAGATGCAATAGCAGTCGCCTTCCACAGTGGCCCACACACAAACACACACACACTGGCCACTCATTGACTCTACTCGACTATTATTCTCCACCGAGCAAAAGGGAGCGGCCCAAATATGCGACTCGAATCTCGCTCTCTGAACTCTCTCTCTCTCAGCTCTCTCTCAGCTCCACTATCAACTATCAACTAAATCAGTCGCCGCAAACAATTTATTGAAGCGCCAAACGCTCTACCACGCCGGCCAACTCCACACAATCTATTCTCTTTCTCGCTCCCTTTCGCCTCTCAGTTGGCCTGTCTCTCGGTCCATTTATTCAATATCCCTCCAGCGAGATAATTTTCCTTCTTTTCTCACTCTCATCTTACTCTACCTAGTCGTCGGCGTCTTTTTGCGCCAAACTTCTCCTCAATCTCTACTCTCATGGTCTCATGGCCAACTATCATTTGGCACCACAAAGTTGAGCACAAAAAGCACGAATTTTATACACTTGGCATCTCTTGGCCAATCTTTTGTTTCAAATTTCGCGCCACTGCTCAGTAAATTATTATCACTTTGTGGCCTAGTTTCTGTGCTTTTGTGCTTGTGTGCGCATTGCGCATGCGATCTAGCGAACATTGTCAAGTTCGTAAACAATTGGGCCTGTGCAAAACTCTTCCCCAAGCATAGGCTGCGTTAAGAGATGCTTGGGCAATGGCATCTTAGCTCAGGCAGACTTTGCCCATGGATTCAATGGGCAAGAGCTTACATATTTGCCCAGTCATTACTGTCCTGTCTACATAATACCTCATTTAGTTGTTCCTGGATCTCTCCCCAGATTGTCCATTTCTGGGCCCAAAAAAGTGAAGCCATGACATATCTTGCCAAGTTGCAGCCCGTTCCAAAGATACCTCAACTATTCCTAAGATCCACTCCATCTTGGATGCCACCCTGATACTGATCGCCAGGGCTGAATGCAACAATAAACCTGGAGGCTAGCCTGTGGAGCTGTCCCACCTTCTTCGGCAAGGAACAAAAAGGGCGGCGAGAAAAGAAAGATGGAAAGTATGACAAGGAGATAAACGAGCTGTGAGCCGCGAGTGATAAGAGGCAAAGGTCTTGGAGCAAAATAATATGAGCAGCCGGATAAGAAGCAAGAGCCATCGGTTGCATGGACAGTTGGCGGCGGCAACTTTAAAAGATCTCGCCTTTATTCCATTTTATCTCTTTTTTGCCAACCTCGTTAGGCCAAGGCTCAGACTGACGAAAGAAATCAATATTACCGGCTGGAACACGATTACGCTTTGGCACCCAACTGAATCTAAATGCACGATTCATTTTATTCTTGCGGTTGCCGCTCGCTTGTGTTTGTGTTGTTGCATAACACTAAATGCATCCAGAGGTTGACCACAGAGCTACCAGCACAGAGCTGATGCTCGTAATTAGAATCACGATCTTCCCATTTCTTTCTCCTCTAACAGAGAACCGAGCCAACGAGAGTCAGAAAAGCAGTGAAAGAGAGAGAGAGAGAAGGAAGGATCATGCTTGCATTAAACAGTAGACTAAGCAGGAAACGACAGCTTTTAGTGTAGAAATGCTAGTTGTTGCAAGTGCGCAGAGAGAAGGAGGAAAGATAACAAATGGCGAGAACAACAAACCGGCAAAGGTTCGTGCTAAATACTATGCAACATAAGTATGTAGATTGTTGTTGTTCTTATTAGAGTAGAAACAAGCATGCAGGCTGTATCATTTGGGCGAGCACAATTGTGAGCAAGAGAAACAGACAGGGTGCACCAAATCAATGTGTGTGTTCTTTTTCCTGAAAACTTGCCTTTATCGATTGGCCAAAAACGGTGGCCGAGATAAAATGCGACAGACAATTTCTGGCACGACTCAAAGAGTAGGAACATGCTCCGGGCGCCAGACACGAGCCAAAGAGCGCCGATGGATAAAATGGAGAACACAAACGATGTAGGTTGCGCAAGCAGCTCTCTCAGCTCCTTAAAATAGTGTTCCCGAGGCTTGAGCGAAACACAGGGCTTGCCGCAACACCAACAAGAAGGTGCAATCAGAATAATGATAATCGATGAGCGTCTTCGAGGGATCGAACGATTGATTGATTGTTGCCAACCCCAAGTTTGGATGAACAGGCGGGGTAATTATTGCCTTGAGCTGGCGAGCAGAGAATCAGTATTGTTTGAACGAATATGAAACAGGCTTGTTAGGTGGTGGCCCACTCTAACTAGAGGCAGATCAGCCAAGCTAGAGTGGAAGGAAAACAAAACTTCGGGCGACGGAACCTCGAGGTTGAAGAGCCGAAAAAAGGCCGGGATCTTTGGCTGGCGCTTAGAATGGAATCATCAAATGGGTGCCGCAGAGCCGCTTTGTTGCGGTGCACCCTCGAGTTCGCTCACAAAACGATCAGACATTTAGCGAGGGGGAAAAACTACGAATCGGGCCATATAATTCGCCTTGCAATCAGAACCATAATAGTCTAATCTTAGCCGCTTTCTGGTGAAGAGAAACGCATTAGCACCAACGGTGTGAGCAATTGTATTGCCGATTGCAACGTCTAGCCAGCTATTTATCACATTCTCCCTCCAATGGTCTAGACTGCAAGCCAAAGCGGCCAACAAGGCTGGAGTTAATCCCAAAAGGGATGCATTTGTGGGTTCAAGTAGGAGAGCAGGCGGGATCGCGTGCCAGAGCGGCCCAGATCGTCGAAGCGGCGCCCGCAAGCTCATGAGCTGGACTAATCTCGGCAAATCAGCTCCAAGGCGGCCATCCGCTCTTCCCATGAGAGTCAATGATCGATGATACGCGAAAGGCGGACGATTTCAACAGGGCGAGCATTATTAATTTTAATATATTCAAAATATTTAGCCAGTTTGTGGAGTTGATGCTAGTGTTGGAACACAAAGAGTGGGGCAGAAGACGTGGTGTAGAAGTGGCGAGCTCTTTTGGGCGGTCAAGTGATCGGAGTTGGGGGGTGGAAGAAAGGGGATGACCAGGATAATCTAGCTGGCCAAAAGGGGAGGCAAATCTGGGCATTTGGAAGGCAAACACTTTGGCGATGCAGAGTTGCCATTCTATTTCTCACCATCTGATGACAGGCGACGAAGCAACAATTGTGCATGGGCTTTGTTGCTTTTTTATGCTATATGATCCAGGCTGAGAGAGAGAGAAAGACTTTGGAGGCTTTATGGAGCCCAGTTTGGAAATGGGTGATCTCGTAAGCGTCTTTTCAGATGCAAGTTGAGATTATGACAACTGGGAAAAGGATCGCCCTTTTGTGTTGGCCAAGGGGGGATGCCTTTGTGGCGAGTGGACTATTTATGAGTTTACTTTGTTTTGCAAAATCCAAGGCCTGTGGTCTGGATGTGGATAGCTGTCCGTAGTAGCGGTAGTAGTAGATTGGGCCTTTTTTGAGGAAACGAGAGAGAGGCGGCAGAGAAGTAAGGAAGCGAAGTGAGTGGCATTTTCATGTAGGCCAGAGAAATTGCTACCATTGAGTCCGATGGTCACACGCTCGCACGCAAGCACTCACGATTGGAAGGCACTGTGTTCCCGAAGGGCCAAGAGAATGAGAAAAGGAGCAGAAAGAGAGAGAGAGAAGACGAGGAGGAGGAGGAGCAAGGAGGAAAAATTAATTGATTATCCCATCGGCTGAGAGTGGACGACGTTGAATGAGCCGAAGGAGCAGCAGAGGAAGAAGCGGCGGCACACACACGAACTGGCGTCTGGGGCGAAAGCCGTCAGATTGAATGTTAAACGACTGGAAGTAGAATGGCCGAGTTGCAGATGGAACATAACAACAGCATCAGACAGAGAGCGAGAGAGAGAGAGGCAAGTGCTCGGGCGTGGATTCAGATTGGCGATGGTTGTATTTTTAAATAATTATTTTTCCTCCTTTTTCTCTCTCTCTCAGTGACTGGCTGCAATGCAAGCGCCACTTGGAGTGGCCAACCAATTGGTGCTGATGCTCGAACAAGTTAGATTGTGCAACAGGGAACAGCAAACACAGTGAACTGTGTGTGTGGGGAGAAACAACTGCACCAAGCAGTTGGGAGAATGGACCAAGAGAGAGAGAGAGAAAATGGTTGGCGCTGGACACAGAGGGAAAAAGGGCAGAGGAAAAGAGATACAAGCTCATTACATAAGTGCTATTCTTAAGTTTCTGGCCAAAAGGAGGAGCTTGTGGCTAATCGAGGTGGTTCGAGTTGGGCCGAGTTTCGAGATGAGCCATCGAACGATTGAAGGGAATTAATAGTCATTCAGGAGAGAGAGAGAGAGAAATACATGAGCACTACAATCGAACCTCTGGATAGACAGGAACTGCTGATGGAATAGTAAAATCTGTTCCTGAGCTACCAGTGTTTTTCTTTTAATTAGTATCACGTTGTTGTTGTTGCCCGCGGACCTTAGTATCGGGACAACAAGGGCAGCCCATTGATGATTATGCTCAATCATGGCCGATTTGAGCGGCCGAGACTGAGATCACTGGGGCGGCCAGAGGCAAGCGCGCCATTGAGGGCAGGCAGCGAGTCCATCATTGGGCATGAGAGGTGAGGCAGTTTGGCTGGATGAAAAGTCGCACTTTTGGGCAGCAAAGTTTGAGGAGATGAGCTTAGTATTCGTAATATCATGAGTATATTATGAGTATGATATTCTCCCAATCTTCTTGTGCCCATTTCTCGCCCTCTTTCGAGCATCAGATGATCAACTGCATCCGAAGCTGGAAATTCATGCGCCGAAGGAGGAGACAAAAGTTGCAACAATGGCGCGCAGAGACAATCGCGCGAGCCGAGGAGACGGTGTGTGGTGAGCTTGGAGGAAGACTAGTAGAAAGAGAGAGCTTGGAATTGAGCCTGGCCTTGCGTTGAGTGTTGTTGGGCTGGCCTGCGAGCAGACAGGGGGGAGCCTCCCAAGCAGAGGAGAGTGTGTTGCGTAAAACTTGGCTCTTTTATTTGTTTGCCAACGACTTGCACTGCACTGCACTGCACTGCGCAGGCGCCCCGCAAGCCACACCACTGAACACCATTGAAGCGTCGCTAATGCACTGCACTGAACTGTGTGTGTGTGCTTGTGTGTGCTTGTCTGTGACTGTGACGCAAACAATGAGCAGGCAATGTCTTTTGTCTTCAGTTGTTGGGCCAAAACAACTGGAATGCTCTCTTGTTTCGAAACGAGCCAAGTGGAACGATGCGTGAACTTGTTTTACACTGCTCACTTATAGGCTCTCGGCAGCCAAGCGCTAAGAGCTCAGGGAGAACAGAGGCCAAGAATGTGCACTAACAATTGAATGTGGAAACATTACTCAAAAACAAACATCACTGCTTCAATCTATATGCATGAAACAATGGAAAACCAAAAGCAGGCAGACACTGCAGGCAAGGACTAGGCGTAACTTGGAGAGCAATTTGGAGCAAATTGGAACAAAGAGCAAGAAGAGACTGGCCAGAGAATTGCAGCAAGAATTGAGCTCTTCCAGAGACGACCAATAGGAAGACGAAGAGAAGGGAACCTTGAACCCACCGAGTTGATTAGGAACACAGATTAGGAGCAGAGAAGAATAGGAGAAAGAAGAGAATAGGGCAAAGTATTGCAGCAGCAGTAGTGATGGAGGAGAGCCCTCGAGTAGCATCGTTGGCGGCCGAACGGCATCAGCTGATGCCCTCATCGTCACCTCAGAGCAGACCGTCGACGGCAAGCTCGTTGAGCGGCGCCCAAGTGTGCGACACGGACCTGGAGCAGCGTGCGGGCGAGCTTAGGAGCCGAATTGGGGCCGACCTGTCACTGTTGTCTGACTCGCGTTCCACCTCGCCCAGCGGCCAAATGTTGTTGGGCTCAACAGCAGTGTCAGGCGGCTTAGAGCAGGCCGGCGAGCAGCTTGTTGTGATGGGCGAGCCGAAGCACCTCGAGCAGCAGCAGCAGATCTCCAGCGGCAAGACGGCGGGCTCGATGGCGCGCTCGTCGCCGGGCGGCCGCGCCTCCAGGAGGACTCTTTCGTCCAGCGTGTCTGTGTTGCGCAACCAGGTTGGAGTTGGCAGTGTGGGCCCCTTAGAGTTGGGTGCCGGCCAGACGACGAGCGCCAATCTGCTGCTGATGAACTCCTTCGCCAACCAGATCTTGAGCCGGGGCCAAATGGGCGCCCACTTGGGGCCTCTTGGGTTGAGCACGAGCGGAACCGGAACCGGAAATGGGCCCAGTGCGGCGGCAGCGCTGAGCTCGCTGTTCCAGCAGCAGCAGCAGCAGACGCCCAAAGGCAAGACGGCGGCCAACTCAATGGTGGGCGCAAGTCTCGGCAAGCAGGGCAACCAGAGCAGCCGCAGCTCGCCCTTAGCGGCGGGCCAGGACCCGGCGCTGGCGGCCAACACGGCGGCGGCGGCGGCCATTTACGCGGGCATCATGCAAACGTTGCAGCAGCAGCAGCAGCAGAGTGGCGAGTCGGCCAATGGACAGCAGTCGAGTGACTTGCTGGCGGCCGCAAATCTGGCCCAACTTCTTGCGGCAAACAAGCAGCAGCTCGAGCAGCAGCAGCAGCAGCAGCTCGAACAGAAGCAGGCCAGCAAGAGACACTTGGAACAGGCGCCCCTCTCGCTCATCGAGGTGCTCAACGAGGCGCTGGCCAGACAGCAGAGCGAGGCGCTGGCCCTAAGCTCTGCCCACGATTCTCACATACACAATCTCGCCTCCTCCAACAGGCCGCACTCTCAGCAGCCACACTCTCAAGCTCACTCACAAATATCACAATTATCACAATTATCACAAATTGCACAAATGTCACAACAAACAATCTCGCAACACTCACAACAACAAGCCCACTCGCAACAGCACCACCTCCAGACGTCGTCTCAGCAGCAGCAGCAGCAGCAGCACTCGTCTCAGCAGCAATCTCATTCCGCCAACCAGTCGCCCCTCGCGGCCAACCACCACCAGTCCTTAGGAGGGCTGCCCTCTGGAGGAACCCTTTTTGCGCCAAACAACTCGGCCAACTCGAACGCAACTCTGCAGCGTCTGTCTCCGCTGGCGCCCACCAGCTCGGCCAGCTCGGCGGGCTCACCAAGCGCACCGAGCCACTTCCGGCCGGGCCACTTTCCACTGGCGCGGGCCGGAAGTGGCCAGCTGAGCTCGGCCGTGGTGGCGGCGAGCAGCACTACAATGCGCGCCTCGCCCCACAGGACCAGCGAGAGTGGCCAAAGTACGGGGGCCACGCCCACCAGCAGCTCGGCAACAATCAACTGCAACTCGCTCAACCTGAGCCGTCTGGCAGGCACGCCGCCGGCTGGAAAGACTTCCGGCGGAAGTGGTGCTACTGCTCAAGGCGCTGCTAGTGGCTCAACGGTGGACCTGGAGAGCATGATTCGAGCGTCGGCGCTTGAGCAGCAGCAGCAGCAGAGTGGTGGCCCTCAGCTTGTTGCTGGCCAGTTGTCTGCTGCGCTGAGTCTGCGCCAACAGCTGATCGAGCAGCAGCTGATGCAACGCCAGGCAGCTGAGGAGCAGCCGACGGGCGCCTCAAATCCGCTCATCCAAGTCTACTCCAAGTTGGCCTCCTACTTTGGGCAGCAGCAGCAGCAGCAACAAATGCAACAACAGCAACAAATGCAGCAACAACCAACGAGCAACGATCTCCTCCTGGCGCTGATCCAGCAGCAGCAACAGCAGAGCGCCAGCACGCTCAACCCCTCGATTGAATACCTCCTCGCGGTGGCGGCGGCCAACCAGCAGCAGCAGCAGCAGCAGCGCGGCTCCTCCACCGCCGGCAACAAGGTGCCCGAGCTGCTGAGCCAGTTCGTGGGCTCGCTGGCCGCCCAGCAGGCTGGCGTGGCGGCTCTCCTGCAGCAGCAGCACCACCAGCAACAGTCTCTCCTCCATCCGTCCTCAACTCTGGCCCACCAGCACCAAAATCACCAAAATCATCACAACCAGAACCAGCAGCAACTGGGCCAAAACCAGCACCAGTTGGTTGGCACAATGCAGCAGAGACACTCAAACTCGATGTCGCCGCACACGAACAGCGCGCTACCCAAGCGAGCGGGTTCGCCAAACAATTTGCAGTTGGCCAGCGCGGCTTGTCTGGAGCGAGGCTCGCCCGTGGGCGCACTGAGCTCGCAGCAGAGTGGCGCCGTTGCGCAGAACCTCCTGCACAAACAGCAAGCCTCCCACAGATCGTCTGGCTCCTCCTCGGCGGCCAAGACTTCGGCGGCCAGTCAGGGCGGCCACAAGGAGACGAAGAGCTCGGCAAACCAGAACAACAACAACAACAACCACTCGAAGCTGACGAATAACAATAATAGTAATAGTAATAACAATGGAGCTTCGGGCACGACAGTGGCGAGTGGTGGAGGAGGGGGCGACATAATCACCATAACGAGCCAGAACAAACTGCTTGGGGCCAAGATCATCAGACAGTCGAAGCGCAATGGGGGCGAGTGTGCCAAGTCGCACATCAAGCGGCCCATGAACGCCTTCATGGTTTGGGCCAAGGACGAG
>Ga0058701_10000387_pt1 | contig 31457 bp, 22 predicted proteins | sample AgamicOrMae_FD_97039 | JGI IMG/M metagenome (GOLD analysis project Ga0058701, IMG submission 97039) | Agave microbial communities from Guanajuato, Mexico - Or.Ma.e | ecosystem: Host-associated > Plants > Phyllosphere > Phylloplane/Leaf | place: Guanajuato, Mexico | collected 2012-06-04
GCTGGCAGACCTGCCGCTATGCCAGCACGCAGGTCCAACATCTCCCTCAGAACTGGTGCGCAACCGGGAGCATTTATAAATGCATAGTTTCCAGCAATCGTGTAGCAAGTCGCTGGTATGGTCATATCCATCTCTCCAGCGTCTGAATGTACAAACTCATTTAAAGCCTTCCATCGGCGAGAATGGGGATACGCAGTCCCATCAGTATTATCGAATATTTTATTTCCTTGATCGACCCATCGCAGGCCCATTTTCCTGTGGCCTGTCAGGATCAACTGTTGGTTAAGGTCCGCGAACAAGCTAAGTGCATCCTCTAGCCTGATTCATCAAGGTAGAGCTGCTCATAGCTTTTTTGTCCAGGCTTAGAGAAGGTGTTCAGAGAAAGTATTCTGGTTGGGGTTTTTTCGATGGAATACCCCTCGTTTCTTGAGGGGCGGCATCAAATATAGAAAAGTCTCGGGTCAGATCACCATACAGATGTAATATCGCAGCTACATTGCCGCATCGATAACAGTAGTTGGGTGCAGACCAAACAGTTAATACGGTTTCATCAAAGTGCCATTTATAACCCTCCATAACTAATTGATGTGCTCGACAAATCATATCGAGATTATTTGTGAGGTTGAACGCCGCGACGACGTCGCTACCGAATAAAAAACCCGCCCCCCTTGGACTTGTATTCCAGCCAGTCGCCGAGTCCTCTGGATCCGACCACAATAGATCACACATGGGTCCATCATGGGGTACCTCTTGTTTACGGTCTATAACCCTAATTTGATCCAACTTCTCAATCGATGGCGAGAGACCTCCGTGTACACAGAAAATTTTTCCATTTATGATTGCAGATAAGCTGAGATAATCGAAGATTTCTGTACAATATCTCCATACTGTAATAGATCCGTACTTTCTTATACACTCGTCATAAAAACCATAAACTTGTGTTATCTGTCGGCTCTCATGGTTGCCCCTGATGAGTGTAATCCTGTCTGGATAACGAACTTTCAGCGCTAGTAATAATAAGAATGTTTCGACTGAATAGAAGCCCCTGTCCACGAAATCACCCATGAACAGGTAACTCGTCTCTGGTACATTGCCTCCTACTTTAAATAGTTCTTTCAAATCGTAAAACTGTCCATGTATATCACCACAAACTGTGACGGGGGCATCAACTCTTTGAACATTTGATTCTTCTATCAATATCTCCCTAGCTTTAGCACATAAAGCCTTAACCTCGCTTTCTGTGATTGTTTCGCACCTCCTCAATTGTTCAATTTGTCTATCGAGATCTGAGCTCATTCTGATAAATGAGACGTTTGGTTAATCTAATACAATCAATCCTCCCGGGGCCCTTCGAATAAAATCATTTGAAGTTTCAAAATTGAGTCCAGTATTTTGACTGGTTGAACTCCCGATGGCGCTCAAACACTGGTGGGAAAAGGAGACGTACGAATCTTGCTTGTGTTTTTTGTTTTCATTCGCGATTTCACTTCACTCGTTCGCACAAGCACATTCTCTCGACATTGCTGGAGATGTTTCTTCATTCGTTTCGCATTTAGGATGTAAATTTATTAGGTTTTCATTTATAGATTTAAACTAGATAAAAAACAGATATGACAATTATATTATTCCTGATTGACACTAGCTCGTCTATGAACCAGCGGACATACCTGGGTGCAAGACCGACTCTTCTCGACGTAGCAAAAGATACTGTAGAAAAATTTCTCAAGGCCAGAGCTCGTGATGTCGCTAGTCGGGGTGATCGTTACATGCTGTTAACATTTGAAGATCCACCCAATAATATTAAGGCAGGATGGAAAGAATCGCATGCAGTGTTCATGAACGAATTAAAGCACCTCACTGCGACTGGGATCACGAACATGGGACTAGCCTTGAAGAACGCTTTTGACTTATTGAATTTAAATCGTATGCAATCCGGGATTGACACCTATGGAATCGGGAGAGCACCTTATTATTTGGAACCTTCTATGATAATTGTGATAACAGATGGATCCTCTTTGACAAATCAAACCGGAGTCCAGTCGACGCTTGAATTGCCGATGCAAAATCATGTCGTGCCAGGCTCTGAGCTTACCAGAGAACCATTCCGTTGGGATCAAAGATTATATAGCTTAGTCTTACGTCTAACTGGTACCCCACCATTTGAGAATTTAAATAGTGGGGCAGCAGCTGGTCCAATGATTGATCAATTCTCTTCCCTGACAGCGATGTGCGCTGTTACTGCTGGACGATCATATACGATAACAACTCAACGATCTATCCTCCAGAGCATAGATGCCCTGGTCCAAAAGGTTCAGAGCGGAGTTGTTATACAATTTGAGAAGGTGGGACCAGATCCTCCTCCCATAGAAGTCGCGACCGAAACCACAAATAATCCCGCGCCGAACAACGAAGATCACAAGTCTACGGATGGTGGAGAACTGGACAATCAAGCCGGCCAACTCAAGCAACAGCAGAATGACAGTAACCCATCAGCAAGCGTGTCAGCGAATCCAGCTCCTCAGACTCCGCTGACTCCTATGCCTCCAAATTGGCATAGCACTAGATCTTTGATTTACGTCCATCGTCAACTCACGAATAAGAATTTTCCAGTCGGCCACTGGCCAATTCCAGAGGCCTATTGGCCCGACCCAAATATGACCAATCTCCCTCCTAGAACTGCTCATCCAATAGTGAAATTCTCATGTAATGCCACGGAGCCGCACATGCTAGATGCCTTGCCATTCGATAAATATGAGCTAGAATCATCTCCTTTGACTCAGTATATCTTATCGAGAAAGCAACCACATGTTGCTTGGCAGGTCTTTGTTAGTAATTCGAGCAAGCAGCCCAATGATCTGGGAGCTCCATTTGGTTATCTCAAAGCTGCAACTAGTCTCAATTGTGTTAATCTTTTCGTCATGCCATACAATTACCCAATGTTGTTACCGATCATGGACGAAATTCTAAAAAAGCCTCAGTATCCTGATAAACCACCAAGAGAGTGGAAACCGGCTTTCCATGAATATCTCAGAACGATGCCACCCTATTATGCTACTCCTCTGAAACGAGCCCTCACCCGCATGGGTGCGACTGGTAGCCTAGTACCTGATAGTATTGATGGTAATTGTCTAAGTTACGCTGTGGCGAGCAAGTTGAAAAGCCACAAAAATGAGGCCAAAGCTCAATTTGAGCGCCTGATAGTCGCCATGCAGCAACTCCAGACCATGAAGAGTCAGAATATAGACATCGTACGTGTTCTGCAATGCGGTAAGAGTTTGCGATCTCAAGTTGAATCTACTTCCTATCGGAATATGACTTGTACCGGTCAGCCCGCACCAGCTTTCAATTTCCGATACAATGCAATGAAGAAAGAACTGAACGAGTTTGCAAATTTCGCAATCCGAGTCAAAGATAAGGCAAACATATATTCGAGCAATGAAAATGCTAGAACCAAGCATACTTTCAGGAATCCATACGATATAGATAGAAAAGATCTGATCGATCAGATCTACTTAATGCGATCAAATATTATGCAATCTTCTAGCAGGATAAAATTCAAAGACGAGGATCAAATACATTCACTGCCCATATCTCAAATGGGTAATTACCAGGATTATCTCAAGAAACAACCCACACCTCTCCGTGAGATCGAGTCAACTCCAGTCCGTCAGCACATGTTTGGTAATCCATTCAAGATAGACAAGAAGGGTATGATGGTAGATGAAGCCGACAGTTTAGGTATGACCTCAAGCGACAACAGTCCATCGCAAAAGAATAAGAAACTGAATCCCAATCAAAGAAGGAGGGGCCCTCTACCGAAAGATTTCATTATGCTTGAACAAGATAGTTGGCGTCGCTCTCCAACACCCTCTCCGACAACATCTCCTACACCGTCCCCATGCCCCTCACCAAACCCCTCCTCTGAGGGCAGTTTCACATCTACTTGTAATGGTGACGCCGAAAACTCACTCTCAGGCTCTCTAGGAGGCCCAGTATTGAATAATAGTAATTCGCACGAGTCACCGCCCCCATCTAGATCAGATAGCATGAGCCCAGGCAGTTCCGGAACGGTATCTGTGTATGATGATGATGATAGAAATCAGCGTGATGATATTTCCGTGATTGTAAATAATTCCGACAATATGATAACCAAAAATAGCAAGCAAACAAATGTAGCGGATGAAATTATAATTAGACCTAGTGAGCAAGATTTGGCCCTAAGAAGCGATATTTTTAAACACATCCGAGGGCCTGGAATGAATTATAGTAACGTTTTGAAGACAATCTCAACCTTGAAAGGAGAAAAGAAAAGGTTTATACTGGAAGAAACGATACGCGAAGCTAAGCGCTTCAAAAAAGTACGGTTACTGCGTCAACTAAATGTAATCAGTCGTCAGTGATGATCTATTTCTTCAAGAGCTAGAAACAATGTTCTCCGTGAATCTGAGTGACTCTTTGCCTAGATTAGTACTCTATCAATTCCATTCTGTTGCCGTCACCACTCAATCAATTAAACGCATAACAAGAGACCACTAACAATCATGCTATTTATTTACAAAAATTTCGGTATCTATTTCATCGCAAATTGAGATTCGAATCTACTGAATTCCACTTAGTGGATTTCCAGTCTCGTCCTGGAACGACCAAGATCGCACGGAACTTCGTACCACGGCCCACATTTGAGATATCTCTCATCGAACCGCAGTTGAGTTGGACAATTGAATTCCAGAATATGACCCGTGTTCGAGCAATGATAGAATGTCTATTGAGAGAGGATTATTTGAGGATGTTAACTGTTAGAACCGAGCCGCGTTGGGTGAAAATAAATGGATAGTCTACCTGCGATTAACACTTACCCGACACGAGGATCGTATGTCTGGATAAAAACCGGCAGTTCGATCGGTACAATCGAAGCTATTGTGGCTGCCATCGTCAGTCCCCCTCCCAGAGGCTCCCGATGTATCAAAGTGGCCTTTTCTCTCGCTAGATGGGGATGAATGACCTTCCAATACACTTGGTGAGCGGGTCTTAGGTCTCACTTCCGTTGAAGGAGTGACAGCCGTATTGGAAGAGGCGATTCTTTGAAGCTTGGCCGCGATCTGCGACGCGGCTTGACGTTGTGAAGGAGCAACCAGCCTCAACCTGGAATCACTTGGACCTTTCGTCCAGGCTGTCTGATAGTCCATCATGTGGATGTACTTAGGATAAATAGGCTTGGTTCGAGTATCATTTCTCCTGTTTTGGCCGTTGAGAGCCAGATCGATTGTCTCGAAGTCCTTTCTACTCATTTGAGGTTTCGAGTCGTCGAGAGTTTCTTCCGTTATTTTGTTATTTTTTAAATATTGAATTAACTTGTCTAATAAATGACCACTATTCGTATGAGTTGAATTACTTTGATTTTGATGGTCAGCGAGGAAACGCTCTAGATCATCATCGAGCTGAGTCGCCTTAGTCGTGTTGGTTGATTCGAGTGCCTCTTTGAAATCGATAAGATCATTCTCATTCAATTCCTCGTCAGAACGTCTAGTATCGTTCCCGAAAATTCTACTGTTGAATCTAGCCTCCAGCTCTTCGCGACCTATCAAACGCTGTTTAAGTAGCGAGGATTTCAGTAGGAGAGACTCCATTATTTGCAAAGCTAGAGATTTACCATTTCTGGGCTGGGATTGGTAGGCATCTAATCTACGCTCATTGGATTCTAATTGGATGGGTAAGGATCTCTGTGAGTGTAAGCCAAGATCCAGAGCTGCATCCCAGGGTCTGAATAACGGACCAGGGACTTGGTAGCGTATTGCAGCGAGCAGTGCCGCGGCCCGTTTCTGCTCCATTTGTCTCAGATCGTTCAGCAGATTTCCGGCTCTCTCAAAAAAACTCTTGACTGTGGTCTTGCTGGTAACGTTGGCATCAATGATTGTTCGATTCGGTAACTCAACTTCATAACCAACATTGTTACCTCCATTTAGGGTACCGAATAGCTCATAGTAGTTAGTGTTATTGCCGATTTCATAGTCTTGGGTAGCAAGGGGCGAGAATGGGACCATGTCTGTCCTTCCGCTGGAGAGATTGGTTTCACTACTTGGAGAGCTACTGTTCGTCCTGGAGAGCAAATTCTTTGCCAGATATCTCAATGCAGATAGGTTGAAACGCTGTTGATGCGAGGCCTCAACGGTTTGATTTCTTGATGGCCGATTGGCATCATCATAAAACTTTCTTGCAACACTAGGCTTGTTCTGATTCGGATCAAGAGCGAGCATCTCAGCATCGTAAGCGTGGTAAGGCGGTTTCAGAGGTAGCTCGGCAATCATCGTCACATTGTTGATCGGCATCGCACCAGTTACCATCGTGGACTCGGATACTGTTGTGCCATTGTCTCTGTCATCTCGGACTATTTGTTTGGAGACGGTGGTTTGAAACAGGTCTCTGGATTTTTCTAGACCTACCAGAGTGTATGGCGCAAATGTTTGCCTCACCGTAGTCGTCTTTTCATGCTCGTCTTCTGAAACAACAGATGGATTCAATGGCGTTGGAGATTCTGTTGAGACAGTCATCATCATTGGACTTGTTGCTTGTTCAGAGATTTCTTTGGTGGCCAGATTATCGTTAGTCTCTGCGGTTAATTTGTGATTTGATGGCAGAATCGTGATTCCAGGAGAATTTGCAAGAATTAGACCGATCGTGTTGGCCAGATTAAGACTTTCATTTGGATTATCTTTACTCTTCCTTGCCTCCTGGCCAGATTCGTTTTTACCGTAGTGAACTCCGTTGGTGGCAGCTGTGCTGCTGATGGACGTTAGTTTATGCCGAGCAAGGGCGGAATGATCGATTTCCTGGGACTGTTTTTCGTCATAATGTTCTCCATTTCGTCTGGTCGTTTCAATATTTAATGTTGTTGACGGTACCGACATTCCAACTGTGCTCCCCTTATTCAATGACCCCAACTCTCCACCCTGCTCTTGGCGTTGGATCATAGTTTGGTACTTCTCGGGCCAACTGGCTATGGTCTCGGCGCTGAAAAAGTCCCCAGTCTGCGCAATTTGCGGGAATACAGTTTGTAGAGCCAGCATATTTTGTTGGTGCTGTTGGTACCTGGTTGTCGCTAACATCTCCTCGTTCATCAGATGATGTGTGGTATATCGGCTTATCGATTCAGAGGCCATATTATCAGTTGACTCGGGCGAGATCGATTTGCGTGTCGTGCTGGGTGAGGTAGATGTTTCTCCCTTATTTACAGGGTCACCTAATGGCAGTGCTGACGCTGAGGATGTTCTCGGTTCGAACATTGTTTTGGGGATCCAACGCGATTGTGTTCCATCTGTTACCTGTTGGGTGGTTAGTAACGGCCGGATGGTTGTCGTGGTAGTGTTTGTTGGCATCGGAGTTGACGTTGTGGTGGAGGTTGTAGAACTGAGCAAAGACAGTTTGAGTGTCGTTAGAGAATCCATTTTCATCATTTTCTTACTGGTTATCGTATTAGGCGACTCCGAAAATCTGCCGGTGGTCGGATAGAGTAATTTCTTAGTAGTCGTTTGCAAAGTATTCGATCTATCAACAACTGATGACAGCTTATCTTTTTCATTGATCAGATATTGACTCTTTCTTGGAGGAGCATCCACAAGTACCGGTTTGAGCTCGCTCGCAACCATGCTGATTGAATCGCTTGTGGGTTGTGTGGTTCGGTATTGCAGGCTCCGCTCCGGTGTGAGCCATGGGTATTTGCTAGAGGCAATCGAAGTTGTACCGTAGGATTTGGAAGTGACACTAGATTGGTGACTTGCCAACTTAGGTGATCCCCATGTCGAAAGTCGTAAAGGTTCGCTGCTCGGGATCCACGGACTAGATGAGCTTGAGGCGGGAGTAGATTTACCAATGATTGGTGAGCTGCCTCGATTGCGACTCAAGTCGTTAATCGTTGTCATTGGGCCTGGCAGAAGTTTAACAGCATCATTGGACTTCGCCTGAATCTTGTCATCGCTCCTAGACTTCTCTAAGGATTGCATGCGTGGTGTTGATCGTGCGAAATATGATCTCGTGTGCGATTGCGCACCGGAAGCTTGGATTCGAGGTGAGTTAGAATTCAATCGTCGTAGTTCAAGTCTAAGTGACGTTGCTCTTTTCCCCTCAGAAAACTGGTCTGAATCCTTGGCAGTTTCTTTTGTACGCGATTGCCTCGTTGGAAGCTGCACAGATAGCGCATTGACCTGTTGCTTCCGGGAACGGTATCTTGTTGAATTCCTACTGCCTTGCTGTTCCTTTGGAGACGGATTCTGTGTTACAGTGGTCGTGGGGGCTGGACTAGCGGAAGTCGACGAAGAAGTTCTCGGTCGTGGATTCGTGTCTGTCTGTTGTTGCTTGATAAAGTTTGATCTTGATTTGCTTGGCTTTGGTTGATGTTGATGCTCAATCCATGCTGGAGGATCGTCCTGCTCGTTGCTGTCCAATTCTGCGACACTGTTCACGTAAGATTGCTTGCTTTCTGACATGAACATGGGATCGCTCAAGGCGGCTGACGACTGCTGCTTGGGAGTAAGATTAGAAGATGAAAAGATGCCTGCCTGTTGATCAATCAATTGGTTGATCACCTTAACAGTGTGCCGCAGTTGATTACCAAAAGCGATTCTAGTTAGATTATTGATCGAAGCGATGACTAGTTCCTCTCTCTTTTGCTTCTGCTCTTGATTTTGATGCGACAGTTGCGGTGATTCTGCTCCCCTGAGACTGTTAGTTTCTGTTTGATTGTTTCGTTTGGATTCATCGTGAAATTGTTTTTTCTTAGATGATTGGTCAAGGGGTAGAGTCTTGTTGTCCGTAGAATTGACTTGCTCATGCTGTTGCTGAGCTGTAATTTCAATTGTCCTCATTTGTTGATCATCTTTTTTCGTCTGCCGCTTCTCACTCGAGGCGGACAATTTGCCGTCTCTATCGATAGCATCGGATCTGGTGGGACTGTCTTGCTTGCTACTCGTAGGCTCGTAGGCTTTGGTGCTCGCTCCAATTATTGAGCCGTTGGTCCTCTTTTGCATTTGAGCAAAATTTGCGCCAGACGTCGTCTTTTCTACATTATTCAAATCGTTCATTGATTTGCTGATACTCTTTGGTCCTTCCTGATATGTTGTATGATTATGCTTGGTGGTATGCTGTGCAGAGGGCTGTTTCAATGAGCTGATTAGGGTTGGTTTCGATTCGCTTTCCGAGTTTATCAATAACTCGACATTCTTGAACTGTGATTCGGTCCGATTCGGGGCCAGAGACGGCATCGGACTGGTTGAAGAGATTCTGTCATTATGTCTATTGATACTCTGAATGCTATCATTATCAGGATTGTTGACGCTAGTATTTTGTGCCGGAACGTTCGCCGGTTCAGAGAGGAGAAGCGAAGTATTGAAGATTCGCCAGGCATTAGAATGCGCAGATTCGGTGCCAACTTTCGCCGTCGTGCTGCTGGTCGTGCTTTGAGCAACCACCAATGGGGCACTATATTTCATCGGCTGGTTTGCCTTCTGACTAACGCCTATGACCCCGACCATTGGACCTGGGGTTTGTCTAGATTGTTGATGTTTTTGTGCAAAGTTTTGTTGCATAGAATTTGGAACAGTATGCTGTTGAGTCGCGGGTTTCAGAGAGCTAAGCTCGGCCAACTGCCGCCTTTGGTGCTCGACCACCAGATGTATTGGGTGCTTGCCAGTGGCCATCACGGCCACAGGAGGGGCACCATTGTTCTGGAGCTGGTGGATAATCGCGATGCTGGGTTGCTCAGCACCATTTGGGCCCAAAGGAATCTGCTGCTGCTGCTGCTGGGCATTGTTGAGAGAGCTCATTGCTCGACCGCTGAATTGCAGCTGATTTGGGGGCAAATTTATGGCCATTTGCTTGCCGTCCGTGTGCCGATTGTTGCTGGTGGCTCCATTTGGTCCGAGCTGAAGTTGGCCGAAGAATTGGCACAAAATGGATCGCTTATGGCCGCCAAATGGGGCTGGCAGAACAGAGGCCAAGACGGACGAAGTTTGTTGGCACAGTCTAGCCAATCTGGAGGTGTGCTGTTGCGGGAGGTTTGGTGTGCTACTGATTTGGTCATTTGTGTCGGAAGTGCGAAACTCGGCCGGCAAATCGAGCGAAGAGCTCGAGAGATCAATTGGCGCTAATAAGCGTCTTTCCAGAGAAGCTTTGGCATTCTGGCTAGATTGCAGGGCCTGAAAATGGGGCCAATTTCGGCAGAAAGTTCAGTGGAGAGAAGTTTTTTTCCCATTATCATGTAGGCGCGAAGACGAGTAGATATTGAGCGAAGTATTGAGGATATTGCGTGCAATGAGTTAGTTTGATTTTGCATTGGGCTGTGAAGAATGTGCTCGCCATGCAATCTCATGGGAATGGAAACTTTTCCCACTTGTTTTTTTTTGCCCATTACACGAATGGATAAATATAAATTTTTACACAAGAGCGCAATAATCCCAGGAAACGAATGTCTCAGACTTGGAACTTACCTCAGAGGCTGGCGATGAAGGCAAGTGCTGGCGTCCAGCTGGTTGGAAAGTAACCGGTCGCCTGTGGTAGTTTGTTTCTGTTTTTTCCACTTTTTTAGCCAAATTCCGTCAGTTAGAGCCAGTGAGCAGGCCATTTGAAGTGGGCGTTTTGATTGGTTGAAGAATCAATGATGTTAGTGCATCGTGTTTGCTGCTGTAGAACGTGAGCAATATGGGAACAAATTTGCACTTTCCTCCCCATGCAATTGGCTCAGATGGTCGCCTAAAGCCAACAGTAGAGCAAGAGGAGCAGTTTATAGAGCTTTCAACAGGTTCCAACAAGTTTCCTTAGGTTTGTCCATCTGCCTGTGGGACTTTCTTGTCGCTCGAGAGGCAGATGAAAAGGCCTGTGAGAGAACTCCCACACAATTTTGTCGGTCCCCAGCTTGGAGGTGGTTCCATTTGGAGGCGTGTGGCTATTTTGGTGGGGAAAATCGACAGCGATAAGCTGGAAAAGGTGGTAGGTTTGGCTAGAAAGTGAGATAATGAGCCCGCAAGAGTTGCGGTGCGGAAGAAGCCCAGCCGAGCCGAGCTGGGAACAAACAGCAACAAGTGGCGCCAACGGAGGATAAGCGCTTTATGGAAACATGGAGAGAGAAATTTATCATTGGGTGCTGGCCACTTTGGTCCAATTAATAATTCAACTCTCCAGCCTCGAGTCTTTCCGAGTTTCTCTTTGGCGAGCGAGCATTAAGCTTGCCAACCAACTGGGATGCTTGGAGAGGGAGAGACAATCGCGAGCGAGCAGCGTCCAGTTGCCAGATCTCACACTCGAGTCTGGTCGTTGCAACTTTGTGTGCTGAAAATCCGTGGAAGAGCATAAACAATCGCTGCATCGGATGAGCATTGGGAGAAAGTGGCCAGTTCAGTGGGCGCTTGGAAGGCGCCAAGATAAGCGAGATTTGCGAGCTGCGAATGCTAGTAAGAAGCAGATAGAGAGAGACCTCGAGAGGCAAAAGTTGGCCCAAGAATAAGAACAAATGGTTCATATTGAGCTGGAGGCAGCTTGCTCGGCTTGGCCACTTGGCGAGCAAAGCGGCCACTCTGGCCAGGCTCAAAGTGGCACTCAATGGCCAGTTTGGCTGTTGGCCGAGACAACTTGTTACCATGGGCAGATGATCACAATTGGAGGAGTTTGCTCTTCGAAAAGAACGCTCGATTTGCAAATGTTGCCCGGTGGGAAACAAAGAACGCCGAGCTAGTGGGGCGGAGGAGGAGGAGTAGGCTGATGGATAAACAAAGGTCCGCCTTGCCGGATCGTGCAGATGCACTTTTGCCTTCTGAGCTGCTCCCCCCTTGCCACAAACAGTGCATCCAGATCCAATTGTGTTCAATTTGTCCAGCAGTTTGGCCGGTTTATAAGCAAACTCAAACCATTAACATAAGTCCGCGACACCGACGGCACCGAAGTTGGAGCGGGACGAGGTCGCAGTTGGATGAGAGATTTCCGTTGCTTCCAGTCTGTCTCCAGTCTGCTCCGAATGTAAGTGCATTAAGTAGTGGAACAAAAGTGGAAAATCGTGAACTTTGAGGGAGAGAGATGCGCCCAGACGATGACTAGATAACATCTACTTATTTGCTCGCTTAGCACCTTTTGCTCTCATCACATTTAGGCGCCAACTTTTGCTCCTCCGTCCAGAAAGAACGGCCCACAGTCTCACCTCCATTGTGCTGCTTTCTGCCGGACTTTCCCTGGTGAATAATCAGCCGGAATCAAACTCGATCGATCTGGACCTTTGCTCCATGATTGATTTCCCATGATTTCTGGCCCGTTTCCAGCCGGGAGGATGCAAATTTTTGCCTCTCTGAAATATCCAAATTTAGAACTCCCTCGCAATGGAACCTCGCATTGGAACCTGGCAATGTAGTCTTTCTTTTTGGGATCCAGAATTGTTTAGCACGATCATTGACATGCTTTCTCTCAACCAACCGGTGCAAGACTGGCCACTTTCCACAAAGCACACCTGTTGCATGAGTTGCGTCCGAAGTCGCCCTTTGGCTTTTGGCTGGCCAGTGCAGTGCAGTGCAGTGCCCCTGAGCGGCGTGCCCATCCAATTCAATTAAGCGGCGCGCATATTTTCCCGCCAGCAACATGCCAGATTGAATCCTCACTCTCGTCCCTCCAAAGTGCTATCCTCTCGGCCAATAATGAGCCTGAGATGGAGAGAAAAAGTGGGTAAGTAAATAAAGGCCACCATGGGCTTGTGTTGGCAAGCCTGATCGCTTGGCAGAGAAAGCAAGCAGCCGAAGAGAGCAAGGAACGAGGTGCAGTGCTGCGAGAATGCATTTCGGAGATCCACAGGTGAACGTTCCGTCGGAAGGATAATAGAAGATGGAAGAACCTCGAAATCTGCGGGCCATCACAACTGGCCGAAGTTTAGCGTATTTCGTCTAATTCAATGAGAGAGAAAATGAGCGCCAACTCTTTCCGTTTTGTCTCTGTCCACCAAGGAGGCAAACTAGTGTGTGAAAAAACATGAGCGTCCACCTGAGAGAGCGACCATTTGGGCCGTCCTTTGGGAAGGAAATTCAGAGAAAAAATCATGTTTTCAATCCAGAGCGTTGGCGCAAAACAAGCAGACAGTCCGACTGGCTGACAAAATCGTGCTAAAAGCGCCCGAGGCCAACAAACTCTTTCGCCTCTCCTTCCACTAGCCTGGAAGAATGGGCTCCGGAGAGTGTGTTGAGCTCGCTGGTGGTGGGCTCATGGGGAATGAGTAAGCTAGCTAGCCAAGAGTTGGAAAGTGTCGGTTGCATTTTGTGGCTGATTTTGCGCAAAGATGTGCAATTGTGCCGAATCGGAAAGGAGTTTTTCTGTGGCGCCAAGTCGGCGTGAGCGTTACTGGTGTTGTTTGCGCGTCTCTCCAGACTCTCTCTTCTTCTCCTTCCTCTTTAGCTCTCGTTGGCTTTTGGTCTCGAGCGGCAAAAAACACATTTGCAACACACACGCACAACTAGATCGTGATGCATACTGATTAACTCGCCCATCTTCTCGCTCGCTTCTCACCTGTCCATTTTCTCTCTCCCTTGTTCCCCGCTTGGAGGCAGCCTGGAAAGAGTGAGACTGGAGAGTTCAACTCTCGGGCGCACCTGAGGCGAAAGGGGAGCTCGAGGCGACTGTTTAGCTGGCCAGTGTTTTCTCTCTCCTCGGGCCTTGTGAAAGTTTTCGTGCCATAGAAGTGCTCTATCGAAATTAATGGCAAATCTAATACTGGGCAAAGAGAGGGCGACCTCTCTTTGCATTGCAAGCACCACAGGCATGTGCCAGCGGCCAGCCGGCCCAGCCAGTCTGATCGATGGGCCACCAACAGCTTGTTGTGTTGCCTCCTCAGTGGCGTTGTTGTTGTTGTGCCCACAAGGAGAGCAGCAGTTTTCACTTGACGCGATACGTTCTCCATAATAATAATAGTAATAATAATAATAGTGTGATAGTAATAATCGTTCCATTTGTTACGAGTGAGCAACAAAAGTTGCATAATAACAGCCTCTGGGCGGACGAATCAAAGCTTCAGCCGGCCGCCAAACACTCTCACTCCTTCCCTCTGGCTGGCGGGCCAATCTCGAGCGACGAGGGTCTCAAAAGTGCATGTGTCTGAATTGCAAACCCAGCTCGCTCTTGTTCAACTTTCACTCTCCATCCTAAGCTCTGGGACACCCCCAAACACCAGAGCACTCGCCGGGCGCGTCCGTCAATTGGCCCTTGCAACAGGTGGCCACATTTGGAGGCTGCTTGAAGGTTGGCCATAGGGAGCGTATGGGCAGGCAGGCAGGCGGCAATCTGGTTCCCTCGGCCGCGGTTCTGAGTCCTTTTCCTCGGCCAACATTTGGCTTCCAAGCTGCCGAATAGGCGGCAACAAGGTGCACTCAAAAGAGCGAAAGTTGAACAATTTTTGATGACTGATTAAGAGCCAACAGAGAGTGCTGCTCATCTCGGTGCCTCTTTGAGGGATGTATCTGCACTCCAAACGGCCGGCTGGTGCTAAGCAATTTGCGGCCGGCGAGTGCACATTTGTCAGACCAAACTGGAGGCCAAGCTCAAGTCTGAACTGATGCCCAACTGATGTGAGCTTAATTTCAAACACAAACTTAAACTTAAACTTAAACTTGTGTCCAAACTGCCGCTTAATAGGGCGGTCAATGAGAGGTGGGCTGATGTTGACAAACTTGCAGAGTTCATCAGCATCTTCGAATGTGCGGCCGGCCGCAAAGTGCCATAGACAGACTGCAGAGAGCAGAGTGAAATGTGCAGAGTGCAGTATGCAGTATGCAGTATGCAGTATGCAGTATGCAGTATGCAGTATGCAGTATGCAGTGTGCAGAGTGCAGCAAAACAGGCACATTGCGACAAGTGACGGCCCACAAGTTCAATGGATCTTTCTTCTATCAAATTAAATCACTTTCGGTTCTCTCTTCTGCCTCCCACCAAATTCTTTGCCCCTATCCGATTTCCATCTCCGAACACTTACCTTGCGGTTGCAATGGACTTGTGGAGCCGTGCACAGTCTGAAAACAGACGAGCAAACAGATGAGACACTGCATCAAGGAGCGCTTGCTGCTCTGACCCACTGATGTCTCCATCTGGTTTCGTCTCTGACCGACGCCAGTGGTCGCCTGTTGTTCCAGCTGACCAGTGTCCCTCGAAGCAAAGGTTGCCTGATCGGCCCTGTTCACATTGAAACTTGATGTGTTGGCCCTCTGGTTGGCCTGGTTGTTCTTTTTGGTATCTCTTCCGTTTGGCGAGCTTGTGGAGGCTCTCTTGTCCCGTTGCTTATCACTAAAGTCTCGCTGCTCGCCGGTGCCCAACTCGGAGCCTCTCCAAACAAGTAGCTCGCTGGCGAACATTGTCCCTGCGGCTTGGAGACGAATATCTAGCAAAGCCCAACTAGTTCCTGTGAACTTGGAGCTGATATTTATTTTTCTTTGATTTTCTCCAAACTTTGCGGCAAAATAACCAAATAAACGAACACTTTTCAATGCTGATCAAAAGATAGTCTGACGCTCGCATCAAATCGCTGTTCCGGTTCTCCTCTTTCCTCAAACTCGGTCTTGGTCAACTCTGTCCAGCTGGCAAACCCACAGTGACGACAACAGTCGCTCCAAACTTCGGCCAGCTCTCTCCTGGTGGATGCATCTTCAGGCCCTGTTTCTACCTTCAGGCCTTGCTGCAGATACAAATACTTTCTCCTCCAGTTCAGCCAAGACAGATAGCGGTCCAGCCAGAGCAACAGGTGGAGTCTGGCGAGGGGCGTGCGCCGCGTGAAGGCGCAGGACGAGTGCATCCTTGCCTGTGGCCAGTCTTGCAGCTTAGGCCAGACACTGCGTCTGGGTTGGCGAGTGCGCAAACTCACGCACAAAGCTCCAAGAAGACTGACCAAAAGTCCGATCTGCTCACAAAGCCCACAAGCATGCATAATCCTTTCAGCTCGACGCTTTTTCTCTTTCTCCCTCTGGCCCAAATGGATGCCTAAAAGAAATTAGCCGCCTCAGTTTGCCTTGGTAAACAGAGGCGGCCAACATGCAGAGACACTTGTCAAGAAGTCGGTCTCCTTCTGGCAACCAAAGGCCAAAATCTGGCCAGCTTCTCGGCTGATTGTAAATGGAAATCCTTTGAGCCAGTTCCATTTCCATCTCAGTTTCCATTTCTACTTCTGACCACTTCCACCTTCACCTTCATCTTGGTTCGATTGCGCTTGGGGCATTTAGTGGGCGAGAGGGGAGACTGTGTACGAGCGGCGACAACACATTTGCCCTCAATTGGCCAATCTTGCAAAATCCAAGGCCAATTCGTCAAAGTCCTAAGGAGTTTAGCTGAGGCATGGCTCTTGGACGACCGTGGAGCTGCTTTTTGAGCGGAAAAGGAGCGCCAAAGAGACGACACCTCCACACTGGAGCCGCTCGGAGGAGTTGCAGCAACAAGTGGCCGCTCGGCGCCCATTACACAGAGACGGACGGACGCCAATTCGGGAGCGCCTAAAAGCGCATAAAACAGTTGAAATAAGTCTAGTTGGATTCAGTCCGTCTCTTTGGAAGCGCCAAAAGGGAGCCACCGAGTTTGAGGTATCTCGGCGGCCTTCTCGGCGCTCAGAGACTCTGTCTTTGATGGTAAAATTAAGTAGCCCTAAGTTGTGTCATTTCATCTCCTAAACTTCGGCAGTCTTCCCCAGAGAGTGGCACCAAACAGTGGGCAGCTTCCCCATTAGGATTCCATTAGGTCAGAACAGGCAACCTCCGAACAGGCTAAGCAAATGAGGCAGCCGGATTATTGGTCTGCCCAGGTGGATGGTATGTAATAGGGGGCTTCTGTCTGAAACAAGAGCAACGGTTTCCTCCATTGGGAGTACACATTTCAGCAGGTTTTGTCATCAACAGGTGCGACTGTCTCGAATTGGAGGTGGCTTCATGTTTGTTTTGGGGCCACGAGAGCGAGAGAGGGCCGACCGAAGTGCAGTTGACCGCAATTTGTGGATCGAACACTGGACGAATGGACCGTCGTGCATGGTGTGTGCGAAATGGGCCGCCGAATCTTACAGTCCTTCTGGTGCGATCAACTCCATTTCGGGACTGAACGAGTGTTCGACGGGCCGGGCCAATGGACAAGTGCGCGTTCAGTCGGCCTGGATTGGGCTCTGCCAGTCTGAAGTGTCGCTCTGCCAGGGGAACTGCCAACTGTTGCCGAATCGCCAACTGTTGCGGCGGGCGCTACAGCTGCAGTCCTCGCGGGTCGAGCTTCCTATCTGCAGCTGGAATGGGAGGAGGCTCCAGCTCGGCTGGCGCGGCAGAGACGCTCTCACTGCAACCGCGGGCCCCCGGCGGGAGAGGCGGCGGCAAGTGGGCATTTAGCTGGAAACACTTACAGTGTGACACACACCACTTGCGCCCCTCTTAACACAGTCGCACATGTTCAGACACACAATGGAAGCTAGTCTGCTGGTAGCGCGGCAGCATGTTGCCGCTGCTCGTCTCCCCCTTTATGTCTGTGCGGTTGCTTTGCGGTGGCCGCACGAGCAGCAGCAGCGCAGGCCTGCCGGCGGCTGCGAAACAACGTGCGCGCAAGCACACACGCTCGCACACACTCGCAACTGGAAAGAGAGACAATTTTATTATGAGAGCTCTCACTGGCTGACTGAGGAGTGGCGCCGAAGAGAGAGAGAGGCCCGCCGAGAGAGCAGCGTGCCGGCGTGCTGGCGTCTATCTTTAACTCCCCAAATCTAATGCGGGCGCCACCGCCACCGCCGCCGCCGCGATCACTCGGCCCCGCTGACTGATTGCTTTTCAGCCGGTGCGCTCCCGGCCCAGCTCGGTGGCGAATGTGTTGCAGCCGGAGCGATCCTGCAAGTGTGCGCCCGCCCGCCACCACCGGTCTGTCCGCTCGTCTGTCCGTCCGTCCGTCAGCCTGTCTGTCTCCATGAGGCAGAGTTTCACCCCAGCGACAAAGCCAGCCAGCCAGCCGCCAGCCGGCCGGTCGGTGGCGGGCAACAGTCTGTCCTCCTCCATGGGGCAGGCAGCCGGGCAGCTGCCCGAGTCGGCTGTTGCCTGCAAGCGGGCCAGCGGGGCAAGAAGCACCACCTTCAGGCACAACCACCACCACCAATAGAGGCAGTCGCCAGATATAGCTCGGCCCTGCAAAGTATCGGCGCCGATCAAGCAAGTGCGCTAATGGCACTAGCGACAGGCAGTCGTCGTCTCACTCACTCACTTGCGAGAGGAACGCAAGCACACACGCGCACACACACGAGCAGACAGACGGGCAGACAAACGGGTGGGCAACCGTGAAAGCGACGCGCGCAGCAGGAAGAGGCAAGGTTGCCCCAACGCGCTCAACGCCGCTTCCTATCGGCGGCAGCCGCGCCGCCCGAGCCCACAAACGCGCGCCGCAGCACATGAGCGACAAAGTGAGCCCCAGCCGGCAGGCCAGCGGCGGCAGTGTGAGCCAACCAACGAGCGTGCGCAGGGCCGCCCCGCAGACAACCATAGCCCATGCAGCAGGCCTGAACTGAACGTGGCCCGCGGCGAAATGCCTTTCTCTCTCTCTCGCTCTCTCACTCTCTGCCTCAACATATCTCTGCCGTCTCGGCCAGGCCCGATCCCATCCGATCCGATCCGGCGCGGCCAGGCCTGGCCCGGCTCGGCCCGGCCCGGCCCGTGTTACACATCACGAGCGGAGTGGATTCGTTCTCTAGTTCTCGGCCGCCGGCCCAACTAAACCACACTGATCCATTACAAGCGACGGCAGACACATGCTATGCAGCATTTACTTAGATCAGACTTACAGACGCCAGATAGAGAGTGGACGAGTGAGGTAGATTTATTTGAATTATCCAGTTTTTGGGCACTCTCATAGTCAAAAACCTTCTATTATATTCTATTAGTTGTCTATTCCACTACCAAATATTATATCATAAGCACGCTTTATACAAACACGAAGCGCTCTGTGGTTCTCTCTCTGACTAGCTCATTTCTTCGCTTACCCTTAAGCCAATAGATTAGACTATTACAATCATCACACATACACACCTATATATATATATTTATATTGATTCCATAATTAACTATCAAATTTAGACCCGTAGCCAAAATGCATAAGGGAAACGACTCATGGGGCACACCTAGCGGCGGTAGTGGTGGAGGTAGTGGCGGCGGAAGGAGTTGTTACAACTGCGGCGAGGGTGGACATCTGTCTAGAGACTGCTCAGCCCCAAGGAAGCAGGGTGGCGGCGGTGGAGGTGGTGGCGGCGGAGGAGGAGGCCGCTGCTATGGTTGTGGTGAATTCGGCCATATATCCCGAGACTGTACCAACCCCAGGAGCCAGGGTGGCGGAGGTAGCGGCGGAAGAGGCGATGGCGGACGACTTTGTTATAACTGTAATCAATCAGGACATCTGTCACGTGACTGCACTGCCCCTCGCAGGGATCGCAGCGGTATGGGAGGAAACGATTCCGGTGGAGGAAGGAGCTGTTACAATTGTGGCGACCAAGGTCACCTTTCTCGCGATTGCTCTGCACCCAAGAAGGATATGGGCGGTAGCGGAGGAGGTGGTGGTGGAAGGAGTTGTTATAATTGTGGTGACTATGGCCATTTGTCAAGGGATTGCACAGGACCCAGGAAGAAGGTGTAAGGATGCACATTCAGTGAGCAGTCGAAAATTTTCAAGGCACATCATAACTAAAAACCCACTAACTACCATCACTATATTGGCAAAATGACTCGTATTTGTACCGGCTCGGCCTGTGCAGCTACTTGCTTTTGTAGGCGAGGCGTTTAAGAGCGGCTGGCAAAAAGTAGCTCGAGAGCACGCTCATACGAGAGATTCTATGTTATCTAATACAGAGACAAATAAAAACAACAAATACAGCCGCTCATTTCAACACCTCCATTTTTAGGCCTTCACTCGGTCAGATCATCTAGACAGACTGCCCTCGCGTGTCACGATGGTCCTCTCTCTCCGAGACTGAACCTCAGTTTTTGGTCGGCGTCTGTATCCTTCAAGACACCGTCATGTCTAGTGAAGACGAAGATGGTGTACCGCTTCGGTGAGCTTTCGAGATAGACTTTTCTCAGCTTGCTGGTCAGACCGAGAAACGCCGACCAACGCGCAACAGTGAATTGCGTAAGCAGTGTCTCAACTCGGCCACAGTATCTCGGGCAGAAGGAGCAACAGAGCAGCGGCAAGAAATTTCAGATGCATGCTCACCTGCTGCGACCGCATCACCACTGACAACTGCCAAGTAGGTTACCGTGGTTTTCTGCAGCCTCCCCAAAACATTGATTCCATTATCAAATTTCTGAGACTGAGCAGTATGTCGAGAGTTACTTATCCCAGGGCTCAGATGTAAATATTTTGTTGTGGACCGTCTATGCAAAATTATATCCCTTTGGTGTTATCTTTCAATAATGCCATCAAGCAAATCCATCAACTAGCTCACCTAACATTTACGACTCTCTCTCTCTCACTCTCTCTTATGGAATGATAATGACCAAGTTGCGAGGAACACAGTATACTGAATGAGAGATCTTAGTCCTAATCAAATCTATGTACGCCCTAAAGGGAGTCATCAATCTCTTTTGTTGTTGTCACAATTCTTGGAAAAGGGTTGTAACCGACTTCATGCCGTGCACCGTGTACCGAGCCACAAAAATAACATGTATTATTGGCAATATCAACTAATCAAAATGTCTAGTATACATATCAACCCTACAGATCACACTTTCTGCAGTGATATTTGATGAAACTCTCAAGTAAATCCAATCATGGATGTATTTGGTGGTGATGCGTTAGCCACAACAAGCGAAGAAGACCAAAGGAACAAATTGATTGACTCTCATGAGGCTGGAATTGGAGTTGATAAGGAGCTTTGGCTTGAGTGGCTCAAAGTGATATCCGATTGGTCTACCTTCAAGTCGAAGCACTCCGAGCAAATCAAGGATCTTGTCCGTCGAGGCGTACCCTCTAATCTCAGAGGGAAGATATGGAAATTATTATCTAATGCTCAACAGAAAACCCCACAAACAAGCCAGCAGTATAGGCAAATGTTAAAGCAATCATCAAATTGTGAAAAATTGATCCAGCGTGATATTGCGAGGACATATCCGGAGAACGATTATTTTAAAGATGAAAGAGGGCCAGGTCAAGAGTATTTATTTAATGTTATCAAGGCATATAGTTTACACGATGAAGAAGTGGGCTATTGTCAAGGCAGTGCCTTCATAGTTGGTTTGCTCTTACTCCAGTTAGATGAAGAGGAGAGCTTCCTTTTATTATGCAAGATTATGCAAGAGTATCGAATGCGAGAGATATACAAGCCAACGATGGCCGAACTAGGACTCTGTATCTATCAGCTAGAGTGCCTCGTGCAAGAGCAATTACCCGAATTGTATGTTCATTTCCAAACACAGAATTTCTACACATCAATGTATTCATCATCATGGTTTTTAACATTATTCACTTCGAACCTTCCACTCCACCTAGCTTATAGAGTTATGGATTTATTCTTGAGTGAAGGATTGGACATGATCTTCATGCTATCTGTAGCAATATTACAGATTTGTAAGCACGAATTACTTAAACTTGATATGGAAGGATTATTAAAGTACTTCCAGAAAGAGATGCTGTCCAGGATTGAGTGTGACCCCGATTACCTGATAAGATGTGCCTGCCAGATCAAATATGATAGTAAGAAGATGAAAAAGTTGAGCAAGGATTACACTACGATCAAGAATAAAGAGCAAGAAGAAGCAATCGAATTTCGGCGCCTCAGGACCGAGAACAGGCTCTTACAAGATAGGTTGAAAACTCTCGAAACAGAAAGCAAGGAATTAGCCGACAAACTTATAAAAGGTCAAGTGTGCCGAGCTCAAGAGGCAGAAGATAATTTTGTCATCAAGCGCGAATTAAGCCAGATGAGAACATCCGATGAGGAAAATAGAGCTCTCATTGCAAAACTTGAGGCCAAAATCGTTGAACAGGAAAAACTTCTCTCCGATAGGACAATAAACTATTCACAAGAAGCCCAAATGCTCATTCAGGCTCTCCAGGAGGAATTAATAGCCGTCAAGCTAAGAGAGGCTGAAAACCATGTTGAGATAGAACAATTGAAGAAAAAGATAGTTGACCAGGAGTTGTTCATCAAATCTCTCCGGGAGAATGTACCCGAGGATCCCATAGCTCAACTTCAAGAAGAATTGAGTGCAGTGAAGTTGAGGGAGGCGGAGGCACAATTCTCTATGAAAGAGTTGAGAAGCAAATTCAGTGAACTTCAGAGCCTCTGGTTTGAGCACCTGCAACAAGTGCATGGTATAACACAGACGCCCTCTCAACCTAATAGCTTAGATCCCAGCAATGGTTCGCCACCATCTAGTGCCTCCAACGCTCAATCTATGAGTGGAACCCAGACTAATCCTTCGTTCAGCTCAGTCAACCAATCGTCCCAACCATCGTCTTTGACCTCATCCATAACAAGCTCGAATCCGTTGAGTAAATTTTTCAACAACTCGGTTATTAAGCGTGCTTCCGGTGCTACATCAAACCATGGAGGTGGTAATCAACAAGATGACCAACAAGAATTACTCCGTGTCAAGCAGGACATGCTCACGATGAAATTGCATGAAGCCGACACTCTAGCCGAGGTGAAAATGCTCAGATCGAGAGAAATGGAACTTGAAACTCAGATCAGGATCCAGGAGAACAAATTCAAAAGGAAAGAAGAGGACTACAAGAAGATAGAAAAAGATCTGCTAGATGAGAGATCCAAGCTCAATGAAGTTCACAAGCAGCTTGTCGACGAGCAACGCAAGCTGACAGATCTACAATGGCAACAAAAGGAGGAGCAAATGATGAGACGGATGAAAGATGTTGAACACACTCGTGAAACTGGAGAGCTTAAGCAGAGGATATCAAGCCTCGAAATCAAAATAGAAGAAATCAACACAGCTCGGAAGCTGGCAGAGAGTGGTATAGAGCCCAAAGACGCCAGTGAGTACCAAGAGCGTGTTGCCAAGTTGCAATCTGAAAGTTTTAGGTTGTACGCATCGAATAAGAAACTGGAAGATATTCAAAAGAAGAATAGCGAGCTGGAAAGGCAGAGCAGCGACGAATCGAAATCCTCCGTCTCGACTCATTGAAAGTGCAAAGAGGGCGAGTAGCCGCTTTCCAATCGAGCATAGATAACCAAAATAAATATATTTCTGTATACATTGGATGGTCGATAGATATGGTAGTTTACCAGCGGTTTTGGCGGGAAAGTGTGCATATCCACCGCCATGAACAATGCATCTGGCTCTGCTTATATCGCTGCTCTGCGCAGCACTGATCATGCTGGCGCGTGAAAAATGACTTGTCGGGAGTCGCCACTTGCACTTAGCCAGCTGTGTATCACGAGAGTTTTGCCTTTCGACGAGCACCATAAGTTGATAGGTTTACATTGTCGACAGAGAGGGGAGCAAGTGATGAGACGGTTGAAAGATGTGGAACACGCCCGTGAAACTGGAGAGCTTAAGCAGAGGATATCAAGCCTCGAAGTCAAATTAGGCAAAATCGAACCAGCCTGGAAGCTGGCAGAAAGTGGTATAGAACCCGAAGACGCCAGCGAGTACCAGGGGGGTGTTACCAAGTTACACTCTGGAAAAGCTTTAGGTTTAAAGCGTCGAATAAGGAACTGCAAGATATCTAGAAGAACGATAGCAAGCCACAGAGACAGAAGTCATGAGAAACCTGATCATCACCCCAAGTAATGCAAGACACGATAGCAAAAAATGTAAGGTGTTCATGTTCCGCCAACTCCATATTTATTAGCACTACCGTGATTCGCTGTCCGATAATTTAACACGCTTCTCTAGTTCTACTGACAACTGATCGAGAGCTATCTTTTCGTCTTCTCTCGCCGACATTTTTCGCAAACAAACTACGTTATTCTCTATATCTTTGGGGCCGAAGAAGATGGCATAGGGTACGTGTTCTTTCTCACAGGTTTGATAAAGCGACAGAGGTTTCACTTTGTCTTTAAGAATGTTTTTCACACGTATACCCTTGCGTCTCAGCTCGCTGACTATCCTGTATCTCTGGGCCGACATATCGTTTCCAATAGATCCGATGCAACAGTGAACTTGTGCTGCGGCGAGTTGATCCCCACTTTGATCTATTTGACCACCTTTTTGAGATTCCAGAATTGCAAATAGTCTCTCAACTCCCACCGACAATCCGACGCAGGGGACATGGTAGTCATCGTTCTCTAAGAGTCCGCTGACTAAATTGTCATAGCGTCCACCAGCTGCAATGCTCCCAACCTCGACATTGTCACCTTCTACTATCGCTTCAAATATTAGCCCTGTATAATAATCCAATCCTCGAGCCAAACTCAAATCAAATCTGAGATGCTCGCTTATTTTCATCTCATCTGTGTACTTGAAGAGTGTTCTCATTTCTTCAAGTCCCCTTCCCGCACCAGAGATCTTTCCGAATTCTCCAGCCAGCAGTTCGTCTACCAGTTCGATACCACCAGATTTGCTTACGTAAAGCCCAATTTTATCCGCCACTTTCTCATCTAAGCCCTTTTCGATGCACATCTCTTTCTTGACATCCTCCCATGATAACTTATCCAATTTGTCCACTGATGAGCAGATAGTTTTGAATTTTTCGATCGGTACGCCACATACTTCGAACATACCGTTTAATATGCAACGATGGTTGACTTTTATGATAAACTTATGAGGTAACTTGATTGCCGACAATATTTCGCATAATATCTCGAGACATTCCGAATCAGCCATCATGGTATCATATTTACCAGCAAAATCTATATCACACTGATAGAATTCTCTAAATCTCCCTTTGGTGATGGAAGGATTGTCGCGTCTGTAAACTTTAGCAATATGATATCTGGTCAGTGATTGGATTTTGTTCTGGGCTAAATATCTGGCGAATGGTACAGTTAGATCGTAACGCAATGATAAAGCCTCGCCTCCCTGATCTTCCAAGTTGTAGATAAGTTTCGACTCTTCACCATATTTATTAGTTAATATTTCTCTCAGCTCACATACTGGAGTGTCAAGCGGTACGGCCCCATGTAATTCGAATATGTTCGCAATTATCTCGAATATCTTCTTTCTTCTCCATGCTTGTGTGGGTCCGATGTCTCTCATACCCTTTGGATTCTTCAATGTCAAACTCATTTTTGGGTGTGACCCATCCAAGGTAGGTTTGTCGTTGTTCATTGTGGTCGTGTGATACGGTTTCAGGGGTGAAGAATTTCGCATCCGCGTGTTCAGTATCCGAAAGAATCTTGACGTGGAAAGAATCAGAGCTGGGCCTTTTGTTGACGTGGAAGAACGAGCGGCTAGAGCATGGGGCAAAAATAATTGTATAGCAATCGATCTTGTCATAACTTTATTCGTTTATGTTAAATGGAAATAAGAAAGGTTAGCATGATTTTAATTCATGCAACCGAGAGTTAGTGTCTGCGGGCCCGCGTGGGCCTCTGCAGTGGCGAACCGCCTGCCTAGAGCGGGAGCACGATGGAACGAATCGTGGCGGAGGGGGGAAAAAATTTTCACGAAAATCGACACGAAATTTTCGTGTCGATACGAAAACGAAGTTCAAATTCCCGTACGAAATGCGTTTTCGTGTCGTTTTCGTATTTTCGTGCCGGCACGAAGAGGAGTGGGGGAAAATCCAAGGCGTTCGTGCGCAGATTTCGTGCCATCGTGAACCCGCTCTACTACGCCTGCCTCGCAGTTTCTCGGGTTGCCGGGAAGCTCGGAGAGCCCGCCACGTGATAGAACCAATTTCTGAGATACTGATACACAGACCCAGGTCTGTGGTCCCATTCCTCTCAATATTACAATCATATCAAGAAGACTTTTGCAAGTTTCAGGACTCACGGTGGCTGTCGAAAGCAGGAGAGCGAGTGCTGCACGCCCGCCATTCCGTACTCCGTGAAGGGGCGTGTCTGGGTGTTGTACCGAGCTCACGAAATCACGTTGATATTCTCAGATGCGGAATGAAGGATCTAGTTTGTACGATGCATCAAACACCCTCGTGGTCACCGAGGATAGACTGAATCCCGAAAAGAATGTGATGGGTGATTCCGTCTCCCCGCAGACTAGTGAAAAGCCCTGAACAGGGTCCTGTCTCCCTTGCGGGAAACTATCGAGATTTCGGACTAGTGCCCAAGAACCCCGGGGTGGACGCTCGCTTTTCCCCCGACATCTCCGAGAACTAGTCGTATGGATATGGATGCTTGCCTCAAACTCGTTCTCGAATTCGATCTTTCGACAACAGTTTCATGCTTTACCAGCTGGCTATCAGCGTTCCTGTCCGCTGAAGACAACCAAGAACCCGGTTATCGAGTTCGTAGTTCTCTATGAAACACAATTGCCTTCGGCTCCTCTCATAGTCAAACGGCGGACCACTGCCAGCGACGGCTCACTATCAACCGGCGCCTCCCAGTTCCGTGTTCACATATTCATATGATACCCAGAACAAAGTTAGATGGCAGATAGGACTCGACATTGGGCGGCTCTCGCAATCTGGACGAATCATTCATCCGGGACCTCATCTAATGATCGAGGCACTATTGGCCGAGCTCAATCTCACCGTCTTCCGGAATCCGCCAATTGTGAATTTCAGTCGTCCTGCTAACCCCTGTTTGTTACCAAGTTTTCTCAGGCCGATGGCAGGAACACTGCTGAGTGCTCGCTCAGTGCATAATGCTCGTATTTGATTCCCTTATTCTGACATCCTCGTGGTCCACCCTGACTAGGTTGAAGCTGAAGATGCATTGCTTAATCCCATACTACATAACCAGCCCTCAGCACGCCATCCTTACCGATTCCTAAGGTGGGCGTGCGCGTTACATTACTTTTCTTCTATTCTAACACGCGTGTTAGATGGAGCGAGTGGTCTAGGGGTTAAGGATAGGAAAGAGATGTGAACACGAACCCAGTTGTGACCAGCCTAAAGTTTATTAGGGATTTCTCCCGCTATTTATATCCTAAGCAGGGCATGCGCATTACATAGATTTCTTCTCTTCTAACATCCCCCCGCTTAAAGTTGCTGTCGGGGTCTGAGTCTGGAGGTTTTCTTGAACTAAACATTTTATGATTTTTATTTGATTTTCCTGAATATGATCCTGGTATTGTTTCTGGCTATATATATTCGTTAATGAGTAATATAATCATAGATAATTGATTAACATTTTTATTTGATTTTCTTAACTGAAATTTTTCTTTCCTAAAGTTTGTTTCGAATAATAATTACTGAATTTGGTTTCTGAGTTTTGTTATGTTAAGTTACTTCTGAAATTAGTTTCTGGAGGAGGGTGGTAATAATCCCATCCTCTTTTTAGGCAGTGCCTAATATGCGCGTTGTAACTTTTTCTTTTTCCTCTATGATATGGTTTATTGCAATTCGAGCAATATAACCAAGCGGATGTATTTCGGTCGGGAAGAGCCTCTTTCTGTTTTACTTTATGGAGGCTTTTCTCCACTATTTTCTTAACTGTTTTCGTTGGGACGAGCTTAGACCAGGGTTTATTAGAGTGTATGATCTTCGCTATCTCCTGTATAATGAGTACGGCTGCCGAACCGCAGAAGTGTTCTTGCGTTTGACATTCCGACTCGATAGGTAGGATCTTTGCTTTAAGTTTCTGTTTTATAATTCTCCGAATCCTCGGGCAATTCAGATAGAGATTCCCGCCATCACTTAGGCGGATTTGGTTATCTTCCTTGTAGAACACAAAGGAATGGCTTTGGGTGTTGAGCACGCAAATGGTGTTATTCTCCAGTTCTTGGCCTTGAATGTATTCCGTGACCGGGATGGACAGGTTGTGTTTGTTTAACAGTTTTCTGGCTGTCTCGATCACCCGGCTTGTTGTGGTCCAATTAGTTAGCGATGTAGTAGTGGTCTTCGATGTTCCAGCTAACTCTGGGTAAGCGGAGATCGGTATTCCTACCCTGCGGCAATACTCATTAACCAGTGAGATACAGTGCTGCAATTTGCGTTCGGGTTCAAGAGTGGACTTCTTGTAGCCTCTCCACTTTACATAGAAGTATCTCTTCACTCCTCGAGTGTGGTGACCAAATATGCACTCGGCGAGATAGATACCTGGTGGAAGGTCACAATTGTCGCAGACGTAGTTGTTGACGTTTTTGCGGACCTCTTGAATGCAACTAGGATGTCCATTCGGTCGCTTACACTTCATACACCTAATATGTTTTTCCATGCAATTGGACGCACACATGAGACATTTATAGTTTTTCGGGCGAGGTTCTCGAAACCGCAGCATCGCGAATGATGTCTCGTAATCTCTCTAGAATTTGAAAATAACTGTCTTGACTTATTTTCAGCCTGGGAAAAGGAACTGGATGGACTTCACGACTCAATCTGATCGCGACCAGGGTGGCAGTGTCGTTTCTGATTTGATTAGGGTTACTATTTGGTGCCTTGAGTCGGACCTGTTCGAGCGTTCTTTCCTCTAGGTTTAGAATGGTTTCTATTTTCCTTACTTTCATGCAGATACCGGAAGTATTTTTGGTTTTGGATCCTGCTTCTTCCAGGAATCGGAGTCCTTGTTGGATCAGTTTCTCGTAGTATTTGACTGGGAGTCTTGAAGGGTGGTTGGGCTTTACTTCTATGCCCTAGTCTATCTTATAGGAAGGGAATCAATCGGTTGGTAGGCCTTTTGACTCGTTATCGGCTTGGCGTTCCCGAATTTCTAAAGCAATACGTTGGATTTCTTGCTGTTTCCAACTGAGGTTTAAACTCACGGAGAAAGTATTTGGCGCGAGACAAGTGATTGCTAGCTGCAATCTCTCTGTTAATTCGGCGCCTCTCCTTTTGCTAATACACAACCTTTCGGTGCCAATGAATAATTGGTTGATACTCGATCTGTGCCGGTAGAACGTTAATGTAGCGGAGTCGTCTAACTCCCTTAATACGTTATACGCGTGTCTGTCGCGTGACGAGGGTGTTAAGTTGTACACTCGTAGTAATTCGAAGAGTTTTTCTTCCTCACTCATTAATTGTCGGAGATATCTAGCATCATACCATTCGGTAGATTGGGGGCAAGGACGAGGTAAATTCCGTTGTTCGCCCAGCAAGTGTTTTAGGATGTACTTAGCTATCGTCTCTCCAGCGTACTGTACTTCATGCCTTATTTCTCCGGGATCGTAGTTGCTTGTTTCTTCCCATTCCGTTATGTTTTCCCACTCGTCAGTTTCATGGTACCTGAGCGTGGTTATATCATGAGCTTCTCTCGAATAGTCATTTTCCACCTGTGAATATCCCAAGAGAGTCCAACAATATTCTACACGGTGTAGAGGGTCCTCTGTTGGTCTAGGATCCCATGGCTTAGGGTCGTTAAAGGGCCACATTTGAACTCGAGTTGTTGTTGCTTAAACTTAAAAATAGCGTTGAAGCGGGCTATTCAGCTCAAAATAAATATTGTTTTCGTATTCCAGGTCGAATTCTGGTTCCGTAGCCCAATTTTTGTGGATGCCCATCAAAAGATAAAGATTTTGCAATTTTTGGGGAGTTCTGTAACCTGTTGCTTCTTGAAAAAAAATTGGACAGCGCTTCCCGTAGCCCTTTTCAGAATTAATGACTTTTCGTGCGTGCACATACAGCGCTGGCTATGAGCCTTTTGGCTGCTTGACAGCGAATACTGAATATTTAAATTAAGGTGATACTTTTTCGTGCAACTCAATGCAAACTTATAACCTTTCTTTTCTTGCTCTTTTCGCTTTCCCCACTCGGTTTTCTCTCACGTCCTATTTACCTTGTCCCTAATTGGGGTCCACCATTCGAAAGGGTGCGTGGGTTTTGTGGTTTATTTCTGGCTCCCGGTTGGCTTTGTCGATCCTGCTGGCTCCTTTGGTGGGCCTGGTTAGGTATGCCTGGTCCTTTGTTCTGGTGTCCTTTCTGTCCGCTGGTCCTACTTGCCTTGGCTCCTCGTGCTGTTTAATTTTCGTGCTTCATTGTGGTCTTCTTCTTGATTTCTTCATCTTGAAGTTTCTTGATATTTTTTATTCACTTTGGTTCTTTTTTTTTCTTGATATTTGTTTCTCATTTTTACTCGCACTCTCACTCTTTACTCGTATCTCTCGACTGGTGCGATTTTTGCGTCAGCCGCGCCTCCAGCAGTTGCGTCTGCTTTGAGGCGCGCGCCATTGCGCAACGCAGGGTGCTTGCTGCTCGCGTTGCGCAAGCACTGTGGAAGGTACGCTAATGACTGTGCTAATCCTATGGGAGTTTTTGTGTGCTTTCCTATCGGAATTTTCGCCATTGGTCTAGTGCATGATTTTATCAAGGTCTTCCTGCGATATCTTATGGGATTTTTCGCATGTTATTCCCATGGAAGTTGGTAAGGGGGGAAGAGAGACAATGGTTTTGTTTTTGTCGATCTGACGATGATGTGACAAATGATGGTTGATGCGGTCACACCTGCCGCTATGCCAGCACGCGAGTCTAATAGGTGCTTCAGAGCTTGTGCGCAACCGGGAGAATTCATAAAATTTCCAGTGTAGCAACTGGTTGGTATCATCATATCCAATTTGCGGTAATCTCTAGAATCTGTGGTACCGGAACAGCCGAGTTCAACTTGGATGAAGTCAAGAAACTTGGCCGCATCAAGATATAAAGCTTTGCTCATTGCCCGTCGTCCTATTTCATCATAGATTTCTTTCCTCATGAATCGTTCCAACGAGATTCCAAGACCATGCTCAGTTCTGAGAACAAGGCAAGCGATAAGTGCAAGGGTTGAGACTGCATTGATTACACAGTGAAAGAACAGGAGGCTGATAGACCTCTTGCTCGTGGCACAACCACCCACAATGGTCAATAAGCAGGCTGAAAAAGCCTCCAAATAGCATAATTCATCCTGATATTGTGAAATATTGGATCTCTATGTGCTTGTGTAATTCGTAGACTTTAGGATTGATACGAAACCAAAGCCCCGCTCGAAGCAAAGAGAGAGCGAAAATGAAGGTGAGGGAGTTGATGATGCGGAATAGCTTGCAAACTTCTACCACATATCTCATGGCTGGCTACCTCGTGATTCTTTTTTTCTTGCGGTTGATGAGAAGTTAGTAGTTCGATGGAGGCTTAAGATCTTCCGTACCTTTCCTTGTCTTCTTGTTGTTGCCGGTTGTGGGATGTCGGTGAAATGTTGGTCAGAATGTGGTTCGGATCTACGTTCTCGTTTGTTGCGCAACTGGCGCCAAAGTTGATTTGAGAGGCGAGCATACCAAAAAGCCTGGCGGGAAGTGTATTTATGTGGCCTCGGAAGCAGGCAGCTAGCTATTCGCGAGCAGCTAGCGAATAGCTAGCTTCCCAGGTAATCCGAAAAGTTTACGAGCGCAATGAATCGTGATTGAAGGACTCAGATTATGACCGATGTGCCAGAATAAGATATGTTTATGCTGTAATCAGAAGTGACAGTCAACCAGAGA
>Ga0058701_10000388_pt1 | contig 31167 bp, 13 predicted proteins | sample AgamicOrMae_FD_97039 | JGI IMG/M metagenome (GOLD analysis project Ga0058701, IMG submission 97039) | Agave microbial communities from Guanajuato, Mexico - Or.Ma.e | ecosystem: Host-associated > Plants > Phyllosphere > Phylloplane/Leaf | place: Guanajuato, Mexico | collected 2012-06-04
AAACAAAACAAAACAAACAATATCTTACCATCGTTTAAGAAAACTAATTGATAAAAACCTCTAAAAACAGTAAATTTTTTTTAGAGAAAAATGAGTCAAATCAGCGATGGCGACAATTTTAAAAATTGAAATAACCATAAATATTGGCTGCCAACAAATCTTGATTTTTTATTTAGTCAAATGTTATAGATTTTCCTGCTTTCCAGATTTTTAAACAGTTTTGTCATTTTTAGTACAAATTGTTTATGAATTTGACTAGCAAAGTCGACGTAACATCCTTAATTTGTAATATTGCTCTTTTCAGGTTCTGGAGCAAAACGTGATTTGACGTCGACGTCCGCCGCCGAGGGCGCTAGGGCCTCGAAGCGAGTGGCGCGCGCTCGTCCGTCGACGAAGAAGAAGCCGGAGAAGCCCTCAGAGGACGGCGCCGAGCCGATCGACGGCGAGCCCCTCGAGAGGTCCGAGTCGAAAGAGCAGGTCGTGGCCCCCGCGCCAGCGCCGGCGCCGGCGGCCGCTGTCCCCGAGGACGCCAAGCTCCCGGAGCCGGCGGCGCCCCCGAGCGAAGCCTCGGAGAACTCCTCCCCCTCTGAGCCGTCCGTCGAAGAGATCAAGAACGACGTCAACGGCGACCTGCCCGAGGCGTCCACCGGAGTGGTCTCAATCGCGAGCTCGTCCACGGCGCCGCCAGCCGCGTTCACGGACAAACCCGAGACGACGGTCGTCGACGAGCCGACCAAAGCCGAAGACGAGCCCGCCCCGCCGAAGAACACCGAAAGACGGAAATCTAAGATCTTCGAGACTGCCGAGAAGTTCAATAATCTTGCCGAAAGCAAGACTGCTCCCGACAAGAACAGGAAAGTGTTTATCCCCGGTGTCAAGGTTAGCGATGCCAAAGCTGCTTTCGAGAGGAAGTCCTCGTTGACTCCCGCAGTCGAGAAGAAACCGGCGCAGCCCTCGCCACCGACGACCCCGCCCACCCCGACTCCCCAACCGGCCCCGGAACTGAAACCGGAACCGAAACCGGATCAAGTGGATCCGGAGCAGGTGAAGCGCGAGCTGGAAAACCGGAAGAAGGTCAAGGATGCTGTGGACATCATCGGACGGAAGCTGTCGCTCAAGAAGAAACTTCCCCCGCTGATGACGAACCTGAGCGACTCGGGGTCGGTTGGCTCGCCGGGGTCGCCCGGGTCGCCGTCGGCGGCCGACCCGGCCACCGGCATGAAGACCGTCAGGGTGCAGGTCGCCCCCAACGACATCCGGCTCGCGACCATCCAGGTGTCGACCCCGCAGGCGTCCAAGTTCCCCGGAGAGTCGCCGTTGAAGGCGGCGCCGGAAGAGCCGAGGAAGTCCAGCAAAGTTGAGATAACGTTGAAATCGGCGACGTTGCCCCGGAGGAAGACGTCGCAACCGGAAGTTCCGCCGGCGCCGGTCAAGGCTCCCAGTCCCGAGAAGAACTTGCCCCGGAGAGCCAGCGTCGGCCAACCGGGACCTTACAGAAGCGAGGTGGAGCACATGGTGGGTGGAGTCGATCATCCGAACCGGCCGAGACATCAGCGGAGCGAGGTTAGTGTCGCAAGCTTGTGCCATACCAACAGAAATCAGGCAATCCTTTTCTGGGGAACTTTGTCGAAAGTCGGCTGTTTTTGTTGCGCTCCTGATAAATTTAAAATTTATCATTTTTTGTTGATGCTGACTAACTTACAAGCCCTGCTTTTTAAACCAAGGTGAAGCTTACCCATTAACGCCCAGCGATTCCTTTCAAAAACCGCCTTATTTATGTAGGAGGGAATTTGCTTTTACAATTATTAATCAAAATGTCTCCCTTTCAGAGTCGTTAGTTTTAATGTGTATTCAATTTTCAAAAGTCTTTTTTTTTGCGTTTTCATGCCGAGAAATTCCTGTAAATGCTCAATAGATAAATTTTACTCCAAGACTGGGTACTACAGAAATGTTGGTAAACGAGTAAAGAAAATATGGCAAACTCAATTAAAAGTCAGTGAGGTATATGGCTCACATCGTTTGATTTATTGTGTTGAAGTGTATTCGTTGCTGCTCGTAGGTATCGTTCCCGGTGGCGGCCGCAGGCTCGGCTGCGCGAATCCAGCCGGCCGTGCGCTCGGCCTCCTTGGAGCCGGAGAGCAAGCTCAAAGCGCGGCCCCGGGAGCACATCATCCCGATCCGCCTGGAAGATGACGCCCCGCGCACCACGACGCCGCCGACGCGGCCCCCAGTGCCCCCTGGATCCTCCTCTTCGACGCACCTCCCCTACCAGCGCTCCCTGTCCGGCAGGTCGACGAGCCTGTCCAGACAGAGCACCCAGGACTCCGACACGGACAGTACCGTATCCGCCTCTGGAGGGGAGCCTATCAGGAAGTCACAACGAGAATTCATCATCCCGATCGCTGTAGAGGGCGGTGGTTACGTTACACCGAGAGCTTCCAGTCTAGAGCCAGGAGAGGATTGGAGCAGGACGTCTGGCCATAGTCTTCCGCGGTCCCGATTGTCGCGGCCGAAACGAATGAGGTTAGTGGGGACCTGTCGCGTCTCTTTTGATGCAGCACTCGTCGTCTTTTTACTTCCGTGTTGAAGTACAAGGGAGTATTGTTTTGTTTAGAAAACGATTGTTATGTGACCAGTGTTTATATTAAAGATGTCTTTGAGTAAGAAGGGTACTTCCAATGGTATCACTTCCGGTAGGAGTAGCTAGAGACATCAGTTTGAAAGAGAAGCGATATTTTAAAAAATGGCGGTGTGTGGCGCGTTAATATATCAGGGTAGCTTTGTCTCTTCACTACGCGCAATGAAACTTGTTCTTCTTTTAGCTCCCTCTTCAGTGAGAGCGACGATGAACGAGAAAGTGTGAATAGCGAAGATCGTCGCAGTGGAGGCATGGACTTCCATCGACTCAGGTACGTCATATATGAAAAATTCGTATCAGTATGAAAAATCTTAGATCAAGTATGAAAACGTCCTCATTTCCATTTCCTAACAGTTGGATATGGAAAAGCCCGTCATTGATTCGTAAACAAAGTTGCTTACGTCTGATCGAAACAAGTTTTCTTACGCGAAACCGCTGTTCAGCTTGAGATCTTGTTCCTAAAAGTTTGTTGATATCCTGTTCACGGTCGGGTTTTGTTTTTAGGAGTTCGAGACCGACTCGCAGAACCTTGGAACACACAGACAGTTTGAGTTCGGCTGAGGAAGAAGACGATGACGAAGGGTTTGAAATACTTACAGCGGAAAATCTATTCTCTTCTCTTCTGTCGAGAGTAAGTCACGATTTTAAGCTTTAATAAGCAATACAGTATTTACCACACGCAGCAAATAGAAGTCTAAATTTTACATTCTATTTTTCAACGTAAAGTTCAGAATCTTTCTTTTAGTTTCTAGTAGGCCATTCATTCTAGCTTAAGTTAGCCCTGCCTGAAATGACGTTATGAGACCGCCGAACTTGCACTACAACAGCTGTTCTTGGAATTTCGGATTCGGAAGTTTAACGGTTTTAAACCGCTTCACGAAGCCCACTTCAGCTAGGTTACTTTAGAGCAAGGTAAACTCAAAGTAGGCTAACTTCCGCTTGGTAATGTTCAACCGATGTTAAGGTTGCACTTGAAAAATTAAATTATAATGTCTGACTTATATTTATTTCGAAACGCAATAGGAATTCTTTTTCAATATACGCGCTGTTTTTTTTAACAAAAATTGTAGGCTATTTTAGATTTAGATTTAGGTAAGCAAGATTACTAAGGACCTCTATCCTAATACAAATAACTTGCTATACTTTCGGCTGCGTACAAAATTGTAATCTTCAAATGTCTGAGAGGTTTTCAGTAGTTTGGGACAGAATTGAATGGGTGCTTGTTTGTTTTTCATAGGTTCGCAGCCTTACACAGCGTCTCAACGTCGAAGACGGGGGTCGGCCAGGTTTCCCAGCTTCTCGTCTCTTGAACCAGCTTCACACTTCGCGTGCAGGATCCCCTTTCTGGACGAGCGGCGTGTTCAACCGAACGCCTCTAGAACCTTTATCACGGTAAATTCACTACCCATTTCTATGACCTTGTGTTCAGACCTCTCAAACTTCTAAAATCATTAATAAACCTGGTTTTCATTGTGTTTTTCTTGTATATCCTCGTGACGTGTGTGGAACACAAGAAACATTATTCGCACGACATACGTGTTGAATGTGACTGAAAAAGAAATGTGGTAGGCGGTATTCAAACTCGGGTCGTTTCTCTTAAAAAAAAGACGTGAGCTTAGCATCTACTGTGAGGCACATAGGTGATCGTATCAAAGAAGAATTGTGTGCACTAACAAGCACGTATCTTGACGCGCTGTGTGAATTATATTTACCGTCCTCCGCACACGTTACGTGGACTACTTCGTATAAGAAAACATTTGATGAAGAGAAGAGAGGATACCACCCATGACTTTTAGGCAATATACTATTCCCACCCATTTATACGAGTGTTGCTACTCTGTATTTAACCGTGGTAAAGCTTTGAGCCTTTACCGGTAACCTGGTCAAATAACGCCTCGTTCGATTGCTCAGCTCAAGATTAAACCAAAGCATATAATCCACGCTGGGTTAAACGGTTTGGGAGTTAACCGCGCTTCAAGTTTACCTAGTCGCAAAATCTGGAAACGCTGGTTTTAGCAGTCACGGCTTAATTTAATGGTTGATTATACCTTGAAGCAATAATCGAAATGGTGCGGGTGTAGCACAAGGAAATACTGTTCTCAAACCGTATAATTTCCTCTTAACTGGCAGCAATCCAATCCCGCTTTACGGATGCATTTTTTAGAATTCACTCTGACTCACAAAATTAGGACTGACTATTCTGGCTAAAAAGCAGTCTGTTTTTTTCGTAGAACTTAAGAATATTTTAGCCGATTTTGGTTATTTTAGTCGGATGGTGCGTTTCAACTAATTCAACGTAGTATTGGAGCTAGAGCTACTGGCTCAATAAGCAAAAGCGATATATTTGTGTTTGTTTGCTTTTAACATCGTTCAGCTGATCATAACCGTGGGACAACCCCAGGAAAATGGGTTTTAATCTCGCCTTATCGAATATTTATCGCCTTATGGAATAATTTGTACCTGTAACTTTTTCATACCAATCCTCCCCAAGTTGCACTTTATCTCCTTAAACTGTAGTCAAGCTTACCAGCTACGCAGTAACTTAATACTAACTGGGGAAAATCCTGAAATTATCAGAACTAGTCGACTTTTAAATAAACGTAAATAGATCCTTAAACAAGAGGAGACTTCAATGCAAATTACTGCCAAATTTGATATTTGATAACCCTAAAGACTGATTACAATTTTATGTTGAGAACATTAGTAAATCCGCTCATTAGTGTGAAGGACCGTTTCCGTCTATTTAACTAAGCTTTCATGCACGTTTACTAACGTAACTGTTTGATTTAACCCGTGTTGATTTTCGCAGTAACACTGGCTTAACTACAATTCGGACAATAACAACAACGACCACGTAAGTTGCTTTTGCTGTTTTTAAATTCTCCTTCTTTTTCCCGCCTCTTATTCCCGCGCTTTTTTTTCAGGCGGGTTTCTGAGGCCACGCGTTCCTTAAGTCAAGACACCGAAAACTCGGGACCGACTCCTTGGAGGAGAAGTGTTAGCAGAGACACATCCGACGCGGAGTCAGTCGGGAGCGGGACGATACCCAGAGGTGAGTCCCCATAAGATCCCCTATAAAAAAAATCAAGAAAGTGATTCGTAAAGTTACATTGGCAGCCATGAAAGTATGTTGGGATTTGTAGGCTGTGATAAAACGTTACCTAGTTATGTATTGGTCTTGCTAGAGTTAAGGAAAATTTTCTTGGCAAAAATTCTTATGGGGAAAAAGTATTAATGTACGATGGAAGGTGTTGTTAACTTGTTCACACTGTCTCAGGGATTTACGGGGAATTGTATTTTTTTTTTGGAATTGTTGGCGGTAGACATAGTGGGCGATCTGGCCCGAATAGACGCGTGAATTTTAGGCATTCGTACTATTGCAAAAGCAGTAAATACTTACGTACTCTGGATATTTTTCAAAGATTTGTGAAAAACCTTATCTTTAGTCGGTTTTGGATTATTCAACTTGCACTATAAATAGTGCAGAATTCGATGTGTAATTGATGTTATTCGTTCTCTATTAGAATGTTCTAGAACATTGAACCCCCCTTTTAAAAAAAATAAAGGATGATTTAGGCAATCCTATACCCGTTTTTGAGTCTTAAGCTTAAACAGGAATACGTCGTATCTAGGTTTTCAAGATATGAATATCAATCGTCATATCAAATGAAAGAGCTCGGCTGGAGCTCTCCATTCCAATGATTATTAATGTGCTTATCTCGAAAACAACCAAAATACACGACATTTCCGTTTTAGTCTCACACTTGAAACAGGTACAAGACTATCCAGAACAGGTTTACCTTGAATTTGCAGAGTAAATTATTTTCTATTATCAGAGTGCCTGCAAAAGGGTACTCAGCTAATTTTTGGTTTAATATCTTTGATATCAAAAATGATATCTATGATTGCAATCTTTTGACCTTCATGTGATAAATTCTTTTAAGAAAAACGTATTCATTTCAGTACGTTATTTCAGATTGTCTATGGAATTGTTAAATTTCTTTTCTGTTACTTTGAATTGTGTTAAAATTTCATTAGCCCGTAGTGTTACAATTATACTTTGTGTGTCTCGAGTCGTTTTAAATCTTAGTAGCATTCTTTTTTATTTGTACGAATGCTTACAAAACACGCTAGAGGTTCGCCTGACTAGTTGAGACCGACCGAATGATTGCATGGAGTTTTTTGTTTGTTTTTTGTATCTAACCTGTTTGTTGATTTAAAACGGTGTGTCTGTTAAACATTTGTACTACTTTGAACGTTAAGTAAGGTTAATCTAGTCTGGTCAAAAAAGTCACCCCCAGAACGCCCTTGAATGCCGCATCAACCACAGATGTTACCACTGAAATTAGAATGGGACAGGTTCTTAATGAAATAGTCTGACCACGGAACTTTTATATTACGATATCAATTCGTTCAGCTGACTCCCAACTCTCTACAAGCAAATGACTTACATTACAGGAGAATACTTTAATAAAGAAATCGTTAACTACTCTAGCTTACATTTAGTAAAAAAAATAAATAAATATAGCGTGCCTGACTAAATCTTTGCTTCTAAGTCGAGGCTGAAATCCATAGATTAAGTGGAGATTTCTGAGTAGAGAAAAGTTTTGGCAGAGGGACGATGACAGCCTATTAGTGCGAAACGCGTATGTGTTCCACTTAAGGCCCGTCCCATCTTGGACACACCTCCCAACTGAATCAATCTTTCGTAATGACCTTGTCACTAATTTTTCATTATGAGTGAGATTTAAAGACTGACTTTTTGATGCTACCTTCATTGTTACTGCAGCTGTTCAAGGAAATGTAACTTATTTTGTGTTTTTTTTTCTTCATTTACTCAGCCGTTGCAGCTATTCAGTAGTAGATGCCTTATCAATTTGTTTCGTAAGCATTAATATAATCCGAATTCAGAAGCTTTAAGCTCGTTGAGTGAAGTACTTTTAGTATAACAACGCGTTGTGATTTTAGTACCCATGACTAAGTAAACTCATACTGCAGTACAGTATTTTTAGAGAACTATCCACAAAGGCAACATGTTATTTTAAGGCATGCATGATAGGAAATCATAGTTAAGCCGATAGTTTTGAGACACCTGAAATCTGGACCAATAACCCTCAAATATGATGATTTCACAATCTGCTCTCGCGCAGAAGTGCGTTGTAAGTCACGCCTTTCCCTCAAACCTCCCGGCCGTGAATTGCCACCTCTCCTGGTCCGTTTAAAATCGACAAGTTGAGCAACCGACATCGGTTCTAATCATTTTTAGGTACCCTCAGTCAGATCCCATCGCCAAAACTTAAAGATCGCATGAAAAATTTTGGGCCAACAAATTGAAAAAAACCTAGGGTTACCCCTTGCCTTTTTTTAATTTTTGGTCAATTTTTTTTTGTTGAATTTTTATCGTTTGATAGTTGGAATTGTTTAAGGGGAGCTAAAAAAGATTTTTACCGTCGTTTGTTGCTTACCGCGTTGATTTATCGCTCCGAAAATGAAATATGAAATTTACGCCTTCCCGTCCAGCCTTCTTCCCCCGAACTCTTTCACCCTTCCTGTCTAATTAAAGTCGACGGATCGAGCAATATGCATCGGTTTTAACTTTATTAGTGCCCCTCAATCAGATTTAATCTACTAAAGCCACAGATTCAAAAAAAAAATCTGGTCAAAAAATTGAAGAAAAACCAAATACCCCTTGGCTTTTTATGAAATTTTCAGTCGAAATTTTTTGTCGAGTTGTGAAAGGGGAACTAAAAATTATGTTTACCGTCGTCGGTTGGTCACTTGGTCGACTTATCGCTCCAAAAATGGAATATGAATATTACGCCTTCTACGCAAACCTCCTCTACCGAACCCTTCCACCCTCCAGGCAATCGACCAATACACTTTGATTCTAACCTTTTTTTGTGTTGTCCTTCAATCAGATCCAATCTTTAAAAGCCATTAAGTTAACAAAAAAAATTGGGGGAAGCTTTTAGGGGTATCCCTTGCCCCTTTTTTTTAGTTTTTAACGTTTGGTGATTGGAATGTTTAAGGGTAACTAAAAATTGTTTCTACCGTCGGCTGTTGCCCGTTTAGTTCATATATCACTCCTAAATTGGAAATTAAAATCCCTTCCGTAGACTCTTCCGAACACATGATTGAGCTTAGTTGGTGGTCGTAATATTTTTCTTAAAGGTTTTTCTTTACATACCGCTGGTATATTTTTCTTTCCGACCAATTCATACTTTAGTGTTAATATAACTCTAGGAACGAATTAGAAGGAATATTCCTCTCTTTCTACGATTTCCCGTTTTTGGGACTCAGAAAAGCCTGCCAACCATTTCCCGTCGTTGAAACAAATATAACAAGAACCTTCTAACCCTACATTTCGCTAGCGCTGCTATAAATCTGGACTGGTAGTTTTACTGCCTTACGTTTTCGTCCGTTTTTTTTTCTTAGAAATATTGTGTTTTTCCAAGGGGTAACTTAAATAACTGCCTTAAATTAACATGTTGACTTAGATGTGTAAAAGTTTCAAATAGTGCCACCTCCACCACAGTATTGACTTTCCCAGTATCGCGGAGAATATGAGAAGTTTGGCTTGCAAGATTTCTCGTTTTTCTTGTTAGTGCTGGGAACTCGAGACGATAAGTGGTATTAAATCCACTTAGAACCCGCTTTAGCAATACACAATTGTCGTAGCTACTACCATACAATTGTAAGAGTGCCTTTAAGCGTTTTAGGAATCTGAAACGCACGCAAAATACAGTTCCGCCGTGTATCAGAATTACACCTGAGGCTTACTAGCCAAATCTTGAATTACTAGCTAATACTGGTCTATTCTTTTTTTTTAACAAATGATGTGGGATTCCGTCCATTGTATTTCCCACGGTTGACTCGTCTGTAGATCACTTTTTTCTAGCGCTTTGATGCTTATTGGTCGTATTACTATGAATTATATGATTTCATGTAACTACGCTGCTTATGAAATTATTTTAAGACATAAGCCGATTTATTCTCGTTTGAGGAATCGGTGTATACGCGCTCAGCATAAATGCAATCTAACAAAGTGTATCATGAGCTTCATTGAATTATTTTTACACAGACTGCAAAATGTAAGTATTTCATTTTTTTTCATGGGCCCCCTTAACAAGTCATTTTTTTGGTAATCATCCGTTTTTTGTGCCCTCCATACTTTTTGTTTTTTGGGCAATAACTTCTCCCCTGTGTTTTGTGCATGTCTGAATAACGTTTGCTTAGTTCAAGTTTTTTTTTCTCTTTATACTAAAATGTGTAGTTTTACCATATGAGGCCGAGAATGTACCATTCATTTAGCCCGGGAGCGAATGTTTTTTTTTGTGCCGTAGTAAGATGTATGTTTATTTTTAAATAAAACGTTTGTAATAAACCTTTTCTACCCTTTTCTTTTGATGCACCTCACTTAAGATTCCATGATGAGGACACAATACAATATCCAAAATTCCAGTTGCCTTACAGTTTAAAATCTTAGCGCTGTGCTTTGCGAAAAATGCCGAAAGAAAGGGGGACGTTTTTCGTTTGCTCTTGATTTGATGCCTGAGAGCATGGGATGCAGTATACATTGCTGTGAGCTTTCCGCAGCTTTAGTGCACACAAAGGTAAGCATTCAGAGTCAACACTTAAATCCTCCCAAGACGCACCAAAAGCCCAATACACTTCGTCTTTGCCAGAGACTAGGAATTGGAATGTTGTGGTTCCCAGGATGTGCTCGCGTTTCATAGCACTCCCAGGAACTTCAATTCGTTTCCGGTTTAGAGACATGAGGCTTTCTGAGGCGTCTATTCTTTGTGGATTTTAGACCATACAAGGCTTCTATGCACTCTTTTGTGGGCTTGGCTGATTGTCAAGAATTTTTATGGCTTACGACAAGATGGTGCGCTAGCTGTACAATTGGTTTAGCCTAGGACTGAAATCATAGAGGTCTATAAGGTCTATTTTCCTCTCGGGAGGAGTTTGTTGCGAGATCGTCACAAGATTTGACTTTGTATGCAAGCCGTAGACGACTAACAACTGTGATCATGTGTTTGACCCATCTACACACAACACCCAAACTATTCACTGACTTGCCTCAACTTCCGAGACCCCATCAAGTTTGATGTGACCTTGAACCTTGAGGCCTGTCTTTAGATATGCTATTTTACCACAGTTCTTGACCGCAACATGTGTAAATTTTTCATCGCTTTGTCTTTTACTTGGATAGGTGGGATCACGTTGAAATATGTAGAGTATGAAAAATGTAGTTTACGGGACGCATGCCCAAGTCAGCTCAGGCAACCTTCGCGGCTTACGTGTGCTGATGTCGCCTGAAGATGAAGTTAAGCGAAGCGAAAGCAGCCCGATTTTTCATACCTTACTCGTTTCCTCCTTACATTTTCTTCTTTTTTTTTCGTCGTTTCTGCCATTTGTTTTCTTTCGTGTTTTTCCTTCTCTTGCGCTCTTTTCAGTTTTCTTTTTATCCTCCCTTTTATCTTTTCGCTTCTCTGTAGCACGACAGGCCTTGATGAAGATTGCACTGGGACGCGTTCGAAAACGGCACCCGACGATGTTCTATCGCTGTCTTCCACATGGAGCTCTCATCAGAGAGAAAGACAGGATACCCTTCGGGTGGTGTTTTCGACCGCAGCCCTGTAAGTTTGATTTGAGAACTTGGTGTAAATAGCAGCCCTATGAATATTAACACTGAAGGGGGAGCGTGTGAACAAGAAGGCACACCGTTAGCAACTGGACATTGTTAGGAGAGATACATCTCAGCCTCAGTGGTGTAGCGTGCTTTCGACTTGATGACATCTTGTTTTTTCTGTCTGATCGTTTTCCAGCGAGAGTGCGCGTGAACGTGCATGTTCCCGGTCGCCATTTTGGTGGGCATGCAGGTGGGGGAGGGAGTGGTCCTAGCAGCCCCAGCTGGCCGGCTGGGGGCGCTGGTGGGGCCGAGTGCTAGCTCCTCACCATGTGACTGTGTGCCCAACCTCACCTCACGGTAGTCTTTGTGCTAGTATGTACCATTCTGACATCTAACACACTCCACTCATACGCTTCGGGGGGATCGCTACTCACGACGAATGCCAGCCTGTGTGACATTGTTGCCGTTTCCCACCAGGACGTCGGGCCGAGCACTGCAACAGTGGAGACTTTAGCGAAGCCTCGTATTCCTACTCGCCGAGCGTGTCCGAGTGCCTTAGCGCGCCCGCCTCGCGCCGCCCGTCGCGGGACCTGGCGTCCGGCCGCCGCTACACCAGCGGCTTCTCCAGCGCCAGGCGCGCCGCCCGAGCGCTGGAGGAAGAGCTCAACCAGCCATCTGCCTACAGCAGACGGTTGGGCAGGACGCTCTCCATGCGCTCTCCCGTAGACACCCAAGAGAAGGAGCTGCCACCTCTGCCTTACGTGCCTAAACGCCTGTCCGGCTATTCTCCCAGCTTGAGGGGCAGCACAGACGGAATGACCATGTCTTGCCCGGCCAGCAGTTTTTCGACGCGGGAGGAATCGGTCCGGAGTCCATCCCTTTTGCGGTCCACTTCGCTTTCCCGCGATCGGGAAGAGAGACCCGATAGACTGACGCACGAACGGCCCGCCTATGAAAGGTATTCGTCCGACAGACGCGCTTCAGCCGGACTCAGCTCCGCCTTAGATCGACTATCAGGACTCAGTTCGGATAGACTGTCTTCAGGACTCGATAGAGTACCCTCCGATCGGCTAGGGTTCACCTCCGATCGCTTGTCTTCAGGACCGTCTTCGGGACTTGATCGCTTATCGTCTTCTGACCGACTGTCTTCTGGATTCTCTTCAGGACTGACTACCGATACACTGTCAATGTATTCCTCAGATCGAGTTTCCTCAGGACTCGCATCCGATCGCTTCTCCTCCGACCGACTTGGTCCGGATCGGATCACAGAGAGACCGACTCTCGGGAGATTCCTCTCTGAGAGGCCGGTCACAGAATCCAGTACTCTTGGACGACAGAGCAAAGGACGCCGAATCTCTAGGTTCCTTCGTCCAGATTTTTACGACACTCCGCGGGAATCGAGCATCTACGCCAAAGAAAAGGATGCCTTGAAAGACGCGAAGAGCGCAAAAGAAGCGGCCGGTAGCCGACAGTTGCTTGAATCTCGCATCGAGTCGACCATCCGCTCTCTCCGAGAGAGCAGCCTTGGTCCCAAAGAGATGGACGGTGCTCCGACGGAATCGTCCTTGCTGAGACGAGCCGTGTCCGTCAGTGATTTCACACCGAACGTGAGAGTGGCCAGTTACGGAGAAAGCAGTGTGCCTAGCAGTGTGCCGAGACGCATTCCATCATATCGGAAGTACACTGGCACAACTAGTGACACTTCTTTGCTTCAAGATACACCACAGAACACCACAGAGCCGATGCCGAAGACTTCGAGCCCTACGCCGCTGAAGAAAAGGAGAATCTTATCAAAGGGGACGACGTCTACCGGGAGAAAACGAGCCACAACCAGTCCGTCCAAAGTTGATGACACCAAAGGCGTGAGTGATAATGCCACTGCTCCTGCCGATCACAAGACTGACAAACCAGACCTCGAAGTGCCAAGCAAGTCTCCCGCACAAGATAGCAGTGAGATAAACTCGAAACCGGAAACTCCAACGAAGGAGTCTAAAACTAGCGGAAGCGCACCATCCCCGATAAGCTCAAGCAAAGTTCAAAGTCTTTCGAATAACAGTGACAGTACAGCTGATGTTACTTCCGCTACAGTCAAAATCCGAAGCAGCAAAGTAGGCGGCAGTACTTCCGACTTATCAGGTGCGAATGACACGAAAGAACGGATCTCCGTCAAAAGTAGCGGAAGTTCGACTAGTCTGTCGACGGTCGGTGCCGCAGAAGCAAAACCAAATAGACGAAGTTCTGTGAAGAGTAGCGGAAGTAGAACAAACGTTGCTGCCGTAGAAACTGATCCATCCCCGACGAAGCTCACCAAGGAGCAGAGTTCTGTGAAGATTAGCGGAAGTAGAACAAACGTTGCTGCTGTAGAAACGGATCCATCCCCGACGAAGCTCACCAAGGAGCAGAGTTTTGTGAAGAGTAGCGGAAGTAGAACAAACGTTGCTGCTGTAGAAACGGATCCATCCCCGACGAAGCTCACCAAGGAGCAGAGTTCTGTCAAGATTAGCGGGAGCACTGCAAATCTTTCGTTGACTGAATCTCCTGAACCACCACCAAAAAAGCTCGTTAAGGAACGAAGTTCTGTGAAGAATAGTGGAAGCACGACTAATCTCTCCTGGAGCAATGAGTCTGAATCAAGTGCTGCCAAACTTCTCAAGGAACGCAGCTCTCTTAAAAGTAGCGGGAGTACAGCCAACGTAGATGCATCAGATGCCTCAGGAATCATAGCGACTAAGGGGCGGAGCTCCGTCAGACTGAGCGAGAGTGGAACGAAGTTGTCAACTGTTAGTGCAACGGGACCAGCTACTAAAATTATAAAAGAACGAACTTTAGTCAAAACTTCAGGGAGTAGATCTAACCTCGCATCTGAGGACTCCTCAACGCGCAAGGTCCCGAAAGAACAAAACTCAGAAAAGAGTAGCGGAAGCACGACCAACTTGGCTGCTGGTGGTGCTTCAGAGTCAGATCCAATGAAAGCACTCACAGAACGTACCTCCATCAAGAATAGCGAGAGCAATTCAAATTTGGCTGGTAATATAACGGCAGAAGTTGTCGCGAACAAAGTTCCAAAAGAACGCAGCTCCGTTTTGAGTAGCGAGACCAAGGTAAGTTTGGCCGCAGAAGAAACTTCAGAAGTCGCTAGTAAAATCAACAAAGAGCGCAGCTCCGTTTTGAACAGCGGAAGCAAGACTAATCTGACCGCTGGAGGAGCCTCAGAAGTTCCGAAGAAAAATACCAAAGAGCGCAGCTCTGTTGTGAGTAGCGAAAGTAAGACTAATGTTAATTCTGAAGAAACTCCAGAAGTTCCCAAGAAAATTACAAAAGAGCGCAGCTCTGTTCTGAGGATCGGGAGCAAGACTAACTTGGCTGCTGAAGGAACTATAGAAGTTGTTAAAAAAACTCCCAAAGAGCGCAGCTCCGTAGTGAGTAGCGGAAGCAAGACTAATTTGGCTGCTGACGGAGCTTCAGAAGCTGTCAAGAAAATTACGAAAGAGCGCAGCTCCGTTGTGAGTAGTGGAAGCAAGACTAATTTGGCCTCAGAAGGAACTTCGGTTTCTGCTGTGATCAAAATACCCGCACAACGCAGCTCTGTTAAATCTAGCGGGAGTATAACAAATCAATCCGCAGCCGTTACTCCAGATCTCGCCGCAAGTAAAGTACCAAGAGAACGAAGCACTGTCAAAAGCAGTGGAAGTTCATCTAGCCTTGCGACTAGCGATTCATCAGCAAACAAAGTTCTAAAGGAGCGGTCTTCCCTGAAAAGTAGCGGAAGCAGAACGAATGTATCTGCTGCAGAGTCGTTGTCAGCAACGAAAGTTTTAAAAGAACAAAGCTCCCTGAAAAGCGGTGGGAGCGCGAGCAATGTCGCCGAACCGACGGCTAGCAAGGTACCGAAAGAACGTACCCGAAAAATTAACGAAAGGACAGCCACTGTGCCTGATGGGAAAGTAGATATGTCTGCGGAGCGTAGCTCAACTCTGAAAAGCAGTGTCAGCCTGCCTCCTACCGCAACTGCTGACGCTTCAGTCAGTCTTAAGGACCGGAGCTCTGCCAAGACCCCCCTTCCTCCCAGCATTCCCACAGAGGCGTCAGCCAACGTTGCTTCGAAGGAGTTGACCGCTTCCATTTCGTCCGAATCTACGAGCATGACTGACTCTGGCTCGAAAGGACTGAACTGCATGAAAACTGATGATGTCTCCAGCACTTCCAACGGCGTTGCCAGAGAATCAGACTCGGGAGACGCCGCTAAAGGCCCCGCGGAAGTGGTTCCAAAAGTCGTGAAGCTACGTAGCTCCGTCAAAAGCAGCCGGAGTAAGAGTAATATTTCGGCTGTCGATGCTACAGACTCTGTGCCGAAACTAATCAGAGAGCGAAGCTCCGTAAAAAGGAGCGGATCTTCCTCCGATGCCAACGGCGCCTCGGAAGAGAGGAGTCCCGTCAAAAGCAGCGGAAGTTCGTCCAACGTTCCGAACAAAGTTCCGGCATCTAAGACACCTAAACCGCCTTCTGATGCGACGGCTAGTCCTCGACGCGTCCGAAGCACAACCAAGATGGCCGAACTGTCTGGAAGTAGCCTACCCAAAGTGCCTAGCTTAACAAGAGTCAGCAAGAATACTGAAAATTCGGGAACAGAGAAAGTTGGGACTGCGTCAGAATCACCTCCGTCCCCGACAAAGATGCGCGGTGTACCGAGACCAAGTGGCAGTATGATTGATGTCTCGAGAACGAGTCCGACCAAAATACGAAGTGCCTCTAAATTGGGCTCGAGCGCTGAACGCTCGAATACAAGCCCAACAAAGCTCCGAACTGTTGGTACGCATTCTTCGGGGTCATCGACTGACTTGACTAATTCTCTCAGTAGAGTGCCCAGTGCGTCAAAGCTTAGTAGAAACTCAACTGAAATACCGCATACGCTCGCCAAAACCGATGTATCTGAGACCGCCAAGAGAATATTTCGGTCATCGTCCGGACTTCTACCTTCTGAGAATACTCCGACTCCAAGCGACAAGGTTTCCGTTGACACTCCTTCATCCTCGCCCAAAAAGATAACCAAACCGAGCAGCCGCAAGTCAGAAACCAAAGCAAATGGAAGTCTCAGGTCGATTCGGTCAGCGACTGAAAGCCCGTCTGTTTCACCGACGAAGAGGCTTTTCGGCAGTTTGGCTACCTCACCGATTCCGGGGAAGAGATCTCCGCCGATGCCCGGGCAATCATCTCCTAGACCTGTTCATAGGAGGAACTCAATCAGCCAGTCGATTCCACCTCGAAGGAGTAGTTCCCACAACCGAAGGGGTCGTAGTACGTGTAGCGTCGAACCGGAGGACATCCCTGTCATTTCGTTGAAAGACGTCGAACGTCGCCACAGAGCTATGCTTTTGGACCGCTGGTCCCAAAGTCTACAATCGCTGCATCTTGAAAGAGAGAAAGCTAAGGCTGAATTAGAATCCAAGTCTGAACCCAAAGTAGAGCTGAAAGTAGAGGACAAGTCTGAAGCCAAAGCAGAGATTCAAGAGGCCAAGCCTGAGCTTGTAATAGAGACCAAGCCTGAACCAAAGAGTGAAATCAAAACGTCAGACTTGAAAAACGATTTCGCAACAGAAGGATCGAAGGGTCGCATTCCGCGACTGAGTTCTCAGACCGATATTTCGAAGCCGATTGCAGCTCTGCCTAAAGTGCCTTTGAGTTCGTCCGTTGAAAGCAGACCCAAGACACTCTCTTTGAAAATCACTCCAGGAGTCGACGGTGTTTTATCTCCGTGCGAGTCTGAGACTCTAGAGTCTCCGCACTCCGCTGTGACTTCGCCAGCATCGGAAGACATGGAAAGTGTCAGTGACCGGATCAGGAGAAAGAGCTTCTATTCGAGATTCAATGACGTGAAGAAAAAGAAACGCTCCCCCAGCGCGTCCGCGACTTCGCTTCTTCCTAGTTACAGCCTGACTTCGAGGGCCCACTACCCGATCGAGTACACGCGCAGCCTCTCTTGCGGCGTCAGTGGACCAGAGAGAGCTAGACTGTATCCGTCGAATGGCACCGCAGATGACTCTCTGCTGAGACCAGTCCGCAAGGACAGGTCACCCTCTTGGGAGAGGAGCAACATGGAAATCCAAAATGACTTGCTCTTCCACAACTTAGGTCTCCATCGCTTCGACCCCAATAATCTGTCCACAGACAAAGAAACGTTGTTCGGCATGCTGTCTCCGACGAGCGAGCTCGCCCCTCCGATTCTTAATCCTTCGAACTCTTCTTCGAGTGTCGCGACAAGTGACCCGGCGGAAGCGTCGGCCTCTCCAATGCCTCAAGCTGCCCCCGAACCCGAAGAAGCTGATGTGATAGTCACACTCCCCCCACCGAAATCAGCGAACAAAACATGAACCTCTCGTATTAGGTGGTCAGAAGAAAAGCGAATCTTAGGGATTTTTCTCTACGAGTGAAGAGAGATCGAAGTAAGTTTCTTCCTTTTTGGAAAGGGAGTTTATTTTGATCTGTGCAGATCAACTTTTTTAGCAGGCTATAAACGCCTCAATCAAAAACGGCTCGATTCTAGTACAGCGCTTAAGCGAGTTAGACAATACTTAATTTAATTAAGGTCCCGGAATAATAAGGCCAATAGTGTGTATTGTGTGTGTAAAATGAGACTATTTTTTATTTAATTTGACACTTAGAAGGCCGAATATGGCATGTAATAATTACTGCAAAAATAGTTTTGTGTACATGTTTCATGAACGGGAAAACTTTTACAGTTTGTTAATGTTCAGGCCTTTTTCCTGTGATGTATAGTGGTGGTCTTAAAAGTAGGAATTTCCGTTTGAGTGACCAAAGTATATATGTACAGTACTAATCTAACTGATTTGCCGAATTATGGGAACTCAGACGTGATTATACTTGCCCTACAAATCGTCCTTATAGAGACAATTATAGTATAATAAGTCAAATGGATGACATTTCAAATCACCGCGAATTAGAAATGAGACCTACCAAATTTATCATCAGGAGATATTTATATGTTGCTTTGAGTTCATTAGTTTTAAACATTTCATCGCGAATTCGTCTTACTTTTCCGTGTTGCCTTGCGAATGACGAGTTGATGCACGAAACAATTCGTGGTCCGTTTTATTTCTCAAAACGTAATCATGATTTTTCAAAATCTATTTTAAAATTACTCGAATAAGTAAAGTCGCTTTTAAAGTCTATGATTCCCGGTCGAACTGTCCGTAGCACGGATAATTTGACACGGACATCCGCACGGATACCCATGTAGATATCCAAGTAAATGGCCGTGGGGCGAGGATATCCGTATGGATGTCCACACCCTATGATCATTTACATGGATATCTATACGGATATTCGTGCGGATGGCCGTGTCGAATTATCCGTGCTACGGGCAGTTCGATCAGGGATGGTTGTTAATTGTTGGCCTAAAGCAGATTGTTAAAAAATCTACTCAGTAAATAGCAACATCCTCAAATCGGGTCAGTTTAAGCATGAAACTGAATTTATTAAACATTGCGCCTCATTGTCAGCGTAGTGGAACGTCGACTCCTACATTAAACCAGTCTTACTCGGAAGTTATGAGCAGACCATATCAAAAATAGTTCTGAACTCCAATAACTGTATCTGAAAACTTTTATTTCTTAATTTATTTTTAAAAGTATACGTTTGTGTTGCTTGCAATACAGTGTTTCCCAATCTACAGGGAGATGTGCGTTCCAATGGCGACTCTGGTTGTGAGTAGAAAAAAACTTGACGCTTCTAGAATCCTGTAACCTAACGCACAACGAATCGTGCTTTCAGAGAGGGCTCGTATCGTGTCATATGACGACGGACGGCACTCTAGTTGTATACGGACTTTCCACTGTCCTTTTTTGTGAAAGGGTTCATATGTTTTTCTTAATTGCGTGCGTGTGGGTAAGGGTGAAGTGCTTAGATATCTGCCTGATATTTTCCCATCAGATCACAGTCTTGTCCAGGGGACGGTCTTCCTACCCGGAGGAGAAATGCTATTCTGTGATAAACACCTAAGTAGTTGACACACTTTCAGAACTTCAAAGTGCCATCAACATAATGTCATCGGACTGTTGAAAAAAATCAGTGTTATTTCCACGCTGGAAAACAAGATATTTTATTCTGAAAATTGTTAATTGGCAGTGTATAATAACTAAAATTGATTTTTTGATTATGTAGATACTGCTATATGCTCTGATCGTGAGCTGACTGTTGTATGCTGGTCATAACTTAAAGTCAGTGCGGGAGAATTTTTCCTGAGGAAGTGCTTTGAGAAAAGGATTTAATATATAAAAGATTTAAGTAATGTTGAGTATGACCAAAGTACCTTATGCGAAATACTGACTTGTGTAGTTAATTTATTAATAAAACTGATTATGAACTGTGTTGAAATAAATTTTGCTGTCTACCTCATGAAAAAATCCTACATAACTCCCGTTTGGAAACATACAGCAAGAATTTATTTCTAACATAGAGGAATCTGAAGTTTTGACCTACGATCTGAATTCTTCAGTGCAACGAAGAGGATTAATAAATATGTAAGGGGCTTTCAAATATTCATTTTTTAATTTTTACAACAAAAAAAATATTTAAAAAAAGAAATCACAGGTCGGAAAGTGCACAATTTTTTCCGCGTGCATTTGAACTTTGTCTTCTAGAAAAATACGACTTCCAACTCTCATATTCAAAATAGGAAAGTTTCAAACATTAATGCTTTCATAGAGTGAATCTAAAGTCCAACTTTTTTCGTGGTCACTCGGTTTAGTACCTATTTCAGGCATTTTAACGTGATTTCGATACGTTCTTTTTAAGTTACAAACGACATAAAAAACTCAAACCATGAAAGTAACAAAAGCTTATACATAAAATACTGATGGTTTCGCGGGCGTACATCCCGGCAGCAACAATCTTGCGGAGCTGCGAACCAGTGGTTTGAAGTAGAATCCAAGCAAGAAATCTACTAAAAACTGCCTACTTTTAATCTTGCAACGCTAATAGGAAAAAAGTCGTAAAAAAATACTGCTACCTTGCACTATTACCATGACTTATCAAACATTAATAAATTACTAATCTAAAATGACGTAGATAAATAATTGTACGACCTGTATTTTTACAGGCTCAGTGTTCTAGTATATCTAGAACAAAGAATGGCTTGGTCGAGTTTCGGTTTGAAGCAGCGCTTTTCTTGAACGAGTAACCCGTATCGTCGTCATTGTCGCACACTGGACATTCTTTACATTGAGTCTTTGATATTGTTTAGGAACATAATTTGTTTACATTAGGAAAAATTCCGGTCCTATAAAATTAGCACACGTGGGAAAGTTTTCAGGAACCGGCGGCAAACTTGAGTCTTCTCCAACGTGAAGAACTACCGCAAGAGCATTTGGTCCTCGGTACGTATTTTGGTCATGAAGAAGCCAATAACCTGAGAGAGATGGAAATCGTCATAAACTTACGGAGAAGAGGTTTGTTTCGCCGTCTGATACCATGAAGGGTCAAACGGGTGTGACTGTGCAAGCAGGTTGAGAGCATAGTGCACATAAATGCAAATGATATTGCTCTCCCATTTGACTTCCTCTACGTATTAGCAGAATTACTTACCAGGATTATTGGCGATAAATCGGAAAGATACGGCGCCCATAGGGGGGACGTTGAACACGTCTTTCAAGACTGGTTTTTCAAAATTCCTCGTAAGGAGTTCTCCATTTTCGTCCAAAGTGCGTAATTCGCTCGCTGTCGCAGAGCCACCAGCCCATAAGCCCTCTCCTACTAAGAAACCTTTGTTACCGTGCAGTTTAAATACGTGGTGGTTTCGCTCATCTCCACCTGTGAGAAGTTTAAAATCATGAGGGTCGTTAAGCTGTCAGAGGAGAAGGTTTTGCAGTAAAATTTGTTGAAAAAAAGGAGGGGGAGGGCAACTATTCGCAGTTGCGCGTCAAATCTTTTAGCTTACCTTGATCTACGAGCACAATTTCAACTGGTGCGCCCAGTGGAACATCGATTACGTGCAGACATTCGCAGGCGTCGCCGACGGCAGCTGCTTTTGCGGCTAATTTTGAAATTTCACCCGCGCGACATATTGTGCCCTCTGCAACGGCGTCCGCAAGTTGAGACAAAGGAGGTGAAATGCCGAACGTGAAAGTAATGTTGTTGACGCGGGGGACGAGCTCGGGCCAAGGTGCTGAAGTCCGCTCAGTAGCCATTTCCGGTGAGGCTGAGTGAGCAGTGTCCAATGGGGCTGGAACAAGGAAATCTTTGTTCCCAACAATGGAAAAAAGAGGAAAAAGAATTTAATATCAGGATCGATTAAACATTATTGTATAATAATTTTAAAATAAATCAATGAAAAATAGTAAACATTGGATGAGGGCTTCGTATATTATATTAAGCTCTGAGAACATTTGAAAACAAGGTCAAACGACTTGTCAGTGCAAAGGGTGCGTGTGAGCAGTTTGAAAAGATCAGCTGTATTTATAATACAACTCTTTGAGGGCCTGAATTTGTTAACGACCAAATTCACATACCTAATTTCCGTCCTGTTAGTTGAGCAGAACTTGAAATTTTGCCGCAATTCTTAAAGTCGAATGGCAAATAAATGGTATTGTCTAATTTGGGAATAGCAAGTTCAGCTGGAATATCTTGGAGAGCCCGGGGCTTTTTCTGTGATATATCAAGAAGCGGGCTTTTTTCCTTAGTCCTGGGTTCAGATACCGACAGAGCATTTTCATAGAGAACCAAAGCACCCCCTGAGATACGTCGATGGCCTTCGAAAATGTCGCGATGAACTCGAATCGTGTACTCGTCAGACGGCTGGTCGAAATAAACCACAACGTCCGCTCGTTCCCCTGAAAAAGAAGGTAGCCATTATGATATTTCTCAAATGAGGAATATAATAAAATTAAAATCGTTTTACTGGCACCATACATCACTTTTTCATATTACTTGCGGCAAACTTGACTGCTCCCCGCTTATTTCAAAATCTCCGGCGCTCGGCGCTGTCCGCCACATGGCCCAGCAGAGCCAGCAGCGCCAAGCGGAGTTCTCAGGAACGAGGCTCTCTCCCCTCTCCCAAGTGCCGTGTTGTTGTTCCGCGTCGTGCTCGTCGTGCTCGTGTCGTGTTACATTTGTACCCGTGCCGTGTTTTCGGTATTCTGGATTTTTTGACGACGCTTTGACAGTGTTACTTTAATTTTTGATAATAACATTGCAACTTAATATCGTGATGTGAATTATGCAAACCTTGTTAAGTGCTACTAATCATCAACCGAGTCTATTGTCATGGTGAGTGCCGAATATTTAAGTTGCGACCTCCTTGAACTATAAGCTAAATCTTCTTCAATTTACCCAAGGATAGGAGCAAAAATTAAGGATTTAACGCGGGTTTATGAATAATTGTTTTGACACACATACTTAAATGAAAGCGAAGTTCTGTTACTTATTTTAGAGGTTAGTTTTGGAGGTTATGTTGGTTGCCAACGATCACTGCGGTAACGGTGGCGTGTTGTTTAGCAGTCACGACTGACACCAAGAAAGTTAAAATCTCTCTTAGCTGTGCAACATATTGTATGTTCGAATAATCAGCGTGTATCCGGATCGTCTGCATTTCCGAAGTAGCAAATACTTGACGTTCTCGCCGGTACACTACATCGTCACTCCGTTGGTTGTTCTCGGAATCCTCGAAGACATAAATTTACGGTTTGTCGTTTTACCTGGACTGAGGTTTAGTGAAGACACATTTTTTGGTTCAACTGGTGATCCGTCGAGGGCGATGAGTTGAAGTGGATGATTGTCAAGTGATATGTTGAGAGGGCCTCCTGTAGGGTCACCTCCAGCATGCAGAATTCTTAGCCTTTTCCGGCTTCCCGAACGAACAGACAGTATTTCCGAGGGCAATCCAGCAGCATTGTCCTGTTTTCAAACAAGATTACGATAAAAAAAAAATACTTCCATACTGTTATGGCTTGATCACTTGTGTAAAACATTTGTACCCAACCGACTTGGGAGCCACAAACTCATTGTACATTTTTGACCCATACAGATCTTTTCCTTTAAATACAGTAAATTTCATTACCAGTTCAAAATTTTAGTAATTTACAATTAACAGTTCAATATACTTCACTATTTTGTTGAGTGGCAAAATTGCTTTGAGACTTTTATTCTGTTACCGTATGGAGTACCTATCTTTTTCCATCAATAAAATGCAAGTTTAAAGTTTCATAGTTTCAAAATCAAGGTTTCTAATTTTGATTTTTTTTTGTTTATGCTCAGAGCAATGCCTGCAAATGCTGATATTCTTGTAGAAATTATTCCATTCTCTTAACAATCAGAACTGTAAATTTTTTCAAAGATTTAAATCTTCTAAGCTGAAGTGAATTTATTTTATACTGAAGTTTAAAGCCAGTCTTCATCACGTGGAATCTGACCATTTTTTTGTCTTCCTGTAGGTTTTTCTTTGTGAGCCAGGTTGCCAACTTATTTTTACATGCTTTTTCTTAGACTCACCGGCGGGGCATGTTTTTAAAATGTATCCTATTCAGACTGACCAGGTTTTGGAAAATGCTATTTTTTTTTTAAGCACACTCAGCCGAAAAAAAATAAAATAAAAAAATGAAGGAAATAAATGAAAATAAAATAAATAAAGGGTTAGAATATTTGGCTATATCTTCAGTAATGTTTTGATCAAAAGCTCCATATTTCAAATAATTTAAATTGGTATGATATATCGCTGCTAACAAGGCCATATTTCTGAGTTTTTTTTTTTTCTCGGCTTGATGTGATGCGCCACCGTCCGGGTCGCATTGAAACATTTCTCGCTCGGAGTAAAATCCCTTAAACTTAATCCTTTTTTTTTTCTTATTAAGAGGCGACTTTATTCTGCATGAGGAGAGAATCGTAAACTAACGTTCATACCGGATTGGGTCGTCCATTCACGAAGATTGCATCCTTCCACACATTGATCGTGAGTACGAAGTCCTCTTCCCCGTAGTCGTAGAGGTCCTTGTGGGGCTCCCTGTTGGGGGCCTGGTGGACGATGAGGGGCCCGGAGAGCGTGCCCAGGTCGTCGACGGCCGCGGCGCTCCACAGGTGGGTGCCCGCGCTGGTCGCGCGGAACTTGTACTGGAAAGTGGCTTTCGAGGGGATCGCGCACTGGGTCAACCCGGGGACGCCGTCCATGAAGGGGAACTCCCTCTGATCCTGGCCGCCCCAGTGGATCCCCAGGGATCTGCCGGGGACCCTGTTGACCACGTCCACCACGACGATGTCGTTCTCGCATACCTGGAAAACAGGAGGACGTCTCGGAACGCAATTCAGGCGTTATTCACGCCGTAAAAATGACTTTGTCAAAATTATAATTTTCAGACGACAATTTTTATTCGGAATAAATAGAAGATTTAAACATCAACAAAACAAGAGAAAAAGCGGATATTTTAGAGAGAAGCCTAAATGCATGAGCTTATGATCTTTGAACCTGTGCCCGGTCATATATTCCGAATAACATGAAAAATTATTTGTACGCTAAACATAATGTCAACCCACTACCGCCCAGCGATGCCGTTCGGAAACAGAAAAAAATGTTTTAGAGCATCTTTTTAGTTCAGTATTGTCAATATTAAAAAAAAAATTCACCCCTATGGAAACCTGAAATTTAATAATTTAGGCATTTTCCAAAGCTTGAAATTGCGTAATTTAATGGAAAAAGTCCTTCAAATTTCTCTCTAAGTAAATTTCACTCCAAATACTTTGGGCTGTTATGGGTTAAACTCATTTGGTTTGTTTATATCCTTCAATTATTTTTCTCTCATGTGACTGTTTTGTAATGAAACTCGTCAGAGACTTAGGTTTTTCCCTTTTATAAGGGTGTCAAATTGATTACGTTAGATAGTCGTAGTTTGCAGAAACTGTCACAAAAATCTTTAGTAAGTAATTGATCGTTCTAAACTGTGACTCGTTATAGGCTTACTTGAAGGGTGGGTCCAGGGAACATTCGGTTGACGGTTAGAATATTGGACGGCGTCCCGTCACCGGTGACGCATTGCCGAGACCAGCACGCGGAGCTGTTTTGCCGGCAATCACCGCACGCGCTGAAATAAAAACGACGATTAGCTTTGTGAATAGACTAGCTCCATCGGATCGTCGCCAAATCCGATCTTTACCTCGTCATTGTTCGGTAATCTTCGACTATAAACTTGAACCGACAGATCATTGGCCAGTCGAGTTCGTTGCATGGTCGCTCGCATGATTGGAAAAACGGATCTGGAACAAAAGAGGAGCGGGTAATTTGAAATTTCTGATCCGATTAACCCACTACCCCTAGCGATGCCGTTCGGAAACAGAAAAAAATGTTTTAGAGGATCTTTTCGTTTCATTATTGTCACATTTTAAAACATATCACCCCTCTGGAAACCGGAAATTTAATAATATTGGCATTTCCTAAAGCTTAAAGTTGCGTATTTCAGTGGAAAAAAATCCTCCCAATTTCTCCTAAGCTAAAATTCACTCTTAATATGTTGGGCTGTTATGTGTTGAAAGTGACTTTTTAGCTTTGATTTTGATGAATTATTTCGGAGTTTCTTTCTCCGGATTTCACTGTGTACAGCGAGTCAAACGCTTGATTTAACACTTGTTGCGAAAGTGTCAAAAGTTTTTTTTACTTTTTTTTAATGGCCAAAACGTGCGTTGAAATCTCCGGGACTTTGCGTTTGTCCAGGCGAACCGTCCAAAACTGTCCGAAAGGCTTTTTTGATGCCCAGAAAAAAATTATTGAGTGACAAAACAGTTTTTTCTTGCCGCAAAAAATTGTTTTCTTGTCACAAGAGTTTCTTCTTGCAGCAAGAAAAAAAATGTAGCATCTATTCACTCAATACTTCCCCCTTAAAATCAAGCTCCAATAACACTTGTTCAAGTTACTCACCAGGTATGGGCGTGCACCATAACACAAGACAAACTAAAGCAATAACCAGCAAGATGATAACGGCTCTGCAAGCCGAGGAGGCAATCCTCGGGGAGGTTCTTTGTCTCATGACTCGAGTTGGCCACCCTGGTTTTCATGCCTCCATGCCCGCTTGTGGCGCCCCCACGCGTACCACAAGACGTGAGCAGCAAAGAGGCAGGCGCACAGGGTGTGCAACATGGGAGGCGAAACAGGACCCAACTTACTCCAGAGACGAATAAAGAATTTGGAACAGGTTCACCAAAACGAAATTAACCACGGACAGGACGAAATCGAGAATACTCTCCAACATTGGAATGAAAATCAGGTCTGAGGTGAAGTAATTTGAGAAACGATTTGATGAAATGGAGAGATTTTCCTCGCACGGTTTCCGCAAAAGATTTAAATTTTGGATATTAGATGGACTTGACGTTGGAGGAAATTTCGTAACGGAAAGAGGTTCACTAAGATGTTAGACTCCGTAAGTTTACGTGAGATTACATCCGGTACAAGATTAGCATAGGCTCAGTCGTTGTCTAAGTCAAGTGGATGTAGGTACGTCAAGTTAGGTTAGGTTCGGTTCTGGCTCGTTAAGGTAGGTTCAAGAGGGTTTCCCATAGTTCAGTAATTCGAATCTTCAGTGAGTTCCGGAAAATCAGTCAAGGTAAAGACAGGTTAAGGTTAGGTTACATTTGTTTGGAAGTTTTATCTCAGAGTAGGTTAAGACACTTGAGGTCCAGTCAGATTTGGTAACTCAAAGTTCAAATCGTCTTGATCAGGTCACATTAGGTTAGTGGACTAGGTTACAAGGTAGATGTTTCGCGGTTCGGTGCAGTGAAAAATAGGTAAGTACAGGTAATGTTTGGTCCGGTATTGGGTTTCGGGCGGTTAGTTTGGGTTAACGATTCCGGCGGTGAATGATCGCACTGACGGTTAACTGACCGATCGGTTAGCGTCGCGTCGCGTTCCGCGGTTGAGCGTCGACTGACGAACTGTCGTGTGATTACAACGAAGAAGTAGCAGGGGTTTAAAAGGCGGTCCGACGGGCACTTTCCCAAGGCTCACCCGGAGGCTGCGGGGACGAAGAATGGACCAACCCCGCTCAACAAACGCTCTTCGCCGAAAAGGAATCGCTCTTACGTAACTTGCCCACTTCCGCGTTGCTTTGTGTTCAACAATGACTCTACCGCCGTTTCATGATGATGACATCGTATTTTAAGCACCATCGCTGCGTTCGCTCTGTTTTTTTTTTCGATGACGCGAATTTTTTTTAACGTTTCCGCGATGCACCAGTGTCCTGAGCACTTGCGTATGTTTTCCTGTGCGGCGTAAAATACTACCACGTTAGAGGAAACTGTTTCAGTAATGTCTGCGCATGGAGACTTAAACGCACATAATTCATTTTAAACGGGAGGTAACTGGAATGCACGGAACCAAACCTAATGCATTTTATATGGGGCAGATGGGCGAATATCCACTTCGTTTTCTAAAATTACCAATCTATAATAACTTTATTAGGCACTGTAAAGTAATTTAATGCCCAAAGCGTTTGCGAGTAAAATACCTATTTTCAAAGTACCTTCCTGGATCTTTTGACGTTAGTATACGCAAGGTGACTATTTGGAAATGGCTGATTGTTAAGTTATACGCGATCTACGTGGAATTGGCTTTTTTTCAATTCTCTAAACGCAAAAATTCAAAACTTTCTCCGCGTTTTTATTCCATTTTTTTAAAAGAAAAAATATTGTTTATTGATTTTGCGGGACCTTTTGTTTGTTACGCTTTTATGTTATTTTTACTAACATCCTGCATTGTAGAAAAAAATACTAGTTTTTTGTTTTTTTAATTATTTTTTTTTATAGAAAGATTTGAAATTGAAACATTAGCAAGTTTACGAGGAACATGCGTTTGACAAACTTAAGGTCATCCTCTATTTATTGTCTGCGTTCCTGATTTTCACAATGTAATCGCTTTTTATCCGATCAGTAAAACCATTTCATCTTATTTTGTGATCAAACTTGTTGTTTGAGTTACTTCTGAACTCATGGATATTCTGTCGTAACATTTGACGCTCAAACTTCAAGTCTTGAAATTGCACAAATATAGCGAACTCTTAGCAGAATTTAAAGAATCGGATGATAACATCAAGGAAAACGTGCGTTAAAATCACTTTATACTCATGTAGTCCACCAACCGATTTCCGATATCTGATTAATTGGTAGGCAACCCTCAGTTCACACATGCAGCGTGGGTTGCCTACTCCAGTAAGCGATGGTAAAGAAGTCGTTGACTAGATTGCTCGCTAGCTTGTGACACTTGAAGAAGTGAAGACTTGGTACAACGGAATCCAAACCTCAAGTTACGACCTCCTTTAGCTTTCGGATCTTTTTTCATCGTTAATCTGTGTTTTGTGGAATATCCTAAACAAGGAGGCCCGAGATATATTCTTAAAGTATCCGGTGAAAAGAAAGATCTGTCTCGGGAGAACTTGACTGCTTTTAAGGAATTTCGCAGCTCGCTTAAGGGCTGAATCTGAAAGTCTCCCTTATTTTTGAAAATACAAACTTCTAATCACTTAGCCGCTAATCCAATGCCAATTTCGGCGTAGACAAACAATAATTAAAAGTAATCGTCTGAATAGTCAATTAAGTCGGCAAACAATTAAAAACCCGTTACTTTGGCGAAAGCGATATTACACAAATAACGTAAGTATGAAAAATTAATGAAAGCGCGCGAAAGTGTATCGCGGTTTGAAAGCTCCATTTTTGACACCTGCTGTAATAACTTCCTGGGGGGACGTCGCGTTTCTGCGGACGGAGAAATGCGCGCGCGACCAGAGAATAAGTCGCAGACGACTCGGTGAAAGGAGGAAGGGACCGTGGACTAAGTATGCCCGCTCGACGAGAGCTTTGTTCGGCCTTCTGCGCGGTGCTGTTCGAACCATGTGATGGCGCAGCGATATTTCAGCACCACGTGAGGTGGTGCAGAAGCGTAGAAAGCGCACGACCAGAAAAAGTGCCTACTTTGGCCTTGAACTTCCATTTTTTGCCGATTTGAGCACTTCTTGGTGCGCTTGTGCGTACAGCAAACCAAAAGGTGTGGCGTCTTATTTTTACCGGCTGGAGGCAAAGTTTTCGCCATAAGGAAACCGAATGATATTTTTTTTTTGTGATTAGACATCGTGCACAAATTACGTAACATTGAATAACCCCCCCCCCGTAACGCTTCTCCCCATATATTAGAGAGCGTAACGACGGGACGTTAACGTGAACCCTATCTGCACCCCAAGAGTGACCTGTAGTCTTGAACTTTAAGGTTAAACGGGAACGTGTGATTGGGTTGGTTTCCCAGATGGAACGATCTCTATCAATACAGTTGGAAAATTCCCCCTTGAGCCCTTTTCGTTTCATACTGTTTGGTCATTGTCTAATCTTAACCAAAAATTTGTATTATTTTTTTTCCAACCTTAATCAAAGCACAATCTAAATTTGAATTAGTAAAAGTTTCCGAAATTCAGTGAAAATTCACTGAATTTCAGTCAATATATAGCTCCACCGAAAATAGTCAGTGATGCTATATTGACTGCAATTCAGTGAATTTCCACTAAATCTCAGAGACTCTCAATGATTCAAATTTAGATTGTAATATACACTAGAGTGCAGGAATATAGTTTTCTTAATTATCGAGGAGCTTTTTAAAGTCGACGCATTATTTGTAGTTTCCGCGTAGTGGTTACCCAGTGTACCCACTCTGCCTCACTTTTAAAATGCACCCGGGGCAAATGATAATATAGCTATTTTATAAAAGGCTTTATGATTATGTCGAAGTGATCGGGGCCATGCACAATGTGAATTCGCTTTGGGGCCGAAGTCGGCCGTGCTAGAAAGTTGGGCCTTACTGCCGGTCCTCAAAACATAGGGCTAGTGTTGACGCCTCTTTATAGGCTTGCTTCGAGGCCTCAGAGCCACAAGATACCCGCCGGCAAGCTTTCTCGTCCTTCGTCCTGTAATCCTCTGAATTTTCGTAAACCTGCAGAAAACCCGCTTTTCATAGTGAGCATATTCCGTATTTTTACGGATTTCCGACTAAACACCTCTTTTAGGGAGTTCTATACATATTTTTGGTGTGAAACTAAAACGGAGTAGTACTTTTTTTGGTTATTTATCAAGATAGGCCCATGTTCAGCCGTATCATTCATAAGGTCTCGGCGAGAGATTTCCATGGATGTGGCTGAACATAGGTTTATGTTGAAAAATTACCAAAATACTACCCCTGTTTTATAGTTTCACACACAAAACAGGTATAGTATCCCTTGAAACGGGTGTTTTGTTTTTACTGTGTATTTGTGAATTAAATTCTAGGTATCTCACTTGAACGTCTGTCTCATTTTAGGGACTCTGGCGAATCCCACGCAAAGTCTTACGCAAGCTAAGAATCCGATTTGAATTGCTTGCATATGCGGAGTACCCAAGCACTCAAAACATTTCGTGTACAGTCAAGACCAAAAATAATGACGCATTTTATTCTGGGCTTTGCCTTTTGTGAAAGAGTGATGAGACTTTTTGTCGACTGTTAAGTCACTTTACTATAAATTTTAAATTTGTTGAAGCTCCGCTGTTGTGAACTTCATGACGTACTGGAGACGTCAGACATTCAATTCGAATCATGCATTCAGGTATTGTCCGTTCGCGTAAAATCAAATCATTCATCGATTCTTTTCATTGACGAGATGAAGATGTAAACGCAGCTACAGTGCTCTCCCGCTAATCCGGCACAAGCGGGAGAAGAGGCCGTCGGATTAGCGGATTTGTCCGGATTACCGAGTAGTTTCTGTGTTTTGGCCGGAGAGTAGCCTAACATATGAATAATAGGGCCCCCTTTTACGTTAATATTATTTATTCAAAAATAAACGATTAAAGTACGACACACAAGAAATCAAACGTTTCAAGCAAATCAAATGAAAAA
>Ga0058701_10000389_pt1 | contig 31089 bp, 24 predicted proteins | sample AgamicOrMae_FD_97039 | JGI IMG/M metagenome (GOLD analysis project Ga0058701, IMG submission 97039) | Agave microbial communities from Guanajuato, Mexico - Or.Ma.e | ecosystem: Host-associated > Plants > Phyllosphere > Phylloplane/Leaf | place: Guanajuato, Mexico | collected 2012-06-04
TGTATATATATTGTTGAATTCATTTTATTCCAATATATTTTAATTATTGTATTGTAATTGTCTTTTAAATGGGTGTCTCTTTTTTTTCTCAAACTTAACTCCTCTGATGATGTCTGTAAGAGAGTAGGATATACAGAAGCAAATATAACATGAATCTTACCGAACCCAACGACAAACGTGAACTAACCCATAGCCAAATGACTTTATTGAGATTGTCAAAAAGAAATGCTCGGATTTGTAATTTACTACGAATAAACCTTGAATTCCTAGAATGAATCGCATTTGAGCGACCGGCGCGGCGCCTCAAAGGACCAATTTTCTTTCTTGGTGCCGGTGCTTTCAGCTTTGTCGATCAGCGTCTTTGATTAAGCGCCATGGACCGATTCTGAATTAGACGTACTTTTGAGAAAAGTGCTTAATTCATGGAACCATTCCGACATTGCATTAACTCTTGCAACTGCGCCGTGAATATAAGAAGTTGGATTTTCGGTGTGTTTCATCTTCCCTCACTGATTATGAGTGAAGTGAGACACAAGGTAAATAACCTAACCCAACAATGGAGCCTGATGCCCTATCTCGTTGGAAGCGTCAAGACTTACTATCCAGCATCTTTCTCTGATACGCTCTAAATTTGAATCAGTGAGAGTCTGATAATCAGTGAAAATTCACATATTTTCAGTCAATACAGCACCACTATAACCATTCAATGGTGCTGTATCAACTGAAATTCAGTGAATTTTCTCTGAATCTCTGAGACTTACAGATTCAAATTTACTGTAGAGTGTAATTTCATCTGGATGCGTGTGTGTTTTGCAGTTCGTGCAAAGTTATGTTGCCCCTTAAAACTCCCCTAAGTCACACGTGACTGGCCGCGCCGCCTCGGCCGCCTTCCAATGACGTCATTGTGACGTCATTCGACATTTTATTAAAACGGAATCGCTCGCTCCAGCAGTACCTGCCTTGGATCAGGTGTTCTGCTAAATCGCGATTTTATTTTCGGGAATTCATGTGCGAAATTCCAGAATTCGCGCAAGGAAACCGCTACTCTGACTGGTAAGGAGTGTGAACAACAACGTTTTGTGGTCGTTCACCTGAAGAAGGTGTTAAGTGCACACCTCATACGTATCTGCACTTCCGTAAAAAAGTATTGGTATCTGCACTTGCCTCGCCCTGTACCCCACCCCACCCCACGGTACAAAATCCTGAGGGGAGGGGTATTCATTCCCCACACCTAATTTAAGTTAGGTATAGTATCGTGCCTTGTGCTGCGCTCCGCTGGGCTTAGCAGCAAAACGTAAAGCACAAGAGTCGGATTTTTTTTCTTGTTTACGGCGCCGGGTTTGCGGTCAAGGCACACAAGACAAAAAGTGTGAAATCCTCCGTTTGGCATGATTATTCACTCAGGCCGTGTTTTTAGGAGGTACATCTTTTCTAATTGCCACCTAATACACTAGGCGCGATTATTTCGGCAGGTCTTTCGGTGCCCCAGGCTTGCAGAGTCAAGGATCCTGTATTACCCGATTTCATGGGTATTGATTCGACGCATTTGGCTCGAGTTGTTGAAAAGGCCGATTTTGGTCACTGCATAGAGGTCATGTGGGACCTTATTTTTTTTTCTTCTCGAATTCGAAAATGAACGCGGAAATCGGATCAATTTGGGTACCGTCCTTCGATTTTTATCGTAAAACGTGCTTCTATCAATGTCGTTTCCGAATTTACATTCCATGTGCTGCTTTTCGAGAATATTCCGATTTTTTTTTCTTCTTTAAAGACATTCTTTGATTTATCGTGTTTACTTTACCATTGATAGTTTTTGCTGTCTACCAGTACATCATATGGACTGAATATTCATGATTGAAAAGGATAACGACAGATGGTGTACTGTACAGTAGCAGTAAATAGTTGAGTTCATAAAAGAACAATACACATCAGTTATTTTAAAATCTTGTTTTTAGGTCTGCATTTTATTATGCTTCATAGTTTTGATTGAGAGTGAAAAGGTATAATTGGGATAGCTATTTGGTATTGTTGTACCATCAGTCAATTATGTACCGGTACTGCGCGCTCCAATTTTTTTAAACTTCCGTTACTTTGGAACGAAGCGAGATACGACAAAAAAGCTAAAATCAAATTCATTGATCTCTTGAAGATCGAACTATTTTATTTCGTGCTTTTCTTACGTATATCTCTCCGTTTCAAAGTTACGGAGGTGCAAAAAATTGGAGCGCGCAATACTTTATTGACTGATGGTACACGAGATAATTATATTTATTGCTACACCGGCAACTTATATAGCTGCACCAGCCACATATATTGATACGTCATCATCAGGTATAGCTCCGCCTACAATGCATGAAGCTGTGCTAGCAATAAATTATAGTTATCTCATATATACAGCAATACCAAATAGTTGTAGCTATAGCTCCGTCATCACTGCTTGTGTTCAAATGCCCGGTGATGCTACGAAGCTACGTTTGCGCTTGCCAATGTATTCATGCTTGTCTAGGGTGTCCTTTTTTAGGTTAGGAACTTTACTAAGCATGCATTGCGTCGTAGAATGGTATTTTTAGTTGATCAAGTGAGCTCACCTTGGATCTGGTGCGGACAGTCTGCAGCGGCGAGTCGCAGTCCTCGTCCCCGCTGAGCGTCGAGCAGGAGGAGCAGTCGGACGCCTTGCGCCCCCCCGCGACCCGCTGGGCCCACTCCGCGTCCAGCGTCGCGAGCGCACTCAGGTTGGAGCACGACGATGTCCTGGACGCCGCGGCGCTGGACAGGTCCGACTCGTCGGCGTCCCCAAAGCCCCCCGCGTCGTACTTCCAGCCGGCCACCCCCGCACTCAGGTCGTCCGAATAGTCCGACACCACGACACTGGGCGCCCGCCAGGTCCGGCCGGCGGGCTCGTCGGGGGGCCACGACGGCCTCCTCGCGGGATTGTTGCGCTCGTCCGCCAGCCCCGAGTCGGACGAGTCGAACGAGTAGACCTTGACGCGGCGGCCGGCCGCGTCGCAGCCGCGGGCCACCAGCGCGGCCTCGGCGTCGTCCCAGTCGGCGATGGCCGAGTCGTCGTCGCTGGACGTCGGCTCGCGCTTCCCCATCCCCGACGACACGACGCCGACGCGCCGCCGCCGGCCCGAGCTGCCGCTGCTGCTGTCCCCGGACTGGCGGCGCGCGTCATTGTCCTCGCTGGGGGGCGTCGGCTTGTCGTCGGGGGCCTGGCGGCCGCGGCGGGGCGGCGGCGTGGGCCGCTCGGCCAGCCACGAGTCGTCCGGGAGCAGCGCCGCGATGTCCGGGTCGCCGAGGGGCGCGTCGTCGGTCCGGGCGAGCTCGTGGATGTAGCGCCTGTACGACGTCCGCACGAGGCGCCGGCACTGGTCGGGGATCTTGGACGGGGAGGTGCAGGACGAACAGCCGTCGAACCCGCACAGACATGACGTCTCGCTCTCCATTCCGCTCAGCCAGATCCCAGCCACGCTGCGGACACAAAAGACCACCGAGATATGACTTGCGTTCTCTGCTCTCGCTGAAAGGGGCCACGGGTGTCTGATCAAAGGAAACCTTTTCCCTTCTGTATAAATAGGCGAAAAAGGCCAGTTTTGAAATAGGCTACACATCGATTGGAGTCGCGTTTCGCACAAGTCGAGTGTGACGAGCGTGTTGGGTTTTTGTTCGAGGGTGACAATTGAACCGAAGGCCCCCGGCCCAGCCGTAATACCTTGCCGTAACGCGCCATATGCCGCAGTGCGGCATTGCATGCCGCCTTGGTCCAAGGCATGCCCTGCCAAGTGGTGTGCCCTTCCCTTATCAAAGCTGTTTGTCAGTGCATTGATATAAACGTGGATCGCAAATTGAGAAGAGGCGAAACGACGTCACAGAGTGGCGGCCATTTTACCCCCACTCATTGTCAATGCTTTGCGAGCAGTGTTGCCAGATTTCGCGACTCCGTTATTTTTAAACGCGGTTAACTATTTCGACGGTAAAGATAATCCATCGATTTATCCATTGCCTCAACTTGATAGCCATTCACAACATGCCAGGCTACCGTACTCGGAGTTCATTTCGGATAAAATTTGCGAAATCGCGAAATCCGGCAACACTGGAGTCCGGTACACCACATAATTATATTTTGAGAGGGATTCCCAATTCTGTGACATTTTATTTATCAGACTCATTTCAATTCTCCTGGACAAAAATGAACTGCTGTAATAGAAGAGGTCTTTAACTTCTCTTGACGTAAATTTTGTGTTTTTCTTATGCATTTTGCGGTAATTTCTTTCAAGACGAAACGAAAAGTAAGTTAATTTTTGTTAACATTGTTGTTTCTATCGAACTTTAACCAAAGCTATCTCATTGTACGGTTATATTTCCAGTTAGTACCTCATCATTTTAATCATCATTTAGTTGGACACACTTGGAAGATTCAGAGAATAATGAGTAAAATGATCCTATTTCAATATTTAAAAAAAAATGTTAAAGAAGAGATATATCAGTCGTATTTCATAATAATTCCACGTTTATGATATCGCTTAATCAGCGGGTAGGGGAAATTCTTTCCAATGCTCTATTCTTGGTTACGCCACGGACGGTTCAATCCCGTATTGGAACCGGCCGAAAAAGAAAGCATAAAATTTTTGACGTCAGTGGTTACGAATCCCGCCAATGACGTACGCCAATCCACTTTATCAGTGTCACGCGAGAAATTAAAAATAATTTTAAACATTCTTTAAAGGTGTTGTGACAGCAGGTGTGCTCAGGTTTAACCGCGAATTCACAGCAATACTACGTTATTTTTCATCTTCCCCTTGCATCCTGCTCCATAAGCGTTAGATATTAAGTCGTTTTAGTGGAATTTGCGATAAGGTTTTTATTCAGAAAAATATATAAGTGTTACTTAATCCTAGTTAATCTGGTTCCATGAAACTTTTGATTACCCTGCGAATTTTCCTGGTTTCTAAATAATTCTGTATTTTACATTTAGTTTGCTTATCTAGTATTATGATGCAATGTCGGCGATAAAAAAGGAAAACCGCTGCACTTGCAATTCTGCATTCTTTTTTTTCCTTTTTTTGGCTCATGAATGGTCAAATTGGACATCAACGCCAACCTATCGATTCCTTTGTAAGTAAACGTTTTTTATTCAGCCTGGAATACCCTCTAATTAGAATTATACATAACATAGACTATCAGACACAGTGTAACAAGAAGTTTTAGCTTTAAAAAGTGGCAAGTCGACCAACGTCAACAAGTTGAGAACGGTATGTAATTTTTGAGAAAAAATGAGCTTTGGTCCCATATTGCCTCTAGGATCTAAAACGCCAAATATATGATAATGCATTCGTCTTGTAACGAGATCAAATTCGTACATTCTCGCTTGGCTTCCAACCTCGCGTCATATCAAAAACTATTTTCCTCTTAAAGTTGGATCTCATTTCTTGGTATGTTACCTCATGGGAAATCTCAAACCCCTTCCATAGTGTGTTATATCATGGGTAATCCTAATGTTAATTAAAATCTCGAGTTGACATGTAAAGGGTTAAATCAAGTAATTAACCACTTTTTTGATTCAGATATTCGTCTCTAAAAAGATCTATTATATTTTGCAGGTTACTAAGGTTCCATTTAGTGTATTTATATTAGCAATTAATTTTTCCCTAGTGCGTTGTCAGGTCTGTCTTGTCCATCTCTTCGGAAGTGATATGAAGCGGTTTATCAAAGGTGTTCCTTACTATTCATTAAGACCTTCGGAGCCAGAGGGGAGGGGTTATACTTTACTCTCTATATTGAATCGGGGTCAAGGTCACCGACATGCCGGGTACCGATTGGGTCTGGCGACGGCGCGAAAATTCAAACGCTGAATTATCGCTCATATGGCCAGCCCATTTTAATGGGCACAGGCACGCTCCTAATCCCAGCGACCTCGCGGGGCGGCGACGACGTCCAATCCGTAGGTCACTGAGACATGTCACCTTTTATGAGCAAAGTCCTGGTCAATATGGGCTGACCCGTTTTTACCCCATGCTGAAATTTGTTTGCCTAAATTTACCGAAAGGGTGAAAGTGGGCTGACCAAATTTCTTTCCTGGGTAGAAATGGCCTATGATCTATTTGAAGGCTCATGTTTTACAATTCAAATTTGAAAGGTGACAGTATCTACTTCTTGTGATCTACCACGGTTTTAACTTTACTTGCATATGATGACATTGACTTTAAGCTTTATGAGCTTTATCTTTAATCAAAATAGGTAGGGATTTACACAAATTAAATGCGCTATTTTTCTATCTTCGTGTGCTCACAAAAGACCGGCTTGTTATTTTAAGTGTCCCAAAAAAAATAATACTGGATTTTTACGGAAAGAGCAAGGTTACTTTCGACTATTGCTCTATAAATCAACATCTGCTCTTCCCGAAAGACTACGTTTAAACGGCATGGAATTTTCTGCCGTTCCTGGTCATTCGCCAAGCGAAGTTCATGACATCATCGGATCCAGAAATGAGTTGTAATCTGGATGATTTCGGTCAACTTCGGCGATGGAATGCCATCTCAGAGACATTGCTCCTCTTTTATTAAGCTATTTATTTTAGCCTTTTGTAGGAGCCAAGCCAAGCCGATCGGCGGCATATTTGAGAGTTCAAAATAATAAATTGTGGCATGCAACATCGCGTGCTAATTCCTGGATGACGCACTTTTTTAACTGGGTCGGCTACTTAACGATGGTCGCCAATTAAATTGACTGCTCTTATGAAAAATTGAGCCCATAGGATGCACGTGTGTACAGGTACCGACGACGTCATTGACATTAAAGGTCGCATCCAGGTCGGCTGGTGCGGCAAGGTAGGGAGAAAACATTTAGAACTCTTACTTTTTGTCGGAGAAAAAAAAAGTCGTGAGCAGTATTTCAAATTACGGTAGCCTGTGTAAATAAAATGACCATTCTTAAAAACTTGTTTGACGGTCCCTATACAGATTCTGAGCTTTTATTTTCTTTCGCAGGAAGGTAAATCCACAGGTTTGGCAATCTTTTCTACACTTCATTAATAAATCCCTTTTAATTCTTTGAAGTACTTTTATCTCTTAAGTATCTTTGAGATTCTCAGGCAATATCGTAATATTTTCAAAGTATTCATGCCATTTTCATGATGAAGATTTTCCTGTTTCCATAGAATCTCATTTAATATCATATAATATCTATTTGCGATTTCACATTATCCCCTCAAAACTCCAAAGGATGTAACTTTTCTCAACAAACTTCAAGTAATCTGAATGCAATCGCTTGTAATCGTGGGGATATTACTTTAGGCGTGGCGGCCTTCTCAATCTTGCCTGTTTGAAAATATCACCCGAGTATCCAGGTGTTCAAATCAAGACATCAGAACCACTCGGAATACTGGTATTATAGCTTTTATGTACTTAATGGTCTGTGTAAACTATGGATGGACATATTGATCGACCGAGGCAAGGCTCGCCGGTACGAAACACCTGTTGCCCAGATGAGACGACGGCGCACCTGCAGGACCTAATCCACAAAAAAATGGATATTGGTCACGATAATACATTTCCGGGTAAAGTTATTGTGACATGTCACAAAAGAAACCAGCGAAAGTGCAACTGCCTTTTATGAATTCAGAGCCTGTTTGGATTACGCAATCCGTCGCGGGGAAAAATTCAGGTGATTTACATAAAATACTCTCTGCTGTGATTCGGTATGTTGAATTTAGATTTCTTGCTCCGTATATGAAACCTTTTCCGCGGGACCTACCTACCAAACACTCACCGTTCTTAATCAAGGCATCTGAGACTATATCTAAATTCTCGCCTTATTTTGAATGATGGAAATTTAAATATTCAGTCCGCGCAATGCCTTATGTTACAGTGATTCAAATTTGGCAAGGTTTGACAAGTGTGTGATTACGGCTTGTGATTCTAAAGTGAACATGTAAAATAAATGTTTGCAACATGCTGTTCGTAGAGACACATTCAATCGTTCCTTTTTGCTACTCATCGTTCAGGCCAAGTGAAAATAGGCCTGACAAAATAATACTCAAACTTAAACAAACTAAAAAAATACGTAAACGAAATAATACTCTTACTCGTGAAAATACCTATATTGCGTATTTCTGGATAACTCTTATTCCCAAGGCATTAATCATAACTTGAACAGTTCTGTTATTATAGAGACTTTAAAATTGTCTTACTTGACGCAATACTTTTTCTCACCTGAGTTTTTTCCTGCTGGTATCGATTCCGGTCATGTTACGTAAAGAGCTCCGAGAATAATAGATGCTTGACACTTCTCGTCGTCAAATAATTATCAAACACCTCCGATAAGAACCGATATTTATCGAGGAATCGCTTGGAATTTGTAATCGGAAGAGGTCTTTCACATCGCTTGAGCTGGGGAATTTCAATGCGAAGATCGGAGCAAAAGACGGTAATTCACAGATGTCGTGATAGAATTTTGGGGAACCACAAACGGTTATTTTAGAAAATCATCGTAGTTTACCTAGAAGATGAAATACTTTTCGCGACTAGTCGCCGAGATACCTCTCCGTATAATCTGTTATTTGAGTCATATAATGATATATGACTATCAACTTCATTAAATACTGCAAAATAATTATTTGGTCCGAGGAGGCCCATAGGCAAATGAACCTACTTCTTGTTCTAAAGCTTTAAATGCCATGACGTTTGTCAGGTTAGTTTAGATTAGGTTTATAGATATTATTGATCATCGCATGAGACCTTGATCGATTTTTAGTCCAAATTTTATCGCCGCAAATTTTATCGCTAAAACTATGACAAGGGTTGTAATCATAATATCTGACCAGGTTCGTATTAGTCTGTTATCAGATCCTGATCAGGTGCCTCTAAAACCGACAGATTCCGATCAATCATTAGCCTTTTTCTGCACCAAATTACAACCATCGGGGCTTGATCAGTTAGTATTTCTCGCGGTCTTGTGGTGACACGGGCCTGTTGAGGCGCCTGTTTAGGCGCACCCAATAAATGCAAATCCATTGCAGCGGGGACTCTGACCAGCCTCCTCTTTCCCCGGCACGTCGCGTCGCGATCCTGACTCCGTTCCGTTTTCTCTGGCTGAATGGCGCTGAAGGTGAACCGGGCGGTAGTCCTTCTCTCTTCCGGTCCATACCTCACTTCTTACACACGCCGCGGCGCGGCGCGCCGTTCTCTGTGACGCCCCAACCCTTCATCCTGGGTTCGCTCTGCTCCGGAGACTCTGTCCATTCATAAAGTACTGTCTGGCTAATAGTATTAGTCCGAAATAGCATTCCTTCACAAAAACTTCGGGCTATAATTTTTTTTCCTTCATTTTTTTTTTGTTTTTGTTTTTGCGATAAATGTCCGGCAAGAATTCGTTCCGCAATAACAGGATTTTCGTAAACGGGTTTTCATCTAAAATTAAAAGCTGATGAAAGATAAACCAGATTTGCTTCTCAAATTTTTGATCGGAGAATTTCCACACATAAGTTCTTCAAAACTCCGAAATCTTTTCTATTTACATTGTTAAAAGTCCGAATGAAAAGCAGTAATCTCTAAAAAGTTCTTTTTTTCGACAGGCCCGGAAGGAGAAGATACTCATTGTCAGTCAAGTTGGCCAAGATGTTGACCTCATCCGGCGACCAGTTGTGAAAACCAAACAATAGGAGCTGTGTGAGTTTGATGAATCATTTCTCTTCTTACATCTAAGGAATTCGTAAAGAGTGTCTGAAAAGTTTATAAACTTTTCTTTGCGGCAGTGTCTGATTACGAGAGCAACAGTCTTTCTAGTTTCGGAGCCGAATGCCTGTGTATTTACAAATAACTTTGATTTTACTACTGGCGCCTAGAAATGTTACTGGCGAGTTACTACTCGTTTCGTGATGAAGGCCGAATGGGTTCCGTGTTGATCACTAGTGTTTTTCCTTTTCTTCTTCTTTTTACTTACTTACAACTTTTGCTGTCCCAGTCGTCTTTTTCTCGCTCGTTTCTGAATTTTTGGCGCGTTTTCTTCCGCGTCAAGGTTGGCAACGCGGGACTCGAATTAACTGCGAATTAGATTGGTAAGACCGTGATCCCAATCCGTCAGTGCAAGTATCTTTCCCTCCACTGCGAAGCGCTTCAAGATCAAAATATTTTATGATTTTGATTTTTCGTTGCGCTTCATGACACAATTACTTTCTAGACTGTATTTTTCATTACTTTTATTATTACTGTTTCTACGTCTTCTATTTTACCTTTAATTTCTTGTAGAGACGACACAGTGTAGTTTAGGTGTGGTGTGCCTTTTCGCTCGTCAACAAGCTTGATGCCGCTTACTGCTACCGCAGTTACCGCCCCCGAAAAGGGGCGTAAGGCTTGGCGAACGATACGTTACTTTCGACATGAGACTCTGAGACGGAGGGTAGAACGCAAGAGTTATCGAGCTTAACCTTCTGGAAGAGTGCGCCGAGCGGTGGCCGTCAGCAAGACTAAAGTAGATGACCGAGATGCTGAGCCACCGGTGAAAGGCCTATTAAGTGGTAACACTCGATTACCGTTCGTGGTCAGACACGCTTTCATCCTTTCTTGCCTATGAGGTATGCTGAAAACCCCTTTCTCAGTCTCTCTAAATTTGAATCAGTGAATTTTTATTGATTCTCACTGGTTTAAATTCAGAGTGTACACAAAAATCAGTCAGCCAGGAAAAAATATTACTTTAGCTAGAGTCAACATTTTGGTAAATTGTAGGTTCAATGAATAATACTTTCACCTCAAAGTTGCCTTTTTTTGTTGTTGTTGATATGCGCGCATCATATTCTGTGAAAAACGATAACGTTTTTAGATAATCAAAAAACGAGGAAGGAGGACCAAGTACCTTTTGACGTTAAGAAATTGTTTTTTTTTTTTACCACACTTGAAGAGGCTTGCTTATTCTGTGATTTTTCTCGGATTCAGCGGTTCTGTTTTATTATTTTCTGTTTTATGCTTCAAAGAATGTCTTCTCATTTTTATTTCCTAAAAGCTCGCGCCAGCCCAGAAATATATATTTTTTTTAAATCAGCACCCTTCTTGAGGACTTCCGAGACATTTTAAAATTTGTCATCTCTCTCTCAAAAAAAAGGGAAAAAAATAGAAAATGTTTTAAGCCTTTTTTTTGTTATTTGGAAGAAAGTGTGGGCTAAGATCATTATCTCCATAAATATTTCGTTGGGTATCCTTTTGATCTGCAAGTAGAGGTTCATAGGTTAGCAACGTGACGGCGGGGCTGTGGGTACAGGCTGGGGCAGGGTACTGGTGTTGACTCGCACCCGCGCCGTATTCTTGACCTACTTATGGTGAGCTGGAGGCATAGACAAGTTGCCGTCGTAAGGACACTCGCCGCCGCTGCCGTGCACCGGGGATGGGACGCCAACTGGGGCTAGTGAAATGCATAAAACACTGCAAGAATTTGATGATGCTCATAAAACACAATTTAATGATACCATCAAAGCTCGTCGGAGAGGTTTTAATGAGGAAAGATGTTTTTGAAGGTAACCAGGATGTGCGAATTGTCGTGCGGACAATGCAAGGGAAGAGATCTGCCTAAAAAAGGGGGGGTAACTAAAACTCATAACACACGTATATTTCTTTGTAACAGTGTCCATGAAATAACTTATGTCTACCAGCACAGCCGCTTTATGCAAAAGTGTTTGTATAACATCTTTTACTGAAGCGTGCTTAAGCATAATCAGACTGTGGAACCGAATCGGGGAGTCGCAACATCCTCGGAACTAACCTCAATATTTCTTCGACTCGAAAAAAATTCATCGTGCAACACGTAAAAAAAGGCTGCAGTCCGGGTAGATCGCCGGCAAGTCAACTGCGGTTTTTGACGTCATTCAGAGGGTTCAACTCATGCACAATCAGAGCAAACCGGCCGCGAACGGCTCACTTCGAAAACAAACTTCCTTATGCCCATCAACGGTGGAAAACCCTCCACCTCCAGCAATTCTACTGAACTGAAACTGAGCAACATCTGAGCGATTCCACAGTGGCATTGTGTTATCAGGGAGAGGTTTCTGTTTTTCCTTTCAGAAGCTTGTTGCCTTAACGCCAGACTTATAATTTTTCGAGAAAGTACTGTATTCTGTTTTGAGCCTGTAAAAGTACAGACCAAAGTCAGGATGATGTTCGAGAAGAAATCATTATTGAGTGCTCGCTTGGGCAATATTCGTCCTCAGTTAGTTGTGACGTTTGTTTTGGTTGATTAGCCTGAAGAAGGCAGTAAATTAATGTGAGCACCTTTCCTGATTATATAAATCTCCTCACCTGCGAATTTAGATACATAGAATTGAATAATGGCAACTGAGAGTTACCGGACATTAGATGGCGTTACGCAACAAACCATCCCCCGCATGAAAGGAACTGAGTTAATAAATGATGAAACGACCTCTTTCCTTGGTTTTCATTTTTATACTGGATATAAATGACGCCTTTTTCTTAATTATATTATTTAAAAGAGAAAGGTTACGGGGTGCACTTTCTTTACTCCGTTTGTATATTTATTTTTTACCGCATCCGAGACCGTCCCATTCCTTTTTTTCCCATTTTTTTAAAAATAAAAACAACAATCCTAATTTTGTCGCTCACCGAACGAATATGCGCGATTTCTAAAAATATCGTTAACAGGTGTAAAATTTTCAATTTCCACTCAATTTTTATTTTATTTTTTTTCCTGTCGTCGGAGATATTTTTTCAGTCACATATTCTTTTTACAAAAGATCTCATTACTCACCTTTCATATTGAGGCAGTCAACAAATTACTATAGTTCAAGACAACGTGTATGTACGGTGAGACCACAAACCAAACAACGATCGTTCTATTATTCAGGATAGGTCTTTTTTTTAAGCCTTTGAAGCCATCTCCCTCCCTCTCTCCGCCCAACCACCCACTTGTAAAAGAATACCATGTTGGAAAAGAAGTGTTTACTCACAAAAACAAACTGGAAATAAACGAAATCGACGTTAAGTGTAATATTATCAGTCGGTTTTCCAAATATTTTTGTTACTTGATCGCCGCAGTCAAAATCTGCCGCGTCTCAAAGGAATTGATTTCGCTAAAATTGCAGTTTTCTCCTTTTTTTTCTCTTGCTTTTTTTTGTCAAAGAGTTTTGAGGCTGCCGTTGGAGGAAGAATATCGATAATCCATTTTATGTAATTTGTCTTATTGATTAGGTAATAACTATCTGACGATTTTTAGTAGTAATTCAGTAGTATACCTACTTTCGGTAATAACTGGACATGTGTTACGAGATTCTAAAAGGAAAAATAACAGTAATATCATACTCATATTAGTATTCCAATGACTTATTAATTAGGGTTACATAATGGATAATGCTATCGTGTAAATACACTATTAGTACATTACCTACCCTGAAATTTTACGGAATATTTTATAAACGCACTGTGACACACCGTGCTTGTTGGCGGAAACACCCAAAAATTAGCTGCATAAAATCAAATCGTAATAAATAAAAAAATAAAAAACGTACTTTGAAGTCCCAAACGGAACAAAGTCCTTAATTCCCAGGCAAGAACTGCGCGCTTAATCGACGCCGTCAAAAAGGTCGTGACATTAATACCGAAAAATAAGCTCTATGACGCCACTTTTTGTGCACCATGTGTACGTTATAGCCTGTTCAGAAAGGGGACTGATGAATAGTGTTGGCATCCAGAACGTTTCCAATCGCCTTTTCAATACCAAAATTGTCAACGAAGGCGACCTTCGAGTAGCGATCCGGATCGACCGTTCAAGAACCGTCCCTTATGGGTACATCGAGGTTAGGCTTTTCAAAGGATAGCCGTGCATTTGGTGAAATATTTTGGCGTCTTAAGCTGGCGACATTGTGCGACAGCACTTGCATGGCTTCGAAGGGCGGGAGGGGCAATATCTGCTCCGACGCAAAACACGCTCATCGCGGCAAGTCAGTTCGTGCAACGGGTAAGATCTTTCTTTGATTGTGCTTTTGATTCTCTTGATTTTCCTGCAAAATCGTGTTATACGTTCAAAAAAATAGAATGAAATAACTAATAATGATTTTAAAAAAATATACGTACTGTATATGTCTGAGGCAGTCTTGAATATGTGCGAAATCCAGGAAGCGAAACAAATCACTCCCTTTGCTACTTTTCGAGATACATAAATCTTTCCACAGTTGAATTGAATGAAACGGAAGAGTATTTCCTTCACGATTCACAACCCCGTAGACTTGATTGGGTGCCCTGTGCTCCGCTCATTTAATCGGCATCAGACTTTTTAGTGACGAAAAGCTGAAATTAACAAGAAAACGATCCCATTAAAAATAAAAAGTAAGGTTTTCATGAAGATCTCTTCCTTAAGAGTATTCCAGTAATTTGTATGGTGGTTTTGGGTAGTAATTTTAGAATGAGACAAGGAAAGTTACGCCACAGATAATTACGTTCCTTCGAGTCGCGATTTCTTGCGGGCGGATCTAAGAATGACGTCTATGGCTTCTTAATGATAGCCGCAAAAACTGGGGGCTCGCCCTGCGTTCTTTTATTCCTCGACTTCAAGGCTCGCGAAAATGTCACTGACTGATTTGTTCTTCAGCCACGTACTCTAATACCTGCCGAATTTTTTGCTCCTTTCTTTTATGCCTAAATTCAAGGACACGTCACGAGTATATGTACCGTACCTAAAACACTATCATTGTTATTATTTTGCAAAATTATTATCATATGATATTGCAGTTTGATTTGTATTAATATAAATATTGAAGGAACTACATTGAAAAATGAAGTTATTTGGGATGTTTTACCTTTTCTAATGAATCTTAGATACCCTTTGCCGACAGACTATCACCGGCTTCTTGGCGACATTAACTGCCCAGAAGTAAGCGGCATGAAGCTTGGCTTGTTTAGTTTAGATGGGTTCATTTAGGTTATGTTTGTTTCTCATTCCGTTGACACTCCGCAACGGCTTTGAATAGCGAATAATATGGGACAGAAAGGTAAACACTATTCTATCTTCCAAAATTTAGGGGTAGTATTGACTCCGAATATAAAATCTCTCAATCCCTCGGGTGCTATGTTGCCTAGACAGCGTTACCTCAACGGAATCCCAGCTAATTTATGACGTAAGTTGGCAGTGCAAAGATCGGCAAAAAAACGGACAACAAAGATGCAATTTTTGCTGAAACTTAGCAAAAGCAAGAATGTCGCGGCTTGCATAGTGATCATATTGACCAAGGCAAACGTCGTTGTGCACCTAACATTTGCTGACACTGTAGGAACGAGATGTAACGGTGTGTGACGGCGTCAGAGTCGAACCTGGGAACCGTAAGTTTGCACTTTCGCGTGCTGAAAGCGCGGAATGAGGCCGGTTGCCATGTGCGTCACTGAACGCGCCGGATGACGCACGAATCACTGATCGTTCACTGATGAATATCAGTGATTTACTCATTTTGCAGAGCTCATAATTTGCCGTCTAAGTCACGAGTTTTAGTGGAAAAAAATATAGTCAGGATAATCCTCAGGTGCTACATTAATTTGGTATATGATTCGCTTTTTGAATAGGTCTACGTGACCATTTTCAAGATATTGAAAATTTTTCAGTACAAAGATTTTGCGATGAAAGTCCGGATCATTCACCAAACCTAACCAAACCTAAGTTAATCGAACGAAAATTGAAACAACGTAATACACCAATCCAACTTACAGCCTTATTAATATTGATGAAAGTTTATCAAACCCGGAAGTTATCCCGATCTAATCTTATTTAATGTAACCAAACCTCAAGTATTTTAGTCGAAAATGAACACCTAACCTAACAATACTCCTAACCTACTCTCACCATCATAAACCTTTTCTTCGATCCAAAACTTTGTACATCCCAAATTTTGTATTTTTTTAAATTATTTACGTATGTTTTTCTGTAAGGACTAGGCGCTAAAATCATATTCTTCGTAAGCAAACGATGGCAGATATTTTTGTTTTGATCATTGATCCGTAGGTTCACGTGCTTGGCTCCCTGCATTTTGTTGCATTTTTTGAGCGCATTTCTTCTTGGAAACTCGTGACGTCATTTGACGAAAATGAGCCCGGCGGAAAGTCCTGCCCGACCGAAAAGGGGTTCGTCACACTATGACGAATATAGTGCGGAGCAAAGTCGAAAGTCGGGTGGTTGTGTAACGCCTTACGAAATCTCGATCTAGATGAGCCTAGATCGCGTAAAATATCACCGGAACTTTAGATTAGGCCTACTACCCCCGTGACGAATAATCTAATTTTCGTTTATCCTTGAAAAAAAAATCTTCAAATCATTCTTCAGGATCGACTCCCAGTCTAGGGACTCTCCAATTCCTTTTACCTGACCTTTTCTACCAAACTTATCCACATCCAACCTAACCTCATCAAGCCAATCCCTTAACCCAAGCAAACCGTAAATACGGAGGTCCAACATTACCATGTCTTTTACAGAGTTCCCATTTACCACATTAAAAAGAAAGTACCCACCTATTAAACTACCCCGATGTGACTTGACAGTTCCCAGGCTCTCATATCGGAAAACAAGGAGGAATCAGGAAAGGATGAATTTTTTTTCTGTTCCTCTTGAGAATTATTTAGATTACGAAAATTCCGTCAGTTTGAAGAGGTTCTTATTTCTAAGTGAACGCCTCTTTGTCCCGCTTATAATCCTGTAATACTTGTTTGCCACATCCAGTAAGGACAGCGCTCCCTTTTCAATATGCCGAAAAAATGATAATGCTTGGAGTGCGTTGCTAATTGAGATAAGACGCAAAGGGTTAATAAAAAGTGCAAACCTCTTCAGAGATGCAGCCATGTTCGCCAAGTGATCTATTTCATTCATTGCGTATCGTCCAGATAAGCATTTTAAAGGTTGCTGCGATTCCTAATAGATGTAATGGGAAACTGAGGAATTTAACTCATGAAGCCTACTGACCATATGGACACTATAGGAATCCTATTCAAAATGCCTATAAATTTATATATTAATAGACATATATTAACAATATGTCTATTAATTTAATAACCTTTTAACACATTTTTTAAAAGTTTAAGTGGACTATTTAGGAGGATCTTTAACGATGGGAAGATGCTGTGTTTGAGACAATGGGCAATGAGCAAAGCGACGTGAATCATGGGAATGGGACCTGATATGATTTATTGCTGTGTAAGCGTCTTTCGATTTTCGTTTATCGTGGATGTTTAAAGTTTATGGTCCGTCAGCGGTGGTATCATGTGTTGAAATTAGTGATAATGGTGGTGAGGTACCGGTACGCGTGTCCATGTGCAATGCTCGCTTCAGGGTTATCGTATGGGGACTCGTGGCTCATGTCCCATACGCTTCGCATCGGTTCGGAGTCTTCCCGTCCACTTTTTTCCAAATCAGAACTCTGAAATACGAAATTTTGGTGGAAAATAAAATAATTTTGGTCTGTGCGACCATGATGACGTGTTTCCTGGTTTTCGTACGTAAGTAATCGACAGATAAGTAATATGGGCTGTACCGATATGGTTAATAAAAGAATTAGCTACAGAGATATTGCGTTTATAGAGGTAAAATATATCATTTCGTATTCTTTTCGTATCGATTCGAAATGCATCGATTGCAAATATTGTGTCTTACAAGAAATATCAGTTTTGAAAACAAGCCTAAAAGACTTTCTTTTTCGCTTTCATTATTTTTTATCTAAGCGTGGCGCGAGAGCACCAGAAACAGCGCACAAAAGCATTAAAAAACACGGAAAAAAGATTCTGTTATACCAACAAAGTCATTTGTTAAAATAGGGATAACAAAAATATTTTGTTACAACAACAAAATGTTTAGTTCGATCAACAAAACGTTTGGTTGCTGCAGCAAAATTTTCGTTGAAGCAACAAAAAATTCATTTGTTGTCCCTTATTTTGTTGCCGTAACAAAACCATTTTTTCCGTGTAAGGTAGTCTAAACGCTTAAAATTTAGGTAACTCAGCTAGCCGAGTAATTGATATGCAATTGATGAATAGTGTTCGCAGTTAATCAGCCTGTGTCGGAAATACAGGCTGAATCATTTCGATCCCTTGTCTGCACTACGTTGGAATAAGAAATGAACATCATTTGAATCTGCGTCAAAGATAATGTTTAATTGAACATTTTCCCACTCATTTACCTTTCATTCATGTTAAAATTTTACTAGACAAGTCGCACTCCTTTCTAGATAGTGTGATGACGTGACCACAAAATGATAACGATTCGTATACGTCACAAACTTCAAGTCTTTTCGTTATCAGGGGCTGTTCAGCAATAATCTCTTCTTCGGCAGATTACACAAAATATGATTCGACAGATTTTACGCTTTACAAGAAAACAACGAGAAAATGCGAGCATTGTGTTACAAAACTTGCGATAACTTTGAATTTAAATGTCAGAAATGCGGCCACTTCTGCCATCAGTCAATTATGTATTGCGCGCTCCAATTTTTTTAAACTTCCGTAACTTTGGAACGAAGCGAGATACGAAAAAAAAGCTACAATCTATTTCATAGATCTCTTGAAGATCGAACGATTTTATTTGGTGCTTTTCTTGCGTATATCTCTCCGTTTCAAAGTTACGGAGGTGCAAAAAAATTGGAGCGCGCAATACTTTTTTGACTGATGGTACTATGCTCATTGTCAAGGCGAAAAGAAAATCGGTTTTGGGAGTATTTAAAATAAGATAAATTTGGGTTTTTAAAGGTTAGTTGAGGTGACCGTGTTGGATGTGCTCCACTTGAGGTAGCGGAGGTTTATAAAGGATAGACCAATCGATGAGAAGATGACTGAAATCAAGATACTCGATCGGAGATGGTTTTGTTTGTCGGTAAGACATGCTAGAGGTAAATGAAGGGAAATATCCAAAGAAGCTCATTTTCACCCGTGTGAGCTAAGACTATGAAAAAACTTGAACTTTTTGCACGAATTTTTGCAAATATTGCGTCTAAATTCAAATACTGGAGAGAAATTTACCCTCATATTCAGACGTAAACCGGCGTGTTTGGCCACTGGCCCCGTTTTGGAGCTACTCAAAGATCTACTCAAGCAGCCTTTGAATCTCAATCATCCGCTTTATTCTTAAAAAGGAAAACAAGAAAAAGAAAAAAACGGAAGGTCGATTGAGGTAATTTCCGTTTTTCTGCCGTAATGAAAAGGTTGGGAGTAACCTCTGTTTAGTCGTTTTTCCCAAGGTTGGAACTAATGACGTTTTCGCGCCTCAAAGGACTTAAGTTAAAACGGAATTGGATTTTTTTTTGAAAACGCTGATTAGTAATAATGAAAAAAAAGAAAGAAAAAAACAAATTGCGTAAGTTTTTATTATTATTATTTTGGCTGGCATTTGTTGTTGCGGCCTTTACGGATGTGTTAATAAGGTTATTCCCAGGTGGGCGACCAACGGTTCTCTTTCCGCTGGCAATCAATATTATATGATTTATTAATCTAGACAAATTTATCAAGTGAACTTGATTGAAGTTCTGGAGCTGTCTGTTTCGAGACAAGGACTAAAGCGATTCCGCCATAGCATGGGTTATTAACTTTCGCTAGCTTTCATCTTTTTTTTTTCTTCCTTGATTCAGAAAAAAGAACATTGCGAAACTGTGCTTCTTATAAAGCAACCTCGTGGAAAAAAGTACTCAAAAAAGTATTGCCTTGTAAAAATAAATGCCCCCTTTTAATATTTTTGCTGGAGTGTTTTTTTTCAAATAACATTGACCAGTTATTTATTTATTTATTTACTTTTTTTTACTTTGATTTTATTTAGAGGGAACTCTAAGCCATAATAATACCTTGTTTTTTTTCTTTCGATGTCAGTGACAGACAGTCAGTATTCGCGTGATTTTTTCGCGATGCCATTTTTCTATTTTATAATCTTAAAAATTTGTGAAAATAAGCGAAAAATTATAGCTGTTTATTTGTTTATCGTCCTAAAAATTTCTTTCCATTCTAAGGAGTATACCAGTGACCGAAAGCCTCTCTTTGCTTTTGCGCTTTGTTGCCTATCGGTAATGACATATCAATTATAGGGATTTCATTTCTCCGAGGCGCCTCTCTTCTTCAGTGGCAACAGTGTCCAGAGACTGTCTTATTTCAATTTTTCACCTTGGCAATTCCTCCCAGTAATTATGTCAGTGTCAGTAAGCGGCACTAAGCAAAAGACCCCCACTTCTTGACAAGCTTTGACTGTGGGACAGAGTCAATAGCTTTTTATTAATCGGAGGTCAATGGTACACCCTTAGCATCTCACGGCCATCAATACTCGCGCATCAGATGTCTTATTCGCACGATCCCAAACGCTCTTCTCGCACGACAGGCTGCCCTGGCCTTACAGGTGGGCCAAAACTCCGCCTCGCTGCTCCACTCCCCTAAACGCACCTGCTTGTCGCATTTCTGGTTTCTTTCTCGAGAAACGCTCAGGTAAAGAAGTATTGTTTACCCTTTAGCTAGCGGTTAGACATGGTGCTGACGTCACTTTGGATAGCTTTTTCAAATGAAAACACAGCGTCGCCTGAAGGTTGTAGACCTGCTGCTTCTACTGTTCCACTTTGTGACCACCGTAAATTATTCCAGAGGCAAGAAAAAACTTTCAAAATCTCTCTAATCAGAAATCTCAATTAACCATATCGCGCTACAAGTCTTGAAAATTACCTCTGAAATGTTATTGAAAATATCTTGCGATGAGATTTTTTCACCATCTTATTGACATCTAAAGATGCCCTTAAACGAAGGTGGGCGAAGGTATCTCAGCAGCTTGCAATTTCATTTAGTCAAGATGTTTTAGATATCTTAAAATTATCATAGATGCTTATGTTTAAACAAAATCTTTCTGTTACACGTGTCAAGTATCAACATGTGATGCGCACTATTTTTTGGGTGTATCTCTTTACAAAAAAATATTCTGCTTTAAAAAACGGACGAGTAAGATCTCTTTTGCTGACGGAAGTACACAAGTAATCGAAATCAGAGATGGTCTTCTGAAAATAACCTGTAGTGTCCAGCTTCATCAAGTTGGTTCCATTTTTACGACCCGTGGAGCCGCAGCTACATCGTGCACCCATTACATAATAGATGGTCACTTACCACTCCATGAGCGGTCCAGCTAGAGTGTATCTGTTGGAGTTAACTCTAGCGTCATTCCAATCAAAGGGCGGAGGCTCACTTTCACTTGAGACGTCATCACTCTAACAACCAACATCCGCACTGCACTATAGTATTCAGATGCACTGCACTCCACTGCACTCCAACCGCCAAGGTTAAACACTCCCTCAAATCCTGGCAACTCCTGCGGGAGAAGTCATCTCGAGCGACCTGGATCAAACGTACCACAAACAATTAGCAAACATTTAAAAAAAAAGAAAAAAAGGGCTTCGAGCTGACAGTGAATAGACCTTGTTTTTCGAGTGCGACTTTAAAAAACTGAGTTTTTTTAAAAGATGGTGATTTTTTTCCCCGAAAAAAAGGGTTTTAAGTGATAATAAATTTTATTTATCTTCATGCGCCAATATTGAATTGAGATCTGAAGTACCGGTTAAGATTTTTTTTAAATTGACCCTAACTTTGTAAAATAAGCTTTTTGAAACGACTCAAAAATTTTGTTGGTTACTCAAAGTATCCGGAAACGAAGCTTCGTTAAAATGTTAATTTAAAAATTAATGATAAAAAAATACTTTGATATTACTTTTAATGATAAGGGAGCAGTTTTTGCCTTCAAGTTTCGTTATTGACGTTTTTCAGGGAAATTATCAAATTTATTTCACCCTCTTTTGCGAACATTAACAATGGTATTGAGAGCGTAGTAATTCGGTTTGTAGGTTATCAACCATACAGCTGTGCCGGTTCGATGAAATACAAATGCTCTTTGTGCAGCAAGCGCATTCATCAATTTCACAAATATTTCTTTATTTGCCCAGGAAATTTTGCTTGAACAGCGCTTTTTAACTCTCTGGAATTGTTAAAACAGATGTATTGTTACTGTGTGTGCTTAACAGCCAACCCAAGAAAGTTACTTTGCCTGAAATGTTGTGGGTTTATTTTTATTTACCGCAGCTGAACAATCTCAACTTCAATTCTTTTTATTTCTATTATTATTTTAGATTTTATATCAGTATCCAAATTAACATGCCCATGTGAACTTAAATCGAATATTTCTTAAGAGCTCCAAGGATTGATTTTAAGCAAGGTTACCTGCGTCAAAAAAAACGTCGTGTACCGGTAGTCGGACGTTTTTATGCTCCAGTTTTCGGCTCGAAATATTTTGGTAATTTTATGGTGATCTTTAGTACAGGTACACAATTTATAGTAGCTCAGATTAAGTCAGGTTTTTCGAAATCAGGGGTGATTTTCAAAAGAAATCAATTGAAGGAATCGTTATTAATATCCCCTGAGGAAAGATTTGATTTGTTAGTGATACTTACTGCTCATTTTTGAGTAATCCTTTGAGAACTGTATTTGGAACACTATCACAGCACTATCACAGAAACATGAACACAATCGAACGAAACACAAAACCTGCGAACACTGACGCGACCGGCGCGGCTCGTTACTGCTCAGTGGGCCGGGGCCGTGGCCGTCCCCTCACGCCGTCAAAGCGGGAAACACACTGGCGGCCTGGCGGCCTCTAACGGCGTCAGCTGCGCCTGCGCCGTAACCCCCCCTTCCCCCCTCCTCGCGTTTCCCGCCATCAGTACTATACTACCCCCAAACGACAAAGAAAAGAATACCGAATTCTTAGCACAACATAATCTGTTGCTTGTTACTGGATCTGTTTGACCCTGATTTTGGCCGATAGCTCGTGAATGAAGTTACCTGCTGCTAGTGAAAGGTACCTGTTGGGGAGTTTTATGTGTCCCCAATATGACAAAAGTGAGAATCGGAAACTCACATCAGCCCTCGTTACATTAAAAGTAAAATCTTCTTACCACCGGTTCATTTGAATGTAGGTCAAGCTATGGGAGTTCTTCAGCCGTTCGTCCAATTTCCTGTATTGGTAACCTTTGCCTGCAGAATATTTAAGAAGATCGGCATTCTGTTACAGAGTGAATCCCAACCACCCGGCAACCGCCTACACACGGGTGTGTTGCGGTTGCCTATGTTGGTGTCATCGGCTGTGGTATGGTGGAGTGGATGAGAATAGTGAAAATATTTAGCGAGTGGGACGCATAATTTTTCTCTTTTTCCAGAGTGGCACAAACCACCGAGTTACACGAACCGTACGTTAATCTTACTTTAGGCTTACTTAAGCCAAATTGTAGTCGTTTAAAGTGATTCGTCAGGATAACGAGGTGTACTCTTTTTTGATTTTATTTTTTGTGGACACAACCGAACCGTTTGTAACATCCTATGCTTGTATTTGGCCATAGGCCAATTTTGTTAACCACCCATTTTTTAAATTTATTTTATTTACTTATTTTTTCTTATTTTTTTTCGAAATTCGGGCATCTAACAAAAATAATTGTCTCGGGTCCGGTTTGAAGACAGGATCATGTTAACAGCTTGTTAAAGGGTCCACAGATATTCAAAGAAAATTTGAAAAGGGGAGGGGGGCGTCGCGGATTTAAAAAGTTGTTAGAAGAAATCGTAAAATTGCTTAAAAAAAGAAAAAATGATGAATTGATTTCTGGCCGAAGTTTTGAGTTTTACTTGGTTGGCTCGTCGATTGCATAGGCAACCCTCATGATATTTGTGCCATGCGAGTGGCCTACCCCCGAACACTGCCTGCAGTCTCCATTCTCTCGCTGCGAAAGGCACGTCATGTTTGTTTGGTAATAGGAACACTTTCTACTCTGAGTTCGTCCGCGTAGTGTTCGGTGTTGTTGTGGGGATGGAAACAGCGCAGCAAATGCTTTAAAGCATAAATAAGAGTGAGAAAAAAGCTACCAGTAGGCCTACTGAGAAAGGGAAAGCCTACCGCGTCCGATAGATTTGTTAGCAATCGTCGCGCATGCATTAAAACTCGCGAAGGAGACCACGTCGCAATCGCCAGTGAATCATAAACGTAAAGCTTAACCTATCAATCCTTAAATCAGAGATAATCATCACTTATTTTCTTCGGCGCTAGTTTGTCGGTCTGTGAATGTAGCGAAGTTTAAAAATTCGCGCCTTTGCAGTGCGGACACTTGATTAGCGTGCTGACGTATCTAACCATGATTCAGGTTTGTTCTTCTCCCAAGGGAAAGCAAAATAGATAAACCGTTTAAATTGCGCGCTTGTTTCTCTATATGAACATTATCTTAAATACGTTCTTTGACTTCTACCCTACTGTTATTTACTCTGGATAACTGTTTGCGCAGTTGGCTAGACTTGTTACCTAAGTTCTTAGGAATTTCTCATATCAAATCGGTTCAGCCTGCATTGTTCTGAAACCTTAGCTCATGGTAATTGGTACTCTAATAATTTTAAAATAAAAGAAAACCTTTTTTCCGCACGGAAGATCATGCAATGAAAAATCTTTTTTTCAAAAGCTTTATAAAACTATTGTTTCTGGTGCGTGTGTAGTAATTTGTCATCCTCACCGTGATGAAACGCAGCTGGCCGTGTTTGAATCGTCAACAAACGAACTTGAACGTTGTTGGCGCGTGTTTCAGGTTATATTTTTCAGTGATTTTGCGTTTAAATTTGGATACCTTTATGACATATAAAGTTGTATCCTATAATATTTGAGTGTATTTCGATAAAGCGAGTTTCATATTTCGATAGCATTCCGTCTTGTCAGAAAATCGCCATGTTTAAGAAGTGTAAGAAGAGTATTTGTTCCTCGAACTCAATTGTTGTCACGCCGGATTCAAGAAAAGTTTCAATTTTACGTCACAGTAAATCCGACTTTGCTTCTGAAAACCAAAGTGTTGACCAAGGAACCAACCTATGGTTGAAAAACGGTGGAGTGTTACCGCTTGTTGCAGTAGATCCCATCTCAAAGGAATTGTCACCTCATGAGTTTGACAAGTAAGTTCAAAGTTTTTTTTATATTTTATCTGTTCCATCATGCACTGAAGCGTGCTTTATAGTTGAGCGCTAACTCAGTACATTTCCAGTAATGATTTGGTGTCGACAGAACATCAACTGAGATTGTGAAGGAGCGGGCAGTCTCCAAACAAAGCAAAGAACATCATGCAAGACACATCACTGTCAAACCAACCAAGTCAAAACCGACATCATCTACACAGGTGTGTTATTGCACATAGTGAAGGCTTTTATTAGTTGACACAGTATTAACTGAGTTGTTCATGCTTGTAATGTCAGGCAGTACTAAAACCTTCAAATTCAACTAACTTGGTGGGAAAAAGTAGTGACGAACAACAAGCGGTCACCAAAGAGGAACATCCTGTGTTCAATAAGGAAAACTTCATGAATATTATATCACATTTTAATGAGTATGACTCCATGGATCCATACAATCCTGCAGAATTCTGCGAGAGGAAGAAATCACATTCATCTCCTTGTAATGCAAGGTAACTGACATAGTATCTTAAGCAAAATATTTTTGGTTTTAAGATATCTAATACATTCAATTTACATCAAGGCCACAGGAAGAAACCGCTCCAGAGGTGGTGCATTACAGCGAGGAAGCCAAAGCAGAAATTCTTCTCGCTATCAGAGAAGAACTGAGATCTTGGCAGAGTGAAGAAAAAGTAAAGGAAAATCAGCAGTTATAACTGCTGGTTCCGGCGGAGATCCAAAGGGGGATGGCTTGATTCAGGTTGAGTCACAAGATGTCGTAGGAGAGGACACGGTGACAGCTGGCACTGTGTCATAGGACATGAAGTCATGTGTGCTGGCAAAAATGCTGATATTATGGGAGATGATGTTAGTGGAACTGCTGCTAGGCGCTCATCGGTTCCAGCATCCCTTGATAAGACATTTTCCCTCTTAACTTGAATTATGATATAATTTCAGAGTAATTTATTTAAAGACTCTTACCCTTTTCTTGATGCTTCTCTAAAGCCCTTGGCAAACGGATTACTGGCTATTTTTAGCCGGGTGATCTGTCAAAATAGGTGTGATTATACAACAGGACATTGATACAGCAAATTTTGATAATGTGAATGCCTGGGAGCACTTTTCTATTATTTGATTTACATGAAATTTCGCCGGACACAGATGTATGTCCTACAGTCTGTGCTGTTAATTAAACACTGGTGTATGAATTTCCTGACTCACGTTAGTATTGATATTTTTGTTTGTTACCGTCCTGATTAATACTCATGTTATGAATAAAAACATTAAAAATAATGTTCAAGGTATGAAATAAAAATAAAATATTCAAGATATGAAAATAACTTTGGTATTGAATTGACAGTTACGGTATTTTAGAGTTTTAGTATGTTGATATTAAAATAAAATTCTCACCTGCTGGTTCTGATATGCTGTGACTGTTGTAAAAACAGTCTCCGGAAAGGTGAAAGTAAATAAATTATTTCCATCTTTTAGAGCCTCGTATGCCTGAGTAATTGGTGGAGTTGCTGTATCCACTGTAGGTAAAATGTGAATGCGAGGTTGGTATTTATGCATAGAATGCAGAGAAACCTGCGGAGTTTTTTTGTATTAAATATTTCAATTAACCACACACAATTTACAGAACAGTACATTTTAAACATATTTTTTAAAAATTATATTTTTGTAGAGTGTTTTTCTGGAGCTGTAATTTGAGCCAGTGGATTGTGGAAATTTTTTTTTAGTAACTGAGCTAATTTAATAGACAATAGATAGCGTTTAGAACTTGAATTGGCCTTTTTTTTTCTTCCCAAAATTATATCGACTGATTTTGAATATTTTGGAGCAAAGAACTTTGAGACACTTTAGAGTACCCATTAAAAAACTTAACTTACGTTTGACAATCCTCTAAATTTTCTTAATTAAAGAGGTCTTTTTTGGTGAAATAATAATATGCGAGGTTATTGTTCCATTACGAACCGAATTTGCCTACACTCGACCCTCATCAAATATTTACGCAACGGCGAAAAATCTCCTCTCAATTTGTCCGCTTTAAGGAAAAATGCGACCTTAATTTTTCCGAATGCGGGTATTGAACCCAATTCAATAACATTTTTACGTATCATCTAGCGAATGCATATTTTTAAACGAATACCTACAAATTATTTCATTGCCGAAATAGGATTTAAATGTGGACACGCAATATTTTATCTGGCGAAATGCGGACAAAGTAATATTGTGGGAGTTACATACTTGGCCTCGTACAATCGGTTTCCTATTATTGGTCAATTTGAGCTTGTCGAAAGCCACGACTCCTTGAGACATCCATAATCTTCCAGGCGATGGGGAGTCCGGATGGACGAAAATTGCTGGACTTAAAGGGGGATCTGCGGCCCCCGCCACACTCCACTGCGAGCTGAAAAATGCCACTCGGGAAAAACTTAGTTGAACACAACAAGGAAAACTCGCTTTTCCAGTCTTCGTCAACTTTTCGGGGTAAGGGATTTTGCCTAGCGCGTTGTGAGGCTGAAAGAAGGAAAACCTAATTGAAAATTGGCATGTTTTCCACAACCGGCCGTAATCGGCCGTAATCGGCCGTATTTTCGCTTCGGGCGTTTCTTGGAACTGAAGGCGCGACTGGGAGATTATTTTTCAGCGTAATTTTTTCCCTATGGAATCCGGTTTATTGACATTTTTTTTTATATTGCAAGAAGAGCGTTCTCGAAAATTTCCCAGCTCGCTGAACAGCAAAAACGAACGTTTTTCATTGTTGAAATTAATAATCTCTCGAATTTTTTTATGGAATTTTCAGCATGCGTGATGGTTTAAATAAATTAAAGGGATCAAAAAAATATTACTATCGTTTGTTGCTTAACTTTACCGATTTATCGCTCCAAAAACGGAATATAAAATTTACGCCTTTCCCTCCAACCTTCCTCCCCCGCATTGTTTCACCATTTTGGCGTGTTTAAAATTGACGGAGTGAGCAATATGCATTTGTTCTAACCTGTATTTAGTGTCAATTAATCAAATCCAATCGTCAAAAGACAAAGATTCAAAAAAAAATATTTTTTGCAAAAAAAATGGAAAAAAAACGAAGGGGTACCCCCTTGCCTTTTTTTTAAATTTTCAGTCGGAATTTTTTTGTGAAATATTTAGCGTTTGATGGTTTAAATTAACTAAAGGGTTAAAAAAAATATTAATTCCGTCTTTTGTTGCTTTCTTTACCGATTAATCGCTCCAAAAACGGAATATAAAATTTACGCCTTCCTCTCCAAACTTCCTCCCCCGAACATTTACAGCCTTCTGGCCTGTTTAAAATCGACGGATTGAGCAATAGGCATCGGCTCTAACTTTTTTAAGTGTCTCTTAATCAGAACCAATCTTTAAAAACTATAGATCCAAAAAATAATTGGAATAGTCTTTTTTTTGGTTTGAAGGTCACCTTTAAACTCATCTTGAAGATGAAACTTGACTGGCAGGCCTGGAGGGGCTCTTGCGAAATGAGCACATCTCTTTTCTCACCTGTGATAAATATATCTGTATCGTTTGTCGTCTTTGGGAACGATATCCAGGAAAACAATGTAGGACACTTGCGGCTCCATTCCTCGCAAATTAACTTTGATGGTCGGAAACATTCTCCTGGAATTAAGGAACACACGTCAATGATATATTCTCCCGCTCCGATTTTAGCGTAATCCCCTCAAATCCCTTGTCCTGATCCCATTCAATAAAATTCCCTCCAAGCCGCTCTGCTTATGTATTATTATTTCTCTCGAAATCATGTATAAGCTGAACACCATTTTGGGAACTTTTTATCCTCTGTCAGATGAGCATATGTCGACTATAATTTTAAGATATTTGAAACGCGTTTTTGAAAGGTGGCATATTCAAGGGGTAACTACGTGCTGGAAATCTGTACACCGGTATCAAGGATATCAGCCGAATATCGGAGGTATAACAAACGTATATCAAGAGGAAATTGACCAAATTAAATATCTGACAGATATCAGTAGAATATTTAAAAATATCTACTGGATATACCTGAATATTTGCCAGATATCACAGAATAGTGGTCATAAAGTTTTTTTTGTTTTTTCTTTAAAAAAACTTGTAAAATCGCTGAAAACAGCGCCATGTTTTGACCGAATCCAACAGCCGAATATCAAGGATATCAACCGGATATCAGCCGGATATCAAGGCGTTTTTCACACTGGATATCATGAGTTGTCACCCCTTGGGCATATTCGACCTTCTATGTTCCACATTGGTTTAATTTTACGTTACATATGCTGAAACCTTGCGTATACACCTCAGGGGATAGTAACTGTTACTATCCGAAAACAATTGAAATCGTTGCATTTACTGTAAAATTACAGTTGCGCTGTCAAATCAGTCCTCACCTGCCGGCTTTGGTGATGATCATCTCGGTCCCAAGTCTATGGAACTTCCTCCAAAGTTCCCTGGAAGTAAGTTCCACATGGGGCCGCGCACGTTGCGACGGGACACTTTCTGTAAAGTAAGTTATGACCTATGCATAAACCCGCTCTCTCACCTTTTGGGACCTCAACTCAATTTTTGACTTCCGGTATTGCGGTCGGGCACACGCCCCGCTCGCTTACCATCCGGTAGCCCTCTTATTTTTTTATCGGGTAAACCGTCTGTGAAACGTTTCGGAATTAATACAACTAATAAAGGTGTACTCAATTTCCGGTGTTGAGGTGTCGACAAAATGACCCTTCAGTAGGGTTGAGAGATGGACAAATTTCTCGGAGCTGCCTCGGTTAAGATAAAGCGTAACCTTAAACGGACTTGTAAATGTAACCAAGACTCACATAACAACCTTATTTGAGGGACCGTTTGTTTGAAGCTAACATGACCTTTTCCCGGGTCAAATCTTAGATTGTTGTATTCAACACTGGAACATTATCAAAATTGACACCTACTGCTCCTTTATTTGATGACTTTTGCCGGAATCAAATAACTTGAGCTCTGAAGGTTTAACGTGACAAACAGGCAAGGAAAGTCTGGGTTATTTCCTGCTCGTTATTTCGTCAAGAGATTCGAAATCGCTTCTTGGGAAGTCTTTTTTTCTTTTCCTTATTTGTAGGCTAGACCATTCCTAATTACATTTAGCTCTTGAGGGAGAAACGATGTTAACGAAACCCCCTATACTTTTGGTTAAGGGAAAATGCGTAACCAAGGGGGGGAAAGGGGAGGCCGTCTAATAGTTGCCTATTTGCGTAACGCAATTAGTGGACCTCTCCCCCCGACCCCCAGTGAAATGTGCGGCGAGAATCCGCATTTAGCGCTTTCGGAAAGCTGAGCGTTAACACAAAGGGTTGAGGCAGCACTTTATCCAGATTTCACTGTCTTTGACTGGTATCAAATTCCCTGTGAAAAAGTGAATCACAAATTTTAAATTAATTGTCATTTTCTTTTCGACACAGTTTTACTAGCGTCTCTTATATCAAACGTTAAAAAATGATTAAAACAATTCGTCTGAAATTTCAAAAAACGCAAGGGATACCCTCGTTTTTTTTGTGTTTTTTTCTCAATTTTTTGCCAAAAAATATTTATTTCGAAGTTATCTAATCTTGCCGATAAAATATTAAGCGTGTAATTATCTTGAGATTTGAGTCGCGAATGTAGGTATAAATGAAGGGATATCATTAGTCTGAACGGTTGAATTTTACACCTCTTGCGTTCCTCCTTCTAAAGCCCTCTAAACCTTTAAAACCGGTAAGGTAGGAACTCCAAAATGGCTCTAATATTATTTGACCGAAAATCATTAATATAATCGTTTCTGGGATATGGAGGAAAAACTGGAATGACATGCATTCAAACGAGGAGTTTGAAAGAAAGTTTCCTCAACGCATTTTTAGTAAAAATCAGCAGGTAGGCTTACTTGTACTTGTAAGTGGAAATTATTTTGTAATGAAATATTTACCTTTTTGGGTGTCAGCCGTTTGTTTTTTGTCGTCCGCGGCGAGCAACGCATCCACGGAAAATGCGAGAGCTTTTCTGCTCAGCTCGCCGACGAGCGTCACTTTATTTTCGTTTTTCCTCGACGCCATTTCACCAATAACAATCATTCCCGCGCATTTTTACGTGCACACTGTCAAAACAGATCTCTTAATACACCCACGGAGAA